>Ga0181575_10000001_pt1 | contig 385981 bp, 328 predicted proteins | sample 101ome_23_FD_145599 | JGI IMG/M metagenome (GOLD analysis project Ga0181575, IMG submission 145599) | Coastal salt marsh microbial communities from the Groves Creek Marsh, Skidaway Island, Georgia - 101411CT metaG (spades assembly) | ecosystem: Environmental > Aquatic > Marine > Intertidal... | reverse complement strand
TATGCTGGAGTGGCGCCCGATGCAGAGTTGTATTTCCAAGCGATGGAAAACGATAACACAGGGAATTTTGTATCTCCATCTCTGAACTACTTACTAAACACGGCCTACAATGCTGGTGCACGTATTCACACCAACTCATGGGGGTCTTCAGCGACCTCAACGCAGGGTGAGTACACGTCGGAGGCTGAGGCTGTTGATGACCGTTCATTCAATTACGATAAGGTCAGCAACGGACAGGAGGGATTGACCATTCTTTTTGCAGCAGGGAACGATGGTCCCAATCCAGGAACGGTCGGCTCACCTTCAACAGCAAAGAATGTCGTGACCGTTGGAAATCATCAAGCCCGATACAGTGGTGCACCTGACAATCTCATGTCAGGCTCGTCTCGTGGTCCCACCGATGATGGGCGAATCAAGCCTGACATCATCGCTCCAGGAGGATATGTTCGTTCCTGCCGAGCACAAGAGGCACAGGATATCGGCGGATCAAGTTGGCAATCGACTTGGTATCTTGAGTACACAGGTACATCGATGGCAACACCAAACGCTGCTGGCGCTGCTACTTTGATTCGTGAATACCTGATTGAAATCGCTCAACGACCATCACCGCAAGGTGCACTTGTCAAAGCACTCCTCGTTTTAGGAGCCCAAGATATCAATTCTCGAGACATTCCTAACAACGATGAAGGATGGGGACGAGTCAATCTCAAGGAAACACTCGCACCGTCTCAAGGTAGAGGTATCTGGGTGGACGATCGTTCGGTTCTCACAAGTTCAGGAACATCAAAATCCTATGTCTTCAATGTGACCTATGCAAATTCACAACTCAAGACAGTCCTCGCTTGGTCTGATTATCGAGGCAGTCGCTTTGCGAGTAAGGCATTGGTCAACGATCTTGATCTGGAAGTCGAAGCTCCAGATGGAACGGTGTACCTCGGGAATGATTTTGCGAACGGGCGTTCAACAACAGGTGGAACGAAGGACGATATCAACAACCTCGAGGTTGTCCTGATCGACATGGCCATGAAAGGTATCTGGACGGTGAGAGTCAAGGATGCGTATCATGCGGGTAGTGGTTCACAACCCTTCGCCATCGCCGTTTCAGGCCAAGGTGTGAACGATCTCCGTCCCGACCCCCAAGTCGTTCTCAATTCGATGCAACTGAACGTTACGATTCCCCAAGTTGGAGACCAAGTGCGACTCACGACGGATGTTTTCAACGCAGGGAACATCAAAGCAGAATCCATTGACCTGGCTTTCAATGTCAACGGGGTTGAACTTGATCGAAAGACGCTCGACATCAATCCGGGTGCAAGCCGACAATCAACGTGGTATTGGACACCCCAACAACCTGGAACAGCCACGTTGGAACTGATTATCGATCCAGATGATACGGTTGATGAAATTCAAGAGAACAACAACGTCTTGACCCGAATTGTCGATGTAACCGCACCTGGAGTGAAAGTCACAGCGGATGTCGAGGAGCGTGAGGTGCAATTTGCAACGCAAACAACAACGACATGGAATCTGACCTTGGAAAATACGGCTCTTCTGGAAACCAATGCCTCCATTGATGCACTCGGTGTCTATCTTGATTCAGACGGTACAAATGTACCTTGGTACCTCGGAATGACGGCCTCTAATTTCACGCTTCAAGGCAAGGGTACAGCCGAGGTTTCACTCACCATCGTGTACCCTGAAACACCAGAACCAGGGTTGTATCGTATTGATGTCGTTGGGATTGATGTCGATAATGGAATCTCTTACCCACTTTCACTCTACCTCGATGTTCTTGACATCCCTGAGTTCCGTATTGAATACGATTACACCATCGTCCCCGTTCATCCTGCAAACCCAACAAATCTCACAATTCGCGTGTTCAACGATGGAAATACAGAGATTGGATACGATCTGTTCCTTGAAGCACCATCAGGTTGGAGTGCAGGATTCTCCGATTTGAGCAACGATCCAGGAGCGACGTCCGGTTCAACGGGACTCATTCCCAAGAACGGCCAAAAGGAAGTGAGTATGCAATTTATTCCTCCTCAAGTTTCAACAGCAGCAGGCGCTCAACGCATCGTTACATTGACTGCAATCTCTCAAACAGAACCGTCGCAGACATGGCAAATCGACATTCCAATTGAAGTCATGGCGGTTCGTGAGGTTGAACTTCTTCTTGAGTCAAACATCGGAACTCCAAGGCCTGACGCATTGGTCAATCTTCTCTTTACAATCGAAAACAAAGGCAATGTCGATATGACGCTTGTACCAAGTCTAACACTTCCAACCGGATGGTCAACGCAAACCTCGTTGCAATCGATTGAGATGGGATGGACGGAACGATCGAAGAATATCCTCATTTCGATTCAAGGAAACGGAAATGCGCTTTCTGGTGACATCCAACTCAACCTCGACGTCGATAATCAGCGATTCACTTGGCTCGGTGAAATCAATGTCCTCAACCTCCCTCAACCTTCACTGACGTTTGCAGAATTGGAGTTTGAGGATGAACAAACGTTCGATCACCCATTTGGACCGGGTTCTCACCCTCCTGGCCAAGAAATGACCTTCACGTGGCTCCTGATCAATGAGGCCGACGTACCATGGAGTCCTCAAATTTCAACCTCACTTTCTCAAGGTGTCTTTGGTGAATGTTTCGATATCGGAACCGTGACGGATGAAAATGTTGTTCCAGTTGTGTGTTCAATCATCCTTCCTTTAACGCTCGAGGTTGGTTCACAACCATCGTTTTCCTTTACATTGTACGATAATGATGTTTCCATTACGGAGGGTACAAGCATGCTCGTGGCCGAACAACGAAGTGTGGATTGGGAAGTCACAGGGCTCTCATCGCTTGATGACACTGGTTCAGGAACGCTCCAAGTACGCATCACCAACACGGGCAATACTGCACTTTCCCACCAATTGGTTCTCGAAACGACAAATGGACTTGATGCTGCTATCGTCGGAAGCGATATCGTTGACGCTGTTGCAGGTGACTCGCAGCAATTGACCGTTCAACTCACTGGGTCAATTACAGGGACGCAGCAATTGTTGTTTAAGCTCTCAGGTGTTCAAGATGTTGCTTCCTCTACAACATCCGTCGATATCGAAATTTCAGCATCGTTCGAACGTTCCGAATCTGGAGAGAATACCATGCTCTTCGTAGGCGCAGGTGTTGCCCTTCTGATCGGTTTGCTTGCCGTTCTCTTTGTCTTGAGAGGAAAGGAACCAAATGCGAAGCAGATCATTCCTCCAAACCTACAAACTCCTCCACTTCAACAACAAGCACCAACGTGTTGGTCATGTCGGACACCTATCCTTGGTTCAATGCGCGGCTGTCCGGGTTGTGGAGCGAGATACCATGCAGATTCTCCAACATGTCAATCGGTTGAATCCTGTTCCAACTGTGGGGCTTCCGCAGAACAGTTCGTATCGGCTTGATTCGTGAACATCAAAGGACATCCTTTTGATAGGTCAACACCTCCCGCTAGATAGGGAGGGTCAGCGATGCAGGTTTTGAAGCAAGAGAAGCGTCTAGCGATATTCTTGATTTCCTTGATGGTTTTCTCCATGGCGCCTCTCGTGGCACCAATTGCCTCTGCGGATGAAGCAAGAGATGCGAACATCCAGGTTACGGTTTCTCCCAGCGCTCAGACCATCAATCCAGGTGAGGCGGGTGAGTACACAGTCCGAGTCTACAATTCAGGTTCCAATCCAGTGACGGTACAGTTGGGCACCGCTGAAGGACAAGATCAAGATTGTAGTGCATACACTTCAACCATCACCCAAATTCCTGGTGTAATCGATTCAGGTTCGTACGAAGAAGCGACCATGAACGTTACACTGGCACAAAATGCTGAAGGCTCATGCGAAACAACGGTGACGGCAAATGCTCAAGATTCTCCTGAACCACCTGAACCTCCTGGCCAGCCAGCAACTGAAACTGCAACGGTTACAACCACCGCCGGCGATGGTTCGGGAAATGCCCTTTTCGGTGTCGATTTGTCCATGGTAACCTCCAGCAAGACATGGGGTGGTGAAGAAACCACCGAATGGACACTTATTGTTGAAAATACGGGTCAACAACAAGCCACTGTCAATCTCGTTCTCGATGAGGATAACTCTGCCTCAGGCTGTTCAAACCCGGATGGTTTGTCCCCAGAACTTTCAGAATCATCCGTCACGCTCGATGCTGAAGAATCAACAGAAGTCACGGTCTCCCTCGACGTTACAAACGAGCAAGAAGCGGACAAGTACTGCTGGGAAATCACTGGTACGGTATCACAAGATCCAACCGGAAACACGAGCGATACCCAGACCTTCGACGTGACGGTTCCCGTCCTCAAGGAATGCAGCCTTTCACTCTCGAAATCGTCGGTCAATGTGCAGCCAGGTGACGAGGATACGTTGACGGCGACCTTCACAAACGACGGCAACTCCGATTGGACAATTCGTGCAGATTCCGCAGGACCTAAGGCAGCATGGGTTTCCTTTGTTGGAGGCTCAAGCGGCTTGCTTCCCTATGGAGGATCGGGTACAAAGGGATTCAATCTCAAGGTCAGCCCTGATGATTCGGTCAATGCTGGTGAAGAACAAACCGTTTACATCCAAGGAAAGGATGGTACGCAGGTCAAGTGCAACGCTGAACTCACGATTACCGTTGGGCAATCGTTCGGAGCAACCATTTCGATGATTTCTTCAAATCTCAACAACATTGAGCCAGGTACTTCAGCGACGACTTCAGTCACCGTGGAAAACACTGGAAATGGCGTCGATACCTTCCGGATTACACCTCAAAACGTTCCAAGTGGATGGACGGTCGATTTGGAACAATCCCTGGTTACACTGGACTCAAAGCACACACCGAATCGAAAAGAAACAATCGACGTGACCGTTACATTACCGAACGATGCTTTGGCAACTCAAACCGAACAAATCGATTTATCCATCAGCCCAAACGGCGGCGGATCGGCTTACGATGAAGTCACACTCTCGGTGTCAGTTGCTGCAGTTCATGGCTTTGAAGCTGATTCCGTCGCAATGACGCAGACAGGGAAAAACGGGAACGAGGTGAAGTTCCCGTTTGCCATTGAAAACACTGGGAATGTCGAAGACAGTTTCCGACTAAGCGTCATCCAACAAACCGCATCGCCTTCGTGGACGTATTTCTTTGAAGATGATGCAGGCAATCGATTCGATGTTACCTCTGTTGATGCTCGTTCGACAAAACAACTCTACTTTGTGGCAACGGTGGCCGATAGCGATGAATACTCAACCTTCACAGTTCGAATCACCAACAAGGGCGACTCAAACAGCATCGATGAAGATGGAGACGGTATTCCAGACAACCAGCGCGAACTCCGATTCACGGCCTTCCTCACGACCAGAGACTATGCCATGGACGTCCGACTAGAAGAGGGTGGACTCGATGGTCGAACCGGTGAATTGATTCTCGCTCCTGGTGATGAAGAAACAGTTGGCATGTGGATTCGTAACATGGGCAATGGAGACGACACCGCCGTCCTTGAATTCACTGGACTAAACGGCATTGCGTCTCGTACCGTCTTTTCCAAAGGCCTCCCCATCGCATCGAACAATGAGATCAGTGTTCCGTTTGGTTTCGGGATTTGGGATGAGAACAACAGTGCCTTCGTGATGGATGCATCAGGTTCTCCATACATTGAAAATACCGAAGATTCGATGCTTGAGGAGATGTTGTTCACACTCAATCTCAGTCAAGGATACAGCGTTCGACCATATGAGATGTATCTTGAGCTGCGCGTTCAAGTCAATGAGGCCACACTGACCGGAGAAGGAGGTAACCTCTACATCGTGGTGACAAGCAAATCAAACGCTGCAAACAGAACAGGTCAAGCAACCGTTTCACTCAGCGTTCAGAAGATCTTTGATTTGAACATCGTTGAACCTGGGACAACGTCCTTCAACCTGATTTACCCGGAAAGCAAATCGTTTACTGTACAAATTCGAAACGATGGAAATGTCGAGACAGAAACGGAGATTTTCGCATCCGACAGCCTACGTGGTTGGAAGATTGAACTCGAAGATCCAACGGATGAGTGTGAGACCATCGGACTCTCAAGCCTTGTGTGTTCCATTGAGAAGGGTGAGGTCATGAACATCACCGTCGAAATCAAGCCACCTTATGGTGCGGAATTGGCAGACACATTCGACTTTACCATCTCCGTCCAACCAGAAGAAATTGGCGTCATTGGGCGTGTCAATCAGCAATTCGAAGTAACGGGTGATCTCGAGGAAGGATTCTTTGGGCTTACAGACGACACAACTGTCGTCGCCTTCGCTGGAGGCTTCCTTCTGCTTGTAGGCCTCGTCTTTATCCTCAGCCGCCGCCAATAATCGGACAACGTAGGCACGAATTGTGACTGCCGAAGCAGTGATTTCGTTCAAGGCCGACTGGGAACGCTTATGGAGGGCATTCAAGTCGGTTTAATCAGAGAGCGGATGCTTTCTTGAGGCGATGACAAATGGTCGATACAGGTTCAGTTCCGAGCGCCTATCTTTCGATTGCATTCTTGGCGATTGTTGGCATCCTCATGCCCCTGACAAATTTCATCATGTCTTGGGCGCTCCGGCCACGCACAGACCCTTCCAGACCCCACATCACACGATCGTATCTTTTGGAAGGCTATGAGCGAGACCACAGCCTTTACCCTCGTCGTCTCTCAACCTTCGAGTGTGGAAGTGAACCGATTGGTGATGCAATGATCCAATTCCACTTCCAGTACTACTGGTACGCTATCGTTTTCCTCGTCTTTGACGTAGCGTTCATGTTCCTTGTCCTTGGTGGCATGGTTACCGCTAATGAAACATCCACAGTCAGTGGGGACATTGCAAACGCAGAAGCAGGCCTTGCAATCATCGGGGTTTTCTTTGCAATCATGTCGCTCGGCGTTTGGTACGTATTCCGCAAGCGAGGTCGAATCTACATCTGAGGTGAATCATATGGCAGAATCAGGAGAAAATTACACCGCATTCAACAGTCGTGCATTGGTCGAAGTCGTTGGCGACGTTACCGACGAAGCACTCAAGGCAACCAAAATCAAGCAATTGCTTTCCGTTCTCGCTGGACGTTTCTTTAACTGGGGTGGTCGAAAATCACTCTTTACCCTCCACTTGGGGATTAAGTGCTGTGCCATCGAGATGGCTGCTGCTGCAACGCCTCGATTCGATGGAGACCGATTCGGCGTTCTCTTCCGTTCATCTCCGCGCCAATCCGATGTTCTTCTTGTCAATGGACCTATCAGCAAGAAATTCGCTGACAAGGTCGTTCGTCTCTGGGAACAAATGCCTGAGCCAAAGTACTGCATCGCCATGGGTGAATGCGCTATTTCAGGAGGCCCATACTTCCAATCATACAACATCCTCGAGGGCGTTGATACCGTCATTCCAGTCGACGTTTACATTCCAGGTTGCCCACCACGTCCAGAAGCACTGATCGATGGATTCGGTCTTCTCCGTGAGAAGATTATCCGAATCGGTGGTGCGCCTAGCACCGGCCGAGATGGTGAAAAGCCAGTTATTGTAGGAGAGGACTGAACATGGGAATGAGTATCTCTGCAGAACAAAACGCAGCAGCTGCAGCAGCCTTTTCTGAGCAAGCTGAGAAGCAATTCGGAGGCAGTGGTATCACTGTCTCAGTCGAACACCACAGCAACGCTGCGAAATTCGCCTTCGTTCGATTGACCTGCCCTCCACAACACTGGGTTGCTCTTGCAAAATGGCTACGCTTTGATGCAGGCGTCAATTACTGTTCAATGATTACAGGAACGCATTACCCAGACAATGCCGAGAGGGGATGGGGAGTGGCTTATCACTTCCTTCGACAACCTGTTCGAGATGTTGAACCGTTCACTGCGGATGTTCTCAAGGCGAGCGAATTGGAAGGTTCTTCCATTCCACTCGAAGTTGAAGTTCTCATTGATTTGCCCGCAGGAGATGCGCCTGTTGTTCCGAGTGTCCAATCCATTTGGGTTGGTGCTGATTGGAACGAGAAGGAAACATGGGATCTTGTTGGTATTCGGTTTGAAGGCCACGAAAACATGCACCGTGTCCTGAATCCGCACGATAGCCCTGAAGGATTCCATCCGTTGCAAAAGCAACATCAAATTCGATATCATGATTTCAATGAAATGTATGATGATGCACAAGGATTTGTGCGAAAACCTGCGGATGAGGGCCGCGTAAAGTGAGGTGAATCTATGGCACAAATGTGGATTACAATGGGCCCTCAGCACCCGATGACGCATGGATTGTGGACACTTCGCGTGAAGGTTGACGGTGAAACCGTCGTCGATACTGAAGCAGAACTCGGATACATCCATCGAGGTGTTGAGAAGATTGCAGAAGCTCGTGATTTCACCCAAGTCACGCCATACTGCGACCGTCTTTGCTACGTGAGCGCAATGACGTGGGCGAACTCCTACATCTACGCTGCAGAGGATTTACTCGAAGTTGAAGTTCCTGAGCGAGCCGAGTTTATTCGCCTCATTGCTGCTGAGTTGCAACGTCTCGCTTCACATCTCATGTGGCTCGGAGCGTTCGGCCCAGATATTGGAAACTTGACGCTCATGACATGGTGTATGCGTGACCGTGAGATGTTCCTCGACCTCTTGCAAGAACTCGGTGGTTCGAGAATGCACTACAACTACCCTCGCATTGGCGGTGTCAAGCGAGACCTGCCAGTTGGATTTGCAGATCGTACTCGTGCCAAGATTAAGTTGTTTGAGAACCGAATCGATGAATACGAGATGATGCTTGATGAATCAACCATCTGGTTGGTTCGATTGCAGGGTGTAGGCTATGCTCGTGCCGAAGACATGGTCAACGCAGGTGTTTCAGGACCAAACGTCCGTGCTGCTGGCGTAAACTACGACGTTCGATGGGCACACCCATACTCCGTCTACGATCAGGTCGATTGGGAGCCTGCTGTCGAAAAGCCAACATCGGTCAAAGGTGCAGATTGTTACGATCGTTATCGAGTCCGAATGGAAGAGATGCGACAATCATGCCGAATGGTTCTTGACGCACTCGAGAAGATTCCTGGTGGAGCCAACACGCATTACAATACAGGCGATGAAATGATCCTCGCCAAAGCACCAACCCGCGCTCCAGAAGGCGCAACAGGATTCAGCAATTACGAGTGCACTCGTGGTGCCTCTCAATTCTACATTCAGGGTGGTGGCGATGGCCGTGGAAAGAATCCATACCGACTCTCCATACGTTCACCGATGTTCATCACGATTCCATACGTTGCAAAAACCATGATTGGTTACAAGGTTGCAGATATTCCTGCCATTATGGGCAGTTTTGACCCTTGCATTGGAGAGACGGATCGTTGAGGTGATACGATGGATGACAAGTACGACCTAAGAAGCCTCTTTCTCGGAGAGGAGAGTTTTGCTCACAAGACCATCACTTCCCTCCTTGAAGGGACGCCACTTGAGGAGAGTTCCTCTGCTCTTGCCTTCGGCGTCGGAACGTTTGCCGTCGTGAATATTGTGTTCCTGCTCCTGTTTTTCTCCCAGTTCGCCATTCTTTGGATCGAGAGAAAAGCTGTTGCTCGAATGAACGACCGACGTGGGGCAACAACGGCTCTTCGTTCTCTTTGGGTCGGTGAAAACGGTGTGACCGCTGGCGCTTGGTGGGACATGCTTCCATTCGGACTTGGCCGCCCTGTGGGTGCGCTTAACAAGTGGTTGAACAACCGCTTTGGAAATCAATCGGAATACGAAACGGTTGACCGTGTAGGCAACCGTTCGTGGATGGGCCTCAGCATCTTCCCAGGTTTCTTCCAAAACGTTGCAGACGGAATGAAGTTCCTTGTCAAGGAACACATGGTTCCTCGTCGAGCGGACAAACTCATTTTCGAAGTCTCTCCTTTCCTTATTGTTTCAACAACGCTTCTCATTCTCGGTATGATTCCTCTTTCGAGTGGCATCTATGCAACAAACCCTGATCTCTCGATTCTTTACATCATTGCCATCTTTGGAATCGCCCCAATTGGTGTCTTCTTTGCAGGATGGTCTTCCAACAACAAGTACACACTCATCGGCGGTATTCGCTCCGCTGCACAATTGACAGCATACGAAATTCCGCTTTTGCTCACACTGCTCGCCGTTGCCTTGCTCACCGGTACGTTCAACATTATCGAAAGCGTTCACTTCCAACACACTGCAGGTGCATGGAACATCTTCTTGATGCCATTAGGTGGGGCTTTGTTCCTCATTACCATGATCGCAGAAGTTGAACGTGTACCGTTTGATATGCCAGAAGCTGAAGCCGAACTGGTCGAAGGGTGGTGGACAGAATACGGTGGTATGCGATTCGGAATGCTGTTCATGGCTGAATACATTCGAACATACGCTGCATGTTTCCTCTTCACGCACTTCTTCCTTGGTGGATGGCATCTTCCATTCCAAGGCCTCATCGGCAGCATTCCATACCTCGGACCTGCCTACCTCCTGATTCCAGGCGCCCTTGTCGTTCTCATCAAGGCATGGCTCGTGTTCCTCATCGTCTTCGTATGGGCTCGTTTCTCTCTTGCTCGTATTCGAACCGATCAAATCCTTGAGTTTGGATGGCGTATGCTCCTTCCACTTGCAGTCTTGCAAGTCGTTCTTGCTGCTGTCTATCGCCTCTACCTCTTTGATGTGGAAGGAATGTCCGATACCGTTTACGGAGGAACAGCATGGGATGCATTTGGCATTCCTTTCCTCGTACCAGCCTTGACAACAATCTTGTGGCTTGCTTTCTTCTTCCTCTTGCTCAACGATACAGGCAAGAATGAACGCACTGCACGTATGTACCACGTGCAAACGGTGCAACCCGCAGGTACACATCTACCTGGACAGGAATGAGGTGAAGAAACATGCCAACACACCCTCAAGCAAAACCAAACTTCCGAAATCTGTTCTGGTATCCGTTCAAGATCACCTTGATTACGGCGCTACGAACCTTCCCGCTCTTGGGTCGTATGTTCCCTAAAAAACTGGGAATGGGATATCACAACACCTCCCACCCAGAGTTTCTTGATGATGCTAGCGAACATCGAGCAAAAGGTCGTGCCAAGTACAACGACATCTCCAAGCAAGAATTCGCCCCTGACAGAGTGACGTCAGATCTCTTCCCAAGTCTGTGGAAGCCACAAACTGTTCAGTATCCATACGAACGTCTTGAAGATATGGAACCATGGCTCTTCGTTCCTGGAAATTATAACGGACGAATCGGTGTCATTTGGGAGACCTGTACAGCATGTAAGATGTGTGTCAACATCTGTCCAAACGATTGTCTGCACATGACGACTGAACTTCGCGTCGACGTTCTCGACAATGCTGAAGGCGAATACGAAGGCTATGGTGCCGAACTCGAAGTCGGTGGTTATGCAGCCAAGTTCCGTGAAGAAGTCACGGAAGAACTCGAATCCTTTGATTTGATTACAGCCCACACCGCACCTCCATCCGAGTGGCGATTTGCTCAAGTTTTGGATCTCTCTGGAAGTACAGCAACCGTACGATGGAACGATTCAGGACAAGAGGAAGTGCTTGCTCAATCCGAACTACGAACAGCAGACGATCAAATCGTCTCTGGCCGAATTGACATCGGACGTTGTATGTTCTGCGGTCTTTGCATGGAAGCCTGTGGATTTACGTCCTTCTTCATGACCAATGAATACGATGGAATGTCAGGATTTACCCGACAAGACCTATGGTTTGATGCAAACCGAACTCGAGTTCTTCCTTCAGTCCACCAAGAAGCGGTCGATGGTGAACTTGCAAAGCGTGCAACAAAGGAGCGCGACAAGCGAGCGAAGAAGGCTGCTAAGGCTGCCAAACCCGAAGTAGAAGTTGCAGAACCAGCCCCAGTCGTTGAAGAAAAGGTCGAAGTCAAGGCTGAGCCAGAAGAGGAGAAGGCTTTGAGCAAAGAGGAGAAGAAGGAAGCTGAACTTCTGCGTATCAAGGAACGTTCAAAGAACATTGATTTCGATATTCTTGGAACGGCGAGCGCTGATAACAAAGACGATCTCAAGACCATCAAAGGGGTTGGTCCGTTCATTGAAGAGAAACTCAACGCCCTTGGCATTTACACGTTCTCACAGATCAGCAAGATGACCAGCGAGTTAGAAGATCAAGTCAATGAAGCCATCGAGTTCTTCCCAGGTCGCGTCAAACGAGACGAATGGGCCAAGCAGGCCAAGGATTTGCTCGATAAGGGGGATGCCTGAAATGGACGTTGCCTCGGCCACTGAGACCATCATTTTCTTTGTCTTTGCAACGATCACCATTCTCGGTGCATTGGGACTCATTTACGCCCAGAGGGTTGCTCACTCGATGCTTTCACTGATTTTCTGTTTCATGGCAGTCTCAGGAATTTTCATTCTTATGGGTGCTGAATTCCTTGCAGCCATTCAGATTCTGGTCTACTTGGCCAGTGTCGGGTTGGTTGTTCTGTTCGGTATTATGCTGACTCGACGGCAAATTCAGGAGGAGGATTTTGAATGAGATTGATGTCTACTTTAACCCGGCTTGGCCTGATTTTCCTTGCAGGTGCTATGATTACTGTGCTTGGAACGGCAGAGATTTGGGATGAAGAGCCGAAAGAAGTCACAACACTCGATCTTGCTGAGACGATGCTCGACGTTTGGGCACTACCACTGCTCATCCTTGGTGTTCTCATGGCGATGGCTATGATTGGTGCTGCTTACCTTGTTCGTGACGAACGTCGGGAAAATCTGGAATGGGAACAACGAGGTGAAGACGCATGATCGATCCAGCATGGGTAAGCGTTCTCTCCGCTATTCTGTTCACCATTGGTCTTTGGGGCGCTTTCACTCGAAAGAACGCCATCGTCGTCCTGATGTGTCTTGAATTGATTCTCAATGCTGCAAACCTCCAATTCGTTGCAGCAGCCATCCAACATGGAGATGCATCCGGTTGGGTCTACGCCATCTTTGCCATTGCTATCGCAGCCTCAGAGGTTGCCATTGGTTTGGCCATTTTCCTTGCCATGTACGGCCAACACGAAACGATTTCACTCGATGATGTGAATCTCTTGAAACACTGAGGTGATAGAATGGGCGGTACATCAGAAACAATCAGTTCAACATTCATCGAGTATGCCATTTTCATCGTACTCTTACCAATGCTTGCATTCCCAATCATTCTCTTCCTTGGACACATCTTCAATGGAAACCAAACCTGGGTTAAGTCGGCCAAAGAAGGCGGCCTCATTGCTCTTCCAATCATGGTTGCGAGCTTCATTCTCTCGATGTTGCTCATTTCGGAATTTATCGGTGCAGGAACCGGTTCTCATCACATTGGGAATTGGCTTTCTTTTGGATGGATCGGTGAAGATGGGATGACCATCAACGAGAAGGTCTTCGGTGTAGGCATTTACATCGATCACGTCACCGTGATGCTCCTCTTTATCGCATCTTTCCTTTGTATGTTGATCAACATCTTCAGCATTGGATACATGAACACAGATCCAATCAACGACAATCGAAATCACCGCTTCTATGCCGAATTCGTGTTGTTCTGTTCGGGTATGCTTGGAATGGTTCTCGCTGATTCCTTCCTGTGGTTGTTTATCTTCTGGGAGTTGATGGGTCTTTGTTCCTACCTTCTCATTGGATTCTACTACGAGAAGCCAAGTGCAGCGTACGCTGCAAAGAAGGCGTTTTTGACGACACGTGTTGGTGACGTCTTCCTCGTCATCGGTTTGGTCATGCTTTGGAATCTCTTCGACTCCCTCGATTACGCCATCGTCTTCAATGAGGACTTGATTGCACAAGTCGATCCTGGACAACTTCAACTTGCGCTTGGAATGATGTTCATCGGAGCCGTTGGTAAGTCGGCTCAGTTCCCACTCCACGTGTGGCTTCCTGATGCAATGGAAGGTCCAACGCCCGTCTCTGCTCTTATTCACGCAGCGACCATGGTCAACGCAGGTCTTTACCTCGTGGCTCGAATGTTCCCATTCTTTGGAGCAGAATCCATGCATGGTGAACTGGTTGATCTTGCCTTCATCATCGCTGCTATCGGTGGTATCACTGCCGTCATGGCCGCTGCCATCGCCTTTGTTCAAGACGATTTGAAGAAGGTTCTTGCATACTCAACCATGAGTCAACTTGCCTACATCTTCACAGGACTCGGTGCGGCCTTATGGCTTGCCAATTCATACGACTGGCATACTGATGACAAAGCCCACGGCATTGTTGTTGTCGCCTTCGGTGCAGCACTCTTCCATCTGTTCAACCACGCCATGGCAAAGGGAATGCTGTTCATGGCCAGTGGTTCAGTCATTCACGAGATGCATCATGCACACCACGATTTGCATCATCATGACGACCATGGTGATGATCACCACGATGACCATCATGACGATCATTTCGACGCCCAATCCATGGAAAACATGGGTGGACTCGCTTCCAAGATGCCGATTACTGCAACTGCAATGCTTGTTGGTTCTGCTTCCATCATGGGATTGCCCCTCATTGGTGGATTCTGGTCGAAAGAAGGCATCATCGCAAACGCATGGCGTGTTGCTCTTGAAGACCCACGTTTCTTCCTACCCGCTGCCTGTGTCCTCATCGGTGCAGCCATGACCGGATTTTACATGTCCCGAATGTGGCTCAAGACGTTCGCAGGAAAGCCAAAGACCGAAGTTGCAGCAAACGTTCACGAGCATACACCATGGATTCCTATTCCATTGGTTACACTCACCTTCGTTTCGCTCTCAAGCGTGATTCTTGCTGGAATGATGTTTACCCACTGGGCTGGTGAACCAAACGGTGGCTACGCCTTCTTCGGAGAGAAGGGCATGCTCAAGGGACTCATTTACGAATTCGAACACGTCTTTGTCAACCCTGATGCCTTCTTCTTTGTCCTGACCTACGTGGCGATTTTCATCGGAGCTATTGTCGGGCCAGGTCTTGCAATGGCGCTCTATGGTGGTTCCCTCAAGGACGGAGAGAAGGCCAAACCGTGGATGCAACCCATTATCAACCTCTCTTCTCGAGTTAACGCAAAGCGTGGATTCGATAACAGCGCATGGGCAAACTCAGGTCTTTCGAATGCGCTCAAAGAGCGTCTCTACTTCGATAAGTGGTACGATGCGGCCATGCTCAAACTTGTTGCGGGCTTCGCGAACATCAGTGCTGCGTTCGATCGAAACGTTGTCGATGGGACCATCAAGACCATTGAATCAACATCACAAAAACTCTCAACACAGGTTCGTCGACTTACAACAGGATCCGCTCGTGATTACATTATGATGGCGGCCTTGGGTGTCCTTGTCATCTATATGCTCTTGGAGGTGATGATTTGAACATTGATTACCTTTCGATGATGGTCATTCTGCCGATTCTTGCAAGCATCTTCTTGTTGATTTTGACATCACGCCTCAATGCTGCTGCACGAGCGAAGTTCGATGCTCCGGTTCGAATGGCTACACTCATTATTTCGCTCGCAATGTTCGTGGTTGCAACCCTGATGTTCCTCGGTGAAATTGGTGGAGTAAACTGGGAAACCATTGCGTTCAACACCTTTGAGTACCAAGAATCCTATGTTTGGATTGAACAACTCGGAATTACATGGACCGTTGGTGTTGACGGCCTTTCTTTCCCAATGGTTTGGCTAACGACGCTGTTGATGCCAATCACCATCATTGCAACATGGAATGAGAAATCTGGTGCAACGTACTTCCCACTCATGTTGATGCTTGGTGGCGCATTGATTGGTGTCTTTGTCGCACTTGACATGTTCATGTTCTACGTCTTCTGGGAATTGACCCTCATTCCGATGTTCTTCCTAATTCTCAAGTGGGGTGGAAAAGATCGAAAGTATGCTGCTCAGAAGTTCTTCATCTACACATTCACCGCATCGGTCATCATGCTGCTTGGATTGTTGACGATGTACTTCCTCATGGATACACAGACCTTCAACATGCAAGAAATGGTTGTTCAAGCAAGCGGTGCGAATGCAAGCGGTGTCTGGCTTGGACTCGAAGTTCAGAAGGTTCTGTTTATTATGCTCATGCTCGGATTCCTTGTGAAGCTTCCAGCTGCACCGTTCCACACATGGCTTCCTGATGCACACGTTCAGGCGCCAACGGGTGGTTCGATGATGTTGGCTGGTGTCATGTTGAAGATGGGTGCTTACGGAATGTTCCGTCTTCCTATCTCCTTGTTCCCACATGCTTTGGAAGAATTCCGATTCATCATCATGATGATTGGTCTGGTTTCATTGGTTTGGGGAGCTATTGTCTGTCTCGGACAAACCAACCTGAAGAAAATGGTTGCATATTCTTCTGTTTCGCACATGGGTGTCATCCTTCTAGGCATTGCCAGTATGCAACCGCTTGGATGGGCTGCAGCGCTCTTTATGATGTTCGCTCACGGTATCATTAGCCCAATGCTCTTCGCTGTTTGTGGTGCCTTCAAGCACCACTATCACAGCATGGAGATTGGAGCCATGCGCGGCATGGCCAAGCATTCACCATGGCTTGCTACAAGCATGATGTTTGGATGGATGGCTTCCCTTGGTCTTCCATTGCTTGCAGGATTCGTTGCTGAATTGATGCTGATGGTTGCCTATTGGTACGCATACGGCTGGTGGATCATCTTCCCAGGTCTTGTTCTTGCTATTACTGCGGCGTACTACCTTTGGTCGATGCAGCGAACCATCTTCGAAGGTGGAGAAGCGACACAACCACCAGAAAGTTTGCACGGTGAACCTGTACCTGATATCGATAATTCCGAGAAGATTGCCATGCTCTTGCTAGCAGCCTTTACCATCCTCTTCGGTGTAATGCCATGGATTTTCCTTGACATGATGGATATGTGGACTCGAAGTGCCATGGCGTTCCTTGGTTTCGGAGGTGCCTGATATGTCATCACACAACGGATTTGATTCTGACATGATTGAAACTCTCGGTCCAGAATTGACGGTCTTTGTTGGGCTGCTCCTCATCATGATCGTTCCAAACTTAGGAAACGGTATGTTCCGAATCCCTGGAACGTCGATTCGGTTGCCATGGCTCTTTGGTGGAACTCGCTTCAAAGCAGTTGCATCACCACGTCTGCCAGGTCTTCTCGCTGTGCTTACCATGGCCTTGGCATTGTTCCAAGTCATTTGGTATCTTCTTGATGCTGCTCCAGCAGACGGACAGGATATCATTGCAGGGGGCACCCTCATCTTCAAGGTGAATATGTTCTCACGAATTTTTGAAGCGATCTTCTTTGCAGCACTACTCTTAGCAGCAATTGCATCATTGGATCGATTGCCAATAGGGCCGCAAAAGAGCGACGATATCGATGTGTTGTTCAACAACCGTCGTCAAGCTGATTTCTACATTCTCATGTTGACTTCAGCACTTGGAATGAGCGTTGTGGCTCTCGCCCAAGATCTGTTTGTCCTCTTTGTTGGATTGGAACTTGCTTCCTTCTCAACCTACGTTCTGGTTGCTTTCCACAAGGAGTCTCGAGCAGGTTCAGAAGGTGGTGCAAAGTACTTCATCGTCGGTTCTGTTGCTTCCGCAGTTGGATTGTACGGTTTGAGTATGCTCTACCTTTGGGCAGGGTCACTCCAGTTCGATGCCCTCGCAACTACCTGGGCTGAGAAAGGAGCCACGTCCCTCAGTATGATGGCGCTCGGATTCGTCCTCGTAGGGTTTGCTTTCAAGATCAGTGCAGCACCGTTCCACTTTGCAGCACCTGATGCCTACTCAGGTGCAAACAGTCCAGTCGCCGGTGTACTCGCAACAGCAAGCAAGGCCATGGGAATGCTTGGTTTGATGCGTGTTCTGTTAATCATCACGGTACCTGATGCAACTGCTGATGGCTCTGCCGTTTGGATTGGACTCCTCGGCGTGCTTGCGGCTGTGACCATGACGTGGGGGAACATTGCAGCTCTCGGTAGTGAGAATCCAAAACGTATGCTTGCCTACTCATCGGTTGCCCACGCAGGATACATGTTGGCAGCATTGACTGCCATCGGTGCTTGGAATTGGGGACTGGTTGACAACGCTGGTGATGCAATGGATGTTGTCGTTGCTGCGCTTCTCTTCCACATGTTCGTTCTTGTCTTCTTCAAGCTTGGAGCCTTCCTTGTGCTTGGTGTTCTTGAAATGGAAGGGGGAGCATCTCGCCTCTCCTCACTTGCTGGACTCGGTAAGCGAGAACCACTCCTTGCCGTTGCGATGTTCTTGTTCATGATCTCTCTTGCAGGTGTTCCGCCAATGGCTGGATTCCTCTCCAAACTACTCGTCATCATGGGAATCGTCGAAGTTGCAACTGGTACCGGTTCTCTTTCCTCGATTGGTGATGCTCATTGGGTTTGGTGGCTTGCTTTGTTAATGGTCATTAACAGCGCTATTTCCATGTTTTACTATCTGCGTATTGGTGTCGTCATGTACTTCCATGAGCCCGAAGAAGGTCGCAGAGGACCTCTCGCCTCTGGAGCATCGATTCGTGTTGCTATCGCCCTCTGTGCGATTGGAACGGTAGCGTTTGGATTGGTTGGTGGCGAGCTCATCGACCTCTGCCGAGATGCTGCAGAATCACTTCGTTGAGAAGGGGCGACTTCAAGAGGGGTCGACCTTTCGATTCACATGGTGAGACCCTATGGGACGACGTCATGAGGAAAAAGTGGACGAGGAAGAACTCGCTCGCTTGGAAAATCCTGAAGGCTCACCAGGAAAAATCCGGGTCAAACTTCCAAATGACGGGAAAAAACGCGGAGAACTCGGATACAAGGGTGAAATGTTTGCTCTTGCTGAGGAGATTCTGGGCGGTCGTCGAGTAACGGTTCTCTGTGCTGATGGAGAAACCCGAATGGCTCGTATTCCTGGAAAGATGCGACGTCGACAATGGGTTCGTGAGGGCGATTTGATCATCGTATGGCCATGGGATTTCCAAGATTCAAAGGCGGATGTGAAGCACCGGTATACCAAGACACAAGCCATGTATCTTTCTCGAAAGCAAGTCCTTCCTGAAGTCGTTGATATGTTCGGAATGAATTCACGTGGCGATGATGATGATATCGGAGATGACTTGTTTGGATCATCAGATGCTCCAGAAGAGGCAGATGATTCTGGTGATGATGTTGACGACATGTTTGGCTCAGATGATGACGATGACGACGTTGACGATATGTTTGGTTCAGATGATGACGACGACGTTGACGATATGTTTGGTTCAGATGATGATGATGCAGAAGAACAACCAGTTCTCGAAGAAATGCCTGAACCTGAGCCTCTCGATGATGACGACGATGATGACGACGATATCGATGCCTTGTTCGCTTGAATTGGCAAAGGATTGAAGTTTATCGAACACCAACCGAGGCATGAGGGGTGTTCGTATGGCTCGTTCTGGTGACGATTGGGATGAACTCACGGAACGCACCCGCCAACGTAAGCAAACCCGTCGTAAGCGGAACAGGCGTCAACGTTCAGCAGAAGAACAGGCTGATTTCGATTACAATGAGGAGCATTCAGCAAAATTCGTATCTGAATTAGCCAAAAAAGACAGTCAATACAACTGGATGAAAGACGAAAAGAACAAACGTATGTTCCAGAAAATCGAGAAGCGCCTACAAGGCGCAATGGGGAGCGGAACCTACGATTGGGTTGATCGTCGAGTTTTCGACCAAGTTTTCGATCGTCTCACGCTTATGTCACTGTACAAACTCATGAACGCTGGAGTCTTGGATACGCTTGATTTTCCAGTTGCGCGAGGAAAAGAAGCTCACGTCTTTCATGGTACGAACCAAGAAGGTGAGAGTGTGGCTGTCAAAATTTTCCACACCTCAAATGCAGTGTTCAAGAATTTGATGCAATACATCGAGGGAGATCCTCGATTTGGAGGACTTCGACGACGACATCGTGACCTTGTTGATATCTGGGTTCGCAAGGAACATCGTAATTTGATGCGGCTTTATCGATGGGGACTTCCCGTCCCGAAACCGATTGCGATTCAGAAAAATGTCCTCGTCATGGACTACTTGGGTACGGAGTCCCAACCTTCTCCAAAGTTACGTGATGTCAAGATCGATCACCCACAAGCAGTGTACGATGAAATGCTCGAATTTCTTGCCGTATCATGGCAAAAAGCAGAGTTGGTCCATGGCGATTTTTCGCCGTTTAACATTCTATGGCACGGCAATGCTCCAATCGTCATTGACGTCGGCCAAGGGGTGATTCAACATCATCCAAAGGCCAAGGAATTCCTGGTACGAGACGTAACTCGTCTCGTTGAATGGGCGAACAAGAATGGAATTGATGTTGAACTTGCTGATGCTATGTACGATGTTCTTGAAATGGATCTATCGCACATCGTTGAGCGAGATGAGGAAGAGTGAATCACTCTTCTTCCCACGTAATCGACTCATCTTCAGCCATATCCATCATGGCTTCGACTGCTTCATCATCTTCAGGATCGATTTGACTAGCTCGAAGACGTCGTCCTCGCCGTTCAGAAAGGTCGGCGAGTCCAGGAACGAGACCATCGAATCCATCGGTTCGACCCTCATCTTGACGCGTTTCAATGTATTCGAGCGAACGGTTGTCAATTTTCATTCGCTTCCGGCTTCGCTCGAGGAAGGAAAGAACACTTCCATGCTCCGATCCTCCAGCAATCATCTCTACGGCCTGTCGAGCAAGGGCAAGGCCATCAGCATCACCAACAAGAACAACTGTCGATTTGTAGATGGTAATTTCAACATCGGTGAGGTTTTCAATCAAGCGTCGAATCTTGCCTTGACTTCCAATAATTCGGGCACGAATACGTCGCTGCTGTTGTGAGCGCTTTCCAACGAAATCTTTCAAATCGACCATTTCGAAGAAATTGTCATCTTCAAGCAAACGAATGGCTGCCTTTGGTGCCATACCACGTCCGATGGCTTTGATGACATCTGGGAATTTCATGGCCTTGATTGGGTCGTAGGAACCAGGTTCTCCCCAAACAACTTCAACATCACCAGATTCAGAATCAATGTGAAATTCTTGCGCCCCTGAGGCTTCTCGAAGTGCCTTGGCGGTGCTTCCCTTTGAGCCAATGAGGACAGCAATCCTATCCTTCGGAATACGTGGCAACCCTTGTCGCATGTACCAATGCCTCCTGCCACTCTTTTTCAATCTCGTTGTTGAAGCAATGCAACAACAAAGCCAGCACAAATCAAAGCAGTAAGTGTTGGTGCGAAGGATGGAACGAGTCCCGGGCTTGAAACATCTGCACCCGTTACGACCATGTAATGGTCGTTGTTGATCTCACTGTTCTCATCGATAACATTGGTCGGGTCGATGCGTAGCCGCAAGTCGTATTGTCCACTGTTTGGAACGGTGTACGACCATTCGATGATTTCAACACTATCACCAAGAGAGCCCGCTGGAAGTGTTTGAACATACATGACAGTCCATTCTGTCGTTGCACTGCGATCGGCAGGTGCTGCTTCTAAACTCACGACGACCGCTCCTGCATAGATTTGGTTTGATCTCAATTCACCTGTGATGGTCACATTCCCAAACGTTTCACCAGGACGTACGACCAAGCGGTCAACATCTGTAGCGGTTGTATTCCACGATAGATCAAGACCTGGCATCACCTGGAATCCACGAGGTTCACTTGTTTCTGTGTTCCCTGCTTCATCGGAAATTGTTGCTCGTAGCATCAAATATTGACGTGATTTTGTTGCCCAATTTGCCATTGCTAACCCACGATCCAATCCAGATCCAGGAAGTTCCAACCATTGACCTGTAAGATCTGGCGTTAATCCTACACCGTTTGAGTCAAACCCATACTGCAGGGAAACAGCGCTGAGGTCAACTCCTGAAAGGAGATCGTACGTGGCATAGGAGATGTTTGCAGTACCGACTAAATTCGTGGTGAGCGGATCCACCGTCCATCCAACGAGTTCAGGCATTGAGGTATCAACTCGAACAGTCTCAGTAATCGTATTGCCAATGTTTCCGACAAGATCAGTAGCTCGTAAGGCAATACTGTGGTTTCCTTCACTCAATTCGATGGTGTGTGTGTTGCTGGTTAACGGTGTCCATGAATCGCCGTCAATTTGCAATTCGACAAAATCCACACCGCTTCCAGATCCATCATTAGCAGCGTCAAGAATGCCACTGAGGCTAACCGAGGTTGTGGATTGCCATGTTCCACCGCTTCCAACGGAAACACTGCTCATCACTGGTCCAGTTCGGTCAATGCCGATGAAAATCGTTGCAGAACTGCTTAATCCAGAATTGTCGAAGACTGTGAGACGAGGATTCCATGTCCCTTCTGAAAACGAACCAGTGCTCCAATCCCAGCCATACGACACGGACGTTGGGCCATCGGTCGCTGGTGTCCCTGGGCCAGGGACATTCTGGAGCGTAGCACGATCAAAATCGTCGTCTGATATGCCGTATCGGAACTCGAGCGTTCCAGTCTGACTCACGTTAAACCATGCTCGGTCTGTGCTTGATGCACCGCTTCCAACATTTGGAGAAAGGGCTGTGAAAGCCGTAATTTCAGGAATGTGATTGTCAATTGTGAATTCTTCACTCGTCGTTGTCGTATTGTCGCTGACATCCGTATCCCATCCTGTGGCACGAAGGGTGTAACTTCCGTTCGTGTACGCTGTTGAATCAAAATTGAACAACCAAGGAGAACCAGTCAAGTTTGTCAGGGTGGAATACGAACTCCCAACTTCAGCAATCTCAACGAGAATGGAATCGATGGTTCCAACTCCCGATAAGGCGAAGGTGATCGTTTTCAAACCAGTCACCGATTCGTCCTCAGCAGGGCCGTTCGAGAAGACGATGTTCACCGATGATGTGTTGAATGATTGAGGCGCTTCCTCAAGTTGAGTGTCCAATGGTGGTGAAACCGAGAGCATCGAAAGGAGAAGGAAGGTGACGAGGCCGACTGCAACAATTCTCCCTCCCATGCTCTGCTTAGGCATGCGACCATCCTTCAAATCTCCCCTTCCACCATGTTAAGATGGAGGGTCTTGGCGGGGTATTGACCAGATGGGTTCAAGTGCTTTGCTTGTCGTCGAATTACCATGGCGAGAGGCGCATACGCAGTCTGTTGTGTTCTCCTGATGTTGACATCGATGGCTGTTGTCCCGGCAAGTTCGTACGATAGCAACGGTGTACAGGCCTCTGAGCAGACCCTGAGTATTCTCCCCGCAAGCCCAACTGAAGGCGGGTCAATCACAGGTTCTCTGACACTCCAAAACACCAATTCTCAACGTGCAGCGAATGTTAATTATGCCTTTTATGCCAATGCCATCTCATCGAGCAGTGAATTGCTAAAGTCGACAGTGAACATTCAAGCCAATGATTTCGCAACTGTTTCTGTAACTTGGAACGGCTTGGTAGAAGGCGAGAATAAGTTGTGGGTGAGATACTCATACAACAATGGGCCAGAGCACGATTTTTACCATTCCTTCATTGTTGAGGGGCTCCCAAATTTGTACATCCTCGAAACCTCAATGAATCCTAATTCAGGAATTCATGCAGGAGATACGATAGAGCTGAACACGAAAATAGGGAACATTGGGAGTGTTGATGCATCAACTTCGCATCTTGGGATCAATTATCCTGGTTCAATGGCTGACATAGAACTGCCAACTGATGCCATTCCTGCAGGATCCGAGGTTTGGGTGAATACCACTTTCGTTGCACCCTCAACTGGTTCCTATGACATCATTCTCACGCCCGATGCACAAGATGAAGTGCTGGAATCTTCTGAACAAGGCAAGGATTCCACCCTTGCTTTGAACGTTGATGCTCGAATGGATTTGTCGCACGAGGGTGACGTTACAATCACGGCTACGCAAGGCTCTCTCATCGGACCATGGACAGTATCTGGAGTCCTCGCACGTGAAGCCGGTGAAGGTACAACAACTGTTCCAATGATCTTGGAATTGCGGGAGGGCAACTCTGTCGTCCGTTCTATGCAAGCATTCGATGTCGTCATTTCTGGAACAGGATACAGTCAACAGGCTTGGACAACAACCATCGAGAGTTCCGATATTGCAGGTCTCCCAACGGGTCAATACACACTTGCTGTCAATATCGACCCCTATGGAATGGGTTCATTCACGCAAGAAAGCACCGATAACGATGTGTTGCTCAGAACCTTTTCTCTTCCAGAATTACCGGACGTTTTTGTCGATCCCTTGGCTCTCGCCAACCGTTCATCCGTTGCTGCAGGCGAGTTTGTTGATTGGTCAATGACAGCAACCAACACAGGCGACGTTACCGTCTCAGGGACGTTCTCCTACACATGGGAGGGGCAGACCTTCGAATCCCCACTCATCGTTCTTACGACGGCACAGACCTACACCTACACCACTTCACACGGAACCGCATTGGGACAACATACAGCAGAAATTAACGTTCAATGGAGAGCAGCATCTGGCTCCTACGACCGAGTTCCAAGCAACAGCATTGCGACCGGCTCTGTGATGGTTGAAGCCAATCTTCAACTTGATTGGGATGGCGACTCCATGATTCTTCTCGATGAGGCAGGTGATGTTGCAACGTTCCCGCTCGAGTCCGGAAAGAAATACACAATGACCTTGGATGTGAAGTCAACTCGAGGAACCGGCGATGTCTCCTTCACGTGCAAAAACAGTCAAAGTACGTGGGACACAACCGAAGTTACCATTGCAAATCCAGGAGACAGAGCCGAGGTTTCCTGCACGTTCACAGCATCTGGAAGGATGTCGATTGTCCAGTTGGTGCCTTCTGATGCTATGATAGTTTCAACCTATGAGCGCTCCTTTTCAACCACTTTTGCTGATGGAGATGGGGCAAATGGAGGAAACACAGATGGCACAGGAACAGCCGTGCTGATGTTTGTTGGCGCCCTTGCCCTGATCGGCGTTCTCGTTGCTGCCATCCTTCTTACTCGTGAACGTGAAGAAGAAGTTGAGCGTGATATTTTCAATTACTGTCCTGCATGCGATGGAGAGCTTGAAGGCGATGAGAATCGTTGTCCACACTGCTCGTTCAATTTACGTAAGGCACGCTCACAATTCCACGATTGTCAAGAATGTGGTGAATCCATTCCAGATCTCATGGAAAATTGTGCGTACTGCGGTGCAGAGCAAGATATGTCTTCGTTCTTTGAACGACGTGAACGACGGATTCGTGAAGTTCCTGAGGAGAAAGAACTCGTATCCCTTCCTGAGGAAGACGAGAACGAAATTGTCAGCGGTTCAGAGGACTTTGCTGATGCAGTCAAAGAATTCGGTTACGATGAATCCAATCTCGAGGACGAATGGGATGAGAACGTCGTGGCAGCTGAACAAGAAGTCACGGCTGCTTACGATTTACGGAATGCTGATGAAATTGCAATGGAAGACATGACCGAAGAGGAAATCGAAGCAATGCAGAGTCAAGTGGTCACCACCCTCAAGACCGTTAAAGAGTCGTTTGAAGGTCATGATTTGGATGCATTCTTACCAACCAAGGAGAAGATGAAGTCGCTCAAGGACGATGGTCAAGATACGGATGGTGCTGCTTGGACAACGCTCTCTGCGAGCGATGCGGAAATCCGTGGCGATCTGTACGAATTGACGGGCGAAGAAGGTGTCATGCCAGGCGAAAAGGTCGTTGTTGGAATGGGATTAACGGACAGTTCCCTTGCCGGTAATGAGATCGCTGAAGCGAGTGCTGATTTTGCCTTCAATGACGATTCTGAACCACCACTCACTGCAGAAGATGGTGAAGCAACGGCAGGTGCAAAGCCCCGCCGCCGACCTCGCCGAACACGAGAGCCAGCGGTTGAAACAGCGGATTGTGGAGCCTGCGGAGCGGTCATCGCAGCCGATGCAAAGGAATGCTCGACATGCGGTGCAAAATTCGAGTGATGGATGCCTGTCAGCACTCATAGGGTTCGTCATCGCTTGCGCTCGGAGTGAACATTGCGTCATTCAGGCAACATATCTGAATCACCCTATTCGTTTGAACGCTTCCCCATGGCGGGGTGATTTTCATATCGTTGAGTCGTTTGGACGAACTATGCAGCGGAGATTGTTGACAATCTTTGTCGCCCTTTCCATGCTGCTTCTTTCCTCTTCTGGCTGTATCGGCCTTCTCCAAGGAAGGGAATACATGGAGCATTTACGCGGGGATGTAAAACAAGCCACAGATATCGAAACAACCGTTGTTGAGCATTATTTCACCAATGCAGAAATCAACGTTGAATGGAATGAAAAATTCACGGTTGATTCAGAGGTTACAAAGATTGGTATCTACTTCAAGACTGAAATGGCCGGTGAAATCATTCGAGAACTCTTCCCAGACTTTTTTGATTTACGTGAAGTCAACGTTGAGATTACAGATCCATCTGGAGCACTCAAGTACAACGCTACGCATGATACGACAAAAACCGCTCCCTACGTTTTGATTGAACCCGAAGCCGATGGTGAATTTATTTCTGGTGAGTGGAACATCAACATTGTAGGAACTGGTGGCGGAATCGTCTCAGAGCAAGATAACTTTCTCTTAAGTGTTGATGTGACGCGAACGTGCACAATCTATCCTCAGGATGATGTGTGCGTCGTCGATTAGACAAGTGATTCGCTGCATGCGTAGCGGCGACTACAATTCCTGCATTTGCCTTCACGTTCGTGGTTTCGCTTGGCACCGCCTTCAATCATCAATCGTTGAATTTGAATGATATTGTCATGAAGGTGCTGTTTTGCATGTTCGTCCCAATACACCTGATGAACGTCATCATCACCGTAACGAAGTACCCCATACGGAGGTATTTTCCCTGTACTCGTTCCGACAAGTGAGATGTATGCCAGAAGCTGCAAGCGGTGCGATTGATGTGGTTTCTTTGGAACTTTTCCAGTCTTTTGCTCAACTGGGATGAATTCGCCATCAATGATGACGATTTGGTCTGGACGTCCACGCAGTCCTGAAACCTCATCGAGGAGAAGATCGCTGTTTTTGTCATCATCTGAATAGACCAATTCAGCCCCCTCTTCGAGCCCGGCCTTTTCTCGACTAGCAATCATTTGACTCTCTGCCTTAAGCGAGCGTTGGAGTTGCCAAGTTGCAAGAAATGTCCAGATAAATGCAATGACGATGAGAACAAATCCAGCTTGACTTCGATCCTCAGCAGCAACGAGTGCAATGGCGTGGATTCCTATGACAATTGTAGCCAAGAGCAATCCTGCTTCGGTTTTACCTGCAGAAAACCATCCACCGAGAAAACCGATTGGACTCCATGTTGGCTCCAGTCCGGTTGAGTCAAATCGGTGCTTTATTTCACGAATCTCCTTCATGCTTTGTTCGATTTTGAACCAGTTTCGCCATGGAAGTGCGATTGAAAGAATCGCAGCGGTCAAACAGGACACAGACCACATCGAGAGAACTTTGGCGAACTCCAATGGTGAATTCATCATATTATCAATGTAAAGAAAAGCGAATGCATCAATGGCAAAGGCGATGATGATTCCAAACCACCACGACCAGATGAGAAGTGATCGACGCATCCGAATCAATGCTTCTTGGAAGTCACTCATCTCACTATGGATTTCCTTGTGCTTCTCGATGCCCTCTTCAACGGCTTCACCAATTCCAGAAGCCCCTTCTTTGGCAAGTTGCCATGATAGCGGACAATACATGAACCGCTCGAGATCGCTTGCACTAACAGGTAAAGCCGCACCAGAATCATCGATATAAAAGCCGTCTGGACCTATTTTTGCATCGGCAAAAGTGGCCCCCATGAATTCATCTCTCACTCGCATAGATTTGATTTCTTCCCCTCCATTCATCAAAAACGTAGTTTGGAGATGATGCGAAGCGGTTAAGAAGAGGGTTCAGGTCGGTTGCTTGCTGAGGCACTACTATGTCTGAAGAAACAGGGCTCCTGATTCCACTTGAACTCTACGAAGAATCCGGTGTGAACATTGGAACAAAGCAAAAGAGTGCTGATATGAGCCGTTTCATTGATACTGTCAATTCCGATGGACTTTACCTTCTCAATCTTAATCAGACCGATAACCGGATCCGCATCATTGCTTCATTCCTGAACCAGTACGATCCATCCCAAATCATGGTTGTCTCCGCTCGTCAATACGGACAGCGACCTGCTCGAATGTTCGCGAAGGCCATTGGAGCCAAATCCGCTGTAGGTCGATTCATTCCAGGTAGTTTGACCAACCCAGCACTCCGTTCGTACAAGGAACCAGATATCTTGTTCGTTACCGACCCTGCTTCGGATCAGCAATCTCTACGTGAAGCAGTCAACACCGGTCTGCCTATTGTTGGACTTGTTGACGCAAACAACAAGTTGCGAAACGTCGATGTTGCTTTGCCTGCGAACAACAAGAGCCGACACTCTCTCGCACTCATCTACTGGCTTCTTTCTCGAGAAGTGCTCAAGTTGCGTGGTCAGACCACCGATGAGGCATGGGCAGAAGCCAACGACCTTGAAGATTGGAAGTCAACTTTCTGAGATTGGCTTTAAGAAATCCGAAATCGCTTGTGCGGACTCATCGACATCTGAAAGTTCGTGCATCAGTGTTCGAACAGATTTTGCTCCAGGTAGCCCCTTTGAAAATGCAATGGCATGGCGCTGCATTGTCTGCTTTGCAAGGCCGGTCGTTTCTCGGCAGAGTTGAACGTATCGATCCCAGCACCATCGTCGTGACGCAAAGGCTTTGGAAGTTTCAGACATCTCTTCCCATTCATCTTCATGTTCCTTCACCCATGGGAGTTCGGCTTCTTCCATCCATCCGAGACCCACCTTAATTTGAGCAAAGACATCTGGGCGTCCAATGGCTGCACGACCGATCATCAACCCTGATGCATTGGTTAATTCCAAGCATCGCTGAGCGCTTTGAGCATCGGTGATGTCTCCATTGGCTACAACAGGAACTTCAACCGAGTCAACAGCCGTTTGTATCGTTTCCCAATCTGCGATACCCGAGTAACGTTGTCTCAAAGTACGCCCATGGATGCACAAACGTTGAGCACCAACTCTCTCAAGTGATTGGCAGATATTGACCGCATTGTTCGGACCTTGTCCAGTACCTAGGCGCATCTTTGCAGTGACTGGGACGTTGACAGCATCAACGATGCTTTCAACCATCGACACCAATTTTTGGGGTTCACCCATAAGGGCAGCTCCAGCGCAGATATTGGTCACTTTCGGAGCAGGGCATCCAAAGTTCAAATCGATGACATCTGCAGAATCTTCCAACATTGTCGCAGCCGTCACCATGTCTTCCATTTCACCTCCAAAGATTTGTGGAATGAATGGTTGTTCTCTTGGGTCGGATTCCATCTTTCGCCATGATGCGGTTGCTTCGCGGCTTAAGGCCGTACTGTTGGTAAATTCCGTGATTGTAATATCAGCACCGCACTCTTTTGCTAATAGGCGATAAGGTAAATCGGAAACGCCTGCCATAGGAGCAAGATAGAGTGGCCGTTGTTCACCCGACCATGCCTCGTACGTTTCGAACCCAAGTGTACTCATTATGCATCGCCTGTGGTCATGATTTCTTCAATCATTGCGCCAACTCGTCGTATTCGTCGCAATAGCCGGTCGAGTCGAGTCATCATATTCTCCTTTGCATCAACAATGGATGTGCCAATCAAACGGTAACCAAGTGGCAACCGACCTCCGAGTAGATTCAATAGAAGCATTTGGTCGGGCGCATTGATGTTTTGCATCATTTCTTGAACAATTTCAATGGTCAAATTTCCTTTACTCAATGGCTGAAGAAGCGAAGCATGACTTTTCTCGGGAATCAATCGCATAAAACCACCTTTCTTGAGCAACCAATCTTCTCCGCGTCGTTGATGCTGTGTGACCATGGCAGACCAGAGTGCTGAAGCGAGTCGATCGGTTCGAGGAATTCGTTCAACCAAACCACAGGCCCGGAATCGTTCAAGGATTCGGCCAAGGCGTGCTTTCTGTCCTCCAAACTGTTCATGAGCATCATCCAACGAGATTGGAACTCCTGATTGGAGGAGGGCTAAGAACAGTTGCTCAGAGACTGAATCCATGAGAATCTCGTTCCCGGGACGGTCACCAAGTAATCCGAAATCGGCCATCCATTGGGTAAGCGCCGAAGCCCCTTCCTGAGGTGAGCGATAATCGATGATACTCATGTTGAGCGGGAGAGGCGAATCTTCAGCAATTTCATTCTCCAGTTGCACACCCTCACGATTCCAATTCTCATCAAGCCGATCCATTTTTTGCCCCAGAATCAATCTGTATTGTGCAAAACATAGTTCCAGTGCTTGCGATATGCCTCCTCCTCTGAGAATGTATGTCCTCCAACCTTTTCCTTCGTTTGTGTAGGATAACAATCCAGATTGGCTGAGTCGAGCGAGATGGTGATTCAATGCAGCGGGTGTCATAGCAAGCTCATCGGATAGCGCTTGAGCATCCCATGAAGTGTCTGGATTCGCAAAGAAGTGGTCTCTTAGCATCCGATGAATTGGTGAAGCGGCTCCGTAGTCCGCCGTTGCATCACCTTTTCTTCGAACAAAACAAAACGACTCAACAAACCATCCAATCAGGCGATCGACCGAACGATCGGTTGTCGGCATCGGAAGTTCTTCCAACTTGACATTGAGCATAGAGAATCACGCATGGCGATGGTCTTTGAAGGCTGTGCAACAATTGCTTTTCAGAAAGCGAAAATTAAGCCTGCGCGCGGCGACCATCATCCCAATGATAGGATAAGCGATCGGAGCGACGGAAAGTATCGATTTCGATGTGTGAAGCGAGATTCAAGACGTCTTGCCGTAAAACGCCACGACGACGTAAAACTTTCACAGCGGAGTGAACACTGGCCCGAGAGCGACCAATACGTCGAGCAAGTTGTGCTTGTGAGCGAGGAATACCTTCGTCTAAGATGTCATCAATGATTTGTCGTTGAACTGCTGAAAGACCAATTGGAAGACTTGATGCCACTCGTTGATGATTGCTGGAAACCGATTGAAGCAGTTCAACTTGTGACGGGCCACCCGCGAAGTAGCAGGTACGGCCATTCACAGGCATTACCGTAATGCGTCCTTGGTTCTGCATCACATCCAGATGATGGCGGAGAGTTCCGTTTGCAGCACTTAGTTCATGTTGCAACTCACGATAACAGAGGCCAGGATGTCGTTCAAGTGTTCGAAGAACACGTGATCGGAATGGATGTTCGCTCGACTGGCGTTTGGTCGAAATACCGCCAAAAGCGAGGGCGGATGCGGTCGAAGCCATGGCTGCTACGCCATGTGCAATTCCGGCAATTCCGCCCGCAGTTCCAGCAATTCCAGCAGCAAGCCAGGGTCGTTGTCGTACCCATTGCGCAAGAAGTGCCATAGGTTAAGGATGACCTCTTGGTATCTTAATTCATCGTATTGATGCATCTATGCCCCAATGATGGAACCTTGATGAATTTTCATGAAGGCTACGAGGGGTGAAAGGAGTCGTCCACATGTCAAACCATGACTCGATAGTCTGTAGGTTACGCGAACGGGTGGTCCATCCATAACGATTCGCTCGACTAACCCTTCGTCAGCAAGATAGCGAAGTTTGTCAGAAAGGGTACGGGATGAAATGCCCTTGAGCAGATGCTTCATCTCATTGAAGCGACGATCACCAGCGATGTACAGTGTTGACAAAATCTCGATGGTCCACCGCGAACCAAAGACATTGAGCGCTTCTACAGCAGCATCAACCTCCCAATTAAGGTCAAAACGACCATGTCCCGAATGGTCTTCAAGCAGCGAACGAACTGAGCCACCAATCCGAATCGTCTCGCTGATTTTGTCACTCACAATCTTGAGTTCTGTAGTAGGAAGGACCATCGGCGGCTCAGGCATGACAAGCCGATTCATTTCGCATACTTGATTTCTTTTCAACACTAATTGGACAAAACGCAAGAGCGTATCATTCATGAACGGTTTCCCAGTCGTTAAGGGCATGAAGGCTGTTGAGAACGTCGCAATCATCGGTGCAGGAAACATGGGTTCAGGTATTGCACAGAAGAGTGCACAAGAAGGATTCAATGTCCAAATGGTTGACCGAGAAGCACAATATGTCGCTCGCGGCCGTTCAATCATCGAGAATTTCTTGCAGGAAGCCATCGATCGTCGAATCTTCTCACAAGACGAAGTGAATGCCACACTTGGACGAATTACAGATGTTGTCGGAACCGAGAACACAGCTGCTGATACGGATCTTGTCATTGAGGCAGTGTTTGAGGATTTTGACATCAAAACGGCCGTTTTCTCAGCATTGGATGAAGCGTGCGATGACGGAACAATTCTCGCATCAAACACTTCCTCGCTCTCAGTTAATGCACTTGCTGAGGCAACAGGTCGCCCTGATCGTTTTGTTGGATTACATTTCTTCTATCATCCCGCAAAGAACCGATTGATTGAGGTTATTCCAGCAGAATCAACTTCGAAGGATACGCTTGAGCGAACCGTTCAGTATTGTCGAACACTTGGCAAGGTTGTCATCGTGTGCAAGGATCGACCTGGATTCGTTGTCAATAGATTCTTTGTCCCATGGCTCAATGAAGCATGTCTACTCTTGGAAGAAGGTGTTGCAACTGCGGCACAAATTGATGCCATCTCTTGCAAGGCATTCCGAATCGGCCTTGGCCCATTTGGTCTAATGAATCTCACAGGACCTCCGATTGCGCTTCATTCGACGGATTATCTCGCTGAGCAACTCAACACACCTCGATACAACGGTGCACAGAACCTTCGTGATCTTGTTGCAAACAATGCCATGTGGCCAATTGAGGATGATTCTGAATACACGCATGAGCAATACACAATTGTATCCGAACGCCTCCTCGGGGTTGTCTTTGGCGTCGCAGCTCAAATTGTTGAGGAAGACATCTGTTCGATGGAAGACGTTGACAGAGGTGCAAAGGTTGGTCTTCGATGGGCACGAGGTCCATTTGAAATGATGAATCGAATTGGTGTTTCAGAAGCTTACCGAATGGCACAATCCTACCAATCCATTGCAGGTGAAGCATGGACGCTTCCTGCTTTCTTCAAGGATCAATCCGACGCTTCAACAAACTGGGATTTCTCTTACGTTGATTCATCAATTGAAGACGGAATCGCAACCATCACCATCAACCGTCCAGAAGCCATGAATGCATTGAACGAAGTCGTTGTCGCTCAACTTACTGAGGCTGTTCAAGCCGCCGATGCAGACAGCACTGTCTCGACCATTGTTTTGGATGGAGCCGGCAAGGCTTTCGTAGCAGGTGCAGATGTCAAGTTCTTTGTCGATAAGATTCGCTCAGATGATATTCCAGACATTGAAACATTCACGGAGAACGGTCACATGCTTCTCGCAGCCCTTGAGGATTCAGCAAAGACAACCATTGCCCTGACAACAGGACTGGCTTTGGGTGGTGGACTCGAACTTGCACTCGCTTGCGACTACCGAATCGGAACGCGCAGAACGCAATTCCGATTCCCTGAAACGAGCATTGGAATTTATCCAGCCCTTGGGGGTACACAGCGTCCAGCTCGAATCGCAGGTCGTGAACTTGGACGATGGGCAGTTCTCGCTGGAAACTTCATGAACGCTGAAACTGCAACCGATCTCGGACTTGTGACACACCTTGTCGACATCAACGACGTTCCAAATTGTATCAAAGACATTCATGCATCAGGCAAACCAGACAACAAGTATCCTGGTAAACCAATGAATGAAAACAGCCCAGTGGTTAAGTTCGCTAAGAAATTCTTCTCCGATGGAAACATGGCTGCTTTGCTATCTGGCAGCTGCCCGGAAGGGTTCGATGCTGAAGATAAGACCGTTGCACGACAACTCAAGTCGCTCAAGTTCACGGCTCCGATTGGATTAGCTATGGCAAGTGAACGAATTGATGCGACAGCATCAATGTCCCTTGATGAGGGCCTACAACTTGAGTTGCAAGGATTGGATCGAATCTTCTCAACCGAGGATGCTCTCGAAGGCCTTAGCGCATTGATTGAAGGTCGAAGAGCGACCTACAAGAACGCCTAAACCCAGCAAGACTGCATCTTCTGAATGGATTCAACAATCTTCTCGAGATCGATGGATTCTTCCTGCTCTTGTGCAAGTAAAATTCGATTTTCAACCGCCTCGACGAGATCGTCAGATGGTTCCTCATCCAACATATCGGTCAGCACTTCCTTCAACGATTTTGATTGACCACGCAAGATGGCGATGTGTGCCTTCAATTCTTCCTCATCATCTCGAGGTGAACGGACGTTGGAAGTCAAGCCATCACCTCAATCGGGATTTCCTGTCTTTTAGCGTACCATCGATCCCATGGAACAACATCTTCCTCAGTCCAATGTTGAAGAGGTCCCTGAAGACCGATTGATGGGCCATTGTCGGGTCCGAGATTTCGACTCTGTTTGATGCCTGGCGCTCCAAGGACAAGGGCTGATGAGAGAATTCCTTGAGCGATTGCGAGACTGTTCTTGTCGGTACCGCTCCAATATGCTTGGAAACCAGGATGGGTATGAACCCACACTCTGAATGGAGCCATCATCCCAACTGGTGGACGAAGAGGGACTCGACCTGGCGAGCCCCAATCAATCTGTATCGCTCCGTTTGCATCGATGAGTACAGAGGTCTCAAGACCAGCAATCAATGAGAGGTTGTACACCAAATCCCACCGTCCATGCTCAGCAGCATTCCTTTGTACGTCAAGGACATCATCGGTCTCAACTGCTTGAGCCTCAGCTTGGATGCATGCTCTCATCCATTGTTCGTAGTTGATACCTATCGACTCAAGTTCCATCACCGGAATCATGCTTTCACCTCAGGGAATTTGAGTTCACCAAACATGATGCTTGACATTCTTTCTCTAAGAGGTGGCTGATTTCTCAACTGTCCCATGAGCCATGTTGCTGCAGCCGCTGCGGCATTGACGTAGCCAAACTGAATGTTTCCTGCTGCGATTGCTCCTGCAATTTGACAACTTGCAGGTTCGTGGTCTGGCGTCATCATAGCGACAAGCGCAGGGTCTGATTCGTTCGTGAAATACACGTGTCCGTCGCCTGTTGATCGCAAGTCAATCCAAGGAACGTTGGTTGCATGAACAAGTCTTCGTGGATGTGGTCTATCGACGCCAATAATAATAAAATCATAGCCATCTAACTGTTCTTTAACCCTTAAATTAACTGGATTCGATTTTACGTTAACAAATTTAAATCTATTAAATCGGTTTGACAAAACATCTGTTTTTCTTTTTCCAACATCTTTGTGGCTAAATCTTTGATGCCCTAAATTTGATTCCTCAACAATATCTCCATCCATAATTTCAATTGAACAGTTTTTTTCTATTTTATTTAATGCAGGAATAACTAATTCAGCAACCATGCCTCCAATTCCACCTGCACCTATAATCAATATCCGTGGCGTACGCTTCGCTGTCATGCCAAGTAAAGAAACTCGACAGTATATCAACTCAATTTTGAACCAATGGGAGCTTTTTGACCGGAGGTGCGATTCCCAAATCTTCTGGGAAGTACAACTCTGCTTCAGGGATTGGGATTGGAACAATTTCCCGTCCAATGAGGGCGACACGACTCGGACGGCTCTCGGAGAGAACTTCTCGGCTGACTTGAGGTGCGAGTTCATTCGAGAACGAGAGGATATCATCATGACTTGGCATGTTCTCCATCGAAAGATTTTCCCGGCTGTGACCGACATAGACGTATCCTTTTGCTTCGATGAAGTCAGGGTCTGCACGGTTATCGAGTTCAGCAAACTCCTTGATGTGCGTTGATGACATGTTCACGCCTTTCATCAGAGTATGTCGACAAACGATGCGTGTGTCAAGGCTTGGAAGCAAATCGATTGTTTTCTCAAACTGATCCCATGCACCACTGTTCCACTTTGGGCGACACACGTCATCGAAGACTTGTTTGTTTGGAGCATCAACAGAAACGTAAAGTTGAGTTGGAAGTGTGTCAAGGTTTTCCAGGACTTTCGGTAATGTCCCGTTGGTGACAAGCATTGTTGTCATACCATGCTTATGGCACAAATCCATATATTCACCGAGACGAGTATAGAGTGTTGGTTCACCGTTCAATGAAATGGCAACGTGTTTTGGGTCCTGGGCTTCGAGAAACTTTTCTCGTGGAACCTTGTCGTTTCCACCAAAACCTGAGAGCAATCGGCGTTGAGCACGTACGCTCTCATAGAGAAGTTCGAGCGGGTCTTGATCGGTTAATTCTAGTGTGTCCATGTGCGGTTCTCGCCAACAATAAGTACATGCGAGGTTGCATTGGTCAACGACGGGTGACATTTGCATGCACGTATGACTCTTGACGCCGTAGAATGTTCCCTTGTAACATGCCCTGTCACGGAGTAGAGATTCTTTGGTCCAGTGACAGGTTTTGACACCGCCGTGTTCTCCGACAATGTGATATCGTTGTTTCTGCAGTTTCGCTTTGAGTGCCGGGTCCATACCCATGTTTATTCCTCCTGTAGCCGGATTCCACTGTCGATGAACGGTTGGGAACGGCTCGGATGGATGCCGCTCAGTTATTTTGTTCTTGAAGGAAACGGTTCTTATGGTGTTAAAGATAACACCTGATTTATTTATTACACCTATGTGTTGGCAAGTTTACCTCGCCTTTGAATAGGTAGAGCACCACAATTAGAGTGAGGATAACCATGGATAAGGAACTCCAGACATACACCGACCAAATTATCGATCAGCAACAGTATCGTTCAGGAATTTTTTCCGATATACTGTCGCCAATAGCTAACGCTATCGCAGGCTTTCGCTTTTCAGCCAACAAACGAGCAGCATACAGTACAAGGAGGGAACAATAAATGGATCGTGAATTAGAGGCGTTTGTTGATCAGGCACTCGAAGGACAAGTGTACCGAAACGGTATTTCCTTCATGCCTGGTTTCGTTCGTCGTATTGCTTCCATGCTTCGTCGCTCTTGATACGAAGGCAACGCCTTTGAATCATGAGTCGCTCGTATGAGCATGTCTAAGTGGGCTCCGCATTTGATCGGATTGCTCACACCTGCATCAGCTGCGATTACGTTACTGATTGGTGGTTGGTGGATGTTGACGCCAATCATCTTGTTGCTTGGTCTGTACCCGTTTCTCGATACACTTGCAGGTTCGTCAACGGTTCACGATATCGAAGAAGAGGGTCGAGGCCACAATGTGATCGTCCATCTCCATGGCATTCTCGTTCCAATCGTCGTTCTTTGTCTGTTGTATCGAGTATGGGATGGACTTGGAACAGTTTCAATCGTTGTTCCTGTCCTCTCCGCTGGTCTTGCTACGGGGGCTGCAGGTGTCGTTGCAGCCCATGAACTTGGACATCGAAGGCCACGTTCTGCGAGTTGGTGGCTTGGTCGTCTCGATTTGTTGTGTGTATTGTACCTTCATTTTACAGTTGAGCACAACCACACACACCACAAACACTGGGCGCGCAAGGTTGATCCAACAAGTTCTCCTTGGGGGCGTAGTGTCTACGGTCACTTGGTTCGAACCGTTCCAAAACAACTCCGAAATGCATACAGAATTCGAAAGAAGGATACGACCATTTCAATCACACTGGAACTCATCGTACTGGCATCCCTTGCTATGTGGGGATTACCTTTCCTTGCAGCGTTCGTAGGACAAGCCTTTGTCGCCATATACCTGCTTGAGTTTGTCAACTTCATCCAGCATCACGGACTTGAACGTGGAGAAGACGAACGTCCGAATGCAGGACACGCTTGGGAAAGTCGAACGCGATGGTCTCGATACACGCTCATGAATCTCCCTCTCCATGCCGCCCACCACCTTCGCTCAAGCACACCGTACGAGCGACTACGTCCCTACGATGAGTCACCACAACTTCCTGGTGGATATTACCAGATGTTTTGGCTTGCACTTATTCCACCGCTGTTCAATCGGCTAATGCAAAAGTCTGCCAATCACTCTGGCGGTGTTGGTGGAGCATAGCCTCCATCAACAGCTTCCTGAACAATGGCCAAGTCGGATTCGACCATCATCTGAATGAGTTGCTCAAAGGTTGTTTTTGTTTCCCAACCGAGTTTCTTCTTTGCATAAGCAGGGTCGCCAATCAGAAGATCAACTTCTGCAGGGCGGAAGAATTTCGGGTTGGTTCGGACGCGAACCACGCCGTTTTGGTCGGCAGCGACGGTATCGACTCCTTCACCAGACCATGCGAGGTCAAGACCGATGTGTGAAAAGGCAAGGTTGATCATGTCACGAACGCTGTGCGTACGTCCAGTTGCGATGACGTAATCATCAGGCTCATCCTGCTGGAGCATCTTCCATTGCATCTCAACGTAGTCTCCCGCAAATCCCCAATCACGCTTGGCATCAACGTTTCCAATGTGGAGACACTCATCGAATCCATGCTTAATGCGTGCTGCCATCATGGTCACTTTTCGTGTCACGAATTCAAGGCCACGTCGAGGGCTTTCGTGATTGAAGAGGATTCCAGTACAGGCGAACATATTGTACGATTCGCGGTAATTTCTGGTAATTTCAAAGGCCATCACTTTCGCACAACCGTACGGTGAGCGAGGGTGGAACGGTGTTTGTTCAGATTGAGGGACTTCCCGGACCTTTCCGTATTGTTCACTTGAACCCGCTTGGTAAAATCGGCAATCTGGTGCATTCTTTCTTACAGCCTCGAGACAACGTAGTGCTCCAAGTCCAGTAATGTCGGCGGTCATCATTGGTGAACGCCATGATTCAGGCACGAAGGACATGGCGCCAAGGTGGTAGAACTCATCAGGCTTAACTTGATGGACAGCGTTATCGATCGAATTTTGGTCAGCCAAATCACCGTTGAGAAGGTGGAAGTTTTCGTTGCTCATCAAGTGGTTGATGAGGTTACGGCCGAGGCTTGGTTGCGAAACACGGCGAACCAATCCATAGACTGTGTAACCCTTTTCGAGGAGCAATTCAGCAAGGTATGAACCATCTTGTCCGGTGATTCCGGTAATGAGTGCCGTCTTTCCGCTCATAGGGATTCCTGCGGCTTGCCTTTTTTCAAAGCGTCGCAACAAAATGTAGAGTCATTCGATACAAACCATTGTAAAGAAATAACGTCGCGACTCTAACTGCATGCAAAATTGCTGGAGTTATTGAGATGCTTGAAGTCCATGGCCTTACCAAAAGTTTCGGATCTTTGGATGTTCTGAAAGGCGTCAACATGGAGGTCGAAAAAGGTGAGATGGTTGCCCTTATGGGTCCATCTGGTTCAGGAAAATCAACCCTACTCAACATCATTGGAGGATTGCTTGCTGGTGATGGTGGAAGCATCACGCTTGATGAGCGAACCTATGGGCAAAAAGGGCCCTCGAGCGTCGTCGATGTTCGTCGCAACAAGGTCGGTTGGATTTTCCAGGATTTTCATCTCCTCGACAATCTCTCTGCTATCGATAATGTCGCCATTGCGCTTGAACTGTCAGGAGTACCCTCTGATGAAGCGGTTGCTGCGGCTGAAGACGCATTGCAAAAAGTCGGTCTTGGTGATCGCCTCAATTTCATTCCAGATCAACTGTCAGGTGGCCAGCAACAACGAGTTGCGATTGCTCGTGCAATCGCAGGAAATCGACCGGTTCTGCTTGCGGATGAACCGACTGGGAATCTCGATATTGCAAGCGGTAAAGAAGTGATGAAACTGTTCAAGGATTTATGTCATGACGAAGAAAATCCGATTTCGATACTGATGGTTACACACGATCCTGATCTGGCATCAAATGCCGATCGCATGCTGCTGCTGAATGATGGGAAAACAGAAGCCTCCGACATTCGCTCCGCTTGGGGTCTTGATGTGGCAGGTGAGGAAGAATGAGCGACGATGCACCAGATTTGAAGGAGAGTGACTTCGGCCAAGGTCGCTCTCGCATTCGGCGCTACCAACATTCCTTGATGGAACTACCAAGCCGACTTCGACTCGCTGGACAGAGTGCTTGGCGCGGTAAAGAGCGCGGTATGGCGGTCATTGCCGGTGTTTTCCTTGCTTCTCTTGTAATCACAACCGTTCTTGCATACGGTGTTGGACTGTCCCAATTGTTCTTTGAAGAATCCTTGGATTCTGAACCGTTTGATGCGAAGATTGAGTTTGCACGAACACCTGTTGAAAATGCATCTGGATGGTCAAACAATACAACGACGATGACCGAAGTTTGTGATGAATTGATGGACGAATTTTCCGAATTTAATGATTGTACACTTGTTCTTGGACGCCAGGGAATCCACAGTGGTGGCTTCTTCAATATTGAGTTCGTTGTCGCTCAACCACTCGAAATGCGAGCGATTTCGGACAACGAAAACCCTCTTTGGGATTCGATGAATTTTGACTATCCAGAAGCTCTTGATAACGGCCCTCCGATTTCAGATAAGCGAGCCATTCGATTCCTCGGACCAGAGGCTTTTGATGGGGAATTGGCCGACAGGCTTGGTGAAAACATCATCGCCGGGCTTGGTGAATGGCCAACGCCTGAAAACATGAGTGCGAATCGAGGCATTATTCTTCCATCCACTATCGCCAGCGAGGCGCAAGCCAAGGTTGGTGATGTCCTTGATGAACTCACATTCGCTTATGTTGTCGATGAATCAACCCTCCTCGAAGCGAGCGTTACAGAAGACAACTGTGCAGGAGAAATCACGCCTGAAAACAATGAAATGATCTATTGTCGAATGTGGATGACCGTTGAAAATTTGACCGTCATGGGAATCTACGAACCATGGGACTTTGGTAATCCAACCCTCCCATTCAACCCGATTTTCACGACATGGGAAGTTCTAGAGGAAGCACAACGAGCGACGCTCATCGATAACGACCACATGTATCTCGGTGTTACCATCGATCGAGGCCAACTGCCGACATCTTCAACCGCTGATGCCGCTGAATGGCTTGAAAATCTGGGTACAGAGGTTCAAGATGGAAATTACACCGATGCAGGTATTGAATTGTACTACACTGATATTGTTTCAGGAACCATTCTTTTCCTCAACATCTTCCTCGGATTGATTCAAATCTTTGACTACATCATTATGATTCCTATCGTCTTTTTGTCCATCGCCGTTCTCATTTACGGGTTGGTTTTATCCCTTGAACAACGACGTCGAGAAGTCAGTATTCATCGCGTCATAGGAGCGGATGGGAAGAGTCTGCAAGGTATGGTGCTACTGGAATTGTTTGTGATGTCTTCCGTGGCTTGGCTTATTGGATACATTTTGGCGCTCATGGCGGTACCTATCGTCCTCTCTGCTGTAGGATTCATGGAATTCCGAACCGGGGACTTCGATGTCAACCCAACACTCGGCATAGGCTCGACACTGTTCACTGCCATTGCTACACTTGGACTTGCTATGATCTTTGGACGAAGCCGAGCTCGAGATTTCATCGAACTTGAAATCGAAGAAGGGGTTCGCAAGACAACAGTGAAAGCTGAACCAAAACGATGGCTTCACTGGTCAGCCTTCCTTTTTGGAATGCTTGCAGTCATTGACACATGGCTCGAGATGAACGGAAGTGAGGACGGCATTGTTTCCAATTTCTTCATTGAAGGATTGATCGGTATCATCGGTCCGTTTGCCTTGTGGATTGGCGGTGCGCTCTTACTTGGAAGAATTGGAGCAAAAGGCCCCCAAATCATGCAACTCTTGTTTGGGCGCTCACCACTCCTCAAAGATGTCAAGCGTGGACTGAAGGGTTCAGGATCTGCTGAATCCGTCAACAGACTTGCTGTCATTATGCTCCTCACACTCTCCATCGTTACCTTAGCAGCAGTTCAAGGCTATACAGGAACGCTCGTCGATGAGAAAACGGCTGATGCAACGGTCGGTTCGGATTTGCAAATCTCAACCGAACTCGCCATCAATTCGACAACACTCATCTCTCTTGTGAATGAATTTACAGATGGTGATGTGCGTCCTGTTGCTACGACCGTACCAGAAATCACGCTGGCTGACGAACAGGGTGGCGACAGTCTGCAAACGTTCGTCCTTTTGGACGGAAATGACGATGTTTTACGTTGGAGTGAGCAATCGATTCCGGGAACGGACATTGGCTCTGCAATGAAGGGTTACGCCAACAACGGCTTCTCGGCTGGGGAAGATTCAGCCTATTCACTCGATTTGCCTGGTTCTGACCGTGGTGGCGATGAAAACCGGCTTGATGATGTCTTACTCAAGCCTAGTGATGAGAAATCTCGTGAGATCACCTTCGTTTGGGAAAAGATCGAATTCAATTTTACCTCTGGTGGCTCTGAAGAGACGGATCCTCTCGCCTTGTTTGAAGCCTACACTCGTCTCATGGAGGGGGATTGGAGCGGGCTCAATCTTTCCGGCCAAGACTTGAACGAGCGAGATTTGGGACGTGTTGACCTATCCAATACAAATCTTGCAGGAGCAGATCTTTCAAGCCTGAACATGAGCGAATCTATTCTTCTTGATGTCAACTTGAGCGATGCTGATTTGACCGGTGCCAACCTTGAGAATGCCATCCTTGTGAACTTCATGGGTGGGTCATTGGAGGATGCTGATTTCACAAATGCGAACCTTGCAGGTGCATTTGGATTCTTTGACCTTTCAGCAGCGATGTTGTCGAACACGACTTGTCCTGACGGAACCAATAGCGATGAGACTGGATGTGCAGGTGGCGCAAGCGAAATTCCTCCGCCGTTAGCAGCAGATCTCTTCTTTGCAGACACGCGTGTTCAACTCGTAGTAACACCGTACACGACCTCAATGTACTACATGGGAACACACGAGTACATTCCCGGCGTTGGAGCGGCTACAATTGAATCTGCGTTGATCATTGGTGAAGATTCATGGCGAGACCTTGTTGGCGATGAGACGGCAGACAACTTCACTTCAAAGACGTGGATTGTACGAGTTGATGGGCTATCTGGAGAAGCTTTGGAATCTCTTGCTTCACAAATCAAAGCAGATGCTCGCGTGTCAGGTGTCCTTGACTGGTCGAGCACACACAAGGAAGTTGAGCGAAATGGAGGTTTGATTTTCGGAACACCTGGATTGCTTTCCTTGCAATTTGTTGTAGCAAGCGTTGCAGCAGTTGCATCAAGTTTCGTTTTCCTATCCCTTGTTCTTAGCCAACGTCAGAAAGAGTTGGCTGTCCTGCAAGCGATAGGAGCATCTCCGAACCAAATTATTCGATTGGTTCTGTTTGAGATTCTCTCGATTGTTGTCGTATCGATGGCACTTGGCATTGTGCTAGGTGCTGGACTTGCATTGTCCTTCAACGGCTTCTTTGACATCTTTGGATTCATCTTCCAGATTTTTGGTGGCTCCTCAACAACGATACAACGTACGCTTGTGTATCCTTGGTCACAGATTATTCTCGTGTCCTTGGCGGTCTTTGCTGCGGTCGTTGTCGCCTTGTTGGTCACGACACGACGAGCGTTAACCGCAGACTTAGCCAGTGTGCTAAAGGGGGAATGAAGATGACCAAAACAATTCTTGAATCGGATGGCTTGTATCACGTGTACGAATCGAAGGCAGAAGATGGTAACGTCGTAGCGTTGCGTGGTCTTCATATCAACATGAAAGCCGGAGAAGCCATAGCAGTTGTAGGCCCTTCTGGATCTGGAAAATCAACCCTCATGAAGTGTCTTGGTGGATTGATGAAACCAAGTGCAGGTTCAGTCAGTCTTGCAGGAAAGAACATGACTCGATTGAAAGGACAGGAATTGGTTGAACTTCGCCAAAAGACGGTCTCATTCATTTTCCAAGAAGGAAATCTCCTTCCAGATTTGAACGCTCGGGACAATGTTGCTCAACCACTACGCCATCAAGGCGTATCTTCGAAGAAGGCACTCGCTCAAGCCGATGCTATGCTGGAACGATTGGGAATGGCGCACCGCACACGCGCACTTCCTGCTATGCTGAGTGGCGGAGAACAGCAACGTGTAGCCATTGCCCGTGCACTCATTACACGCCCCCGATTGATTCTTGCAGATGAGCCAACCGGGGCACTCGATCCAGTCACAAGTCGAGAAGTCCTCGCCTTGTTCAAGGATTTGCACGAGAATGATGGTGTCTCGTTCCTGATTGTGACCCACTCCAAAGAGGTTGCATCGTTCGCAAACCGCTCACTAGAACTTCGAGACGGTCGATTTGTTGCCGAACACGGTGAATCCATCGATGTTGAAGATTTGAGCAAGGATCGTGAACTTATCATCGATGAAACCGGAACGGTGACACTTCCTCCGGATCTCTTGGTTCGCCTCGGAGGAGCAGGACGATACACGGTAGGAAATGTGGCCAGTGGTTATCTCTCACTGCAAGGCGATTCTGTTGAAGCCATGGGCAAGATGGAACTTGCACAGGTCTGTCCTGCCTGCAAGCATGACTATGTTGATAGCGATGAGCAGATGTGTCCATCTTGCGGCTCCAGTCGGCCCATGGTGGAAATTCAAGCATGAAGCAACTTGTTTCATTTGTCAGTTATCTTGAGGGCTTCTCGGCTCTCTTCTTGTTCGCAGTGGCTATGCCAGTGAAATACATCGGTGGCAATCCTGAACTGGTTTCCCTCGTCGGTGCCATTCACGGAGGACTTTTTGTCGCATTCATCGCCTTGCTGTTCGTCGGTGTGGGACGTCAATGGAACATGACGGCATTGATTCACGGATTCATCGCAGCAGTCGTCCCAGCAGGGCCGTTTCTTTTCGATGGAATGCTCATTAGTGGTGAGTATGACCTTGAGAAAACAGAACTTTGACAATCAACTATGGTGGAATGATTATATTCTTTGAAATTAAAAGCCACGTTAAGACGTGATAATCTTGGATGCAAAAAAAATCTTTCAACCGAAAATATGGTACATCATTTGTGGCGCTATGGCCTTGATTGCTGGAATTGAAAATATGATCAACGCTGAAACTTGGGCTGAAAGCGCCTGGGGTAAGGACGGCGTAACTGAACAAAGCAAAGCGATGGAGACGCTCTTCGGCCTCTTCATGTGTGGATTTGGAGCGATGGGCCTTGTTTGTGCTTTCGTGCTTGATGGAATACCCCAAGCCAAATTTGCGATGGTTAACGCAGGGGTCATCATGGCCTTCTTCCTTGCTATGTTCATCGTTCTGCCTGGAACAGGCTACGAAATGCCAGGTGTTGCTTGGTTAGTGCCGCCATTCTTGTTCCTCGGTGGTCTTCTTGCTGCCGGTTACATGCACATGAATGGTGATGAAGCCCCTCTTACGGAGGCCTGAACATGGATGTAAAACGTATTTTTCAACCAAAAATATGGCTACTTGTATTCGCTTTGGTCCACACCCTTGGGATGAGTGCCGATCTTCTACCAGTGTTAACGGATGACGAAGCCGCAGGTACACATTTAGGCGATACGGTCAATGATTCGCTTGTCGATGATGGTGATGCAATCGAGGCTTATCAAAGCGGCATATCACTGGTGTATGGCATTGGATTGTCGTGGACCATCATCATGGTTGGTGGCGCCTTCTGGACACGCGGGAAGTCACAGGCCCAACTGAGCGTTTTGTTCGGAGGGGGATTATTTGTGACAGGTTTAACCTTGGGTGTGATGGGTTCGATGGTCGGTGATGGCTTCGATGCGTCTGCCTTCGTCACGACCTCGCTCTTCGCAGCCCCGATCATCGCCAGTGGTATTCTTCATCTTGAAGATGAAGCCGAAGAACCGGCTGCATCGTCCAGTGATGCTTGAAGAAGAATTGGATTTGGAATCAAGCCGCTTTGACGCCTTGAGGCCAGAGTACGAGAATCAACGTCTTACCACGCGTCTTTGGTGTGTGTGTTGATTCTGGGTCCATCCATACAATCGATCCAGTAGGATAGGTTCCATCCTCATCCCAGACTTCTCCTTCAAGGACAACATAGCATTCGCCTCCAGGATGGCTGTGTGGCATGAATGCATCCACTTCGACTTCGGATTGTGCCTCATAGAGAACCAATGATGTCTTCTCTTCACGCTTGAGTTTACCTAAGCGAACCCCTGTGCCGAAATCCTTCCAAGAGATGTTTTCAGCGAGCCAATCCTCGTCAATGTTGAAACTGAGCCAGTCCGCCATATCGTGTGTGAAGACCATGTCATGGCCACCACGACCTGTTTGAATAGGTATTCGGTCGGGCTTACTGTTCTTCGTTGTCTTCGAGTGCGTCGAATTTTGCCTTCATCGTCGGATTGTTTCGTGTCAACTTCTTGACCGACAAATCTTGCGCCTTGTCGTTTGCCAATCGGTAATTGTTCCCCGATTTCAGGAGTTGTTCCTTGGTTTTCTGCAGTTCATCAATCGACTTGTCGATACGCTTGATGGCTTCCATGAATTGTCGGGATGCCAAATCGTAGTTCTTGGCAAAACGCTCTTGGAAGTCGAGAAGGTCGTTCTCGAAATTTTCGATTTCAATGTTCTGCGATTTGATGAGTGCCAGCTCATTTCGAATCTCGATGGACTTAAGCGCTGCATTTCGAAGAAGCGTAATAATTGGGATGAAGAACTGTGGGCGAACGACATACATCTTGTCGTATTTGTGCGACATGTCGACAATTCCGTCGTTGTAAAGGTCGTTATCGGCTTCGAGAAGTGATACGAGAACTGCGTACTCACAGCCCTTCGCCTTGCGATCCTTGTCGAGCTTTTCGAGGAAATCTTCGTTCTTTTTCTTGCTCTTTGTTTCGTCACCCTCATTCTTCATCTCGAACATGATGGAAATGAATTGGACATCGTTGGCGTCGGCCTCCTTGAAGATGAAATCGCCTTTGGTTCCCTTTGAAGCATCATTGTCCTTCTCGAAATAGGCACGAGGGAACGCCGTTGAACGGAGTTTGTTAAATTGCAATTCACAATGTTGTTCCAAGGTTTCACCAAGCATCTTGGTGCTCAATTTCATCTTCATATCCTTGCGAAGTTCGATTTCATCATCCTTCATTTGGATGATTTGGTCTTTCGCTTTGAGTTCAATTTGATGCTTCTCTGTAAGCGTTTTTTCCATGAGAGATTTTTCTGTGTCTGCATTGTTGACACGGTTCTGCAACTCAAGGAGTTGATTTTGAAGTGGATTGGTTGCATCACTTACAGCGATTTTGATCTCCATTTCCTTCTTCTGAAGATCACCTTTCAATCGTTCAATCTGTTTGTCCTTGTTGGCAAATTCACTGTCTTTTTGTTCGATGATTTTTGCTTCCGCCAACTGAATGGCCATAGCATGAGCTTTCTCTGCATCAGCAATACGGCTAGCTATTTCTGCTTCAAATTCAGCGCTTCGGACTTGATTTACAATGGAGGCATAACCTGCAGCGTCCATTTCGAACTTTTGGTGACAATGTGGGCATTCAATATCGCTCATGGCGTTATCTTATCTCGACCGTATATAAAAAGTCATGAAAGGAGACGATGGCCAATCATTGTGCAGTTTCCCAGAGGTCGAGAACCTCTTGAGGCTCTTCAAGCATACCAACTTTCGTTGCCGTAATCTCGCCTTGTGCATTGACGAACATGACTGTTCCAGGGGATGTGACGCCAAGTTCTTGTCCTGCCTCAACGCCTTTCATGAAGGCGTAGGTGGTGAGCGTAACGCCTGTATCACCGGATTCGTCATCATCATCAAAGGCATTAGCAGCCTCATGCCAGTCCTGCAAGGTGATTCCACTCGCGTTCTCAGCAGGATCTGTTGACATCACAAGTACAGGAAGTTCTGGAATCGCCTCCCAAATAGTGAACATCGAGGTGTGGCAAGGATTGTTGCACCATTCTGCTGAGAACATGACTATGAACGGTGAACCTGCCATCTTTGCTTTGTTGTACGTTTTGTCATCGTCTGCTAAACTCGAGAATTGTGGAAAAGATTGCGGTTTGTCGCTGTCTTCCGATGTGCAACCTGCGAAGGCAGTCGAAATCATCAGTAGTACGACCAAAATGGTAAGACTTGACTTCATCATTAGACTGCTTTCATCACTTGCTATTGAAATGTTTTCCTTTCGGGTCTCGCAAAAACCCAAATACGACAGGCCGAATCAAGTCACATGAAACATCGCTTGGTGGTCTCGATCGTCGTTGTTTTGTGCCTTGTTCTACCAGTCGCTCATGCAGACGACTCCTCTCATTCGTGCACAACTGGTGATTCAACCGAAGACCGTGTTGGTTGCCTTGACTCGGATGGAGATGGTTGGTCGGATCCAGATGAGCACTGGAATGAGACGATGGGAGCTGATGCATTCCCAAACGATGCCTCGGAGCATCGAGACTTGGATGGAGACGGCCAAGGTGACAACATCGATCCCGATATGGATGGCGATAACACCAACGATGATGTTGATGTGTGGCCAGAGGATTCAGGTATTTGGTCGGATTCTGATGGAGATGGATATGCAGACCAAGGCTTGCACGCCCTCTCTGACAATTGTCCATTCATCTACGGCAAGAGCAAAATTCGACTGAAAGGGTGTTCAGACATCGATGGCGATTTCATGCCAGACGAATACGATGACGACGCTGATGGGGATGGAATTCGAAACGAAATGGAGCGAGCAGCATCTTCGGGAACCATTCTTTACGATCCATTCAATGCAGATTCAACACCTCTTGATTCGGATATGGATACACTTCCTGACGTACTTGATGACGATAACGACAACGATGGTTGGCCGGACGATGTTGAACTGGATAGGGGCTCAGGTGCCTTTGATCCAGAATCAACGCCATTCAACATGTACATGGGAGTCAATTCAGGTTTCTTCTATCGAGGTGGACTCAATGGAGATTCCTTCACAAGCGAGTACGATCCTGAAAGTTTTGAGATATCACTGTCCGCATTGAGTGAAATTGTTTTCGAGGAATTGGTCATTCCACTCCTCCTCGTTCCGATTTATTTCGCAATTTTCTTTGCTCGTCGAGGTGAGTTTCGAAAATGCTTGAAGCAAATTGAAGAAGTATCAACACCAAGTGAACTTATCGAACTTGAGAAGGTGGTCAACACGATGGTCAAAGATCGTACAATCAAGGTGTATCATGGTCTCGTGCTACGTAACGCATTGGAAGAGAAGGAATCCGAATTTGGTCTCGAACGTCATCATGAGTCCAAGTCTGAGGAAGAATGATTGTTCAAATCCACACATCATTGGATGCTGTCAAATCGCTTTCAGTATTTCCAGTGTTAACAACACCTCGAGGTTCGATAAGCATGATTTTACATTCCTCTTTGGCATAAGGACGGTGTTGAACCCCTCGAGGGACGACGTACAGTTCACCAGCATTCAATTCCATTGTTTCGGATTCAAATTCAATGAACAACGTCCCTTCAATCACCAAAAAGAATTCATCCGTATCCGAGTGATTGTGCCAGACAAAATCGCCTTCGACCTTGGCTATTTTAATCTGATAATCGTTTAATTCGCTGATGATTTTGGGCGTCCAATGTTCGTTGAATAATGCGAATTTTTCTTCCAAATTGATTTTCTTCATGGTCTCACCTTAATCTGCTAATCATTCGATGAAAGTGATGAACGCCTTGTTCATGTTTTGCTGAATAACGTCCTCTATTGTAGGAACTCGAACGAAGTCCCTTCATGCAACTTTCAACGACGAATTGATCCTGAACCTCGACCTTATCCAACGCAGCACCAGCACCTTGTTCCATCAGTTCTGGATGTTTCACATAACTTCGAAACAGCACGGTCGTTGAATCACATCCATTTGGAACAACAACGTTGATTGACACGCCCCATGGATAGACGTTGATCATGAGATTCGGAAAGAACCACCAGTAGTATGCAGCAATTCGTTTTCCAGAATCAACGGATGATTCAGGAAGATCAAAGCATACATCGCCTTCTTTTGCCATACCGATTTGCAAAACACCATGTTCGAAACATTCTGTTGTGTATCCATCCTTGTCAAGTGCTTCATTCAGTTCAGGATGCACATAGGGAATGTGAAATCCTTCCAAATAATTGTCAACATATAGCATCCAATTTGCGTTGATGTTCCAATTTCTGTCCTTTTCAGGATTATAGTTCAAATCAAAAAAGAACCAACCAAGACGTTCTTGTAGAGGTTGAAGTACGTCTTGCAAATCAACTCCAGGTTTCAGCGAGGTAAACTCAAACCCATTCCATATTTGCAAATCAAAGGATGGCAAGTTGTCGTCTTCACTTGGAAAATCAACAACGTCTTCAAATCCAGGCATGTGCTTGAGTGTACCATCTCGATTGAACGTTCGTCCATGGTACGGACATTGAATCGTTTTCGCACTCGAATGTTCGTGACACAGAACCATGCCTCGATGTGTACAAACGTTTGACAACATGTGGGTCGAATCACCATCTTGAATGCGAATTATTGGTTGGTTGTGAAGACGTCCGATGTGATCGATTGGTGTAACATCGGATGTGAATTGGTTGCTTGAACCAACAAACTGCCAACTTGATTTGAAGACCTTGAGGAGTTTACGAAACCGCTTTTCATCGGTATAAAATTTGGATGGAAGCGTCTTCGCAACTCGGATATCCGAATCGATGAGGTCATCCGACATTGGTCGAATGTTGGAACACATCGTCTTGAGTGTTGGGGTGTTTTGAAATCATCAACTGTATTCAGTTAACCATGGCGGAGCCTCTAGCATTCCCAGAGATTCCACCAAGTGGGCCATGGGCTGCTTATGTTTTAGTGATTATTTGGATACCAATGATACTCAGATTGACGTTCTTAGTTATTCCATTCAGAAAAGCAATCAAAAAATTAGCACCGCATTCTGGTTGGGCTTTCAAGCAACTAAGAACACTCCCAGTTAGAGGTTTTGGAATTCTTGCAATAAACGAGATATTAGCATTCTTAATGCCTCCATTACTTGTCCTTATGTTGCGCTTTTTGCTTGATCCAATCGGTTGGCAATCATGGGAAGAAGTGTCCCTCATCGGGCTAATTCTACTCACGATTCTTGTAACCGTATGGATTGTACTTGATTTATTTCGTATCTTCAGAGTTCGACGGATGTTGAATGCAATCGACCGTTACGATGTGAATAAGTTGAGGAAGATTGCTGATGCTGGACTCGGTATGAGGGGTTGGCTGAGAAAGTTTTCAGGAAGGGACAAGAAAGAGCAGGAACTAGAGCCAACATCGACCAGAGTTGCCAAAAAATCTCTGAAAATTTGGGCAAGCCGTGCTCTCGTTGTTCGGAAGTTTACTCCACAAGGGTTGCTTAGTTCTCTTGCAATTGGAGCAGCAATCGAGGCAGCTAAAACAGGAGCAGGAAAGATAAGTGATCGTATCGATCAAAAAATGCAGGAAGAATTTGATAAAATTGCCAAAGTGAATACGAAGACACTTCTGGCAATACTCGTTCGAGATACTGCAATGGGAATCCTTCCCTTACTTGCTTTGGGTATTCTTCCAATGTTGTTTTGAAGGACATGATGAGGCCGGCTACCTAGTCACCTAACCCTTCCTTAAGTGGAGAGCGTTGGCTGCGTGTACCAATGGTCCAACGTAGTGTATCGACGATACCCTTGGCTCGTTGATCCTTCATGAGGGCACGAGATGTTGCCTCTTTTGGATCTGTATTTTTTCGAAGTTGGAATTTCGCTCGCTGAGCATTCATCTCGTTGATTGCAGAGAACAACAGCGTCTCAATTTCGTCCCATGTTCGGTTGTAAATCGGTTCGTCTTCCCGCCACAACTCCTCTCTTGCACGCTGCATTGATTTGGCCTGCATCATTCCCAACCCCAACTTTCTTCGTTATTGTATAGAGACTATAGTCGAGATTTGTTGTCACTGAACAACTGTATTTACGCTCCACTACAATCCAAAAGGCGTGAAGATGTCTACCCTCCATCAATACGTTCTCGAGGGTTACGCCGATTGGATGACATGGAGTGGACCTTCTGGCGTCATCGAATTGAGTGCAATATCCGATATTCAACTCGTGTACTAGAATCAGTTTGACCTTTGCGTCAACAATTCATCAGGTATTCTGTAGATGTAATAGAAGCCATTGCCCAGAAGCGTGATCTCTTCGAGTGATGTGTCAAAAACGACTTCATCAAATTTGGAATTGAGATTATGCAGTGGCATACTCGCAGCCATTGTTCCATCCCTTGAGAGTCCGATCCCAGTAGAAACAAAAGTTTTTGTGGATGAGAATCGAATCATAGCTTCGGTTGATTCCACGTTTCCAAGGTCATGGAACATCCTATGGAATTCTGCACAAATCTCATCCCATTGGTCGATTGAGAATTTCATGTTAACAACGATTGGTCATTGACATAAAGATGTTCTCAACGTGTCGTAGCCTTGATGCACCACCGACCTGTGGGATGACCATGGCCTCACTCATCTTGATGCGACACGGTCAATCGATGTGGAATGCTGCGAACCTGTTTACGGGTTGGGTTGATGTTCCGTTGACGCAGGTCGGTATCGATGAGGCCATTGCTGGTGGACAGAAACTGGCTGATGTTCAGATCGATGAAGTCCATACTTCAACGTTAATTCGTGCACAAATGACGGCGATGCTTGCATTGAGTCAACACAATGGTGGCAAAACGCCCGTTCTACAGTACAATGATTCTGGCGAAGCGATGAGTGGAAATCAGCAAAAAATGGTTGAATGGTCGCAAATGCACGAAGATGCGGATGCTTCGAACATTCTCCCAGTCTTCGTTTCATGGCAGTTGAATGAGCGTATGTATGGTGATCTCCAAGGCATGAACAAACAAGCAACACGTGATAAGTTTGGAGATGAACAGGTCAAGATTTGGCGTCGCTCTTACGACATTCCTCCTCCAAAGGGAGAAAGCCTCGAACTGACGGCTGCTCGAACAATTCCATACTTGGAATCCGTTCTCTTACCGGCCTATGAACAAGGAAAGAATCTCTTTGTCGCAGCGCACGGAAACTCACTTCGAAGTATCATCATGCATCTTGAACGATTGAGTAAGGAAGAAGTCCTTGGATTGGAAGTGCCAACAGGCGCTCCGATGATGTACGAGATGCATAATGGTGAATGGAAACGTACCATGGGATGATATCATGCTTCTCGATTGGCGCTTCGATGGTTTTCCTGGGCGAGTCCTTTGGGTTGACTTGACGAAGGGAACGACGGAAGCGAAGGAGATACCACACGATTGGTTGATTGAATCGATGGGTGGGAAAGGGCTTGCAACTCGTTTGCTGGTTGAATGGGATACCACTGATTACGAGGCAGCGATGCAACTGAAGCATCCGGTTCTCGAACGAGTTGATGTTGCCCGTCATCCAACAAATCCACTCTTGTTCATGACAGGTCCATATCAAGCGAGCACGGTCGGCTCATCTGGTCGAGCTGTCGTTGTAACACGTTCTCCATTGACCGATTTGTACATTGATACCTACATTGGTGGAAACATCGGTCATATCCTTCGTCAAGCGGGTTGGGATGGACTGTTCATCACAGGCGCCTCAGAACATCTCTGTCGACTTGAGATTGTGGACGGCCATGCTGAATTACACGAGGCCACTGAATTGGGCGGTATGACAACGTGGCAAGTTGAGCAAGCACTTGATGGGAAAGGCGAATGCCTCTCCATCGGTCCTGCAGGCGAGAGTGGAGTTCGCATTGCAAGTCCACTCACTGCTGGACGCAGAGCGGCTGGTCGAGGTGGAACGGGTGCAGCTTTTGGATTCAAGAGTCTCAAGGCGGTAACCGTCAAATCCACGACGAAAGAAAACGTTCGATTTACAAGTGAAGCAAGTCTCAAATCTGCAGTGAAGATTCAACGGCAAGAAATGGGATTGCGGCGCCGTTCAGGAGATCCATTCTATGCATTTGGAACAAGCCGTGGCCCACTTTATGCTTCAGAAAATGGACGTATGCCGACTGCAAATTACAGTTCGACCAATGCCATGATTCCTGAATTTTCCGAGTTGAAGGTTCGTGGCGGTCAAGGCGGAGTCGTGTCTTCAGAAGGCAATCAAGTAACCATCACCACCAAACTCGATGCTCATGAATTGTCTGGTGAACATTGGCATGAATCCTTGTCAGATGCAAAGCAATCCGCTTGTTGCGCACCATGTCCAATCGCCTGTGAGGCCGCAGATCGACCAACCATTGATGGCGAGAAAATCCGCAAGCGCCCCGTACACATGAATCGCGTTGACCGTCCAGAATACGAGACGCTCGCCATGCTTGGGTCAAACTTAGGTCTAACCAGTTCACTCGATGTTATGGATGGAAACGATGCATGCAATCGTCTCGGAATCGATACAATCTCGGGTGGTGCTGCCTTATCCATTGTTTGTGAATTGGTTGAGCATGGTTGGCTTCCAGAAGATTGGCCAGACCATTTTCATGCCCCGTTTGATTTTGGTCGATACAAGCAAGGCGATGTTGTTCCGTGGCAATTTGGAATACCTGAGTTGCCCCCTCTTGCGCTTGCAATGCTTGCCAATGCTCAACCTGGAACTGATGATTTGTTTTCCGTTCTCGCATCAGGAGCAGTCGCTTTCTCCGAAGTTGTTGAGCAAAAAACTGGACACCCTGCCACACGATTGACGGCGCACTGCAAAGGGCTCGATCTTCCTGCTTGGGATCCTCGCGGAAAACGAGGTAATGCGATGGCCTACATGACGGCGAATGTTGGCGCATCGCACATGCGCGCTGGTTACAAAGAACCCACAGGATTACCAAATGCATCCGCAGTCGATTTGATGGAAGAGTTGATTGAAAGCCAGAACAGCATTGTAATTCGCGACTCGATGATTCTCTGTGCTTTTGCAAAAGGCGCGACTCCTGATGATGTGATGCTTGATGCCTGGAATGCCATTACTGGTGACAATGCTGGTTGGGACGATTTGATGCATCGGGCGAGTAATCAATGGAATCTGGCTCGGAAATGGAATGTTGAACATTGGAACCGAACTGGCGTGAAACCGATGGATGCGGATCTGCTTTCATGGCGTTTGCGAAAGGAACCTATTCCTGCTGGAGTCGCAGCAGGCATGGTCTCGTTCGTTGATGATGATGATGAGAAAGCATGCATGGAGAAATACTACGCATTAAGAGGATGGCAGAGTGATGGCTCACCATAAACGGGGAATTCCATGCATCCGACGTTGAGCAAGGCTGTGTTGTTGTTCCTGCTTCTTGCATCCCCTTGGCTTCTTGTTCAAGGATGGATTTTTGTCGGCGCTCAAGACGAATCCATATCATCCATGGAAGTCTGCCCGGAAGGGAGTGCGAACTGCGCTCATCTTGGCGGAAATGCAAACTATCGTATGGATGCAAGTTCAACAATCATCGACCGTTCCATGGATGAAATTCGCTCTGAATTAAACGATTATATCGCAGAATACGATTGCGAAATTCTTGTTGAGGATGCCTCAGAATCGGTGTACTATGTCCACTTTGTTGAAAAGACACCGTTTTGGCTCTTCCCAGACGACGTCTTGGTTTCCATTGAGCAAATCGATGAAGATACTGTGGAAATTGAACTTCACTCTCAATCACGTCTCGGCGTTGGTGACATGGGCGTGAACCCTGAACGATTGGAGCGAATCTACGTTCAACTCGTAGGTTGAATCAAGTCATCCCATCCGTATGGATAGCCGCTTTCGTCAATGAGAAGAACATTGACACCCAATCCAGTTTTGTGGAAAGCGATCAACTGGATGTCATGGATGGAATGTCCTGTTGGTGCTACACCAAGGACTGGTAATTCCTTTCGAGAAAACCAAGACCGTTTGGTTTCCACCGCATGTTCAGTTCCAAGGCTTCGACGTGTTCCATCAACATCATCAAACCACGGGAGTGGACCTTCGGGAGAAAAGCGCAAACCGAGAATCATGTCGACACCTGTTGTTTCTTGCGCTGCATCTGTATCTGCTCCACTCGGGATGGCTGGTGCGTTCGGGTGAGTGTGCAGCCAATGCGTGAATCGCCCTGCACGTGATCCCCGCTGACCTGAGAACAGATCGTCCGTCCATTCTTCTGGAAGGTGATGAACGGAATAGGAATCGCCACGATTAACGACATGCGCTTCCTTGATGACATATCCTTGGCCGCCAAAGAGGTTTGAGACGTGCTCTTGACCTTCAAACGCAATCTCGACTTCCTCAATGTGTTTTCGTTCAGCATCAACATCAAGGCCAACTAGAATTTCATCCGGAAGAGACTGCAATGCCCAAACGACGAGCTCACGAAAAATTGGCCCAGGAAGGTGCAATTGTGCTGCATAGGCATGCCTCATCGAGTACGACTCAGCGTTGTAGGAACGCATCGCATCAATCAACCACGTTTCGACCACGGTAGTCCCACTGCATCATCCTTCATCAAGGGACGCTTGTAGGAGAATCCTTGAAAACACTGGAGCGTATGCACACCTCATGGCGAAGAAACGAGGGGGGTTTGGTCGTTTCCTCGGGGCGCTCACGGGAACACCATATGAACGTCTTCTCAAGCAAGTAGAAAAACTCGCCAATGAACACGCTGATGACGAGCGAAAACTCGGAAAAGCACTCAAAAAACTCGTCGATGTTGTTGGAACGGCATACGAAGAAGAAGAGATCGATGAAGATGAGCATGACCTCGTCATTGAGGCCATTGAGGAAGTCGATCCAAAGGGTCGTTCGTTTCCAAAATTCGCAGAAGAGGACGCTTTTTACGCCAACGATGCCCCAGATGCACCAGACTTGAAACTTGGCAAGCGCAAGAACCTGGATGAATTGATGACCGCTTCAGGAAAAGAATTCACTGGAAGTTTTGGCCGTGATGAATTCGATGAATTCAAGGCTCGAATGACTGAAGATTTCTACGCAGATTCAGATGAAGCAATCCAAGCCGGCGACCATCATGCAACGATTCGAACTGAGAATCGAGTATTTGCAGACGAGGAAGATGAACTTCAAAACGTTAAGGCGATGATTTCACAAGAATCTGGACTTGTTGATCCTACCGCAGAAGAAGAGGGAGAGTCGTTTGATGACGACGAGAACTACTCTATCGATGAAGATGGAACGGAATGGTTCCAAGACGATGACGGCTATTGGTGGTATCGTCCTGAAGGTGAACCTGATTGGTTGCCTTGGGAAGAAGATGAAGACTGATCACGACGGAATCGATTGTTGATTCCACCAAGGTGGTGCAAGGAACCATGCTTCATGACCTACAGGTCGTTCGATGAGTGGCAGACCAATTGTTCCCCCATCGATGGAGAGTCCACCCAATGGATTGGTTGCGCATGGGCCAGGAAGATAATCCTCCCCTGTTTCAGTCAATTCGATACGTAGTGTATGTCCAGCAGGAACGATGACATCGAGAGGGTTGAATTCCATGAGCATGGTGTACGATGAGAACGGTGCAACTGGATTTGCATCGTATCCGCCATCTCTGTAACGCAAATCCATTGTTGCATGACCGAGCCGGAGATTGCGTGTATCATCGTACAATGTTGCAAAGAGTTGACCTCCGTTGCATGCTTGCGTTGACACATCGATGTGCAACGTCGGTAATCCAGAGATATGCAAGCCATTTTCATAGACTTGGCTTGTTAATGTGACAGAACTTCCTAAGCCTGAGACAACACCATCGCCACTCCATTCGGTTCCAATCCTTTCCATTTGCCATGTCATGTCTTCAGGAGGCCACGTCTCTTCGACATGCCATTGACCATCATGGGTTTGGATTTGCACCATCGGTTCTGGTTCGTCTCCAATGCCTTTGAGATAGTATTGGAACCATCCATACAATTCAACAGCCCAATCCATTCGGCTCATGTTTGGATACGCTTCTCCTCCATAGCCACTCCCAAGTTCACTGTGTCGATCTGGCTGGTCAGGATAGTTGTGTGCCCATTGGCCTGCGATTGCTCGAGCATTGATACCAGCATCGCGCATCAATTGATAGGTTGGGAAAGCATGGTATGGGTCGACGTTCCAATCCTGTAGTCCCCATACAAGGTACACGCTTCCACGGTAATTTTCGAGAACATCAGGTAAATGTCGACGTTCGTCCCAATAATCGTTCCACTCTGCTCCACCAAATTCAGCAAATGCATATGTCGACCATGGATTCAATGGGCCGATGAGATCATCAGAACAAACTCGCATATCATCTGTCGTCAAATCTGCAGTTGCAGCTTGGTAAGCAGCATCGTACCCCATGGCTCGGGCTTCAGACGAACCATTCCTATAGAACATTTCTTGCACACCGATGGAACCTGAAATTGGAACGATGGTCTTGAGATGTTCACTCGGTTGTTGAGCAGCCTCCCAATTGGTCGTTCCTGCGTAGGATTTGCCCATCAATCCAACGTTTCCATTCGACCAGTTTTGTTGCCCAAGCCAATCGACAACCGCTTGAATACCGACCTGTTCTCCAAGACCTTTGACATCTTGACAGTGCGTTGATTTTCCAGTGCCGAATGTACTTGCTTGTGCAAGGGCGTACCCATGCGGGACGAACGTCTCGTAAACCCACTGACCTACACCTCCATCTGGGATGGTGTTTGGATTCGAATCTGCACCAACGCCTGGCATACCTTCTCCACCAAAGTCGTAGTACGGATGGATGGTCATAATCACGGGAATCTTGGTTCCTTCTTCGACATCAGGTAACCACAATGCGACGTGCATCTTTGCCTCGTCTGGATAGCCGATATCTTGTTCGGATGCTGGCAGATCAACGGTGATGAAGTGTTCCGTGAAGGGTAGAACGTCATAGGTTCCATTTTCTGGCAGTTGAGCCCGCATCGTATCCATTGGAAGATCCATTTCGTAGCGTTCATGCAAAGGAACATCCCACCAATCGTAGGTACGTTCCACTTCATTCTCATCAGAGAGGGCTTCACCAAACGACATTGAAAGAAACAAGAACACAATGCAAACAGCGATTGTTACTGAGAGCGAGATGTTCAACTGTGTTTTGTTACGGTCTGTTGACGAATCGAAGATTTCCGCTTCGAGGATGTCCTCAGCCATGTCACGTCCAAACGCTGGACATAGAAGAGGATGGCGATTCTATGGTAGCCTAAACGTGGTTGGAATTGCTTGATGCCATTCATAATCCGCTTGAGCGTTGAGTCCGAGTTGATCAAAGATTTTCGCCGTACTGTGCACACCATCCACACCTTTCATGACTGCACGTGGTGCGAGTGTTGCCACTCGAATGAGGCCTTTCTCCCATAACGCAAGGGCTGTAATTGCATCCTGACCCGTAGGGACAGTTCGCTTCAATCGCGAACCAAACGGCGGAGGATGCGGATACTCTCCATCCAGAAATGTCCTGCCTTGACGTAGCTTCCGAACCTTCGTGTATCGAGGCTTCATGAAGCGCCTCCGAATAGCTCTCCAATCCTTGTCTCCATACGCAACGCCATCCAAGTAGAGGCGTTCGTATTCATAGAGTGTGTCTTTGATTTCGTCCCATACTTCAACATCAATGCAGTATGTGTAGAAGTGCTCATGCGTTGGAACGACGACGTCGAGGTCGCTTTCAGAGACGGGGCGATCTGGTAAATTCCAAACTTGAACCATACCGATATCGTCGTAATTTCGTGCCCAATCAGCAACTGCAAGCGTGGTTTTAACAAAATTTGGCCCTGGAATTAAGTCATCCTCGATGAGAATCACACGTTCATACCCATGAACGTCGAACAGATCTCTGCGTGCGCCGATGAGGTTTCGCCCTACCCCAAAATTTTCTTCACGTTGAACGATTGATGTGTAAGGAACGCCGGATTTGTCGATGATATTCTTGATCTCCTCCTGCTTCGAACGGGATCCACCGTCGATGTAGTGGTAAATGTCAATCCCATTGAGATCCTCGATGTTCTTGGCAAGTCCATTGAGCAACTCCTCCATTAAATCTGGACGATTGAAACTTGCAGTGAAGATTGCGGTTTTCATTTCATCCTCTCCGTAGCAAGCGCTGTTTGAGATAATACAACCGTTCTTTCATCGAGTTCGGAGGATGCCGAATATTGATTGGAAGCATGACGATATCTTCGTAATTCATGTTCCGAAATACTTCGCAGATAACGGTTGTATCGCAATCAATTTCATTGGTTCGGGGATTGATTCCAGCAAATCGAGCACCTTCATGGAATGCTTTTCCAACATACACGCAAATTCCGTTAAATGTTGACCAGACCTCAATTTTCTCTGACGGAATCCCATGGTTCCACCATGTCTCATCCGACGTTTTTCGTGTCGCCCAAGCATCGTAAAATTGACCCATCGCATTCGTTGTGTATCCAGATACAATGTCTCCATCGTGATGGATGATTTTCAAAGCATCATTCGGTCTGTACAAGACATCGGTTTCGATGAAAACGACCTTATCGAACGCTTCGATTGATGAGGCTTGTTCGAGACAGGCATTCCGGGCGTTCGCGATGTTTTTGACACGCGCTCCTTCTTGGCCTACCAAGTGTTCTGTTCCCAAGTCCGTGGAGGTAAACGTTGTCATGCATCGTGTTGAGAGCCGATCCGTGTACTGTTTGAGCAGTTTTTTGGTACCATCCGTTGAATCGTTCTCATAGACTGAAATCTCAACTTCATGCTCCTTCATCAGCAAATTGAGCAAACCGTCGAGTTGATTGTACCATGACTTCAATCGTTTTGCGTTGTTACGAGAAATGGTACAGAGAAGAAGTTTCAACGCGCTTCACCGACCATAGAGAACCCAACAAAGTGGATAAAATTCCCTATGGACATTCCTATTTAAGGCCGAGGTTGTGGCGTGACATATGGCCACTGTTCTCGTTACTGGGGCTTCTGGGATGTTGGGGCAACATCTCGTTCCAATGCTCGAGGAGAAGGGTCATCGTGTCCTTGCTCCATCTCGTGAGGATGTTGATTTGACCGATGCGGATGCCACTCAAGCATACATACAATCCACGACGATCGATGCAGTTGTTCATTGTGCAGCCTATGTTGCTGGAATTGCCTCCAGCAGAGCCTCGAAACACCACTCCTTTGATGCAAACGTTTCGATGGGTATGAATCTCATTCGCTCCTGTTTGGAAAGTGGTATCACAACATTGCTCAATGTCGGTAGTGCAACGGTCTACCCAAGCGAAGCGCCTCAACCTCTTTCCGAGTCTTCACTCGGACAAGGTGCATTCGAAGGTCCAATCGAAGGCTATGCGCTTTCGAAGTACGTCGTTTATCGAGCATGTGCGATGGCAAATGAACAACACAATGTTTCCTACAAGACCGTTCTTCCTTGCAATTTGTTTGGCCCCTACGATAACTTTTCACTCGAAACGGGTCATATGTTGCCTGCAATCTTGCATCGAATGCATCAAGCCAAAGAACAGAACAATTCGCCAATCGTCATCTGGGGGGATGGCTCAGCGAAACGTGAATTCCTTTATGCTCCTGATTTGGCGGACTTCATTTGTTTTGCACTGGACAACTTTGAATCCTTACCAGAAGTAATGAACGTTGGTTCCGGAGTTGAAGTCAGCATCAATGAAATGCATGAGCATATGGCGAAGATTACCGGTTATACAGGTGAACTCAAGCATGATTTCGACAAACCAGTCGGTCGATTACGCCGCTATCTCGATCTCCAGTATCAGCAACAATTGGGTTGGTCACCAAAAACGCCATTTAAAGAAGCATTAGCCATCACCTATGATTATCTGAGGGGGGCATTGGATTGAGTTTACCACTTGCAACGAGTACCTGGGACGAGGATGAATATGCTGCGATTCAGCGCGTGATTGACAGCGATCGCTTCAGCATGGGTCCTGAAGTTGAGGCCTTTGAGAAGCAGTTCGCTGAATTCTTTGGTGCAAAATACGCCCTAATGTCGAACTCTGGATCATCTGCGAATCTGCTTGCAGTTGCAGGAATGATTTACGCCAAAGGGATTGATCTCAACCCCGGGGACGAGGTTCTCGTCCCAGCTGTTTCATGGTCGACCACGTATTTTCCGGTCCATCAATACGGATTGTCGATGCGCTTTGTTGACATTGATGAAGAAACACTGAACATCGATATCGATGCGATTGAAGATGCCATCACAGAGAAAACAAAGATGATATTCTGCGTTAACCTTCTCGGCAACTCAGTTGATTATCCGCGATTGTTGGCACTTGCCGAAAAGCACAACCTCTACGTCATCGAGGACAACTGCGAATCGCTTGGAGCAACCATTGATGGAAAACAAGCAGGAACGTTTGGACTTGCAGGCACATTCAGTTCCTTCTTCAGCCATCACATTTCCACAATGGAAGGTGGAGTTACGGTTACCGACAATGAAGAATTGTACCACGTCATGTTGTCACTACGTGCCCACGGTTGGACACGTAATTTGCCAAAGGAGAATCATGTCGTCGAAAAATCCGATGACCCATTTATGGAATCCTTCCGTTTCGTTCTCCCTGGCTACAATCTTCGGCCATTGGAAATGTCGGGCGCTATTGGGCAAGCCCAACTTCGAAAGGTCAACGCAATCATCGAAGGCCGACGTGCCAACGCAGCCATTTTCCAAGAGGTCATGAGTGAACTTCCAGAAATTCTGATTCAGAAGGAAGTTGGCGAATCGTCTTGGTTCGGTTTTTCAATCGTATTACCAGATTGGTGCGACCGAGGGCCGGTTCTTGATGCACTGCGGGAGGCTGGTGTTGAAACGCGTCCAATTGTTGCTGGAAACTTTACACTGAATCCGGTGATTCAACACATTGACCACTCCATTCATGGAGACCTACCAGCAGCGAATCGTATTCACAATCAGGGCTTCTTTGTTGGCAACCATCATCACGACGTGAAAGATCAACTGAATCAATTCAAATCGATTCTCCAAACGTGTCTCGATGACCAACGCCCCTCGTCAAATGATTGATGAACAGGCATACCATCGTTCGCTCATGGGCAAGGCATCTAGACAACGGATTTTCTTGTCTTGTCTGGTCATCTTCTTGCTCCTCCCATTCTCGGTATCGGGTGAAGAAGAACCTACTTGGGAAAGCAATGGAATTGACCCCTCAACATGGACGGATGGTCCCGTTGTTGAAGACACACCGATGCAATATTCCTACTTTGGTGACCCTGTTTTCGCTATCGATGTCACGTATTCACCAGGGCATTTCCAAGATCGAGTTTCTGGAACAATCGTGATCGAGATGTTTCCGCAGTGGGCTCCAATTACAGTAGAGAACATGATTGAACACATCGAAGACGATCTTTATGATGGAATCTTCTTCCATCGAGTGATCAATGACTTTGTCACACAATCTGGTGATCCTGAGTGCAAGTCCTCGTTTCCTGGTTATCCATCAACAAGTTTGCAATGTGGTAGCGGGGGTACTGGAGAGACCATTCCACTTGAGCACAATGAGAACTTGAGTCACGTCGATGGTGCTCTTGGCATGGCTCGAGGAACCGAAGAGGACTCAGCAGACTCACAATGGTACATTGCTGAAACGGAAGCGCATGGACTCGACCCTGAAAATCGTGATGATGGAGGATATGCAACGTTCGGAATTGTCCGTGATGGGATGAGCCATGTCCGTGCAATTGCCGAAGTTCCAACATCGGATGATCCGACAGGTACAGATTTGGATAATCCATTCTCATCAGCAGGACGACCCGTCTATGAAGTCAAAATCAACAGCATTACAATGATTGGCGTTGCAGATCCTGAAGGCAAACTCTCTGGTATGAGTTCTGGTGAAGAAACCGAATTTTGGATGGGAACAACCATCGTTTTCGCTGGTCTCTTTGTGGTTTTAGCACTCGGCATTGCCTATGTCGTAGTACAAAACAACGCTAAACAGGATGCTCCTGTTTACGATGCAGAACTCATTGAAGAAAATGAGACGTCCAAGACCACGTGACGAATTCGAGGTGCGTACCACTTGACTTTCTCAAGGTGATGAGATACAACCTCCCAGTTTCGTCCTGCATCTTTTGCATATTGCACACATTTCTGCATTGTTTCTTCACACCACGATTCGATTCGTTCTTCCTCGACATTCATGTGGATGTGGAGTGTACCTCCTGTTGCTTTCAGGGCTCGAGTTGCAGGTTCCCAGGCCGCTTCAGAACTTGGTAAATAACCAAGAAGAACACGATCAACAGTCCCTTCAAATTCCTTTAATGTGATTTGATTGTCTTGAGGATGTATCGTTAATCGTGATTGAACCTGGTTGTGTTTCGCCGTCCATTCAAGTGCATGAATGCTGTTTGGATTAATTTCACAAGCGTGAACATGCTTCACCTTCGCATGAACAAGGAGTTGCATTGTGTAATAGCCAATTCCTGCGTAAGCGTCGATGACGACTTCACCTTCTGCAGGCGTTGAAGCCATGCGGTGGCGCTCTGTCACATTACCAGACGAATACATTACCTTGGTAGCATCAAAACCGTAGACGAGTCCATTGTCCTTGACTTCGACCCAACCGCTCTTGCCATACAGCAACTCAACTTGAGCGGTACGCATTTGATCAGCAGCAATCGGTTGCTGTCGACCGATTCGATTCGCATTGAGGGCTTTCGCAACATTGTGGAAGAAATCTTCTTGTTCTTCTACAACCGATGTCCATTCGTCACCAAGAAATGCATCCTTTTGGAATAAAATGAGATCATCAAGTCGCTCCCATTTTTTGGGAATGGTTTGAATCAATCTTTCATTTGAATCCAACATCGGAAGAAGTGCATTTTGCAATCGGCTATGGGGGTCAATGGAGGGTGGTGCTTGCTCGACCTCGAATCGCTCAAACCGATGTTCAAATTCGATGTCGTCAATCTCGACGCTTTCCACAAGAGGCAGTGCCAATTCGTTCTCGATGCGTTTTGGAATGTAAGCGCGGTCAAGAACATCTTGTTCGATCAAGACTCGCCGAACATCTTCTCCAACATTGAGCGGAACAAGCAGACAGAGTTTCATTGCCATGAGGACGCCAACAGCCTACCTAGGGGGAAGTCCTTTGAAGGTCTTCGGTCTGAATGAGCACCATGGAAGAACGTGCAGTATGGAAAAATCGATTTCTGACACTATGTTTCACATTGTTTTTTGCAACACCAATCCTTGCACCGCTTGCTTCCGCAGACGGAATGTCAACATGTGATGGCGTTCCTGGATTCAGTGATTGTGATGATTATGATTCGAGTGATGACGGGACTCCGTTCCAACAAGATTGGATTCGAGGAACGTATGATTTTGATTTGCAAGATACATCGACCATTCACATGACACTAAGTTGGGCGGTTCGTGAATTCGACCGTAGTAAGGTTGGGCTTGATGATTCTACGACCCAATCTGCACTTGCTGCTGATGGATTGGATGCAGATGACGGCATTCCTGCAGACATGATTCGCACGTACTTCGCATATGACGATGGTTCAGGAAGCGTTGGCGACAAGATGCTGGTTGAGGTCGAGAATACGATCGATGAACTCCTCTCTAGTGGTTTTGGAACCGTTACTGCCATCAACACGCAATACGATGGAATTTACACTGAAGGAACTTCCACCGAAGTTTGTACAACGGATGCAACTCAAGATTCCGTGTATGATTCAGGTTCAGGTGTTACGGAGAACAACGTGTTTGATCCTCCGATTTGTTTCTCCACCATCGCTGAGATTGAATTGTCCACAAGCACATTCAATCTCCTCGAAAATTCTAATCTTGATCTTGAACGAGCCTATCAAGGTCTCCTGATCATGGGTTCGGAATTGACTACACAATTCAATGTCTTCGCAGAACCTGGCCATGCCTCAACCTTCTCCATCAACCCTCCTGATTACGCTGCAGTGGTTGGTGTTGACAGCAACGGCTCGATTCAACCGACCAACTGCTTGCCTGCAGCATGTGTAGGACAATGGACTGTCGACAATCTGAATGCAGGCGTTGGCGCAGCTCGTGCCGACCAAACCGTGAGTTTGACGATGGGCTATCGAAACACTTCAACAACGTCCATTGTTGAATTGGATCCGAACGAAGAGGCTGTATCACTCCATTTGAAGGTAGACCTGTTTGATGAACAAGCTGTCCAAATTGACTTCATTGCGGGAATCAATTATCTCGATACAACAACCATGGACAATTGGGGCATCTCTTTGGTCGAATTGTCAAATCTCGCAACGATTCCACAAATTACCTCAGATGGAATTCGCTTGGCTTATGAAAACGGGATTGCACCACTTGATGACTTTACGGATCAATTCCCAGTTGAATCGATTGGTGATGCTTTTTCGGATTCGATTCCAGGAGGCCCCGATATTCAAATGGGTCAATTGAGTTGGGTAAGTGATTCCGTTGCGGATGGGATCGACGGGCCTGCTGGAGGATTGAACTATAGCCATTCTGTTGGATGTTCAGAGGCCGTAACGCCACCAAATACGATTTCGTATTGTATTGAAGGTTCGAGTGCGATGGGTTATAATCATCCAATCTATTTGCGCTCGACGAGCAATTCCTTCGAACTTGGACTCCTCGATCTTATTCAGGAAAATCTTCCTGATTCGGAATTTGAATTAGACGACGAAACATACTCTATCAGCGATTATTTTGATGAGATAACGAATGAAGATCTTCGACGATTGATGGATGCTGGTCTCTCACTTGAAACCGTCTTGGACACCGCTTTCCTTGAGAGCATGATTCCATCAGATCTCCCACAATCAAAGATAACACTAGAATTGATTCTACCAAGTTGGATTGAGACCATTGGTGGTGACGATCATATCATCCTTGAACACTCTGAATTTGGCGAAAACAGAAACGAAATCTCCATTGCAGGACCTTCTCCTTGGGCCTACAATCATCCCATCCTCAATGAAGACGGTCAAGCCATTTGTTTGCAAACACAAAAGACGTGTGTATCCACATCGCTCTCTATTGACTTCGACACCTTTGATATCAACGAATGGACAAAATCTGTTTCGGTTGAGTTTGGCCTCGAAGCCAGTGCTGTAGTTCACCGAATCGCTGTCCCACAGGGATATTACGATTTGAGCGATGATACCACGGTTCGAATGGAAGTGATTCCAAGTGACTTGATTCGACTTGTTGGAGACATTATGAGTCGTACTAATAATCCAATCGAAATCAAACGGTGTCTTGAACCGGACACCGAGTTTGCGGATTGTCCAGAATCACGCCAACTTGTTTTCAATCTTACATCGGATGGTTTGATGGAGTTTGGTACAGACGTTGGAGAAATTCTCACCAACGAAATCCATCTTGCATCGGAGGAATTGGAAAATCTTGATCAAAATCCTCAGTTTTCCGCTGTCGATATTAGCAATTTCCAAATCGAGACAAGTTTGGCAGGCCTAGGTACGCCAGGTCCAGTTGTCTCCGATGAGGTTGGCTTGAGCGTGAGCCTCAAGATTCCAAAGGTTCGATTCACATTAGCAGTCTCAAGTCCTTGGGGTGATTTGTTGAGTGGAAATCCAGACCTGATTACGCTCTCACTCCTGACTGAAGACATCAATGGTGCCTTCCGATCACCATTGCTTCAACCGATGGTCATGATGGTTGATGAGATCTCTTCCATGATGACCGCAAGTATTGTTTCATCGGAAGGTATTACCTTCCCTCCACTCGAACAAGAAGCTCTCACCTTCCAAACAGGTTCATGGGATACAACCATCCATGCCGATACCGAATTCGATCTCACAGGTCCGGTGAGTTTCACGCTTCCAAAGGGCATCATCGTCAAAGAAGGAACTTCGGCGCAAGGCAACATGATCATCACTGAGGATGATGATGGTCGTCAAGTGATTACCTACACGATTCCTCCAGATGGTCTTGATGACGAAGTGACTCTACGTTTGCAAATCACATGGATGTACCTTCTCGGACAGTTCTGGGCATATCCTGCCGTCGTTATCATTCTCCTCATTCTCTTGATACGACGTCGTCGAAAGAAGAAGAAGAAAAAGAGAGCAGCAAAGGAAGCCAAGAATTCAATGTACAAGGCTCAAAAGATGGGGTTGTCTGAGTCTGACTTTGCTCAAATGGCAGGGTTAGTCGATCGCCAAGTCGGTGGATATGAGGAAGGCATCGATCCGTTTGAGGCGATGCAGAACCCCCCTCATGAACCTTAGCGATGCAAGGATTCGTGGATGCGCTCTGCGAGAGATGGGCCAATGCCAGGGACGGTTTTCAAATCCTCAATGCTTGCATTGTTGATGCCTTGACGTCCGCCGAAATGGCGCAAGAGGGATTGCAATTTCTTTGCACCTAGTCCAAGAACATTCTCGAGAGGGTCGCCGAGGCGACTCTTCTTGCGTCGTTTTCGGTGAAACGTATTGACGAATCGGTGTGCCTCATCACGAGCATGAACAAAGACTCGTCCTCGTCGGTCGAGAACAATAGGGTCTTTTCCTTCCTGATGCAGTGTTTCCTCTCGTTTGGCGAGAGCTGCCAGTAAGAATCGATCTCGAACACCATGCTCATCCAACATTGAACGTATGGTATTGAGATGAGTTTCACCTCCATCGAGAAGGAGTACGTCTGGCCATTCCTCTTGTCGTTTCAACCAACGTTCGACGACTTCCCGCATCATGCGCAAATCGTCCATTGCCTCACCTTTGACGATGTAGGTTCTGTACTCGTTCTTTGCAGGACGCCCGTGTCGAAGGACAACACTGGCTCCGACGCGTTCATCCCCTTGCAGTTGAGCCATATCGAAACAGACGACGTGATTCATCTGTTCGACGTTCAGCAATCGTGCTGCTTCGTCAGCTGCCCGTTGTTCGAGCGATCCACTAGATTTGTTTGCAAGTCGGGTGACTTGAATCTCTGCGTTTTGATCAGCAAGTGTACGTAGCGTGACCATATCGCCCCGCAATGGCGTTCGGACCTCGACCGCAGAACCTCGTCGCTCGTCCAACCATTGTTGCAATCCGTCAAGCAATGGCGTAGGTGTGAGCAACAAACGCGGCGGTCTGCGGTGGACATAATGTTCGCTGATGAAACGACTTACCGTTTCACCAATGTCACCTCGATGAACGAACGGCCACACTTCCTGGCCTTTGACAACACCTTCGTCAGCGTGAAGAACAACCAATGCCGCTAAGTCGCCTTGTTCAGCAAATCCAATCGCATCACAATCACGATACAATTTACTCGAAACAACATGCTGACCTATTGTTGTTCGAATGGATCGAATAAGATCACGATAATATCCTGCTCGTTCGAATTGCATGTCTTGTGAGCACCGATCCATCTTTTCACCAAGTTCTTCCAAGAGTTCAGTTGCTTCACCATCGAGAATTTTTTTGACAGCACGAACTTGTTCAGCATACCCCTCTCCATCGATACATGGTCCCGTGCACAATCCAATATGCATGGCTAGACAACCTTGAGGAAGCAATTCTTTGCAATCACGAATTCCAAAGTGACGCCTCAACAATTGCATCACTTGTTTTGCTGCACCAGCGTTTGGAAAAGGACCCCAGCGATGCGCCTTCTTGGGTGGATGTCGTGTGTACATGATCCGAGGGAATGCTTCATTGGTCAAAACGAGATAAGGATAGGATTTGTCATCCTTCAACATAGAATTGAAACGAGGTTTGTGTTCACGAATGAGTTGACGTTCGAGAATCAACGCCTCTTGAGGTGTCGTGGTCACTATGCATTCGACATCATCTGCGCGCTTGACCAATTCCGGTATCATTTGACGGTCGGGATTTGTTGCAAAGTACGAGCGAATTCGTTCATTCAATCGTGTCGCTTTACCGACATAGAGCACCCTTCCTTCAACTGTTTTGAAGAGGTAGACGCCAGGTGAAGCAGGCAAATCGATGGATGCTGCATCGACCGCCATGCAGAATCCTTGCGTCCATAGGTCAAAAAAACCTGCATCACTTCCGTTAATCAACCAGAGGACAACATCAAATGCAATGTTGTCAAGGTTGGGTTGGAGTTCCGATGTTATCACCCGCCATGTTACGTATTTTGCGTTGGTTGGATGATTATCCATCCGCGCTTGAGACAGCATGGGACGTGCCACGTAGCCTCTCTCTCGAAGGAATTGCAGACGGCATAGGTGTCGTTCGCTCTGCGTTGTTTCAGCCCATGTCAGCAATGGAAGAACAAGGCCTAATTCATACTAGACAAGCCCACGTCATCGGTGGTGGACGCAGGAAACGCAAAGTCGTTCATATCACAGAATTGGGGCGAAACAATCTCCGTTCAAGCATTGATGACCTTCCTGAACCACGTTCGCCAACATCGATAAAATTGAAAGGTCAACTTCCTGAGTTGACGCATCTTCATGGACGATTGTCTGAACTTCAATTGATTGAAGAAGCCCTCGAACGAAATGTGCCAATTCATCTGCGAGGAATGCCCGGAATTGGCAAATCAACACTCGCTCGTAGCGTTCTTCAACATCTGGTCGAAACGGACATTGAGGTTCACTGGGTTCAATTGGACGCATATTGCGATGTTCAAGAAGCGATGAATCGGATGGAAGTCGACGTACCGAATATCCTCGATGTTGAAGGGTATGCAACGTATCTTGAACAACGGAAGGTCGTGTTGGTGTTTGATGACATCCATTCCATTTCACAAAGACATCAATCGTCATTTTCAAATCTCTTTCGAGCCCTTGAAGGACACAAGATTCCCTTCATGTTGATCGGTAGAGATCGAGATGCATTCTCCATCGATGGAGTCGAGATCGACCTTGGTCCACTTGACCCATCCGATGCCATCCAATTGCTCGACCCAGAACTTGGTGATGAGCGAACATCGATTGTCGAGGCTTTAGGTGGCCACCCTCTCGCTATCCTCCTGTATGACGCATCAACACCGCTCCCAGAGGCTAATCTCGATGTACGTGCATACGTTGAGCAGGTTGTTCTTGGTGAGGCTTCTCCAGAGGTTCTTGATGCCATGTCACCGTTTTTGGTTCTACCCTTCCCAGTTCCTGCAGAACGTATGCCAGATCCAAACCACGTGCCTTTGCTTGACGAACATACACTGTTGCGTTGGGGTGCACAGCATTCGACAATGGAAATGCAACACTTGATTCGTAACGTATGCAAATCCTCTCTCGATGATTCTGAACTCGATACGCTTCACTTGACATCCATCGAACATTGGATGAACGGAGATGATGCTCTTGCATCGCTTCTTGAATTGCATCATCGTATTCAACGAGGAGAAACCGAGATTTCGAATCATCTTTCATCAAGAGCAAACGAACTTATGAACGTCTACTCAGGTGCATTCGCAACGTTACTGGATGAGGCGTTGGTCAACAATCCTGAGGAGATCGATCTCATCGAACTTGCAGCACAACACGCCTTGAATCGTGCAGAAGTTGAGATTGCGAAGGAATACATTCACAATTTCGATGATGAACAACTTCGAAACATTCGATTACAAATTGCCCAATTTGAAGGGAAAAAGGGGGCGATTGAAGACATCGAATCACTGCTTGAAAAGACGCAAGATGGCGATCAAAAGTTACGCATGCAACTCTCCGTTCTCTCCCGGTGCATCGACGACATTACGCCGTTCACTGGAGTTGAGGAGTACGATCGTATTGACCATCTCATCAACAAGATTGAACTACCCGAGAATGAAAACGACCGGCAAATAATCTTGACAACCATTGTCATCATGCGCCATGCATTGGCGATTGAGCGAGAAGATTTCTCTGCTGCCAACTTTTTGTTGGAGCAACTCAAGGGTATTGCTTCAACATCGGATCCGTTGCTTCAATATCTTACAACAAAAACAGAATTGAAATCGGTTCAAGCGCAGCAAACGAAAGCCGCAATCGCACTGAAAAACGCAGAACACATAGCCTCACAATTGCAACAACCATTGTACAAGGCCTCCCTTCTACTCGTTCTTTGTGAACAATTGATTGCAACTCAACCTCCAAGGGCGAAGACCATTCATGCCCAAATTGACATACAATCCATCGAAGCCATTGAGGCTCCATCCGCTAGGAGGGTTGTTGCGAAGTGGTGGGAGGTCAAATCGAGGTTTGATGATCATGAACGAATTTTGGCGTTGAAAGAGGCTATCTTGCGCTACCGTTCCGTAGGTTGCCCTAACCGAGCACGAATGTTATCGAAGCGTTTACACAACATCTGATTTACAGTTCAGCTCCAATCATCGTCTTTGTATCTTGAATCCCTTCGAGTGGACGAATCTCTTCAACAATGCAACGGGTGAGAATAAATTCATCATCAGCTTGCACCCGAGCGAGAATATCGAATTCTCCGAAGAGCATCCATCGATCCGTAACGTGTTCAATACCATCAAGTGCGGTTCGAACACGCTCTTCTTGGCCAGGCATGGTCGTAATCAAAACAAATCCTATCGCCATTTTATCACCTTAATATTCGACTGCAATCAATGTCTGTGTGTCTCGAATTCCTTCGATGGTTCTGAAGTCTTGCATAAGGAGGGATGTCAGACTCTTGGCTGAGTCGCTGCTAACGTGAGCGAGCAAATCAAATTCTCCATAGAGAGCATGAACTTCTTTGACAGCATTGTGCGAAGTGAGAGCAAGATAGACATCTCGTTCATGAGATGGTTCGGTCTTGATGAGGACGAATGCTTCTGGCACGGGGTATGCTTGAGCAGACGGGTTTTATCGCTTCGGGTCTCGATTGTTGCTTGCACAGGCGACGGGTGGCTTCAAATGCTATCGCTTAGGATGGGATTCCATGGAGAGAAAGCAACCATTCCTTGCGGTCGGTTTGCTCATGCTCCTCATCATGATGTCCCTTTCACCAATGGTTCAACCATTGGCAGGTGGAAGCAATGCATCCGAAACGTCTGGAAGGGCGACGACGACTTGGTCAGGGACGGTCACCTTGAGCAGTGATTATGTTGTGAATGTCCAAGATGAGTTGCTCATCACGTCATGCACAAGTGTGGTCATGTCCCCTGGAATCCGAATCTATGTTGATGGGCGTCTTACCATTCAAGGAACATCAACATGTCCTGTCGTTCTTTCAAGTTCTTCTACAACAAGCGACCACGAAGGCATTCAATTCAACACCTCATCCTATGGTCGTGGAAGCACAGTCAATCATTTGCACATCGAGGATGCCATTTATGGAATGACCTTGTACGGCTCGAATCCTATTCTGAACAATGTAACCATCTTCAATCCGGATCGGGTTGGAATCGATATGTTTGGAAACTCTGCACCAGTGATACGCGATTTACATGTTGAACAAGCAGGTCGCAATGTTCCGTTCCAAAACGACTGGCGCTATGGAATTGGCCTCTCGGTTGGCGATGGCTCAATCCCAATCGTCCAAGGTGCCTACTTTACCGATCATCTTCTCCGTGGACTGAATCTTTGGGGTTCATCGGGTGGAATCTATCGGGACATCGTCATGGATAACGTCTCTGGATCCATTCTAGGAGAAGCAGCCGGTGTTTGGGTTGAGGACAGCGTTCCGCTGTTTGAAGATCTAAGCATCGACAAGAGCGACACCGGAATCATCGTTCGTCACATCGATGATTCGGGTTACACACGGGCAGTATTTCGCGATGTAGACGTGAGCAACAGCATGTATCGTGGCGTCTATTTGGACAAGAACAACCACACCAATTACACGAATTACGAGACGGCTGATTTCACCAATTTGACCGTTCGGGGGACAGGGTCGTCAGGAGCGACTTCACCAGGTATCGCCTTTGCGGCAATCGAAATCAATGCAACGGGTGCTTGGTTGGAGAACGTGCTTGTTGATGATGCATCCTCGGTTGGTGTTCGATTGTTCTTTGTCGATTCGAGCACAACCTTGCGAAACATGACGATACGAAATGCGGGTGAAGCCGGTCAAGGTGCACATTCTGCTGGTTTGAGCATTCAAACGTCGTACTTTGCTGCGCATCTCGAAGGTCTCGAAATCAGCGGTTCCCCCGGTCCAGGAATCCATTCATCAAGCGGTGGTTCCCTTCAAGGTCATGATTGGCATCTCCACAACAATTCCGAACAAGGCTTGCACATCGATTCTGCAACGGTCGTTGTCGATGGATTAAGCACAGCAAACAATGGCTATTCAGGTGCTCATGTCTTCGATGCGAGGTACGTTACACTCTCAAATTTCACATCCAACAACGATGGGTCGCTCGGATCGACTGCGATGGAACAAGCAGGCTTGTCGTATCAAAAATCGAATGATTTAGAGACAACATCTGGAGATGTTGCTTGTACGAATTGTCACGTCGAAGCATCGCAGGGTCACGGAGTATACGTCATCGATTCCGTTGATCTGTGGCTTGAGAATCTCTCAATCACAGACATTGAAGCAACACTTCCAGCATTGTTTGTTGACAACGGTGGCTTGACCTTGGGAACGCAAGGTGGGCGATTCAATCTGATGAATTCAACCATCGACCATGAATCAGCGACAGAATTCGCCTTGTACATTGAACAAGCGGCTGGAAACATCGATGGATTGTCCCTTCAAGGGAATCACAGTGGAATTTACTGGGATGCAAATCACAATGGAAATTTCCCTTCAACGTTGAGCAACACTGAATTTGTTGGAACGGAGTGCCTCAAAGTGGTCAATCACCCCGATTTAGGTGGTTATGGTAATACGATTGGAACGGATTGTACGGGGCGAATTTGGATTGAAAATTCAGACGTTAACTTCTCGAATCTCGCAGACTCAAGTGGCTCCCACGTGCTTGATTTGGATGCTTCATCTTCATTGCATTTGCATCAACCAAGCAATGTGGACTTGACAATGGCCAACATTCCATCGGGCGCTGTTGTTGATGTCGCTTGGGATGTCACAGTATGGGTCGTCAACAACCGCTCCAATGGGATACCAAATGCCTACGCAAATGTGAGTTTCACGCAGTTCGAGCCATCTGTATCCGAGTTTACAAGCGACCTTGGGGTAGTCCAATTAACCGATTTTATTGGCCAACGGTGGACGAATGCCGGGGCTTCAGCCATCAACGATGTCACGGTGGATTGCGGATACGATAGTGAGAGCAATACCACGACGATAAGTTTCGATGGTGACAAAGTGATGTATTGCGTCCTTGAATTGGACAATCAACCTCCGTTCCTGAATTGGACCTCTCCATTGAATGGAGAAGTGTTCCCCTCTCAAGGACAAGTGTTGTTTGATGCTCAAGAGTCTTGGGATTTGGACGATGATCCATTGACGCTGACGTGGACATCTTCATTGGATGGCGTCATCTCATCGGCACAAAGCAAGGCTCCATTTTCGGTCAACGATGGGCTCTCTGGCTTCACGCTCAGCGATGGTATTCATGACCTTACGCTGGAAGTTTGTGATAATGCTGGACATTGCATTTCGGAAACACGAACCATCGAGTTAACCAATCTCGCTCCAGAACTCAACGTATCGTTTGACCCGGGTTTAACACAATGGAACGAACTCATCATGCCTCAAACGGGCACAGTCTCCATCAACACGACAGGAACCTTTGATCCAGAAGGCGATGACTTCGCTTGCCTGATTACGTTTGGTGGTTACAATCGACAAGGTCCTGGATGGAGCAATCAATGGGACTGTCCAGAAGTATTAACCTACACGTTCGACCATTATACCGACGACCCACCAGCATCGTTCTTCTTGAATGTCCTTGCATGGGATGACGTTGGAAACAACGCAACCTACACCGTTGAAGTGAAACTGTACAACGAAATGCCAACTGCAGCCTTCACACTTGAACGCAATGGAACAGCAAGCGAGGATGTGATCTTCTTCAATGGAAGCAGTTCGACAGACCCAGAAAACAACCCCGTTTCGTTCGAATGGTGGTCGAATGTAGATGGTACGCTCATGGTCGGTCAAGGCATAGAGAACATCTCTTGGAGTGGGTATCTTTCACGAGGAGTTCACCAAATTGAGTTGCGAATCACCGATGATCGAATGGATCATGGTGGCCAAATGTCGATCGTTTCTCAATTGATTACAGTCGACAATTCTGAACCACGAGCAGTCATCGAAGAATTGGCCTTGTTCGATGACCTCGACTCCTCCATTCTGATTCCGTTCAGTGCGAATGGGAGCGGTGACTTTGATTCAGCGTGTTTCACATTCCCAACCGATGGAACGTGGCATTGTGCAGAAAACGAACCTGCAGCCGGTTCGGAATTCTTGCAAATCGATTGGTCGAGCAGCCTTGACGGGCGACTGACGCCAGAAGACCAAGATTGGCTCACGTTTGAGACTCGACTCTCTGCGGGCGTTCACGACATTACACTCACGTTGAACGATGGCATCAATCCAAATGTAACGGCAACAAGAACACTCACAGTTGCCGAATCCGCACCAATTCTTGCCCTCGATTCACCAGTGAACGGTAGTCAATTTGCATCAAGTGACTCGATTGTCATCGATGCACGAAACAGCGTTGATTACGATGAGGATGAATTTACGCTGACCTTGCGAAGTTACGATGATGCATCATCAACGTACATCCCTATCCTGACCGATGTTTCAACAAGCACAGTTCATGAAATTCAATTGGATGCTGGCCTCAGAGACTTGCAGATCGAATTGGTTGATGCAACTGGAAAATCACGTGTTGAATCGTTGGAATTAATCATTGTTCCAAGCGATCCCGAAGCTGTGATTGTTTCGCCTACGAACCTCGAATCGTTTGACCCAGGAGCAGCCATCGTCTTTGAAGGTGCATCTTCTGATGCAGATGATGACCTCGTAACAAGAGAATGGCGCCTCCACGTACCGGGTCTACAAACGAGCGTATTGAGCACACAATCGACATTCACGCAAATCTTCGCCCCTGGTTCACATCACGTTTCGTTGTACGTACAAGACGCTCGTGGCGCTTCCTCGGAACAACACATCAATTTCACAGTCCGTTCAAGCCTTCCTGAACTGGTTCAAACCAGTTTGGAACTGTCTCAAACTGAGTTCGTTTCTGATGAGCGAGTCACGCTTGATGTGTCTGTGCAGATGATCGATGCTGATGGTACGACCGACGATGTTCGCGTCGATATCGTTCACAACATTCAGACATGGACGTTCAATCTCAGCGATGATGATGGCGATGGCATTTGGACTGGATCGCTTGACTTCCAGCCTTCGGGTGTTGGACAACCAAGTTTCAAGGTCATTGCGACCGATGGTGAAGGCGATTCAGCAAGTGTCGATATCCTCTACATGCCACTCAAGGTTGTCGAAGCAGAAGGGGGAGGCTTCATGTCGACTGGTGTCCTTATCGGTGCAGTTTCCATCGCAGTCATCGTAGCACTAGTCATGACACTTCAACGGCGCAGAGCAACCGCTGAAGAAATGAAACTCATTGATTCGTGGGGCGTCTTTGGGGATGGATTGTCTGAGGAACAAGATGCTGATGAAAACTCATCTGAAGATGAAAAATTAGACTGGGATGCCGTTTAACCAATAGCGCCTTGTTCGGCCATAGGATAATATATGAATTAATGAGCATGGCAAACCATGAGAAAGGCACTTGCGCTCGTCCTCACCAGCCTGTTGATTGCAACAACCCTTCCTACAAGCGTTGCTGCAGATGAACCAGAACCGATTGCTTGGGGCATAGAATACAATTATTCCAACCTAAACACAGACATTGCGTCGATGATTGGAATCGACTTGCAGGAAGTCTTCTCAGAGGTCATGGCTGCTGGAGATGATTCAGGATTGGATCTTCTCATCGGAAGCGTTACCAGTGGTTCAACCACCATCGTCTTCGAACAATATGATGGCCCATTGGCCACGTTGGATGTCGACGGAACACCAACTGATTTCTCAACCAAGGTGACGGAACTTACAGTACGACACGGTCTTTTGGATGATTTCGCTATTCACTCCGAGTGGAGTGATTCCTATGGCGGAATTGACCTCACGATTGGATACGATTCTGAGCAACTGTTCAATGCCGATGTCATTTACACAGAGTACTTCGATTCCGACATGGGTCTTCATGGAATGGACATGCAAATGGACATTGAAGCAATGATCGAGTACAGCGTAGGAATGAGTGGAGAGATTTCTGGTGATGGAGAATCACTACCTTTCGATATCGATTTGACGCTGGGCACCTCGTTTGATATCAACAACGGATTGCTTGAAGTGCGTATGGGTGAAGCTTCACCTCTGTACAATGAAATGAACGACCTACAACCTGGTCAAGAATTGCAGTGGGAATGCGGTTCAGATGGAGCGTATGTTGATTCATGGTCAGACGGAGTCGAAATTGAAGATGATTGCTCCGAACACAACATCCACTACGAAACAGAGACCTCAGTCTTGTTTGAATTGACAGGTATCCCAACCGAAGAACTCGGTCTTCCTGCAGGTGATTTCGACTTCACGATTTCTGACACTGTAACCGACATGTACGATGGTGAAGTTGAACTCTTCTTCATGGCCGGTGCAATGGAATTGCTTGATGAGCCAACACAAATGATCACCATTGATGATGGAAGCACCATTGAGGTTCACCAAGCATATGCTTCTCCGACGCCAATCGCCTTCCCTGCTATGTGGGCAATGATGTGGGCAAACGCTGTTGTTGGAAGTGGCGATTATCCAGGAATTGTAGATGTCCTTCTCAACGATGAAAACTTCGAAGAAATCTTTGGAGACTGGGCAGATGAACTTGGAGAAGACGAAGACGAGGATTACTTTGTTTGTGCGAACCTCAACGAAATTCCTTACGAATATGTCGAAGATGGTTACGATGACTGTGGCGACAATTCTGATGAAGAGTTCGTCTGTGACGATGGTCAAATCATTCCCCCGTACTATGTGAACGATGGATGGGAGGACTGTGCCAACGGTGAAGATGAAACCTATGAGCAACAAGAATCCGTTGACATCTATGTGTACATGAACGATGCAAGCGAATCAGAGATGAACTTTGACTACGAAGTTTATGGTATGGATTACGATGAGAATTACGAAATTTCGTGGACTGTAACCGATGATGAAGGAACCACTTCCGACGCTGGTTCAACAGCCATTACTGACGGATCATACAGTGCCTACGAAAGTGCAAATGCCGAGATTAACGGCTTTGGCGAATACTGTGTTGATGTTGAAGTCACTCGAATCAGCGACAGTGAAGTTGTTGGTACCCAACAGGAGTGCGATTCGGTTTCTCAAGAGATTGAGCCAAGTGACCGACTTATCACCATCGCTGAAGCACTCGCTGAATCAACGATTGACAACACGATGGAATCCTTTGGGCAAAACCTCGAAAACCGATTGTCCAACTTTGAAGACGATTACGATGTTGCATACGAAGACGGTATGGCATACGCCTTGTACGATGATGCAACCAACCGCTTCGTTGGTGTCCAATTGGTTGCCTCTCCAGGCGGTACACAATGGTACACACTCATTGGCCCTGAGAGTAGTGCATACGGAACTCCGCAGCGAGGTCTATCCGTGACCTACTTCACAGGTATTGACGCAGTCCAAGAAGCTGAAGACATCGAGGATCAAACCGATTTGAGCGACCTTGTTGATGTTACACAACACAACACAGATGAGGTTGATGCGGTCAACGATGGTGTCGATCCTGCAACATTGCCTGATGAGCCAAACAACGAAGGAACTGATGAAACAGAAGAGGAGATTACCGAAGATGATGTATCCAGCCTTCTACCATTCCTCTCTCCTGTAACGACTCTAGCAATGATTGCACTCGCAGGAATGTTTGTATCAATCCGTTCGAAGGTCGAAGAATGAGCGAAGGGACGGGTCACGAACCCATTGCCCATTGGCGAATCATCGCCAGCTTAACGCTCGTCCTTCAAATCGTGATTTTGTTCTCGTTGAAGGCTGCTCTTGAGGAGGATTCTTGGTTCGTAGGGACTCTCTCAGCAACTGTTGAGGAAGGCCCTCTTTCGCTCGAAGGTGTTTCGGCAAACATCACCATTGACATGCAAAAGGACAAGGACGATCTGAGCATTGAATTGTTTGGACCGCTTCGATTGAGCCATTGGCAGGATGAACGAGATGATCGAGCCACCTTATCTGAACAGCAAGTCGAAGAATACGATGAAAACATGGACGATGCGTTTTCGTCACCTTCTCCTGATACTATCAAATCGCTGACTTTCACACTGATTCACATCAGTATCGGTCTTGCATTTCTTCTCATCGCCTTGATTTGCTTGGATTTGAGGCAACAATCGAACGAAACCAAACGAACAGTGTTTCGACGTTTCCTATCGCTCGGCTCCTTCACAAGCGTTCTCACCGTTCTCGTTCTGATTCTTCTCGTTCTGCCTGCATCTTGGTTCGCTACAGTTACGGATAACCCTCGAAAGTTTACAGATAGTGAACAAAACGATGCTTTCCTTGCTCATGCTGACTTCTCGGCATCATCCGAGTTCGGTTTGGATGGCTTCACACTGAAGTTTGAGGCGAGCGGGTACGATATTGGCATGGTTCGTCCTGCGAATCGTTCCGCTGTTGAGGCAGAACCGCCCCAACCTTCGACTCCTGATGCTGACTCGTTCATTTCGATCAATGGTGAAATGCGTACAGAAACGCCCCCTTACGTTGCAGAAATGGTTTACTTCTGGTTTGCTCTATGGTTTCTCTTGCCTTTAGCGCTGCTCATTCAACAGCGTGTTGCCATCGATCCTCGCCTTGCTTCAATGAAGTTGCAAGTATGATTATTGCTCAGGTAATGTGCCGTTCAAACTGTCAGGATTGTCCTCGAGTGGACCCCATTCTGTTCTGGTTCGATGAAGACCGAATCGCTTTGCGTAGAGGAATCGGAGATTCTTCCAACCGTCGCCCCAGGTATGGATTTCAGCTTCTCCAACGCGCTCTCGATATGGGACGGAGATTTCGATAGCCTTCTTTTTTCCAAGATGTTTACGAGCAAGAATCTTGATTTCTTCTGAAAGTGGCATTCCATCATTGGTTGGACGCATCTTTGGATTTTCAAAAATAGACTTACGGAAGACCCACATTCCTGATTGTGAATCTTTGACTCCATAACCGAAGAGGAGTCGAGCGTTGAATGAAAGAACCCAGTTCCCAAACCCATGAAGGCCGGACATAGAACCATCCTCAGCCATGCTAAGTCGATCACAGGTAATGAAGTCGAGGTCATCATCGAGAAGTCGCTTCACCAATTCCGGAATCAATTCTGCTGGGTACGTGCAGTCTGCATCCATGGTGACAATGATGTCATTTGAAGCGACGACAAATCCAGTACGATAGGCTCGACCGTAGCCTTTTCGAGGTTCAAGATGGACGCGAACGTCTTTCTCAAGAGCAATTTCTCTGGTTCTGTCTGTCGATGAGCCATCAACAATCATGATTTCAAGCGATTCACACCAACCTCTTGGGATTGCATCAACGGTTGCACCAAGTGCTTCCTCTTCATTTCGTGTAGGAAGAAGAACAGTGACTGAGACTGGTAAGACCTCGTCCATGATAGGTCGAGCGGTCATCAGGGTTTGAATGCATTGCCTTAACGGTCAAACGATTACGACCATCGGGCTCGAAGACGTCGAATTGAGAGTTTGGCAGCAAGACGAATTTTTCTCCACTTGGATAAACTTGGACGCTTACTGAACACATCACCAGAGCATCGCACGATTTCATGGAAGATTGCATCGTATGCTTCACACATAAGTTGCGGTTGCAATTGGGATTTTGGATCAAGATATTCAAAGAGATGCTGCGCTGATTCCTGGTGTCTTCGAACAATTTCGATGTATTCCTGTACAAAGGACTTCCATCGGTGGTTGGTTCCAAATTCCGTATTTCCAAGTTCGGAAATTTCGATATTGTAATCACCCAATACATTGATTGGGAGATAGATTCGACCGCTTCGATAATCTTCTGATACATCTCGTAGAATGTTGATCATTTGCAACTGAATTCCCATATCGATGGCGTGAATGCGGGCACCAGCATCGTCACAACCGTAGATTTCGATGAGAACAAGACCAACGGCTGATGCGACTTTGTAACAGTAAGCACGCATTTCATCCCAAGTCTTGTGACGAACTTCAAACAAGTCGTCTTCCATTCCTTCAATGATCGTTTCAAAGTCAGTGAGCCGAACCGGGAATTGCTTGAATACCTCACTTATGGCGATGAAAATAGCTTCACCTTGAGTTGCGGTTTCATCACCCTCAAACAAACGTGTAAGGCGCTCTTTTGCATCAACAAGAGCCATCAAACGGTATCGATGTTCTTCAGGTGTGTTGTTCATCTTCGTTTGATGAATGCTCTGAAGAAGCGTATCACGCTCTTGAACGAGTTTGTCCAAGGCCTCCGACTCTTGAACAAATGGTCGTGCATCACCATCCGCAATGTCGTCAAGATAACGGCACAAGGCATACACTGCGTGGACAGCGCGCTTCTTTTGATAGGGTAGAGCAGAGAAACTTGCAAAGAACGTTGACGATGCACGACGGCAAATTTCTTCGCATTCTAGGAACGCTTGTTCAATCGTTTCTGCCTTGTTCATATCCCTTCCCCAGTTTTTACAGTTATGAATGCGTGTTGTGTTCCTTGTTCATTTGCATGTTAATGAAGTGGATAGCGAGTCCAACTGGCATGAGCATGACGCCAAACAGGATAGCGACTTGTGCAGCCGTTTTGTTGATTTCTGTCTCAACACTACGCTTCCATATCCACCGAGTGACGATAATGTCCCCGATCACGAAGTGCGTCCATGCAAGAACAGCACCATCGTGTGTACCAAGAACATCAGCTAGTCCTGATACAATACCAGTTAGTGTGCCGTCTCCAATCATATCACTGAGAGCACCCAAATTCATTGCAAGAACAATGAGATAGGCGGCCAACGGTCCAAGGACAAACCACGGCCCCTCCATCCATTTCTTTGTTCGGTCAGCATGTGGCTGAAGAAGCATAAGCATCCAGAAGGGTCCAACCCATATTGATGATGTGAAAAAGGCGATGAGAAGCATTGTTTCAACCATCAAATCACCTTGTTGTAAGCGGCTTCAATTTCACGTATTGAATTCTCATTCGGATAATAGGTGTCGCTTTCCCATTGGATGACACCATTTTGGTCGATAAGGAACAATGCTGGTGTGCCTGGAAGACCATAGAATTCGAAAATGGATTGACTTAGATTGGCCTGATCGTCGATTCGTTGAATCGAGTCATCATCCGTTGGGAGAACAATCGGCCAAGGAGTGTAGTGATTGCTATCGACAAAACCAAATTCTTCGGCAACATCTTCTTTGGTTTCGAAATTGAGGTATCGTTCTACTGAGACGATCTGAAGTGGTGGATCTTGAGCCATCCATTCAGTGTGATGTTCTCGTAAGTCGTCAGTCCATTCCTTGCATCCGATGCACCCAACACCGATGAAGAGAACCAAAACAGGACCCTCAGTAAGGTTGTTTTTCATTGAGTATATTGCTCCAGCATCTTCTGGTCTGTCGAGTGTCTCTACGGTGAATACCCGCCCATCCTCGGCAGTTGATTCGAGACAACCAGACAGAAGCAGAAGGAGCGTAAGGGCAACGAATCGCACGTTGTTCCCTCAGGCGTTTGTTGGTGTTCCAGTTTCCTTTGTGGTGGTCATTCGTCGCTGAGCCTTGCGTCCGTTCGGTGAACGTCGAACATTTTCGAACCATGTTTCAACGCCATTCCAATCTGGCTTGATGCCCAAGTCATCGAGGACGAGCTTGCTGCTAATTCGAGCACTCTCAAAAATTACTGGCAGTCCGGAACCAGGGTGGGTTCCTCCACCAACCAGGTACATGTTCTTGACATCTTCAAATCGGTTACGAGGTCGTCGCCATAGCATTTGGTCGAGTCCGTGTGCGAGGTTGAACACAGCGCCACGGTAGCAGTGGTCGCCCCAGTCGTCAGGTGTCATCATCATCTCAGTAACGATGTGGTCACGGATGTTCTCGTAGCCGAGCTTTGTCTCGATCTGGTCGAGGATGCGCTCTCGGAACTTGCTGGATTCTTTCGACCAGTCGATGTTTTCCGTTTGATGTGAAACAGGAACGAGAACATAGACGGTTGCACAACCTTCCGGAGCGAGTCCAGGGTCGGTGACACAGGCATTTTGAACGTACACAGAAGGATCGTCCCAGGAAAGCCTGTGATGCTTTTCGATGTCCTCTAGATTTTCGACGTAGTTCTTGGATGCGTAGATTTGGTGGTGAGGAAGGTCGTAGGTTCGGTCAACACCGAGGTACAACATAAAGGTGGAACAGGAGTACTTCTTCGATTCGAGTTTCTTGTCCGTCCATCGCTTTCTGGATTTGTTTGGTACGATACTTGTCATCGCATTGGCAAAATCTGCGTTGACAATCACTCGGTCAGCCATCAATACGCCCTTCTCAGTACGAACTCCGACTGCAGTCTTGCCTTCCATGATGACTTCTTCAACAGCCTCTCCGAGCCGGAATTGAACACCCATTTCTTCTGCAATCTCTGCCATTCGAACGGGTACTGAACCAAGTCCACCGGTAGGGTGGAAAATTCCATACTCGTATTCAAGGAACGCAAGAATCGTGAACAAACTCGGGCAATTGAATGGAGACATGCCGAGATACTTGGTTTGGAACGACATCGCAAGCATCAAACGGTCATCATCAAACAAGCGCATCAAATCATTGGCGACCGAGCGGGTAGGTCGTAGTACTGTTGCTGCTCGCATGACACGCTTCGAGAAAATATCTCGTGGTCCATTCCACGGCTCTTGAAGACATGCCTTGGCACGGTGAAGTTTCTTTCTGTTGTCCTCGACGTATCGGACGAATGCGTCAGCATCCTTGTCGCCGGATAGAACGGCGATTCGGTCTCGCATGACATCCAAATCACTGGTGCAATCGAGTTCGCCCCCTTGTCCGAAAATCAAGCGATAATTCAGGTCGAGTTGGTTGAGTTTCAGCTCTTTGTGAGCATCTTTCCCAATTGCCTGGAAGATTTCTTCGATCACTTCGGTGTAATGAAAGAATGTTGGGCCGAGATCGAATTTAAATCCATCACGCTCGATGACCTTTGTTCGACCACCTACCTTACTGGAGCGCTCGACGACGGTTACGTTAACACCTGCTTTTGCAAGGAGGAGAGATGCTGCGAGACCACCAGGGCCTGCTCCGACGATGACGATATGTTGAGAATTGGGCGTAGGCATAGGTAGAAATCACCGTTGTTCCACATATAAAGCGGCGTTTTACACCAGTCAATCAGAGGGGTTCGGATTGCCTTCCCAAAACGTGGTTTTAGACGTGATTGAAGGATTCGCAGTATCCGTTCTGTATGGCAATTCAACGATTGAGGCGAACTCATCAAGGTAAGGTCCCATGGACGAGATGAGATCAACGTCCGGATGTCCTCGAAGAACCATGCCGTCCATATACATCAGAGAACGAATGATTGGGAAGGCTTCTTCACCAAATCGACATCCTGCAAGAACCGCAATTCTCACCGTCTTCATCATTTGCTGTGTAAGGCTCACCTCGCTGACGGATTTTCCAACAAAATCAGCGTATGTTTCGTGCATCTCACGCATGTAGCGAGCCTTTGCCTCACCCGTTGGAGGCGTGTCGGCCATGGTGAGCATGGCTTCAAACGCCTCTTCCAGTTCACCCTTAGCGAGATAGTAAAAAAATCCAAACAAGGCGGAGCGAACACTTTCTGGTGCGTGTGAAATAGCACCAGTATCGATGAATGTGAACATTCCATTTTCGTCGACCATTGCATTCCCGGGGTGGAGGTCACCATGGAAGGTTCCTATGCCGAACATGAATGCTCCGTGAATCCGGAAGAGTTGCAGAAGATCGTCCCAGGAAAGGTCTTGGCTAGACAGGCGGGATTCCAATGTAGGAGCCTTGATGTGTTCCATGACGAGTATATGTCGATTCGATAATTCAGGCCAAACCTTTGGGAATTTCAGGAGAGGCATTGGGAATTGATGTTCAACTTCCTTCGCTTTTTGTTCAAGGAGTTCCGCACCTTGAATTTCATTGCGCAGGTCGAGTTCTCGAAGAGTATAGTCTTCAACGTGCTGAAGCAACCCAATTGGATTGCCGACCTTTCGCAATCGAGGATTAAGGAACAATCCCATGCGCAACCATCGTCGCATTCGAGAAACATCCTTGCGGAATGATTTCTCAAAATCTGCTTTGATAATCTTCACGACGACTTCGCTCCCATCTTTGAGGACGCCACGATGCACTTGGCCAATACTGGCTGCTGCAAATGGCTCCTCTTCAAACGATTCGAAAGCGTCAAGGAATCCAGAGGGTGCACGATTTTGAATGAGTGTCATCGAATCTTCTTTTGGAATTGAATTGGCTCTTTGATACAAGGATTGCAGTTGCCGGCACTTTTCTTCCGACAACAAATCGGGTCGCAGTGCGAAGATTTGAGTGAGCTTTACAGCGAGCAATCCCATGTTCTGAATCTTGTCGAGATCAGCAGGTCCTTTCTTCGTAATCATTCGAATGAATCGGACGAACGTGAGGAGGCGCATAGTTAGAAAACTTCCTTTTCATTTATCAATCGGCGTTTTTCTTCAAGAGGGCGGTGAGGGGGTTTGCGAACATTGCTGGCGTGGTAGAAACCCATTCCTTGTATCCTTCTCGCTCTTGTAAATCGACCTCTGACATTTTGACTCCACTGACGTATCGTAGGAGCAATGTCAAGATCAAAGGACCTATGAGTGCTGGAAGAGCACTGCTGCCACCAACTACAAGTGCAAAGCCACCGATTGACCACCACAGAAGCGCTTCACCAAGGTGGTTAGGATGCCGAGTGATTGAGAACATCCCATCTGTTTTCAGAAGCCCAGCGCCATTCATTTCTCGAAACCGCTTGAGTTCCATATCTGCTTTATGCTCGAGCAACAAACCGATGATGAATCCAATCAAGCACATTGTGGAGAGAACAACTTTTCCAACAGCCCATTCCACAGCCTCGGAGGGTCCTGGAATGAGGAAGAAAATGGGAAGCGCAATGACGAGGAGAAGGACTCCTTGAAGCAAGAAGACCTGAAGGAAACTAATCCACCACCAGTTTCGCCCAGCGGTTTCCCGCATCCGCACGTATCGAGGATCTTCGCCTCGATTCTTCGTCCGTTTGTGAAGAACATATCCAAGCCTTAAGCCCCAAAAGTTGACACACACGAGGCACGCAATGGCTGCAATGTTGAATGCGTCATACAAGAAAAATCGAGTCCACGCGATGAGAACAAAACCCATTCCCCACAAGACATCCATAACGGTAACATTGCCTGATGAAACGGTCTTGAGCCACGCTATTGTAACGTAAGCAAAAACGACCAAGATGGTCGTCTCGTTCGGGCTCATGATGACGATGGTTCAACTGCCTGTTCTTCATTGTTCATGATGATATGGTAGCGCCAAAGGTCATCTGGTTCGCCAGTGCCGTCGTAGCGGCGAACGTTCACGTTCCCGTCCTTCGGGAATCGCGTCATCAATGCACCTTCGATGATTCCGTCGTCAAGTTCCCACATAGGGAGGACGTCAGGATCTTCACTTGGAGGGTGATCAAGTCCAACTTGAACATGGAACACCGGATCGATGCCATATTCGAGGCGGCCAAGTCCTGCAAATTCCCACCAATCCATCATTTCGTCAAGGAATTCAACATGGTTCTCAATCGAACGGAGTGAAAAGGCAAGTTCGTGACCGACACGATTGCCGACTTGTCGAAGCATACGAGACAGATCGATTCCGAGAATCTTGAGATTCGAGAGGCGTCCTTTGGTGAGTTCCTGGCGCGCTTGATTAACTTCCGTTCCCGCTGCAAGGAATGCTTCAGGGTCGAACGGTGTGTCATGCTCTGGCAGGTCATCAACGCCGAGTGCGCCAACAAGGGAATCGAGGAACGATCCTTCGCCGATGGTGAGTCGCAACGGGTCATGAATTCGTCCCTTGGAGAAACGAGCTTCAGCCACTTCGAACTGAACAGCATCCTCCCATATGGTATCAATGAGGTTTTCTTGAGCCTTAGCAAAAGGTTCACTTTCAATGACAAGAGCAGCGTCTTCTTTGCCACGTCCAACAGGATTTTCTTCGATGTTGAGGAACTGAACAACGTGCGTACAATCTTGAAGGAATCCTTGAGAGTCGAGATCGTCTGAGTGTTTGATTTCAATGGATTCATGCAACTTCTGGAAGAAGCGAGTTGTTCTTCGGTCGAGTTGTGCAATGACTTGAACAACAACACCTTTCTCAGCCACTGAATTCACCGTTTCAAGTGCTTCACTACGACAAAGGTGGAGAATTCCATAGCGACCCAACAAGAGGACAAGCCGTTCTTCTGCTTCCTCGGCCATACGCTCGAGCCGTCGATAGATGTGGCTTCGTTCTTTGAGGACGGCGAAGCGAGGTTCATCCCTTTGACGTCGATTTGCTTCGTAGGAGGCATTGCCTTCGGTTATTCCCTTGGATAGTTCGTTGAAACCTTCCTCGAGGTTGTCGAGTTGTCGTCGGCGCATCTCGATAATGTGCTGGAGGGCTTCGTCGACACGGAGGCTCGAGAAAAGCATGGGGCGATCCGCAGTGGCTGTTACGATACCCATTTCCTGCAATCGAGAAAGGCTGTTGTAGGCGTCCAAACGTGTTGTTTGAAGTTCTTTAGCAAGTTCGCTTGCTCGCATGTTCGGATTGTTTCCGAGAACCATGATTGAACGGACTTCGCGCTCAGTGAGTCCCGCTTCATTGAGAAGGCTGTCCCACATCAATCCGATCCCCCGGTGACGGATGAGAGGCTCTTCAAAATCCTAGCAACGTGACGACGTGGGCGGAAGAGCCAATCGTAGACGTGGTGAATGCGGTTGTCTGGTCCTATGAGGAAACTGGACTTGGCAGGGAACATGCCGAGATGAACAGGAACGAGGAATTTGTTCGCAACTGCTCGGTCTGGGTCAGCCAGCAACGGGAACGGTAGGCCACCGAGTTCTTTCTTGAATTTGGCGTGAGATTCGCTCGTTCCTTCACCAATTCCGACAACATTACATCCAGCAGAGACGAACAAATCGTGTTGTTCTTTGAAGGTTAGGCAACCGCGCTTGCACGTTGGAGAGCCGTTCTTTGCATAGAAGAATAAAATTCTCCACGATCCATCGAGGCTAGAGCTATCAAAAACGTTGCCTGCGTCATCCATGAGGCTGAATTCCGGGGCGATTTCTCCAATTAAATCACTGCTCACTCGCTTCGCCTCTGCTTGTGTGAGACGGTCTGCTGTCAAAATGACTTCTCCCATATGTATCATCCTCAAATTGGTAAAATGTGGCGCATTCGAAGCGCCTTTGTTCGCAAATAATCTCTGTTTTCGGAGCACAATCCTGCTTTGTGCTCGACCCGATCGACGACGTTAATCCCGTGACGTTGTAGTTGTTCGACCTTGTCGGGGTTGTTCGTCATGAGGCGGACGCTGTCAACACCTATGTCGGTCAGCATGTGTGCTGCGATGGTGTAATCGCGGCCATCTGCAGGCAGGTTGAGTGCGAGGTTTGCATCAAGTGTGTCAAGTCCACGGTCTTGAAGGTTGTATGCTTGCATCTTTGCAAACAAACCGATACCTCGACCTTCTTGGCGGAGGTACAACACGATGCCTCGACCTTCCGTTTGGATCGTTTTCAAAGCCCGCTGGAGTTGTGGGCCACAATCGCATCGCAAGCTACCCAAAGCATCGCCGGTGAGGCATTCAGAGTGGATGCGTACGAGCGGTGGAGTTTGGTCGTTCATGTCGCCATAGTAAACCGCTGCGTGTTCTGCACCATCTCGTGGGTCAACATACGAGCGAATACGAAATTCGCCGTACTTCGTCGGGAGTTTTGCATCTGCAGGAACAGCAGTAAATTCTCTGTCCGGATGTACCTTCATAATCCATGATAACGACGTTCTATGTATAAAGGACTGTTTCTCAACTAAGGGTTTTGTGGCGATTTTCTAAACGGTTCTTCAAATACTCGGTGCGTTCAATTTTTAACGTGGCTGGAGGTTTTGATATTGGCGTGGCTGCTGCTGTAGTCACTGAATCAGGGGTACTCCTCGTTCAAGAAGCCAAAGGACCGTATGCGGGTCGTTGGGGTCTTCCAAAAGGACATGTTGAACTCAATGAATCCATCGAAAACGCTGTACTGAGAGAACTCCGTGAAGAAACAAACACCGAGGGGGAAGTATCAGGATTCCTTGGTCTGAGGACAACTCAGACATCCCACGGAGTTGGACTTTTTCTGTGCTACAAGGTCACAGCATCGGCATTTGACATTCGACCCCAGGAAGATGAAATCGCAAACATCCAATTCTTCAAACCTGAAACGTTCGATGAAATTGAATGGGTCTCTGCTGCCATGCGTGGCTTTGCTGAAGTTGCGCTTAAGGATTCCTCACTTCCCCTCATTGACCTGAGCACTGAATCCAAGCGACCCTATCAATTGGTCTTCAGCGATGGAAGGATGACGCTGTCGGAAGAGGTGGTTCAATGATTGATGTCCGCCGTATCGACGCCAACAACAAGCCAGTGAATCTCGATGGAACGCACATTGTCTACTGGATGACGAGCGCTCGGCGCACACGATGGAATCATGCACTTGAACATGCCATTGGGTTAGCAAATGAACACAACGTCCCTCTCATCGTCGTCGAATGCCTTGCCCTCGGACACCGATGGGCAAACGATCGAATTCACACCTTCGTTTTGCAAGGGATGATCGACAACAGAAAATTGTTCGAATCAAGCCCAGTGACTTACATTCCATATGTCGAGACGAAAAAATCTCAGGCAGGAGGCCTCTTGCAATCGTTTGCAAAGGATGCTGTTGCGGTTGTCATCGACGACTATCCAACATACATGCCACGAGATGTTGCACAGAGAGCGAAGAAGCTTGCAACTTGCTCGGTTCAATCTGTCGACAGCAACGGTATTGTTCCAATGCGTGCTCCTGAACGATCGTTTTCAACGGCTCATTCTTTCCGACGCTACATCCATCAAAATATTCTCAATTTTATTGCAACGCCCCCGTTATCAAATCCACTCGAACAACTGCAAGACGTGGGAGATGGTGCTGAAATTGCCAATCAATGCTTCATCGATGCGAACGTTCCAATGACTCCATTGGAGTTTATATGGAGAGTATCAGAAGCATCCAGAGAAGGAAGAGAGGCGCTTTCTGCACTCGATATCGACCACGATGTTCCACCTGTCGACGACCAAAGAGGCGGCTCGGTGACAGCGCGAATTGAATTGAAAAAATTCATTGAACAACGCCTCGGCTCCTACCACCTCGATCGGAATCATCCTGAACGAAATGGAGGAAGCGGCCTCTCGCCATGGCTTCATTTCGGTCATCTTTCTTCATTTGAAATCGTCAATGAAGTGTTGAATTCAGAAGGCTGGAATCCGATGAAAATCACGCCTCCGCACAATGGTCGTCGATCTGGTTGGTGGGGAATGAGTGAAGGTGCTGAGGCGTTCCTCGACCAAGTCATTACCTGGCGTGAACTTGGCTTCATTTACTGCTATGAACATCCCGATCATACATCCTACCAGACGCTCCCAGAATGGGCAAAAAACACCCTTGAAGAGCATACAAATGATGAGCGGCCTTATGTTTACACCTTCGAGCAACTCGAAAACGGTGAAACGCATGATCCACTGTGGAATGCGGCACAATGGCAACTTCGTAAGGAAGGCATCATTCACAACTATCTGCGTATGCTTTGGGGCAAGAAGGTCCTGGAATGGTGCCCGGATCCAGAGACTGCATGCGATTGGCTGATTCGTCTCAACGATCGTTGGGCTCTTGACGGCCGAGATCCAAATTCATACACAGGAATCTTCTGGATTTTCGGCCGCTTCGATCGAGGTTGGTTTGAGCGAGAAGTCTTTGGAAAGGTCCGTTACATGACCTCCGCATCAACGCAACGTAAGTTCAAAACTGAGGATTATATACGAAAATACGCTGATTCCTAACACTAGGTGACGCGTATGCCGATTTTTGAACATTCAGCAACCTTTCCATTCTCTCGAGAAGCCGTTTGGAACTGGCATGCTCGACCGGGTGCAGTACGCCGAATTATGCCTGATTGGGAAGGCATTCGCCCTGTTGAAGTAGGTGGTATCACCGACGGTGCAATAACGGAATTCAGGATGAAAATAGGGATTGTTCCTCAACGCTGGGTTGCCAAACACCACAGTTACATTGAAGGCGAACAATTCTGTGATGATTCAGTGAAAGGGCCATTTGCTCGTTGGAATCATGTTCACAAATTTGTTGATGGTGGCGATCAAGAAATGACCATTGAAGATAAGGTCGATTGGAAACTCCCCTTCCACTTTTTCTCGAGAATCGGTGCGCCGATTATGGTTATGCCTCGTGTTCGAACGATGTTTAAACATCGAACCCGAAGAATTCTGGCTGATCTCACCCGACAAGAGATGTTCAAAGATCAACCTCGTCGTCGGATTCTCATCAGTGGTTCAACGGGTTTGATTGGAACTCAACTGGGCGCTTTCCTCGAAACAGATGGACATGACGTCCATCGACTCTTGCGTCCTTCAACGACCCTTCATGCTGATCAGAACCCAGACAAGATCGTTCGCTGGAACGACAAAACAGGAGAAATTCTCAAGGGTTCTCTGGAAGGATTTGATGTTGTCATCCATCTTGCTGGAGCAGGAATTGGAGACAAGCGATGGAGCAAGAAACGGAAGCATCTGATTGCACAAAGTCGCGCTGTTCCTACTGAGAACTTATCCAAGGCTCTTGCCGCACTTGATGCCCCACCAAGCCTCTTCATGTGTGCTTCAGCAGTCGGCTTTTATGACAACAGAGGAGACGAAGAATTGGATGAATCAAGTAGCATTGGAGATGGATTCTTAGCAACGATTTGCAAGCAGTGGGAAGATTCAACCACGGCTGCATCCGAAGCAGGAATCCGTACCATCCTTATGCGAACTGGAATCGTAACGACTGCTGCAGGGGGAATGCTCAAGCAAATTTTACCCATCGCTAAAATGGGTGCTCTCGGGCCCATTGGTGGTGGTCGACAATGGCAGTCTTGGATTTCCCTTGACGACCAAATCTATGCGATTCATTTTTTGATGAATCAAGAGGCTGCCCATGGAATTTACAACTTGACCGCTCCACAACCAGTGACGCAAAAGCAATTTGCGAGGACACTTGGAAAAGTCCTACGCCGACCTGCATTCGCTCCTGCACCTGGGTTCGTCATGAAAATCTTGTTCGGTGAAATGGGGAAATCGCTCATCCTCGATGGGCAAAAGGTTCATCCAAAGCGTTTGTTAGATTCGGGTTACAAATTTGAGCACGAATCCCTTGAACCAGCCCTTCGGGATGCTCTTGGTCGGTTCAACTAATCGTCGCTTTCTTCTTAACCGGCATGTATTATGGGCAAACATGCTCGGGCGCAGCATTGCAGTTGGCATGTTTGCCCTGATGCTGCTTTCTATGGTGCCATCGGTTCATGCTGACGACACGCAAGCGGCTTCAAATTTGCTTACAGATGGCGTTTCATCCAATGGGTATGTTTGCGATCCGGACGGATGTTCTCCAAACGATGGCACGGATTGGTGGCGAATATATGCATACAAAGGCGACATTGTCAGCATCACATTTTCTGGATCGATGAGTAATGCAGCATGGTGGTGTCCCGGCGATGGTTGGGAAGGCGACTATTCAATGCATGATGAGTCAGGTTCTCAAGTAGCTACGATGGGTCGAAGCGATGACAATCCTTCAGGAACGCTCTCGAAAACCATGGCTCAGGCAGGCTATGTGTATGTCAAAATTAAAGGAAAGGATTCGTGGTGTAATGATGGATTCGATTACACGCTTCTCGCATCGATTGACAAAACGGATCGAGACACCGATGAGGATGGCTTTGTCGACTCGGACGATGATTGCGATTTGATTGTTGGAACATCAACAAATGACCGTCAGGGATGTATCGATTCTGATTCAGATGGTTGGTCTGATACCGATTCGGGTTGGGATGTCCAGAACGGAGCTGATGCTTTTGAAAACGACGCAACTCAATGGCGGGATCGTGATTTTGATGGGTATGGTGACAACATTCTCGGCAATCAACCCGACCATTGTCCAGACAGCCGAGGGTACTCAACTTCTGACCGCTATGGCTGTATTGATTCCGATGGCGATTCGTATTCCGATGCTGATCCAGGAGGTCTCAACGGGCTTGAACCATGGTACGCGCATCCAAATGGGCTTGCTGATGCGTTCCCACTTGAGGTGACGCAGTGGCAAGACACGGATGGTGACGGTTACGGAGACAACTGGGATGACCCAATGTGGAATGAAACACATACAGAATGGGGTATCGGACAATGGCTGGAACTTGCTTACCAACCAGATGCATGCCCATTCATCCTCGGTCTATCCTTTGCTGACCGTTACGGTTGTCCAGATGCAGACGGGGATGCATGGTCAGATCCGGGCGAAAATTGGACGGCCGTTGATGGTGCTGATGCGTTCCCATTCGAACCAACACAATGGCGAGATCGAGACTATGATGGCTATGGGGATAACCAAACAGAAGGGGCAAAACTCATCGATGATTTCCCAGACAATCCAACACAATTCCGAGATACAGATGAAGATGGCTGGGGTGATAACCAGACCTATGGAGCCACTCAGATTGACGATTTCCCAATGATACCGAGCCAATATCGAGATACAGACGGTGATGGCTATGGTGATAATCTCAACGGATTTGAGGGCGATGTCTGTATGAATTCCAATGCTGAGGAGGTTGAGAGTGGATGGATTTCACGATTTGATCGTCTTGGTTGCCGTGATGTTGACAAGGATGGATATTCCGATCCAACAGATGATTGGATTGCCCATCCGCAAGGATTTGCGGATGCGTTCCCGAGCGATTCGTCGCAGTGGTACGATACCGATAACGATGGTTTTGGTGACAACATGGAATACTTCGATGGCCAAGCTTGGCGTCTTGCCTATCGTGGCGATGGTTGCAAAACGACCTACGGATTGTCCACCTTCGACCGTTGGGGCTGTCCCGATTCCGATGAAGATGGTTGGTCGGATCCAACACCTTACTGGCTTGCAAGCCCAGGTGGAACAGGCGATGCTTGGCCTGAAGATCCAACACAATGGCATGATCGTGATGGTGACGGGCGAGGTGACAACCCCTCTGGAACAACGGCTGACGTTTGCCCATCACAACCTGGAACCTCGGTTGGGCCAAGTTCTGGCGGTGACCGCTGGGGTTGTCCAGATACAGATGGTGATGGTTGGTCGAACCTTGGTGATGCATTCATTCACGAGCCAACGCAGTGGAGAGACTCCGATGGCGATGGTTATGGTGACGAAGTCGATGGAAACGAGGCTGATGCCTGCCCAACAATTCGAGGAACTTCAATTCTTGATCGACTGGGTTGCCGTGATACCGATGGTGATGGTTGGTCGGATCCTACTGACGGGTGGGATGCACATCCGTATGGCTCAGCCGATGCTTTCCCGACAGAAGCCTTGCAGTGGAAAGACTCTGATGGTGACGGTTTTGGGGATGTGCCGTTGGGTGCACTTCGAGATGATTGTCCTGAGCAATTTGGAACCTCAATTCGTGACCTGCAGGGTTGTGAAGACAACAATGGTGATGGTTGGTCGAACGAATACGGCGAATGGAATGCAGCTCTTGCGATTATGGGTGAAGACCCAGCAGCATCTTGGCTGACATACCTCATCGTTGGAATCTCATTCATCCTTGGTGCTTCTGCGGCATTGATTGTTCGAACCATGCGTTCTGAAGACGATAAATCGCTGACAGAAGATTTGTTGATTGGTGATGATTCATCAATGAATTCTGCTGTTGTACCTCATGCAAACGAGGTCGCCCTTCCCGACTTGGCTATTCCATTGCCACCGCCTCCTGGAGGTGAAAACGATGCGTAAGGTCGCGATTCTTCTCACCTTCTTGTTCCTGATGCCGTTGCTAAGTATTAGTCAAGTCAGTGCTGAGGCAGATATCGGACTTGAAGAAGCAGGAATTACCATGGTTGCATTGCGCAATGACACGCTTGATCTCAATCAGGATGGAGACATTGACGCTGTGCGGGTTGTTGTGATATTGAATTCAACAGCGGAATCGACGTTTGTTGACGTTCGTCTGATAGCAACGCACAACGATCGTGAAGTCATTGAATCAACAACGATTGAAATCGTTGGCCAGACAAATGCGAGCCTGACCTACGATGCATGGTCACGCGGTTCCCATGACCTCGCTCTAGGGTTCTATGACATGAACGGCGTTGAAATTTCTACGATTTCTTTGCCGAGTTATGAGATGGTTCCTGCGTTGCAAACTCCAATGATATCGCTCCAGTTCACTGGCCAGAACAATCTGCAAACGGGCTCAAATTGTGAAATCAATCGCTTGTTTATGGATGAAACCGGGCCACGATATGGAGCTCTTGGAACGCTTACCTTTACCGGTGCTCCGTTCATTGTGCTTGACAATGCTACGAGCATTGATTGTTCAACGTGGCCAGCAGGGCAGTATTCCCTAAGAGAAACGTACCGCAATGAACTTGGGCAAACCGCTGAAGCAACGCTGAACTTTACGATTGAGAACCGGCCAGCGCCATCTTTTGAATTGCTTGTTACTGGTGATGGCTTGACCACTGAACGCTCATGTTTGGTTGCGATTCAACCGACAAATTCCAATGAGGATTTTTCTCTGTACACGAAAGAATGGGATGTCTCAACAACATCAACAATCTCTGATGGAGCGGTGTACGATTGCTCATCGCTTCCAGCGGGCGTTCATCTTGTCGTCCTCAAGGTGACGAACATGGAGAACATTGCTAGTACCCAAGCGGTCAACATTGTTCGACTCCCGGCTGCCGAACTTACTCCTGAAGAGCAAGAAGCGCTGCCAACGCAATCCTTTGGTGATGAAACTTCAACTGAAGATGTGGGTTGGTACACGATCGGGGTTCTCGGCCTTATCGTTGCTATCATCGTTTTCGTTCTGCTTGTCCGCATGCGAGAGGATGATGAACTGCTGACCTTACCTGAACTTGGTCCAGCACCTCAAATTTTGAACGATGGATCGCCGGATCCACAAGGATTACCAACCGTTCTCGATGATGAGGGTCAATTATGGAGAAAGCACCCAGATGGTTCTCTCGATTGGTGGGATTCAGCCTACAACATTTGGCAACGTTGGTGAATCTATGGCAGACTGGATGGTGTACCTTCTCCTTGGGCTGGGAGGGGTTATTGCACTCCTTCTGCTCAACGGTGTTCGAATATGGTGGACGAGGGTTCGCCCACGTCAACCAAAATTACATGCAGATTGGGCGGCAGATTGTGAGCACATTACAAGCGCAGTGTTCAATGACTCAATAATCACATTTCGAAACGTTCGAGATTTTCATTGGCGAACCACACGAGACCGTGATGAGAAGTGGGCGGATGAAGTCAAGGTGGATTCAACCAAAGTCAAGCATATTTGGTTCGTCGTCGACCAATTTCACTCCTTCAGAGGAATGTCGCACACCTACCTTACCTTCGAATTCTTTGATGGAACATGTCTTTCATTTTCCTTTGAGACACGACGCCAACGTGGCAAGAAATATCATCCTTGGACAGGCTTGTGGCGTTCGTATGAGTTGTATCTCCTCGTCGGTTTTGAACGGGACGTGACACAACTTCGAACCCACGGCCGCAGCAATATTGTATCGATGTATCGTGTTGTAACACCTCCAGACAAGGAACGACAAATGATTGTCCAAATGGCTCATCGATTGAATCAACTCGCATCTCGTCCTGAATTCTATCATACGTTGTTCAAAACATGCAATACTTCCATTGTAAAGGCTGTCAATACTGTAACGCCAGGCCGAATACCGTTCTTATGGCGCAACTTCCTTCCGGGATATACGCCAAAAGCCGCATTAAAACTCAACTTGATTGAAGATTGGGGAGGGGTGGATGTGACCATGGAGCGGGCACGTATTGATCAACACGCAAAAACATGGGATGAGGAGAGCGATTACAGTGCATACATTCGAAAGGCATTGCCGCCTTCACCGTTCGATGAGCAATAGAAGGTGGCCTGTTTCGACTGAAGCAGTGATTGTTGATTCAGTTGCTTTGTTGGAAATTCCTCTTGTTCCGGTTGTCAATGTTTCAGATTGAAGAGCGTATTGACATCCTTTGAGGTGTACGCCTGTTACCGTTCCAAACGGTATCAGGCTCACGCTCTTATCGGGATTTGTGCGGATGTTCCTCGGTGTTGATGATACCCGAAAAGCCTCCCACCCATCGAGAATGATTGTTGCTAAACTATCGCATTCAAACAATGCTGAATAAGCAGCGAGATGATGATCGTATCTTCCGATTTCAACGCCAACAATGTATACACTTGAGTCAGGATAGGTTGTATGCACCCATTCCAATCCTTTGGAAATATCACTTCGTTCTTGATTGGGAGTTGCAACGATGTTGACCTGAGCGGCCTTGCATTGATTGAGAACCTCTTCATCGATGCTGTCGAAATCACCCAAAACGACATCAGGAAACCAACCGGATTGCGCAAGACGATTTGCAGCACCATCAAGAGCAACAACAGCTGCGTACTTCTCGATTTCATGTTCAAGATCAAATCCCTCTGGCCATGCTCCGTTTGCAACGACGAGAACCCTCTCCATGAGGTTGCCACCTCTTGGGCGTTCTTGACCTCATGGGTTCGTTTGAATGAGGTGAAAATGAATCGATTGCTGACAATGGTTTAGAACGTTGAGTGTTCTAACGAGTTCATGCGCGAGGAGCGGAGGCTTTGCAAATCGGTTCTATCGGCCGGGCTTGTTCTCCTCCTCCTCGTTCAACTGATGGCTCCATTGGGCTTGCAAGCGATGACTGAAGAACAGGTTCTTGCAGAACAAACGCTTCCAGATTTCACACTTCCAAGCAACATGGAACATGGACACGACTTAGCAGGGCAAACAATCGATTTGGAAGGCATGACTGAGTTATTGGTTCGTTCCGATTCATCCATTGATATGTGGATGAGTGATATTCTTGTTTCCGGCTCATCAAGCAATTTGAGCAATCCAAGTGTATACCTTGCAGAAAATGGCTCGAGTTATCTTTGTTGGATGAACGACTTGGGCGAAGTGCGAATGGGCGTGTATGCATCCGATGGTTCATTCTCAGATTCACTTATCGACACCGTCAACACCAGCAGTGGACTCATTGGATGTTCAGTCGTAGTTGATGAGTCCTATCGGCCACTTGCTCTCTTCGGTGATGGAGCCAATGTGAAAATGGCTCGTTTGGCTTTTGAAGGCCAAGTCTACACAACGGAGACGTGGTTGAAGCGTACAATCATCGAGAATCTCAATCCTGAAACCATCACACTTCGTTTGACGAACGATGGGAATGAGTTTGCAGTTGTTCGTACATCCACCGGTGAATTGTGGCAAGTGAACAACAGCGGATTGCGTTGGTATCACAGTCTCCTCGACATTGGCCCAGTAGGTAATGAAGTTGAGTTGAACATGGATGCGAATGGTGTTGCCAACATTGCGTACACTCGCTCTGGTGAAGCAGTTCGATTGCAGATTGATGGAGATCAACGAACGGAACAGATTCTCGCCCGAGATACAAACGTCCATTCAGCGATTGGACTTGATTTGGATTTGAACGGACTTGCTCAAGTCGCAACGACTTCATTTGATTCGAGCGAGACTGAACTTTCGATTTTCAAGAGTTTGGAAGATCAATCAACGGGCCGACTTTCGAGCGAAGCCTTGACCGTGTTTGAGCTCTATCCCGATGTTGAAGAGGGTCATGCTGCGTATGGGGACTTGAACGGAGATGGATTTGACGATGTTGTGTTTACGCAACCCAGCGCATCGGACAGCGGTTTGAACAACAATGGTCGCGTCAGTGTCTTGTTTGGTGGAAACGAGAGTTTCGACTCATCACCACCTGTAGTCCTCAGCGGTACACAAACATCGGGATTGTTTGGAAGCGGAATTGCCCTTGGAGAGTTCCTCGGAAACGGAATGACCCAAATGCTGCTCTCTTCACCTGGCTATGATAACACGAGTCGAGCGGACGAATTCAACCACGGGCGTCTTGCGTTGTACGAATGGAACCAAACGCAATTCGACCTTGTTTGGAGTACAATGGGGAACGACGAAGAAATGCTTGGTATGGACATCGCTCTCCTCGATGACATGAATGGTGATGGTACGCATGACATCGTTGCACTCCAAGGTAATTGGACCGATGGAAATTCGATTGGACGATTATCTGTCTTTGAAGGTGCATCGGAAGGGTTAGCATTCTCGCACAACATCACGGCGAGCACGAATGGGCCGTTCTTTGGACAATCGATGTCGAGCGGAGGCGATCTCAATGGCGACGGTTATGGCGACTTGGTCGTCTCAAATTCCGGAAATGAGGAATCACCAATTGGATTTTCTGCTATCGAAGTTTTCTACGGCTCTGCTGATGGAATTCCAGCAAGCTCAAACAAGAGCATCCAACGTTTGGCATCAGGACAATTGTTTGGAACCGTAGTGGAACTTATTGATGACATCAACAACGATGGAATGGATGAATTATTGGTTCAGGAATTCTCTCCTACTGGGGCACCAATGTTCAGCGGTACGGTTCACCTGTTCATGGGTAATACCACTGAAAATTTCTCTGAAAGCCCTGATTGGACAAGCCAAGGAGAGGGCAATGAACGTCTTGGCTGGATGTTTGCGCCAGCAGGTGACGTAAACGATGATGGATATGCTGACACCTTTATCGGTTCGGGATCGAGCTTCACACCTTCAGGTCAAATCAATCTCTATCTTGGTTCTGCTGACGGTTTTTCAGCAGTAGTGGAAACGATTCGAACAGGCAACCCATCCGATCATCTCGGGTTCATTACCTTGGGCGGCTTTGACTCAAATGCAGATGGTGCCATTGAATTTGTGTACTCGACCCGAAATTCCACTCGTGGAACCTCTTTTGGTATTGATATGGTTACTGTGAGTAAGCAAGATTTCGACACAAGTCAATTTACGTTCCAAGGTGAAATGTCTGGATTGAAATTGACAACATCAAATCGTGGGGAAACGGCAATGATGTTCTCTTTGAATACATCTTCGTCCCATTCGCTTGTTCATCTTGAACACGTTGACGACGGTTCACCGGGAGGCTCCTGGGTCACAGAAACACTCGCAACAGGCTCACAACCGTTCAAATTCCAATTCCATGTCTCTCCTTCGGGTCAGCCAACTTTGATTGTCCTCGACGATGCGATCGGATATACGCATCACTCCACAACATCATGGGCATCTCTTCACCAAGAGATACGCACCTTCAACGATTTTGGAACCTATCCTGCGTCTACAATCGATGCAAACGGTGACTTGCACATGGTCTATTCACACCCAACAATCGAAAAGATGTATTATTCCCATGAGACCGAATCAGGATGGGACTCAAGTGAGATTCTATCCAACTCAAATTTGACAGCAGCTCCGTCGTTATGGTTCGATGGAGCAGATATGCACATTCTCTATCGGGATTCAAATCTTGATCGTCTTGAACGAGTAATCAAAACCGGAAGCGGTTGGACAACCTCTACTGAACTTGGCTCGGGTCTCGCAGTTGGCCTTGAACACGTTGCACTACAACTCTCGACTGGAACCCGTATTGTTGCAACGACCGTCAACAATTCAAGCGTCCATCAACTGCAAATTCTTGATATCGAGAATGATGTTTCAACCACGCTCACCAACGTTACCGATGGCTCATCACAATTGGCCATGTGCATGGATTCAAGCAACACCGTAGTTCTCCTCAGCCTCGATTCAAGCGGTGTTCTCGTCACACACGAGCGAAATGCAACGACTGAGGTTTGGAGCAATGTTTCGATGCAACAACTCGGGGTCTCGAGTAGCAACGATCTCTCTTGTACGCAACACGGTTCCTCTCTCATCTTCGCCGTTCAATCCGCTACCGACGCTCTGTACGAACGTAGCAATTCAGGCAACTGGTCGAACTACGGGGGTCAAGTGCTAACTGAAACCGGCGGAACATGGAGCATTGTCTCAAACGGCCCCGGCGTTTTGTTGATGACAACCACGCCGACAACAAACACGTTACGGATCAACACACTCCACCTCGATGGGCGCAGCGAAGACCGTTCAAGTTGGTCATCGCATGAAATGAAGAATATCTTCACCAATGCAAATTTCTCCTCATCTGTTGATTCGAACGGTACAATCGTCGCTGGTTATTATGATTCACTTGACCTTGATGTTGAGATGTTGCGTTTCTATGCGGATACAGATCGAGACCTCATCTTTGACCGCATCGATGAGATGCCGAACATCGGTGAACAATGGGAAGATGCTGATATGGATGGATTTGGTGATAACCCAACAGGTCCACTTTCCGATGATTGTCCAGCAACTTCAGGAATTTCCTACTTCTTTGTCCAAGGTTGTGATGATTACGAACACGATGGATTTGCAGATAGTATCGATTCGTGTGACACCAGCAAAGGACGTTCTGTGTTCGACAGATACGGATGTCCAGATTACGATGAGGATGGATGGTCGAACAACGATGGTACTTGGGCGAAAGGAGACCGTTTCCAACAGAATTGGAAGCAAGCCAAGGATACGGATGGGGATGGTGTTGGGGACAATTACGGTATTGATTGTTGTGATGCCATCTTTGGATTGTCAGGAACAGTAGAATCCAGTCCTGGTGATAAGTTTCCATACAATCCACGTCAATACAAGGACTTCGATGGTGATGGATTTGGAGATAATGAGTCCGATACACTGACCGGAGATTTCTGCCCGTGGGACTATGGAACCTCGTATCGAGACCGCAACGGTTGCCCTGATTCTGACGGCGATGGTGCAAGCGATGCGAACAGCATTGGAGGGCTTAACTGGGGTATTGCCCAAGGTGCAGACAAGTGGCCAGATGACCCAACGCAGTGGGCAGATACCGACGGTGACGGGTACGGTGACAATGGCACCATCGGGGCGACCAACCCTGATTTCTTCCCATTCAATTATGCTGCCGCAGAGGATAATGACAGTGATGGTTACCCAGATCGATGGACTGCTCTGTGGAATGAGGCGAACATTACAGGGGATGATGATGGGGACGACGTCATAAATTCCGAGGATTACTGCGGCGACTCGAATTTATCTGGTTCAATCAATCAGTTTGGATGCAACACAAACGTTACTCTGCGCAATCAATCGAGCGATAATCCCGTAGCCTACAATGGTGGCTTGGAATTGGATGGTTGCCCCGGGGTGTACGGTACATCGGTCAACCCAACTCCTGGCTGTCCTGACAGCGATGACGATGGTTGGGCCAATACGGATGATGATTTCCCACTTGACCCAACCCAATTCCTTGACTTCGATGGAGATGGATTTGGTGACAATGCTACAGGAAACAACGCGGATCAGTGTCCATTCCAGTTCGGAGTTGCTGACGGTACGGATGGTGTTGGTTGTCCTTTGGTCAACACCGATGATGGCGACGGTGATGGCGTCTATGATGACGTCGACTCGTGTCCAGGAACATCCGTGTTTGAAACGGTCGATGCCAACGGTTGCGCTGACTCACAGCTTGATGATGATTCGGATGGTGTCTCAAACGCCAACGATGTCTGTCCAGAAACAAGCACAGGCTCAACGGTAGACTCGGACGGTTGCAGTGATGAGCAACTCGTGCAAGACAGCGACAACGATGGTATCTATGACACCGATGACCTTTGCCCTGATTCAACCTTGATTGTAGATTCCAACGGGTGCGACGAAAACCAACGTGATTCGGATGGCGATGGTGTCGTGGATGGTGCCCCGGATTTGTGTCCTGATACTCAGCCTGGATTCCCAGTCGATTCAACAGGGTGCGTCGATGAAGATGCTCTCGATCAAGATCTTGATGGTGACGGCTATCTTGGTGATTACACGTTTGACATCGACGAGGATACTGGACTGCGAATCAACGAAGTTGGTGATGCTTTCCCCCTTGATGGAACGCAGTGGGCTGACCAAGATGGTGATGGGTTTGGTGATAATCCACTCGGAAATAATGCCGATTTCTGTCCAACAGAGAACGGTACTTCCTATCTCGATACGCTCGAAATCGGCTGTGAAGATGATGGCGACGGTTGGGCAGATAATTGGGGTCGAGACAAGTTCCCTGGCGATCCTACACAGTGGGATGATTCGGATGGTGATGGGTATGGTGACAATTGGGGTAATCCTGCATGGAATGCTTCAAGAGAATCGGACTGGCCAGGTGTGTTTGTCGAAGATGCAACATCGCCGGACAAGTGTCCTGAATCTCCAACAACAAATGTAGATGATGAAGGCTGTTCGAAGAGCGAAAGAGATACCGATCAGGACGGTGTCAACGATTTGCTTGACAATTGTCCTGAAGAGCCCAAAGGCCCTGATGGATATGACGATGGTTGTCCGCTTCCAAAGTCAGAAACCGATGATGAAGGAACGATGATTCTCGGCATGACCATGCCGGTCTTCGGCGGTGTCCTTGCAGGTGCAATTGTTGTTCTTCTTCTCCTTACCGTTCTGATTGGTCGAATTCGAAATCGTGGTTATGACTTTGATGATGACGACGATGAAGATGACTTCTTCGATGACGATGACGACGATGAAGATGACTTCTTCTCTTCGTACCAGAGCAAACCAATGCCAAGTCGGTCAACGCCTGCTGCCCGTAGTCCACCATCTTCGGGAGGTCCTTCTGGAGGGCCACCGCCTTCAAGAGGTCCATCCGGGCCAAAACGAGGTCCACCGGGTGGCTCAACAACTCCATCGGGTCCTTCAGGACGTGGGCCACCCGGAGGTGCGAAACCTTCGTCTTCACCTGCGCGTCGAACGCCAGTCACTCAATCACATGTAACCGACCAAGTGGAAGATGCGGCACCACAGAAGAAGGTTCGAAAGGCACGTATTGAGGTTGACATGTCCCTTTTCGAAGATTGGCAAGCCGACGATCGTGATGCAGCCGTTGAATGGGTTGTTGGGGAACTTGGTGAAGGTGAACAAGAACGTACGCTTCTGATGCAATTGCAAGGAACAGGTTGGTCTGCCGAACAATCCAGAGCGATTTACGATATGGCTCGAAACCAACAATAGAAGATGATAACAGCAACCTCAAAAACAACACTCGATTGGCAGAGATAGGAGGAAGAGGGATGTCTGACGGAGTACCTGATGGAGCCTCACTTCCAGAAGGAATCGAAGTTGATGATGCTGCGGCATACTTCGGTGTGACCGATTCATCAGATGTTCTTCAACAAATGATGTCAATGGACTCAAAACAGGCGCTTTCAAAGGCACTTGAGCACTTGTCAGATATCATTCTTCGACCAGGTGAATTCGACTTTGAGGCTGCAAGTGAACGTTTGCAGTGTGAAGGTGGTGAAATTTACTTCCTGATATTTGGTCATCTCAACCTTATGGCACTACCTGATCCGTTGCTTCAATTTGCTGGACAGGCAGACTCTACAGGATCCGTACATACAGCACATCCGCTTGCAACTACCGATGTTGTTCAAGCGCTAACTCCATTGTTTGACCCGATGCAGTTCCTCAAGATTCTCGCTATTGCATATGCAACTGGAGGAACAAGTGAGGTCGAACGCTACCTTCAATCAATTGAATCCATTATGGCAAGCCCGTCAGACAATGTTGAGAAAATGCAAACCATGGCTGAGGAACTCAACAATTCACTCGATCTTGCAGGGCATGCTCTCCCTATGCCATTGTTTGCTAGCGACCAAGCTCAACCCGCCGAAATCGAAATCGGTGCAGTCATTGAACGAAAAGAACCTGAACCGGCACCAGTGATTGAAACACCAGAACCTACACCAACACCAGTTGTTGAAGCACCAGAACCAGTGGAAACCTCAGTTCCTCTGACAACCGATTCTGTACCCCTCCCATCCAATTCAGTCCCTCTTCCATCCACTGGTTCCGTCCCGCTACCAACCCAAGAAGAACCCGTCGAAGAGACTGGATTCAAGAATGAGGTCGAGGTGGATTATGCTGCTCAAGATGCCTTTGCCGGTGCTTTTGGCTCACAACTCGTTCCAGAACCGGAGGTGGTTCCTGAACCAGTTGAAGGAGTTCCATCAGAACCTGAACCTGTTGAAGCACCACTCGAGGAGGTCGTTTCTGAACCCGAACCCGTTGTTGAACAGGAACCTGAAGAAGAATGGGTCAGTGACGCAGAGCGATTCATCGCCGCAGATGTTGATGATTCAGGTAGCCTTTCTGTCGAAGAACTCGCTGTCGCAGCGAACGTGACAATCCAGGAAGCAGAGGAATTGCACAGTGCAGCCGATACGGATGGCGACGGAGAAGTCTCTCTCTCAGAATTTGTTTCGTCTGAAGCGGCACAAAAGATGTCTTCCTTGCCTCGTCCAGTTGCTCCAGTTCGCAAGCCGATTCAGTCCCAACAACAACCTCAACAGCAGCCCCAACAACAACCTCAACAGCAGCCCCAACAATCAGTACGGCAACAACCAACCTCTCCTGGCGTTGCGGCTCCTCAGATGGGTTGGCAACAGCCTCTACCACAGCAACCGATGCAACAACCCATGCAGCAACCAATGATGCCGCAACAACCAACAATGAATATCCAACCAACAATACGTTCTGGTATTCACTGTCGTGGATGCGGGATTGGATTGGATCCCAATTGGCGATTCTGTCCGGTTTGTGGAAACATGAACATGAGTGCTCATCGCTAATTTTCATCGGCCATGAATTCACCTGCCTCAGTAAGGCAAGAGTCATCAAGCCATACGCTTGGTTCTGCCAGAACACCTGAAACGTGAATGCCTGCATTTGAACTCCCACCAAGCCGTGAATTGTCCCCAATAGAGAAGTAACAACTTCCCATTCGTTTCTCATCTTCGAGAACGTTACCGACAAGTCGAGCACTTGGATTCATACCAAAACCGAATTCTGCAACTGTCCAGACACTCTCACGATCTTTCGCCTTGAGTTTCTTGGCGACCTCGCCATAGGATTGACGAATCGTCGCTGCAAGACTTCCACCTTTGACATCAACAACGGTTCCATCTTCGACAATCAATTCAACAGGCTCCTCAATGAGAGTGGAATCCCATGAACCATCAATGACGATGGTTCCATTCATCGTCCCCTCTTTTGGAAGAATAAACACCTTGCCTGCAGGAAGATTTGTCAACATTCTCGGCCGATTGCAAATACCGTTATCATCAAGTTTCCAATCGCGCCAATTCACTTCAAACGTCACATCAGTACCAGATTCGGATTTCACGTTGATGATTCGTCGCCGACGAAGGAAATTCGCAATGTTTGAGATTCGACGTTTGACATCTTGGAAGTCTGCTGTCATTCCTCCTTCGGTATACAATTCGAATGTCATGCCTGGCATTGTTGCTATTCGGGCTCCATCTTTCAGGGCTTGACGTGCAGCTCTTGTGTGAGTTAGCGAATACTTTGTAGCAGCAATAACGACTTGTTGTTGACGCATCAACGCCGCAACGGGTGAAGGAGGCTCCTCTCCATGGTGACGAGATTTTGGCATGACGATGAGCAAAACACGATCTGAACGTTTCTGTGTTGCTATGTGCAATGATTGTCCAATTTCAGCAGTGGTTGGATCGCAGACGATGAGAACGTTCTCTCCACGCCGGATGTCCATACAGATTTGGACAACCATATCTGAAATCGCATGAAGGCGTTCCTCATCGTTTGTCGGTTCAGTGAGGCGTTCCATTGTTTGAGAATTTTCGAAGGGTTCCGAATCGAGGAGTGCATTGATGTCTTCGTCCACCTCGCTGACATTGACCTCACCATCCTTGTCTTTTCGACGGAATGGATGGACCATGTTTACCCATACACTCATGGATATTGAATGTGTGGATAAATTCAAGCAAAAAGTACCATACGAGTCTTGATGAAGAACCAATGTCGAGGCTAAGGCATGAGCGACAAGGCAGTGTTCCTCAACAGAGTACAAGACATTCACCGAATAGGCAGCATCCAGGGGCATTTGGGGTGGGATCAGGAAACCTTGATGCCTGAAAAGGGTGCAAAGTCAAGAGGTGAAATCATGGCTTGGCTTGCAGCTTTAGCTCATGAAAAAGTCACAGATTCGGAAATGGGAGCATTGCTTGACCGACTCGAAGGAAGGAACGACCTCGACGAGAGCGAGCAAGCCAATGTAAGGGAATTCAGGAAGCGCTACGACAAAGCAACAAAACTCTCAGCTGAGTTTGTTTCGACCTTTGCACAAGCTCGAAGTAAAGCACTTGTCGCATGGCAAAAAGCTCGAAAGGATGCTGATTTTACTGCGTTTTTACCACATTTGCAGACACTTGTTGATCTAACTCGCCAGAAGATCGATGCTTATGGCTATGAGAGCACCCCTTATGATGCACTCCTCGATGAATACGAATCGGGTATGACTGTAGAAGATTACGATCCATTGTTTGAAGGCCTACGTGATCGTCTTGTCCCACTGCTCAAGCGTATCCTAGAGGCCAAGAAAACCAATCCAGATCCAACCTTGCCTGAAGGTTTGACCTTCCCTGTTGACAAGCAAGAAACCTTCTGTACAAAAGTAAGTCAGCGCATGGGTTTCGATTTTGCCGCAGGTCGAATGGATGCATCAACACATCCATTCTCAGCGGGTATATGGCCGGGCGATACTCGCTTTACGACCCGTTATGATGAACTCGATCCCTTTTCTTGTCTGTACGCTGTAATGCATGAAACAGGTCATGCGCTCTATGAACAAGGTTTAGACGAGAACCACCGTTTCACTCCTCGAGGTGATGCAGTATCTCTTGGAGTGCATGAGTCGCAATCGAGACTCTGGGAGAATCAAATTGGTCGAACGCCAGAATTCTGGAATGTCGTTATGGCTGATTTCAAGGAATCGTTCCCAGACGCTCCGTCATGGGATTCGACAACGCTGAACCGAATCGCAAACGCCGTTGAACCTGGCTTTATTCGGGTTGAGGCAGACGAAGTGACGTACAACCTTCACGTTATGCTGCGTTACGAGATCGAAAAGAAAATCTTCAATGAAGATTATCCGCTGGAACAACTCCCAACATTGTGGAATTCAATGATTTCTGATTGGTTTGGGTTAACTGTTCCATCCGATGACTTGGGTTGCCTGCAGGATATTCATTGGTCAATGGCAGCGTTTGGCTACTTCCCAACCTATACACTAGGAAACCTGTATGCGGCGCAATTATTGGAAGCAATGGGTGAAGATTTAGGTTCAATTCAAGAATCAATCTCTTCAGGCGATTGGTCTTCGATGCTCAACTGGCTGCGTGAACGAGTGCACAAGCGAGGAAGTGCATTGTTGCCAGCAGATCTTATTGAAGAAGCAACAGGTTCCCCACCTTCAAGTGAACCTTTCCTTCGATACGTCGAAGAAAAGTACGGAGCAATTTACTCACTCTGATTCTTCGGAAGAATCATCGCCACTTGACGAACCAACAAGTCGGTTAATGCGCTCTGTTAATTCCATGATTGCGTCACTCAGGTCGTTGCTTCGATCGTCTTCATGATCGGTTCCAAAGGTCGTTCCAAGCAATGTAATCATTGCTCCAGAAAGCATCATAACGGCTGGCCAGTAGATGTCCTCTGCCACCATTCCATCGGTTGCAATCATGCCACCCCAGATCGCACCCGAGATGAAAATGATTAATCCAATCATCATTTGTTGGTATCCTTTTCCTAATTGTTCTTCCATACTGCTCATGTTTCCCAGTGGGAAATTCTTCTTCGAGTATATAAGTGAGGTCGTCAATTTATCTTAGATGAACTAATTCCAAGGGGTCATGAGCAGTGGCGAACCGGTTTCACCTTCTGCTACCAAAATGGTTCCTTTTGGTCCAGTTGATTCATTTCGTTCGAACACTGGAACACCACCTACAACAGTCAGTGTTGGCCAACCTACGAGTTTCTTTCCATGGAAAGGGCTCCAGCCAACGGTCGTCCATGTGTTTGCATCATCGACTGTGCGTTCCGTGGTCATGTCGACAAGGGTAATATCTCCATCGTATCCTTCTTCAAGACGTCCTTTTCCAATCATACCATAACATTCTGCAACATTGGAAGACATCCATTTGACAACCTGCTCAATGGTACACGCTCCTTTGGAGGCATGCGTTAACATCACAGGAAGTGAGGTTTCAACACCCGGCATTCCACTCGGTGCTGCTGGGAATCCCTTTTCCTTCGAATCAAGCGTATGAGGGGCATGATCTGTTGCAATGCAAGTGATGGTATCATCGTGAAGACGATTCCAGAGCGTCTGCTTGTCCTTTTGATAACGAATTGGAGGATTCATCTTTAATCGAGTTCCGAGTCGTTCAACATCTCGTTCATCGTACGTCAAGTGTTGAGGCAATGCTTCCGTCGTGATGTGTGCCTCGTTTTCTCGGCCGTGCAGGGAAGTAATTCCGTTTAACCAATCGGCCTCAATTCCTGATGTGAGGTGAAGGATATGCAGACGATGTCCAGTAGTTTGCGCATAAGCGACTGCTCGTTTTGTTGCAATCAAGGCTGTTTCATCATCACGCCATTCAGCATGTGCAGCCATATCGGTTCGACCATCAATCATCTTCTTTCGCTCAATCATTCGAGTTTCATCTTCTGCATGAACGGCGATAAGGCCAGCAGTATTGGTAAAGATCTCGTGCAAAGCATCGGAATCGTTGACAAGCAAATCGCCTGTTGACGAACCCATGAAGATCTTGATACCACAAATGCCTGGAATAGCGATTGGTGATTCAGGTGTACCTACAGCTTTCACCAACTCCTCGACATTACTTTCAGTTGCACCAATGAAGAACCCAAAGTTTGTCACACAACGTCGAATTCCTGTTGCTATTTTCTCATACATCGATTGAAGCGTTGTTTGGCTTGGAACATTGTTCGGCATGTCGAGGAAGGACGTAACACCACCACTTGCCGCAGCGCATGAGCCAGAGTAGAGATCTTCTTTCTCAGGTTGCCCTGGGTCACGAAAGTGAACTTGAGGGTCAATGATTCCCGGGAGAAGATGGAGCCCTGTTGCGTCGATTGTTTTCACACCTTCGACCTGAAGGCCTCCACCTGGGAGAACGGTTGCTATCAATCCATTTTCAATGAGCAAATCACCAACAACAGTCGTGTCAGGGAGAACCATGGTAGCATTTTGAATCAGCAGGTTTGACATCTTCAATCAGACATTGCTGGGAAAACAAGTCAATGAATGCTCTTATCGACGGCTTGCTTTTTTTGGACGAAACGCATTGCAGATTTCATCGTTACAATCAATGTATGGCCCACCGATTAAATCCACACAGTATGGAACTGCTTTCCAAATTTCATCAATGGTTTCTCGAATTGATTTTGGTCGCCCTGGAAGATTGAAAATGAGACAAGAGCCTCGAATCCCAGCGGTTTGTCGAGACAAAATGGCTGTCGGGGTGTATTGCAGTGAAATGGCTCTCATATGTTCTCCAAAGCCAGGCATGATTCGTTCGACAACCCGTTCCGTTGCTTCAGGTGTAACATCGCGTACTGCAGGGCCAGTTCCGCCCGTGGTAACGATGACATGACATCCCACATCATCTGCCAACTCAATCATCGCCGATTCAATCAAAGCCTTGGTGTCAGGTATGCATCGATAATGCACTTCCAGAGGAGATTTCGTAGCTTCGCTGAGAAATTGGAGAATCGCTGGACCCCCTTCATCGAGATATTCATTCGATGAAGCACGATCGGATGCAACCAAAATACCGATTTTTGCTTCCTCTCCAACCGAATCATCATGTCCTTCGATAAAGGTTAGAGCGTCCATAAAAAGACCTCATGAGCCATACTTTTCTTTGATATCGTTGTGGAAGTTGTCCAGAAGCGTGTCTTCGAACAATTCCGTTTGGCGACGAATCTTGGTCGAACGAATGTGAAGGATTGCGCCGAGGATGAAGACAATGATCATGATTGGAATGACTGCTTCAAGTTTGTACTTGTGCATGATCTTGATAATGCCTTCAGCGGTATATGCCCAAGTGATCGAAGCAATGAATCCTCCAATCATCGTAGCGAGAAGAACACGCATGAATTTCATTCGGGACAGGAGCCCAAGCATGGCACCCACCAAAACACCAGAAGCCATGAACGGAATCCACACGAAGACGATGAGACCCCAGAATCCCCATTTGTTGATCATTTCACGTTTCTCATTTGCAGTATACTCGACTGTTGAGAGAATGTCCCCGAGTAATTTTGTTTGCAACATTCGGCCTCCAAAACCGTCCTGTCGTGCAACAGCCGCAATTCGCTCGTCTTTGTCGTCCTTGCGTTCAACGCGTCCAGCACCGGAGCGGTCAGCAAGGGTCGAGACCTGGTTGCGTGCCTTGACAATCAATTCCTGAGATGTAAGAATGTCTTGGTTTCGCTCAGAGATGTACTTTCTCAATTCATCTTCAACTTCGGAAGCTTGTCGCTTAAATCGGAAGAAGGCAAGACGTGTCGTTGGTTTGAAGATAATGGATACAAACACAATACGATCATCGCTTGTGATGACAGCATTTTGCAACTCAAGTGTCTTGTCACGAACGAAGTAAAGATCGAGTGAATCCCGAACTTCGTCTTCTATTCGTGAAAGCGAATGGAGTTCCTCGAAGAACGATGTGTAGTTTTCAGGAGGGAGTTCATCGTCTCGGTCACCAACGCCAACACCAACGCCAGAATCGAAATCGATTGCCTGTCCTGAGCCAATGGTTCGAACGGTGAGTTGGACGGGTTTGAAGACACGGAACAATGCAAATTCGTCGAGGACATCTTTCAGAATTTCGTCACGTATACTCTTGCTATCTGTCAGTGTATTCTCCGTGTTCTTGTATGGAACCATGATGTCAATGGAGAGTTCTCTCGGTTCCACCTTCGCAAGATCGTGGTCGACTTCAATACCGAGACGACGTTCGCATCGAGTGATGATATCGTCCACCAATCGAATAATGTGGTTCCGTGAGAGGATGTCGTCTGCCTCCTGATGATAGACTTTGTACATCAGCGGATAAGCAATCAGCAATGAAAAGACGGAAAGAGAAAGGGAGTTGAAGGCCATCCACCAAGCAGGGATTCCTGCAGCCCCACCAGCAAGCATGGCGGTTTCTCTTCCACCTCCAAGTTCAGCAACGAGGAGAATGTATCCCCAGTTCCCCAGTTCTTGAATGGACCAGCACGAGCGAGCACCCGAATCTGTAATTCGGACTTCACGATGTTCTTCGCCTCCAATGAAGGGGATAATGCCGCCTTTTGTTCCAATCTCGAGTTCAAATTCGAGTGTCTTCGTCAACGCTTCTGTAATATTTGTGTTGTTCGATGCATCGTCTGTATTGTTGTAAAGTGAAACGGACAACGTAACTTCATAATCGCCTTCGCTTAATGTACTGTAGTCTGCCATTGCATGAACTCGATTGACTTCATCATTGAGTCGACGCTCAACTTCGGTTGAAGGGGAATTTTCGGTTGCATCTTTGCTTTGGATATTGTATTCAAGGACTGCAACACCAGCAGGAAGATTGTAAGCATTCAACGAAAATTGCTCAGCATCTTCATTTGGGAAGATGAGAATCCAAGGTTCATCATCGATTTCGATGCATTCATCTCCAATGTCAAGAAATGTCGTTGAGGCCGAATGATCGAGTGAAGTGGATTGACCGAGGAGTCCTGAAGACATTGAAAGGATAAGTGCACCATAGATCATTCCGTAAGCAATCCCCATCAGCAAGACCGGATTTTCCTTCTTTACGAACATGCTCCGATGGTCGCCATCGGTTCGCCGTCTTCGGATTTCATTCAATTCTTTGAGCAAAGGGTCGCTCTTCGAATCGGTTTCGACCTGCTCCTTTGGCAGTTCATCCCCACTCACAGCCTCCCCCATGTGGCCTCTACATGCACGGTAGCAAATGAACCCATTGCTATGCATGTGGTGGGTTAGGCCGGACTTGAACCGGCGACCTCGGCATCTTCAGTGCCGCGCTCTCCCAACTAAGCTACCAACCCTTGCGTCCCTGCGACAACACGCAAGATTTCAAGCCTTCGTTGATTATGCTTGACCGTGGAGAATGGATTTTTGCATCTCAAAGAGGGATGCAAACCCAATCTCAGCCATGTCGAGAAGTGCATCCAGTTCTTCGCGCTGGTATGTCGATTCTTCACCAGTGCCCTGTACTTCGACAAAAGCACCGCTGCTTACCTTGACAACGTTCATGTCAACATCTGCATTTGAATCGAGAATGTAATCGAGATCAAGATAGGACTGACCGTCAATCAATCCAACGGAAATTGCAGCCACATCGTGGGGCATGACTCGCATTTCGTGAGCCAGTTGTTCTTGGTCAGAGAGAACCGGAGCACTCCAACCCGATCGTCGTTGTTCCTCTGTCGGCCTCATGTTCTTAGGTAAACAGACTCCCGCAGCGATGAGTCGTCGGACACCAAGCCGAAGGGCAAGATTCGCAGCGGTGATGGACGCACAGCGCGTCCCACCATCGGCGTTGAGAATATCGCAGTCAACATTCAGTGCGATTGGGCCGAGCTCCTCAAGATCAACAGCAGCGCGAAGAGAGCGAGCAACGAGGCGCTCAATTTCTTGAGTACGACCCTTCGCACCTCGACGTTCTCTACGGAATCGGGAATCTGTAGAACCAGGGAGAAGTGAATATTCAGCATGAACCCAGCCCTTTGTCGAATCACGGGGGAACCATCCAGGGAGTCGTGCCTCTTTTGTGCAACATGCCAGAACCACGGTTTCACCTTGTCGATAAAGAATGGAAGCGAGTGCATTGCTGGTAAAATCGATTTCAACCTCAACGGCTCGCATTTCATCAGCATTTCGAGATGTTGTCAGTTCTGTCTTGAATTTGGCCATGATGTTCGCAAGAGGTCGAGTTCATCAACTCTTTTGTTTGGTTGAAATCACGCCATGCGTATGTTCAAGAGGCTGTTGGCAATGCGGACAATATGGCAAATCACAAGGCAGTCATCTGCGGTGTTGCGCGAACACCCATTGGTCGATTTATGGGCTCCCTTTCATCGCTAACAGCCGTTGACCTCGGGATTCTGGCTGTGAAAGAATTGTGCCAGCGGGTCGGCCTTGAACCATCATCTGGAATGGTTGATGAGGTTCTGATGGGTCAAGTCTTGCAGGCCGGTGTAGGGCAAGCTCCTGCTCGTCAAGTTGCTCTTGGTGCAGGATTGCCGGTGACAACATCGTGTGTAACCATCAACATGGTTTGTGGATCTTCACTCCGAGCGGTGATGCAAGCCGCCACGAGTATACGCCTCGGTGAGCACAACGTCGTCATCGCAGGCGGTATGGAAAGTATGTCCAATGCTCCACAATTGTTGATGGGGCAACGAAACGGCAAGAAGATGGGCGATTCGAAACTCATCGATTCAATGATTCACGACGGACTTTGGGATGTTTACAACAACATGCACATGGGCAACACGGGCGAAGTCGTTGCAAAGGAATGTTCAATCGGTCGTCAACAAGCAGATGAATTCGCAGCGCAAAGTCATCATAAGGCTGCGAAAGCATGGGCTGAAGGTTGGTTCGATTGGGAAACGTTCCCTCTTTCAATTCCTCAAAGGCGAGGCGATCCACTTGTCTTCGATCGAGATGAAGGAGTGCGTTCAGAAACCACTGCAGAAAGCCTCTCCAACCTTCGCACAGTCTTCGATCAAGACGGAATTGTGACAGCTGGAAACGCTAGTACGCTCAACGATGGTGCAAGCGCCGTTCTCGTTACAAGTGAGGCTTTTGCCAACGAACAGGGCTGGGAGATTCTTGCTACCATCGAAGATTATTGCACGGCAGGAGTCGAACCAGAGCGAGTAATGAGCGCCCCAATTCCAGCGGTCAAGCATCTCCTTGAGCGAAACAACCTCGACGTGTTAGATGTTGATATCTACGAACACAATGAGGCTTTTGCATCCGCTTCATGTGCTGTGGCACAGGAGGTTGGAATTCCTCATGACCGCTTCAATCTTCATGGAGGTGCAGTCAGCCTTGGCCACCCGCTTGGTTCGAGCGGTTCCAGATGTTTGATCACCATGCTTGGCGTTATGCGGCGCCTCAATGCGAAATCTGGAATTGTTACACTGTGCCTTGGTGGCGGTAACGCCGTTGCAATGTACATCCGCCGATGAAGAGAGATTACTCTTCTTCTGTCGACTGAAACGGAGTGAAGATTCCTGTATCCTCTATGATATCGGATGCGCCAGGTAATACTGAGAGAACATCATCGGTTCGTAGACCGGTTGCTTTGTAGATTCGATTCGCAAGTTGTTCCTTTTTGGTCGGACCAGGTGATAAAATCGCATAGCGTTCACATCGCTGTTTGATCGATGATACCGTTCCGCTCATGAGCAAAGGAACACCATTGATGGCGACCAAACCAATCCCCAATTGTACATCCAAATCCTTGAACCATTGGCGCTGACCTCGAACAATGAATGCACCTTTTCCGACGTACTCGCCTGTCTGAGCGGACTTTGAGACTTGAGCCGGTTTAACCGCAAACACGGTTCCATGTGCTCCTCCACCGTTCCAAGCACGACTCCAACAGAGGGCGAGTGTTGCCGCTTCCTCCAATTTTTCATCCGTGATGCGCTCATCACCAAGCTTGTCGACGAGTTTGTACGACGGCACACCAGGGGGAAGTTGTCCATAGGGTTCTTCAACGATGGCAAAACCTTGGGAAGCTCGAAGACTACAACTTGGAGCGCCATGAATATCAGCGTGGAGGTACATATCGCCTCCTGATAGATGCTTCTTGACAATGGAGTCATTTCCTTTTGCATCCCGTCCACCCACAAGGAGATGACCTCCAGAGATCATACTCCATCGATGTTGTTCAAACCACAGTCGTTTCGAGCGACGAACGGTTTGCATGCGCCCACTGGCTTTTTGTCTCGCCTCTTTTTTCTGAGCACGCTTGAAGGCAGTTTTCGTATCTTCAAGTGCAGTGGTTGCTCCAACAGTCTTGTCTTTCTGTTTCCGTGCAATTTCAAAGTAGCGCTGTGCGTTTTGGTGGACAGAATCATCAAGATGCAAGGTGAAGGCTTGGCCTGGTTGACCTTCATCATTCGGAAGTCGAACCATCATCGTACGGTCGGCAGCATTCCCTGAGTCAACCCACGGATTTTCTTTCAATCCTTTCAAAACTGGCTTCCATCCTTGTTTTTCAACAGCCTCACGTGCTTGTTTCAGAATGGTATCAACATGCGTCCAATGCTCTTGAATGGCGTGACCAATGGCTTGCTGCTTCTCGATTTTCTTAGAAAACCTTTCGAGTGCTTGTTCCTGCTGTTTCATGCGTCGTTCCAATTTCTCGACTTCTGTAGAATGGCCACGACCAGGGGCTGCGGCATCCAATTTCTCTTGTTCCCGACGCGCAAGTGCATTGGCATCATGATGCCCCTTCCAAGCATCGATTGCAGTGCAGAGGCTTGAACATGAATAGGTCATTTTCCCGCTATGAGATGGAAGGAGAAGAGGTGTTGCTTCCGTTGCAGTCTCTCGAATAGCCGTACTAGCAGCAGCATCGAGTGTTTCCATCGCAGCAATGGCTTGCAGTGAGTTTTCATCATGTTCAGGACTCGGTTTGAGAATGAGATGTCCAATTTGACTTGAATGAAGTTGACCTAGGAAATGATTGAGTGAGTTGAGAACGACCGAAGGATCAGCATCCGTTGTAGGGCTGTTTGGTTCAAGATTCGCATGCTCACAAACAGCATTTGCATAGATTCCACCAAGGTTGATTTTTCCACCCAAGGTTGAGACAAGATCTCGATCGGACTCCTCAAAGGCCTCCCTTAGTGAATCAAGGGTCAATTCATGAGGATCAATCGCAGCCGGTGGAGGGATGTACATTTCTCCCTTCTTGATGGTTCGACCAGAATAGCTCGCATGCGTGAGGGGTTGAATGATGACATCGTTTTCATCCATCAAAATGACGTTTCCGTTACGAAACAATTCAACGCTCAAGGAGCGTTGACCATTTTTTGTATCGAAACGGAACAAGAGCACACGGTCGAAGCCAAGTTGTTCAACCTTGGTCAATCGAGCATTTTTGAGATGCTTTCGTAAGACCATTGCGAACGAAGGTGGAGTCATTGGCATCGGACGATCCCGTTTCGACGTGTAGACGCGTTGTCCTCGAACGATGACCAAATCGAACTGCTCTGCTTCCTTCGGATTGATTCGAAGAACAATCTGCTCATAATGTGGCATGTAGGCTTTCTTCACGTATGCTCCAGACCATGCATCAAGTTCAAGCGATATCGCTCGAACATCGAAACCAGTCATGGAGTCCTTCATGCCACCCTCTCCTACTCTACAAATTTCAACAGTACTTTACCAATGTTCTTTCCATCATGGATATGTTGGTGTGCATTTGCAACATCTTTTGCATCGTAAATAGAGTCAATAATTGGAGTCAAGGCACCCTCTTTGATTCCCTGAAGGATGTTTTGCATCTGTTCCTGCATCACAGCCTCATCGTTCCATGTACCCATGTGTACGCCAAAGACGCCTTGATTTCTGGACATCATGAGCATCGGGTCGAACCTTGGCCGACTTCGTAAGGATCTGAGTGCCTTCCAAAGAGACCGCTTTGATGATGGAGCAGCGGATGACATTCCATAGGTGTACAACTTACCGCCCTGAGCAAGAACAGAAAGGCTGCGTTTGAGGTGACCCCCACCAATCGGATCGAGGATATGGTCAACGCCTCGTCCATTTGTTTGCGAGCGAACAATCTCAACAAAATCCTCGTTGTGTCGATCGATGGCTGTTGCACCGTAGGAGCGAATAATCTCCGCTTTTCCTGAAGAAGCAGTTGACCAAACGTTGGCAACACCCGCCCATTGACACAGTTGGAGTGCTGCAGTACCAACCCCTCCTCCGCCTCCATGAATGAGGACAGCATCGGTCGGTTTGAGATTCCCAAGATGGTGGAGCATGTGATGCGCAGTGATGTAGGTCACAGGCATTGAGGCAGCAGATTCGAGTGAAATCTCGTCAGGAATCGGTAAGGTTCTGGAAGCATCTGTGATGACGTGGCTGGCCTGCCCTCCAGTACGCATCAATCCAACAACGCGTTGTCCTATTTCGAACCCTTCAACATCGTTGCCGATGGCATGAACAACGCCACTCACCTCGTAACCCGGCGTAAACGGAAACGGTGGACGTGGCTGATAGAAACCAAGCCTCATGAGGGTGTCTGCGAAATTTATTCCGGCATAGTGAACGGCAATACAAATCTCGTTTTGACCAGGTTCAGGAACGGGTATTTCTTGGATATCAAGGACGTTTGGTCCTCCTGCTTTCGTGATTACAATTCGATATGCCATTCAATCATCTCCTCGAATCCATCCTTGATTTGTTTGCTTAACTCGTCCAGCACGTTCGTGTGAAAGAAGGTGAGCGAGCGTCTGATCCTGAGCAAGGCCAGGGTGTGCATCAGGTGTATTGGCGTAGGCTTGAATAGAGATTTCTGAAACGGTTGAAAGCCCCGATTCGACTGCATCGAGGACACGTTGATGTCGCTCCATTCGATGCTTGATGTAGTAGGTGAGTGTTTTGTCTGGAAGCGGAATGACAGGGCCGTGACTCGGGAACATCAAGTGAGGCTTGAGTTGTTGCAACCGTTGAAGTTGCTCAATGTAAACGTCCATATCACCCGTTCCAGGAGGGATGAGAATTGTACCAATACCTGCAACCATGTCTCCAGCAACAAGCCCAGCTTCGGAATGAAGGCAAATGTGTCCAGGGTGGTGACCGGGCGTAATCAGAACAGTCCATTCTTGATATCCCAGTTGAAGAACCTCTCCATCCTCAAGAATCCGGTCACAATGAACGGTTCTCGAAGTATATTCACTTCCCCAGACAGGAACATCAAACGCTTCACGGAGCAAATCCATGTCACCGATATGGTCGCCATGAGAATGGGTGAAGAGTATAGCAATCAATTCACCAAGATGTCGATCAACGGCTTCAGCAAGTTGTTCCATACCTTCTCGCATACGACAAGCAGGATCAACAAGAATGAATTCGCCTTCCGGGTCACCAACAAGATAGGCATTGGTGTGGTCGGCAGGAGGAAGTGTTGCTGTTTTGACTGGAACAACTTCGACTCCGTGAGCAAACAAAATTGAGCGACGTCCGGGTTGTCGTTCCTGCAAATCCTGAGCAGTTTGAATCATATTTCCATCAAAATGGTTCAGCGTTCGTTCAACTTCCATCAAGAGTGTGACAACAGGTGGTGCAACACGGATCTCGTGTCGTTTCCAGCGTTGGATCATCTCTGATGGTTTCATCCATTCAAGGGCAGTAAATTCTGTTTGCAACTCTGTTGTAGGATTGAATTCTTGGTTTCCAATGTGCAAGTGAAAGAACGTGTTCTCGAATTGCATCGGTCCAAATGGAGGCGTTGTTCGGCTGGAGATGTGTCTCAAATCTGAAGTGTTGAGGACAATGTCCCCGTCTTTCAATGCACTGATGAAGGCCAACTTATCCTCAAGGATGTTCGTTCGCAAGTCAACATCGATTGGAGCCACAGAGGAACCATTTGGAACGGCACCCAACTCTTCACTCATCTCTCGAACCACAGCAACGACAGATGAAGTTGAGCCACTTGACGTATTCTGAACAAAGGACTCGCCTTCGTGATCCGTTCTCGATACGCCGCCACCTGGAAAGGCCCAGTATCCTGGAAACGCTCGCATGGACTCCGCACGTCGCCCCAAGAGGACTTCAACACCATCTATACCATCACGAGTAAGGGTCAACGTCACCGTAGGACGTGGAGGCTTCCTCGCAAACGCGGGAAGGTTCACACCCTCAGGGACTTCGCTCATGTTCCACCCTATGGGTGGACCGCTTCAAGCCTTTGTGGCTTCACTCGTTTCGTCGAATGAATGCAGCTCCGAGGAGTGCAAGCATTCCAACAAGTCCAGTGAATCCAGGAGCATCATGCATTGGGTTCTCGTCGCTGTATGCGTCAGCAGAGACCGAGTACAATCGAACGGTGTCCCACTCTTCTGCGGTCTCACCGATGTGGATCATGTCGCCAACGGAAACTGTTCCTGAACTGTCTGCATCATGGAACATGATGTCTGAATCCATTCCAGCGTCGTTGATTGCAACAGACATTACTGTTGTGCAGGTCATCGTTTCTTCACCAGTTTCCATATCGTAGTCTTCTTCACAGGTTGCAAGTTCAATCTTGTAATCTGACATGTCGCCTTCGAAGTGGAAGTCCATGTCCGATGTAACGTACCATACGTTTTCATCGTCTCCTTCTCCGGCCTCTCCACCATCGTCGAACTCATCTTCACCGTTGCTACAGTCGTCCTCGCCGTCGTTCACCCAATCGTATGGGATGGTTTCCCCGTCTTCACAAACGAAATCATCCATGTATTCGTCCATATCATCGTATTCGAGCATCATAATGACACCAAATCCAGTGGAAGCATCGTATTGGTACATGAACCAAAATTCATCTTCCATAAGAGGCATCTCATCATCGCCTCCTGGACAGTCCTCTTCGTCATCGAGAACGTAATCGAGAGGAATGACGGTACCATCTGAGCATGTGAATCCATTCATGTCATCGCCGTTGGCATCGTAGTCAGATTCGTCAGAACCGTCTGTACAATCTTCCATGCCATCGTTGATGTAGTCAAGTGGGATGATGTCAGATCCATCTGCACACTCAAACTCGTATCCATAGGAAGCCGACAACAGCACCATGTCATCATCAGCTTCGACGATGTCCATCTCTTCGATGCATTGTCCATTCGATTCGAAGTAACTGCCCATGCAATCGTTTTCATCGACAGAGTAGTCCATGTTGGTTATAGCAATGTACGTTCCAAGCATTTCAACCCAGTCCGTTTCACAAGTCTCCGTGCCATCTTCTGCTTCCCAGCAATCCTGGACGATGAAGTCTGATGGGAGTCCAACCGTACTCATGTCTGAATCTTCGTATGCAGCATCTGCTTCCATACCACAGTTGGATGTATCGAATCCGGTCTCGTCGTAAGTTGTGAAGTTGTCCGTCTCATACACGTCTTGACTGACGATTGGTAGACAGTACCAATACATCCCATCTGAATCATCGTCATCGTTACCGAGACATTCCCAAGAACCATCAGTGAGTTGCTCACATTCCCATGACCAATAACCATCGCTCATTTCGTAGTCACCGTCTCCATCGGTGTCCCATTCTTGATCCCAACACTCGAGGTAGTCTTGACCTTCATCTGTGCAATAATCATAGTAGTTGTAATTGCTTTCGTACGAATCTTCATCGTAGTCATGCTCATCATAATACTCGTCATCCCAGTAGTCATACATGCTGTCAGAGACAGAGAACGGTAGAGCTACGGTCTCACCTGCATCGAGTCCGGTGAAGAGTGCGTTGACACGCTCTTCGGTGAGGATGTACATCATCATGACCGTAGGTTCGTCTCCCATCTCATCCATTTCCATGGAGAAGTACTCGATGTCACCCGTGGAAGTGAAAGCGACCTGCATTGCAGGCATTTCGCCCATTTCCATGTCATCATCCATGTCAGTTTCGTAGAACGTAGAAACAGAATCGATGAACCCTTGAAGCTCATCCATGGTGATTTCACCGCTATCATCGGCGTCCGCCTGGTTGAACATTGCCTCAAGATCAGCCATGTCTTCGCTGTAGGTATCATCACAACCCTCTGCGATGAACTCATCCCACGAGATGCCATCGCTCGCATCGACATCGCACATGTCAAGTGCTTCCTCAGGGGTTGGAATTTCTTCTTCTAAGGCCATAACTGCCTCGATGAATGCAGGAAGTTCATCAGCGGTCAATTCACCGCTCATATCGGTGTCTGCGTCGTTGAAGAGCGTCTCAAACTCTGAATCGTCTTCACCATCACAGTCATCGGACGTGAATTCACTCCATGAGAGTGCGCCATTGTCGTCAGCATCACACCATTCCAATACATCCTCAGCCGAAACATCTTCCATCATTGCAGCCGGGTCAATGGCAACGTCGAACATTTGCAATCCGTCAACAGAGTCTGCAGGCGTGAATGTTCCATATTCTTCAATCATCTCGATCATTTCGAGGAAGACCATAGGATCCATGTCATCACTGTTGTCATTTGATTCTTCAGCCATTGCTGCGATAACCTCAGTGTGCGTTGTTGTTGTTACCATCGAGAAGTGCTCGACTTCAGGCAACGTGGCAACCATCATATCGAACTCTGCGGTTTCTTCTTCGGTTGCATCAGCACCCAATTCACCCTCGATTTCGTATCCAATCGAGACGTACATTGTGGTGCCAACATGGGTCATGGAAGTCATCATTGAAATGGTGACATCACCATCGTCCATGCCCATGACAGAGGAAGAGTGGTAACCATCAGGAGACCATGCTTCCGTCATTTCTATGAGCATCATCGAACCCTCATCGACCTCGAGCATGCCACTGTCATCGCCCATTTCGCTCATGTCGATTTCATACATGATCGTAATTCCAAACGATTCGCTCTCATCAACAGTCAAGAAATCCTCAACCTTTTCGAGTGCGATGTCTTCATCGACATCGATTTTCAGAATTTCTTCACCCGCTTCATCGACAGCGTCAGTTAATTCAGTACATCCTGCAAGCAGGAGGGAGGCTACAAGAAGAAGCGCAATTGTCTTATTCATCGTTTGAATGCAAGTTAAGTCGTTTTATTAACCTATCACCGACGATATAGCTGACAAAAAGACGCAGATTGATGAACTGGACGGTCGTCGAGTAGCCATGAAGGCCAATTCTGTCGAGGAAGAACTCGAGCATCTTGCGAAGCACGTCGCCGAAGCTGAAGCCCTCGGAATCGATCCTTGGCCAGAAAAGAAACCACCCCGTCCGTGGGCGAAATTCGCTCTCGCCTCCTTTATGATCCTCATGATGCTTTCATGGGTTTCACGATGGATGTATCGCTTCGTTGAAGTTTGAGATTACTGCCACCGTCGATTTCAAGAAGTGAATCAAATTGGCAGGGGCATAGTCCCTTAGTGTAGCGGTCCATCATGGAGGATTCTGGTTCCTCCGACCCCGGTTCGAATCCGGGAGGGACTACTTGCCGCTCACTCTTCTTCATCAGGCTTGATGAGAACGAACGATGTAATCATCGACATTGGATCTCCATGCGTGAGCTCACCAGAGTATTCCTTGGCTTGGCCATAGGTGACGACGCGTAGCCTGAATTGGCACGTCTGCTTTGTTCGTCGTTTGCGATGATGGCGATAGAAATGAACGCCAATCTTGTACTCGCCATCAGGTGCTGCATCCGTCCAAACAACGTTCTCAATCGGTGTCTTTGACTTTGGTCGAACGTTCATGTCAACATCGAGTTCACCACCACACTCGCTCTTTCGATTGTTGAAATAAATTCGTTCACCGGAGGGACAGAACACGTGCATGTCGAGGTCGTTGTAATCATCCCATGCAAGGCTGATTTGTACAACACCTGATTTTCCACCTTCACGAGCAAGACGTTCCATCAATTCACGGTCTTCTTCCTCCGTGATTCGGACAGAGATGCCTGTTCCAACTTCTTCTTCGGCAACAAGATCTGCGTGCGCATTGAGATTATCCTCATTCTCAGCAATCCATGTTGAGCGATCATCGAGAGACTCATCTTCCTCATCCTCGGTCTCGACAGCATCTCGGTCAGGAATAAACAATTCATCCATGACGAGTTGCAAATCTGAGTATTGCGAGACGCGACGTTGCTGACGCTGTTGGTATGCGTCACGAGCAGAATCGTTGAGTTGGTCGAGTTGTAAGCCCCGTGATACAACGTGGCGACGAGTGCTTCTTCGGTCATTACGCTGAGAACGCATACTCGACAGTGGAGCACGACTCGCATTCCTGAGTTTGAGTTGCTGCTTCAATTCACGACGCTTTCGAAACCGATTGATCAAGAACAAAATAAGGAAGAAGAGGAGTGAACCGCCACCGATAACGACGCCGAGGAGGATTTTTTCGTCCACAATCCTCACTTCTTCCTGCTCCCTTTTAGGAGATTTGTTGCATCATTGGTTCAAGAATTCCTTGTTGATGGTATCAAGCATGTCCTTCGATGGTCGAAGTTCATCATCGCTCACATCGAGGAGAGGCGTTTCAACCAGACCGAGATCTTCTGCCAGGGATGGCTTGCTGGCATCAAAGTAGAGCAGTCCTGTGACGTGTTTCTTCTCAACTTCTGCTTCATGGAGAGCCGTCAATGCGGCCATTGAATTGCCTGGGTCATGATTGGCGGAAATCGTTTCGAGACGGATGGTCGAACCATCATGCAACGTGATGTCGGTATAGTGTCCTTCTGGAACCTCAACTTCGGCCATGGGCTCGAAGTGTGGAATGTAGTCAGCCATGTGAAGCGTGATTTCGTTGTCCTTGACGTATTGGTAGGATCGCATCGATTCGTCGTTGTTGTTGAACGTAACACAGGGTGAGATGACGTCAATCAGTGCGAATCCTTTGTGAGACATTGCTGCCTTCAACAGCGAAGTAAGTTGCTTCTTCGAACCCGAGAATGAACGAGCGACGAATGTACAACCGAGATTGATAGCGAGTGCACACAAATCAATGGGTTGCGTTTCGTTGACCTTTCCTTTCTTCTTCTTGGAACCAATATCTGCTGTAGCGGAGTATTGCCCCTTGGTCAGTCCATAGACACCGTTGTTCTCAACGATGTAGACCATGTCCATGTTGCGACGAATGGCGTGAATCAACTGGCCAATACCAATCGATGCAGAATCACCATCGCCGGAGACACCGAGGTAGAGGAGATCTTTGTTGATGGCATAAGCACCAGTGGTTACCGATGGCATTCGTCCGTGGACGGTGTTGAATCCATGCGATTGACCCAGATAGTATGCTGGCGTTTTGGATGAACAGCCGATTCCGGACATCTTTGCAATTCGATGAGGCTTGATACCGTTCTCCCAAGCAGCGTTGATAATGACGTTTGAAATCTGGTCGTGACCACAACCAGGACACAAGGAGGAAGGGCCACCTGTATAGCTGTCCTTTGGCTCATTGATAACATTCAATTTAATCGCTCGTGCAGGTTTGTCGCTCATTGGCTCACCTCCTTGATGGTTTCAAGAATTTTCTCGGCGTAAATCCGAGCACGAGGTGGCATACCATCGGAATAGGCAACTGAATGAACATTGCCAACGATGTCGTTTGGAAGTTCTCGACGAAGGATTCCCCAGAGTTGACCATCACGGTTGATTTCAAGGACGATGGTCATGCGATGGCGTCGAATGAAAGCTTCTACTTCGCTGTGAAGTGGGAGCGAACGAACACGGCATTGACTAACCTTGAGTCCTGTTTCTTCAAGGATGTCGTCGATTTCTTGAATGGTGTTTTCCATGCTTCCGTAGTAAATGACACCAACATCGCCTTCAATTTCTTCACGAAGCAGCGGTTCAGGAAGGTCGTCGCGTGCACCGTTAATCTTGTCTTTCAAACGCTTCATGAGTGCGAAATAATCGTCTGGCTTTTCAGAGTAAACACCGTCTGGGTTGTGACCAGTTCCTCGATAGAGGATAGGAGCCATACCACTTCCTGGAAGTGTTCGGTATGGAATGCCATCACCGTCAACGTCACGATATCGTCCGAAGTTTTCCATTGCTTCGAAGACGTCTTGCTCTCGAATGGTCTTACCTCGATCCATTGGAGTATCAGGATACGTGAATCCTTCGCACGCCCATCGATTCATTCCCAGGTCAAGGTCGGAAAGACCGAACACTGGTGTTTGATAGCGCTCGGAGATGTCGAAGGCTTTCCATCCAAATTCGAAACATTCCTCAACGGTTCCTGGAATGATGACGATGTGTTGTGTGTCACCATGGCTTCCTTCGTAAAGCATTGCGAGATCTGATTGTTGGGTACGGGTTGGAAGACCTGTTGAAGGGCCAACTCGGTTGACATCCCAGAAGACGGATGGAATTTCGGCAAAGTAGGCAAGACCGATGAATTCCTGCATAAGGGAGATACCGGGTCCAGAAGTTGCAGTCATTCCTCGACCTCCTGCCCATCCAGCTCCGAGAACCATACCTGCAGCAGCAAGTTCGTCCTCTGCTTGAATGACGGCACATGTGGATTCGCCCTCGTCGTTGGTACGAAGTCTTGGCAACCATCCAATGATGCCTTCAGCGAGGCTCGATGATGGTGTAATTGGATACCATGCAAGCAATTGAACCCCACCAAAGATGCAACCGAGTGCAACGGCTTCGTTGCCTTCCATGAAGAATCGCTGTTGCTTAATCGCTCGTGATTCAACTACGTATGGATCGGTCTTGGTGAAATGTTCTTTCGCATAGTTGCGCCCTAATTCGAGGGCAGTTGTGTTGAGTTCAATCGCAGAAGCCTTTCCTTTGAATTGACCTGCAACAGCCTTTTGCAAAGCCTCATCGGTGATACCAAGCAGTTCAGCCAAAACGCCGACATAAACGATGTTGGTGACAAGTTTGGCAAGTTTTGGGCTGAGGGTTCGAGCAAGTTTTGTCATCGGAACTGGGTAGGAAACAACGTCTTCTCGATCCATTGGCATCTTTGAGTCCATGTTCCAAACAACGACCGAACCAGGTTCAAGGGCAGCAAGATCTTCTGCCCACGTTGCTTTGTTGACGAGGACTTGAATGTGGGTTCGATCACCCGGTGCTTGATATCCCTCGTCAGAAAGTCGAACGATGTACCACGTTGGAAGGCCAGAGATGTTCGATGGGAACAAGTTCTTTCCAGATACTGGTACGCCCATGTCGAACAGGGATTGAAGGAGAATCAGGTTGGCCGATTGAGACCCGGTTCCGTTAGCGGTTGCGATGTTGATGGTGAAGTCGTTGACGATGGTGTCCATCTGTTGTATCTCCTCAGGCCGTAGTGACGGATGTCGTGGCCTCTTGTTTAACGCCCATCGCTTTCATCACTTCAATATGTTGCCGTGAAAACCTCATCATTCCCATCCGTGAAGGTCAAAAATAGAAGTCTGCTCTGGGCAACCATGGCGGACGATGCATTGAACGAGGCTTGGGAAAAAGCAGCGATGGACATCACGAAAGGAAAGAACGAGGGTGCGCTCCAAGCATTGCGTGCTGCAGACCCTCAAGCCGTCGAGCCAATGACAGCACGATTGGTCGGTGAAGCAACTTGGAACATCGCAAAAGCCAACGATTCAAAATCCGACTACAGAAAGGCTGCTATGTTCTTGCGAGAAGCGAGCAAAAAGAATCCAAAGGACAAGAAAACCAGTTCCCTCTACAACAAGTTGCTCAATGAAATGCAAGACAAGCGAATTAGTGAAACCGTCATTCCACGAATGTTCAACAATGGAGGGCCAACTCCTGCCGGAATATTTGCAATATTCGGAGGTTTTCTCCTCGTTCTGGGATTGATTACGATCGCAAATTCAGAATCAACAACCACAGATTATGTTGATCTCAACATTTCATGGACTGAGAACGGAGCAACAAAAACTGGCACGGTTTCACTCGAGCTCCATGCAAATGATGCTCCTGCGCACGCCGAGAACTTCAAACAACTTGTTCTGCAAGGAAAATACGATGGGACAAAATTCCACCGAGTGATCGATGATTTCATGATTCAAGGTGGCGACTTCACCAACGGTGACGGAACTGGTGGTCATGCAGTCATTTGGGATGGATATTGTAACGGAGATGCAAAATCAACATCTACAGATTGCCCCCAAACCCAGTGGACTTTGGGTGACGAGGCAGACAATGGATATCTGCATGAAGTTTGTACTATCTCCATGGCAAAGACAAGTGCACCACACACCGGAGGCAGCCAATTCTTCCTTATTCCTGAAGACAGTACGCCATCTCATCTTGACGGAGTACATACAGTATTTGGAAAGATTACCTCGGGTTGCGAGCATGTCACCGCCATTAGTCAAGTCGCAGTCGGTGGTTCTCAAGGTTCAACGCCTGTAGATGATGTAAGAATTGAATCAGCGAACTTTGTCGGTTCCGAAGAAGTTGACCCATGGTACAAATTCTGGTGAAGTCTCACAGGAAATTGAACAGTTCGGTTGATTAACGGGGTACGATTCCCTTTGAATCATGAGCGAATTAGACCCATTCTTGGCAAAGCGAGAACTTGAGGTTGGAGGCACATATTACGCCCTTTCGGCCCTTGATGATGCTGGAATTTCAACCAAGCATCTTCCGTATTCGATGCGTGTTTTGTTGGAAGGTGCGCTTCGTAACTGTGATGGCTTTTTGATTCGAGAAGAGGATGTCAAAGCTATCGCAGGCTGGCAAGCGAAGGGTGATCGTGGAGAGATTCCATTCCGTCCATCTCGGGTGATTCTTCAAGATTTCACTGGTGTTCCTGCAGTTGTCGACCTTGCTGCCCTTCGGGACGCTATGGTTCAAATGGGAGGTGACCCCGAGAAGGTGAACCCACAAGTTCCAGTCGATTTGGTCATCGATCACTCGGTTCAAGTCGACGTCTCGGGAGCAAATCCTGATGCTCTTCAGATGAATCTTGACATTGAGTACCACAGAAACATGGAGCGCTACACCTTCTTGAAGTGGGGTCAACAATCCTTGGCAAACTTCCAAGCCGTTCCTCCATCACGTGGAATTGTTCACCAAGTCAATCTTGAATTCCTTGCCAGTGTTGCTCGTGCAGAAAACAACATTTGGCTTGCTGACACGCTTGTAGGAACCGATTCTCACACGACCATGGTCAACGGACTTGGTGTCCTCGGTTGGGGTGTTGGAGGCATTGAGGCCGAAGCAGTGATGCTCGGACAACCGATCTACATGCTTTCGCCAGATGTCGTTGGTGTACGCTTAACAGGGGCACTGAACGATGGCGTAACTGCAACCGACATGACGCTTCGAATCGTTGAGATGCTTCGTGAGCATGGTGTTGTTGGAAAATTCGTCGAATTCTTTGGCGAAGGAATGGCCGCACTCTCACTGGCAGATCGAGCCACTATTGCTAACATGGCTCCTGAGTATGGTGCAACCTGTGGCTTCTTCCCTGTTGACGAACGTACCATCGAATACCTTCGATTGACTGGACGGGATGAGGAAGCTCTTGCTGGTGTTGAAGCCTTCTGCAAGGCTCAAGGCCTTTGGTACAATTCAAGCGATGCTGAGAAATCCTACACCGATGTTTTGGAACTTGATTTGGGAACGATTCTACCTGCCCTTGCAGGCCCGAAGCGTCCTCAAGATCGTGTTGACTTGAAGGATATGAAATCCCATTTCATCCAGTCCCTAACCAACGAACTCGGATTCGAAGGCCATGGATTGGATGCAGCTGAATTGAACAATGGAGCCATCGTCGAGCGTGATGGAGAAATCTACGATCTGAACCATGGTGATGTTGTCATCGCTGCCATCACCTCGTGTACGAACACATCCAATCCAGATGTTATGCTTGCTGCAGGACTCGTTGCACGAAAAGCACGTTCATTTGGTTTGAACGTGAAGCCATGGGTTCGAACATCGCTCGCTCCGGGCAGTCGAGTTGTAACAGAATATTACGAAGCGACAGGTCTGCAAGAGGACCTCAATGCGCTCGGATTCAACGTCGTCGGCTATGGTTGCACAACATGCATCGGAAATTCAGGACCTCTTCCAGAGGAAGTGGATGCAGCGATTGACGAAGCCAATCTCATCGTTGGTAGCGTTCTCTCAGGAAACCGAAATTTTGAGGGTCGAGTGCATGGCAAAGTCAAGGCATCCTATCTCGCCTCACCACCGCTCGTCGTTGCATATGCTCTAGCAGGTACGCTTGAGATTGACCTGACGAAAGAACCCATTGGAACTTCTCCAGATGGAACACCTGTCATGCTCTCAGATCTTTGGCCTTCGTCTGATGAAATTGCAGAAGCACGCTCTGCCATTACGCCAGAGATGTTCAAGCAACGTTATGCTGACGCAATGAACGAGCCTCGCTGGGATTCGATCCCATCAGAACCGAGCCCACTCTACCCTTGGGATGACGATTCAACCTACATCCGTTTACCGACCTTCTTCCAGAATCTCTCTGCACAGGCCGATCCAATTGAACCAATCCATGATGCGAAGGTCTTGCTCAAACTCGGAGACTCCATCACAACCGATCACATTTCGCCTGCAGGTTCGTTCCCTGCGAGCGGCCCCGCCGGTACTTGGTTGGTCGAACGTGGTGTTGAAAAAGGCGATTTCAACTCGTTTGGTAGCCGACGAGGAAACCATGAGATCATGATGCGTGGAACCTTTGCCAACGTCCGAATTCGAAATCAACTAGCACCGGGTACAGAGGGCGGCTATGCACTCAATCATGCCACGGGTGAGGTCACTTCGGTCTATGATGCGGCCATGAGCAATGACGGACCAATGGTCGTTCTTGCTGGTTCGCAATATGGAACAGGTTCCTCACGAGATTGGGCGGCAAAGGGAACGTATCTTCTCGGAGTGAAGGCCGTTCTTGCAACGTCGTTTGAGAGAATTCATCGATCCAATTTGGTCGGAATGGGTGTTCTACCACTGACCTTCAAGGAGGGCGAATCTCACGAATCCCTCGGCCTGGATGGAACGGAATCGTTCACCATTCCTGTCACGGATGATGTCCAACCCTTGCAAGACCTTACAGTCACAGCAACGCACGCCGATGGTTCAAGTAAAGAATTCACAGTTTCCGTTCGCCTCGATACACCAGTTGAAGTTGAATACTACCGCAACGGAGGAATCCTTCATACGGTTCTTCGTCAACTTGCTTCAGTTCCAGAATCGACATCTTGAAATGGAACCAAACGGAGTTGGTCATATGGCATCGGGTGACGTTAGGTTCACATTTCGCTCTGATGAAACCGATGTCAATGTCACCATCGAGGGCAAGCGAGCATGGGTTGAAGGTCTCGTTGAAGAACTCGGTCTCTCCGAAGTCGGTACCATGTTGCCGATTGGAATCCCCTCGCCGAGTTCCAAGCAACCCTCTGTTTTGGAAGATGATGGTGAAGGAAACGCCCATCTTCCTCCAAGCGACATGGGTCCTGAGCCCGATCCAAGTCGAATACCTGTAGTGCGACGACCAATCGGAGCACTGAACGTTGAAATTGAGATTGAAAAAATTGGACTTAAACCTCCAAGTCAAAACGATGTCTTCGAACTCATGGACGCGTTTGCTGAACTCGAAGAGCCACGTCCAATTCAAGGCGAGATGAGTGTGGATCCAATGGCAGAGGCATGGTTGAAGGAACTTATGCGTCTGATTGTACGAGAAGGTGGTCGTACTGCGTTAGCGACAGAGACCATTGAAGAGGTCGCAAGTGCAAAGTTGGGCGGTCGGACTGGCGTCGAACTTAGCGTCTGGCTCGAGTCATTGTTTGCAGCTGGAAAACTTGTCAAAATCCATGGGGGAGACGCCACGGGCTGGGGTCCTTCGCCAAGATGGCTTGGATGAGTTAGAATTCAGGCGCAATATCGCACATTTACCCCACGGCAGGCGAAACGTTACATCAAAGGGGTTATAGTGGAAGTATGGTTGGCTTAGATGAGTGATATTGATGCAAACAGAGACAAACAAAATCGGGGCAAAACTTCGAAGCATATTTCTTGTACTCATAATGGTTCTATCGACAACTGCAGCATTTGCAACGAATGTGAGTGCTTCTGCTGCACGAAATTATACCACAAACCGTGACCCTATTGACATCGGAATTGCCGATTTCAATTGTGATGGTCACAACGACATGGCTGTTGCAACCGATGGTACGCACACCATCACCATTCTTCTGAACGATGGTACGGGTGACTTCACAGAGCGCTATGACGTTTGGGTCTCCAAGAACACCTCTCGAAACGCTGAGTGGGATGAGTTCTCCAACGTACAATTCCTCGAGGTCGGAGAGTTCAACGGCGACACTGCACCTGACATCGCCATTTTCCAGCGTAACAACCCATTCAAGACGGATGACAATGGCGCACCTGCAGGTGAACCAGGAAACTTGACCATCCTTGAAAACGATGGATGCAACAGCGATTCATTTACCATTGGCCAGCGATTCACTCACTTCTGGGCATGGGATCTTGCTGTCGGTGACATCAACCAAGATGGTGACGATGACGTCGTCATTCTCGACCTTCTCAACGACCTTTCCAACCAACGTGTTGTGACCTACATGGGTCCAATTGGTACAAGCACCGCTCCAATGATTACTGCACTCGGTACAGCGAACGCCAATTCCTATCGCAGCCTCGAAATCGGAGACTGGGGTGAAGCGCAACAAGGCCTTACCGGACAGTGTTACGATGAAGACATTTGGCTCCTGCGAAGCGAAGGTGTCGATTACGCTACTGGTCAGACCACAAACCCAGGAAACGATGACAACGTCACCATCATTGAATTCAACTGTCAAACAAACCTCTTCCCAGCAACCTACACCTTCTCGACGTCCACTCAAGCGGGCTCCAACGTTGTCAACATGGCGAATACGTTCGGTGCGTTTGACATCGGTGACATGGATGCTGATGGCACCGTTGATACCATCGCTATGACCCAAGGCAATCTCGAAAACATCACGTTTTCCACCTCTTCCGCTGTTGGAACATGGTCAACTCCAGCACTCGCTTATTTCGGCCCATACATTTCCTATGACGTTACTGTAGCGGACATTAACGGTGATGGTGAACCTGATTTCGTCAACCCAACTGTTGCCTACCAACAAAACACCTCTGACTCCGCTGGTGGTTCGACTTCTTCATTCTGGTTGAACTTCCCGACTACGGTGCAAGTGACACTTTCTGATGGATCCGGTGGACACGTTACCCCTCTCTCCTACGAGGCTGGACGTCGACCCAACATTGCGGTCGTCGGACAACTTGCTGGTGCATCAACATCCGCTCCTGACGTCGTTGTCGGACACGCGTCCTACAACTTTGGAAACTGGGTCGACAACCTTGGCTGGGACGCCCAATACGACTACCTCACCGTTGTCGAGATGGACAGCAAAGACATCGCTGTAACAGGCATTGAAATCGATCCTGTTGATCGCTTCTTTGGCATTGTTGGAGAAGGAAGTCGAGACATCAACGTGACCATTACCAACACGGGAATGGACACGCTGACCCAAAACGCAAACCTCGATGTTGTGTTGCAGGTTGTTGATGAGGCCAACTCCTCAAACACCACTGTATTCAGTCACGACTTCGATACGCCAGCTGACGCCACTGGATGTGGCGGCGGTTGTACGTGGGCGTTCAATGAATACATCGACCAATCCTCGAGTTGGATTCTCGAAACCAACCACTCTGTTGGTGGAAGCGATGGAAACAACGCACCAAACGTCTCTGCGAACTACCAAAACCCAACCGATTTCATGTGGGCTGGTGAATACAAAACCAACAGCAGTGGTGACGAGTGGTCTGGATATGGTCGTCACTGGGACGATGCTCTCACACTCAAAGACGTTGATTTGACAGGCTCTGACAGAGCGTTCCTCAGCGTTGAATTGTTCCGTCACCTTGGATACGGTGCCCTTGGTTCCGTTGATGCAACGACAGGCCAGTGGTTGATTGGCGACCTTTGGGATGATGTTGCCATGATCGAGGTCGGATCAGCCGAGACCGGATGGTCGACCATCGCTTGTCCTACCTCAGCACAGGTTGCTGGTGAATGTCTCTCCGGCTCATCGATTTGGGGTGGTTATGACAACGACCGTGCCTTCAAGATTAACGGATACGGTGGGGTTGCAGAAGGACGATACTACTACGGTGTCTTCAGTTCAGGAACCTACTATGGATGGAGCAACTTTACGCAGGAAGGCGTTGGTGAATTCGACCTTTCCCCATGGGCTGGCGAAACCGTTGACGTTCGCTTCCGACTCCGCTCTGGATTCGAGGGTTCCATCGCTGATGACAATGAATCCCTATGGTCTGGACGAGACGGATATGCGATTGACAACGTCACCATCTACAAGCAAAATACTGCTTATTTCCCGAACCCACAAACGCTCCAGCAACCACTCACATTGACCAACCTCGGTCCAGGTGAAGAAGAGACAGCAGCGATCACAGCAAACCTTCTCAACGACACCATCTACCGAATTTCAGCAACCCTAAGCAACCATGCATGGGACGAACAAAGCGTCAATGACGAGATCGTTGGTTACATCCAACCGTTCAATCTCTACGACCCTGCCGTTGAAGGAATCGATTACTTCAACCCTGGCGGTCTCTATGCAGAAGGCATGTTTGACATTGATGTCGTCACAAACAACTGGGGTAACACCATGGTTGACTTTGACATCAAGGCAACAGTGTTCTCTGCAACGCCATCCGACGTTCTTTGCAGTGCACCTGCAGTTATCTGTAAGGAATCCTTCGAAGGTGGCGCCAACGGATACGTCTACAGCGATGATGGTAACCCTCAGGGTGCGATCTACAACGAGGCGACTTGCAGCAACCTCATCTTCAACAACAACGCCTACTGGTTCGGCCACCCATGTGATACCGCTACCCAAGGGTACGGTGACTTGTGGGAGAACGAAACCTTGACCATTCCTGGTGTCGACTTGACAAGCATGTCTGGTGATTTCGTTTCGCTGAACTTCGAGTATTACGCAGACACCTTCTACGGCATTGATGTCGATGGAACGTCCATCGTTGACGTTAACGACTATGCTTCGATCAACGTTGACTTCACCAAAGGTAGCGACTCATATTCTGCAGTTCTTCTCGGACAATGGAACGATTACGACGAGGATGGAACGTGCCAGAACGACGACAATGACGATGGCTTTGTCAATGCCAGTGAGTCGATTAACCAAGCTGAAATCTCCTTCATTGGTGATTCGGCCAGTACCGATGGTTCCAGTGGTAACTACAATGTTTTCTTCAACACAGACGATCTTGTGTTGAGCCGAAGCATCGATTTGACGCACCTTTACGTTCTCAACAACACGGCTGCGGACAGTTTGCAGTGGTTCCGGGAATGTATCTCTCTTGCAGGTTCGACCGTTGACATCAACTTTGAGTTCCAGAGTGACGGTGACGGCCGAAACGGAATCAACGACGGTTTCAAGGGTGTTGCCTTCAACAACATCACGCTTCAAGAATTCACATTCTTCGAAGATGCATCGTACACCGTTTCGCGAACCAACGTCGACGCAGAGGATGTTGCAACAACCACAGTCGCCAACCACGAGTTCTTCTCCGGCGTCTACATGATTCGTGCTGAAACCATCTTTGACAACACCACAACCGGTGTTCCATGGTCAGGGGACAACGAGTTGAGCAACTCCAACAACATCGAACAAGTTATCTTCAACGTTGAATCCGTTGACATCACACTTGGAAAGCCAAGCACGCTTGCATGTTTGGAAGATGGCGTCTATGCTTGTGTTCTGCCAATCGATGGTAGTTTGACCCACAACTGGGATCTCAAGGCGACCAACGGTGTCCTCGCAGGCGATTACATGTTCTACATGACCGTCTTCGACGAGACAGATGGAACTCAGGTTCACCAAGCATCTTCTGCTCCAACGACAACCACACTCGCTTCCAACGAGCGAATTGATTTGACGTTCCCGGCTTACAACGGCTGGACAGATGGACACACCTACAACATCAGTTTCCATGCTGAACTTGCGAACGGAAACCCAAGCGGTAACGTTCGTTACTTCCATGCAACCTTTGCTGACCAAATCGACGTCGCTATTCTCAGCGATTCGACGGCTCGAACATCAACCATCAAGCAAGATCTCCAGTTGTTGGGCATGAGTTACACTCAATTCGGCATCAACGATTGGACGACTTACCTTGACTCCGGTTGGATGACGCACTACGATAAGATTCTCTTGCCTTGGCAAGAAGACATCGCTGCGAAGGACGTTGAAAGCGGTGGCCGTGGTTACTACCAGAAGCTTGGTTCAACTGCCAACCGCCAAACACTCGAATCGTTCATGTCTGCTGGAGGAACCGTACAGGCTCACCTTGGTCCACAAGGCAGCCAAATTTACGGTCTCGACGTCGGATTGAACGGTCGTCTACCGTTCGGAATGGATGTTCAAAGCCGAAACACCCCAGAGACCAAGATTCTCTACACAGGTCTCGACATTGCCGACCCATTCCACCCAATCATGAACGATGTCTCGACAACTGCCTTCCAAGGCTTTGAGGGAGATGGAACGGTTGCAACAGCCGTTCTCAACACGAACTCGGTTAGCACGCAAAATGTTCCTGGCGTCTGTAATGGATACATGGAGGATGGAGGATACTTCCAGAGTTTGCTGCGAACCAGCGCAAACAGCAAGGACGTTATCATGGGAACATGCAGTTACTACCAAGGTGGAATGATCCTATCAACCATTGACGTAGCGACCTATTCCTCCCGTGCTGACAGTACGACCTTCCCGCTGCTCGGAAACATGTTGGCTTACGAGGTTACACCATATCCAGAAGGATTCGGTGCAATGGGTCAAGATCTTGGCTTAACCATCGATGGAGAAATGCCAGGTATCGATCCATCGACCGGTGGATATGCTACCCATTACATGAAGAGCGATGCAACGGTCAACTTCGGTTACACAACATCAACCATTGCTACGCTCACAGCCGACTGGATTCTTGATGGTCCAACCGACTGGATGGGTCAAACCATGGCCAGCGGAACAGATCACATCTCCGAAGCATCACCTTCGGCCACGTTCTGTAAGACCGACTTGTCTTCGGCTACGGGCTGTCTCCAAGGTGCTACATGGACTGTAACACTGCTTCTCCACGATGATGCTGGACACGCCCGTATCATTTCCCTCGAGGTCGAAACCAACGACGTTCTTGCTGATGCATTTGCACCTGAAGCGAACATGAGTATCGACATGCGTGAGGAATACACGGACAACATCGAGTTCATTCGAACAAAGACGGTATCCAACACAGAATGGGATGTCAACCGTGTGATCCTCTCTGAGTCTGGCGAACTTGTTCTTCACTTCGATGCGAGCGCATCCAGTGACGCTGATGCTATCGATGGAAGCAATGGAATTGTGACCTACGAATGGAAGGTCTTCTTCGACGCACCTTACGGTGACACTTCGTTCAACCTAGAGGGGCACACCTTCGAGGAATCCGCTGCAAGCAACGGCCTCTTCTCCTACAAGTTCCAAAACGTCACCGTCGATGATTCGGGTACTGCAGAATCCGAAATCCGAGTGGAACTGCGTGTCTACGACGCATCAGGTAAATTCTCAGACAAGTTCCGAATGTACTTCGTCGTCGTACCAGAAGGGTATGGTGACGAAATTCCAGTTGTTCAATACAACGACTTTGAGAACACATCGGTCGGTGTAAGCGAATCGACATACACCATCACTGGAACAATCATCTCTGGTTCAGAAACTGGTGAAGTCTATGTCGAAGCAGCCTTCTCACGAGATGACTTCTCCGCTTCAGCCATCGAAAAGTACAACCTGATCACGGACAGCAAGTTCGATCGTTCGGAGGCACTTGCAGATTCTGACACGTTTGAATTGACGTTGAACATCGATGAGTTCTACAGCAACACGAGCGAAGTGGTTGAGATTTGGGTTCGAGTGTACGAAGGAGAGGATGAGCGATGGTCTGATGATTTGACCAAGATGGTTCTCATCAACCTCAAGCAATGCCGTGGAATTCTTGCAAACGAAAGTGCACTTGCCGCAGGTGGAGAGTTCGCTTGGAACGCAACCACGTCCGAGTGTGATTGGATTGGCGAATGGGAGTACGATCCTGATACCGGAACATGGTCAGAGCCGAGTACCGATAACCAAGGTAGCGGGGATGCTGAAGAGAGCAACTTGATGCTGATCATTGGAATCATCGCTACTGTTCTCGTGCTCTTGCTCGTTTCTGCTTTCTTCCTCCGTGGTGGAAGTGGTGACAAGGTCGACAACCTCAGTGCCGCTGCTGCTGGTTATAGCCAAGAAATGGACATGACCGAACAATATGTCCAGCAATTGATTGCTCAAGGCTATCCAGAAGAAACGGCCAGAGCCTATGCGGCTCAGTATGTCGGGCAAGCCGCCGCTGCAGCACCTGCTGCAGCAGCCCCTGCAGCTGCAAGCAATGATTTGTACACACAATACTACAACCAGTATTACCAGCAATTCGTTGCCCAAGGCTACGATGAGGCAACTGCTTCACAGTACGCTCAGCAATATGCTGCGCAAGCCCAACAACAGCAACAATAGTTGTCAAAGCCTCCGTGGTCATGAAGATGGGTTGAAAAACCCAGACCACCCGGCAGAAGCATGGAAGGTTTGGACATTGGCGAAGGCTACGCTGTTCGAGACATTGGACTTGCTGAAGAAGGATCACTGCGAGTCGATTGGGCTCGTTCACGAATGCCTGTTCTGGCTGCACTAAGAGAAGAGGCGGAACGCACAAAACCGCTTGCAGGAATGCGTGTTGCTGGTTGTCTCCACGTGACCAAGGAAACTGCCGTTTTGGTCGAAACCATTGCCGCTGCAGGTGCAGAACTCTCCTGGTCCGGTTGCAATCCACTGTCCACGCAAGACGATGTTGCGGCTTGGCTCGCTCGAGAGGGGTACTCTGTCTACGCATGGCATGGTCAAAGCGTAGACGACTTCTATTGGTGCATCGATAAAACGTTGGAATTCAAACCCACCCTCACACTCGATGATGGTGCTGATTTGATCGTTCGTGTCCATGGGGATCGTTCAGAGTATGCAGAAGGTGTTCTTGGAGGAACGGAAGAGACCACAACTGGTGTCCATCGACTTCGAGCTATGGCTGCTGCTGGTGATCTTAAGTATCCGGTTATCGCCGTTAATGATGCTGTTACGAAATGGGATTTTGACAACGTCTATGGGACGGGACAATCCACGCTTGATGGCATCTTGAGAGCAACCTCCGTCCTTATTGCTGGCAAAACCATGGTTGTTGCAGGTTATGGTCACTGTGGAAAAGGTGTCGCAATGCGTGCTCGAGGTCTCGGTGCGAACGTCATCGTGACCGAAGTCGATCCTCTTGCAGCACTTCGAGCAGTTATGGACGGATATCAAGTCATGACCATGGATGAAGCAGCTCCGTGGGGCGACATCTTCTGTACTGCGACAGGAATGAAGGACATCATCGTAGAACGTCACTTCGCATCCATGAAGGATGGAGCGATTGTCTCCAACACTGGTCACTACGATTGTGAAATCGACGTGGTTGCTCTGGAACAAATTTCGACTTCCATGCGAACAATTCGCAAAGACAACGAAGAGTTCACGCTTGGAAATGGAAACCGAATCCATCTTCTTGCACGAGGCCGTCTTGTCAATCTCGCAGCAGCAGAAGGGCATCCATCCGAAGTCATGGACATGTCCTTTGCCAATCAGTTCCTTTCGTTGTGTCGTCTTGCAGCAGAAGCAAAACGGATGGACAATTTGGTGTACGATATTACAACTGAGCAAGATCAAGACTTAGCCACGACCAAACTGGAAACGCTTGGTATTGCTATCGACGAATTGACCGAAGATCAAATCGAGTACAAGGACGATTATACTGCTGGAACTTGATCAACTCATTCTTCTTCGAATGAGGTAAGTTCGTCATCTTGTTCTTCATCCCAGAAAGGTACATTATCTGAGATGTGTGAAGAAAAGTCAGGTAACTTTGGTTTCCAATCTCCCTTGAATGTCTCTTTCGAATCAACGATTTTGAGCATTCTATCCTGGAATGCAGGGGGCCTTCGACTGAGGATGAACATGAACAATTTGGAAAGACGAATCTCTTCCGGGATGACAACGTAACCCGTTGCGGTCTCAAAATCCATCGCTCGCAAGAGGTTGAATGCAGGCCTGTTGAGTCTCTGGAACCAACGCCTTGAAATTCGCATTCCAAAGATGACCGTTGTGAGAATGAGTAAGGAGGTTAAACAGAATCCTCCAAATCCTGAACCAAAGATTTGTGGTGCCATGATGACTTCCAACATGAGAATTGGTGTCGTAATCAAGAGGAAAATTTTCGACTCACTGATTGGAGGTTTGCTCATTCGCATTTTGATGGCTTCCCAACCATCGTGGTGCTTTTCCCATGGTTTGAAATGTTCAGATGATGGTTGTTCACTCGCTAATTGACACATTTGATGGAGTCGAGCAACACGGGCATATTGGGTTGTAGCAAGATCCATGTTTTCATCAAAAATTGACTGCAGACGTTCACTTGCTTCTCCATAGAGACCCATATCAGCGAGGATGGCTGCTTGTTCGACGATTGGTGTAACTTCATCAGGTGCATGGTGCCTCGCATCCTGCCACCATTGCAATGCGTCCATGTACAATCCAAGTTCATCAGAAAGCAAACGACCTCCTCGTACCCACATTGCCAAGTCATCAGGCTGCAATGCTACGACCTTTTTTGCTGCTGAGAGCGAGGAAGCCGCCTGCTTCAATGTCGGTTGAAGTCGAAGCCCTGGTAGGCTCGCATCGGAAATAACTCTCCATGCGTCTGCATGTTCTGGATCCAATTTGACAGCCTTACGTGCATGTTCGAGAGCCTTCTCACGATCGTCAGCTTCGAGTGCCTCCAAAGCATCCAAGTAATGTGCTTCTGCTGTCACCTCACCTCACCTCAATCGTCTCGATCGTTGTCCTGATATCTGCGTGGACGGATGGGTTGAGGTCCTCGATTGTGAGCATGACCGGGGCGTTTTCCACGGGCTTTTCGATAGCGTTCGTTCGGGCGGTCACCGTCACGGTTTGGACGTCCTCGACCTGAATCACGTCGATCATCCCGGCCACCACGGTTTCCACCAAAGTTTCGCCCACCGTCTCTGCTACCGCCACGGCGATCTGAATCTCGGCCACCACGGCTGTCTCCGGAACTTCGTCGTCCATCACGGCTGCCACCACGGCGATCTGAGTTGCGACCACCTCGTTGTCCTCGATCTGAGAAACCTCCACGAGAACGTCCTTGACCTCCGCCGCCTGCTTTTGGCTTACCACATTGGTTGCATTCCGTTCGGAATGAGAAGTTGTTGTTGCCACATGATGGGCATTCCCAATCGTTGCGTCCATGGTTTTCTTGACGTGGGCGCTCTCTTCGGTTGTTGGAACGGTTGTTGTCTCTAAAGGATGACTTGTAGGCTTTGACGTTACCATCCTTGCCTTTTCCACAACTGTTGCATTCGGTTCTCCATGCGAAATTATCGTTGTCGCATGCAGCACAGATCCAGTCGCTTTTCTGAGAATTGTTGTCTCTTCGATTGTCTCGACGGTCAAATGAACGGTCATTGCGACGCTGAGGTCGTTCATCACGTGGTTCTCGACGAGGTCGTTCTTCTCGCTCTTTTTTGGCTCGAATGGTAACGACTGCACCGAGGAATGCATCATTGTCTTGTTTCCTGTCAAGGTGTGCAACATGAGCTAGAGGAGCTTCTGTCGAGCCGATGACAGCATCAACCTTCCCGATGTAGTGACCATCATCTTCTCGAACGATAATCGAACCGAGTGCTGGCGAAGATCCACTGAATGTGATTAGTAGGCCACCTTCATGGCTTGGACGGTCGACAGTGCCTCGAAACATGCTCCTCAACCCTTCGTGCCTACCAACTGCGTTTGAGTCTGTTGGTCAATCTTGACGTGAGGAGACCCATCCTGCTGCGATCAAACCAACAACAAGCGTTGCAATGAGTCCTGGTGCTGGAAGAATGCTTCCACTCGCTTCTTCACTATCAGAACTGCTAGTACCGCCCGTGGTGTCACTTCCTCCAGCATTTATATCGATGACATCGATGCTGAGGCTGGTCGTTGCACCCGAAGCATCGGTGGCAACAATAACAACATTGTACGGAGATTCAACGTTGTTTTGAATACAGTTCGCAATCGATACCTGGATTTCCCAAGCAAGATTGTCGCGGTTGAAATTTGAGGTCTGGCCATTGCAGATGCTCAAGGTCATGGTGACTTCCTGCCCGTCAGGATCGATGACATTTCCGTTGAGCGTGAACTTCAATCCATCAGTTTCCCATTCTGCTTCTTGGCCTTGGAGGTTTGTATCGATGGTGATTGTTGGCGGCTTGTTCATTTTCTCAATCCCCAAATCGAGCATGTAGTTGTAATCAAGCATACCATTGGCAGTCGCAGTTCCCATAATCATCACATCACCAGGAGCAAGTCCAGACATGGATAAGGTCAAAATCGTAAATGCTCCTTGAGCAACTGCGGTTGTTTCGGAACCCATGGCCGACATTTGATGGGCATGAGCCGTCACGGTTAGACTTTGAACGAGGTCGGTTGGCGCTACGGTAAAGTCGATGTTGTCTCCGTCGGATGTGACTGTTGCAGATGCATCCATGACCATACCGAATGTGTAATTCCGATGTTCAGCAGTTTCTGCACCAAACGCATCAACACCAGCACACTGGCCGACGGCTGATGCGCCGTTTGCGGTCACATAGAGCCCCGCATTTTCGTCCATCCGAAGATCCCAACCAGCATCAGCGAAATCACATTGCAAATTCCATCCACTCTCGTCGATGACCCACATGCTGGCGTCTTCAGTTGCAAGCATCTCGCCATTGGTTGTTCCAACTGGGATGATGGTTCCATCAGCAGGTGCTGTAGTACTCCAAATCGGGTCATCGTTGGTAAACGGAGCCATGGTTGTGAAATCCACGAACAAATTGCGAATCATTGGATAGGAGCCGAGTGGATAATCAACATCTGCAACGATTCGCAACCGTCCATCGGGAAGGAACTCACTGACTGGAGGAGCAAGATTTTCATTCAGTACCCCATCATCATAGAAGCCCATATCTGCAACACGCAAGCCCTGTTCTACAGGAAAGGTCATGACCAGTCGTGCATCCGTAATGTTGGTGACGTTCATCGCTAACGTGAAGTTTGAACTTCCTTGGTTTGGAAGTTGGTCGAAGCGAACGTTGTTGTTTTCATTTTCTGCGATGAGAAGGTGAATCTCAAGGTCGTCTGTGACCGTTACAGGTACCTCCTTACATCCAGCATCGGAGAGTGGGCTGCTGCACGAGCGCTCTTGCTCGTGGCCAGTCGGGACAAGGTTGACCTCATCGAGCGCAATACCATCTTCAACGAATTCAAGATCGTTCCAATCAACATTTCCGCGATGCGCTAGTCCTTCTCGAATACCGAGTCGAGTTTCCATATCAGCAATGCATTTTGGACCAATGGAGCGTACTGCTTCACGCTCGTCGGTTGATATCCAATCATCGTTTCCGCCAGGAACTCCGTCGAACAATCCATCCAAGTTGTCTCGAACGACAGCTGACTTGCTTCCATTGACCCACGCTCGTGCATCCATAACACCGGTTGCCCAGTCATCGTTGACATCCAGAGTAAAGAGTGCAAAATCGTATTCGAAGAGGTCTTCGAACGTATACCCGCTGCAATCCACATCAAGGCTACCTTGACGGCCTGATGTGGTGTGAACTTCTTCGCTTTCTTCCAAAGCGGACATTTCAATCGATGGACTCACAAGGGCCAAAAGCATCATGATGAGGACGGGTATCATGGTTCGACGACACCGACAACGTTCATCAATGCTTGGTTAAGAACTATCAGGGAACGAGCCGATTGAGGCGACGTTGGAAGGCGTAAAACGGAACAACGGTCCAAAGGATTGCAGCTGCATACGCCCAAAAAGCAGACACGCCACGATCCACACCATCGAGGCGTGTTTCGAGAAGGTGGTGGTACACTCCATTGGGAGAGAGCAGGTCAAGTCGTCCTTCGAAAATAAGGTATCCCTGATCTTGCGTATCGCCTACTGCAACGCCATTGAGTGCTGCAAGCAGGGTTGTAAACAGCACCCAAAGCAGTGTAAAAAGGAACCATAATCCGATCGAAAAGGCAATTGCTGAACCTTGCTCTTTCGCAATGCTCGAAGCGAGCAAGGCAAAGACGGTGTACCACAGGAGAATTAACATTGAAGCGACGATGTAAACCAGTGCATCAATCATCGGAATCCACATGTCGCTTCGATAACCGACGAGCCACATCGAAAGAATCAGGAGAAGTGCGACAGGAATGGCGATACTTCCCCAGTGACCGAGAATCAGCACCAATCCTTGTCGTTGACGGGACATCGGTTGAGACAAGCGAACTTCCAACACCCCACTCACACGATCTCTGCTTATTCCATCATGGGCAATGAGAACCGCAGCCATGGTTCCTGCGAACACGATTCCGATGCTTGCAAGGAACATGACTTCGGTTCCATTGGATGGGACTTGCTCAGCAGGAAGTTGGATGTTGGCATCAGAGAACCCCCATGCCATTCCAGGGATAAAGAGTAGAAGAATTGGAAGCATAATCAGCATGCGTGTCGAAAACAGACGTCGTCGACCAAGAGCGAAGGCGAGGTGCCACATCCGCTTCGATGGCGTCATTCTTCTTCACCACCTATGGTTCTCAATGGTATCATGTTGCTCTGTTCAACTTCCATTCCAATCGATGCTCTGTCCATGCCTGTTGCCGCACAAAGCAATTCGATCAACGTTGGAGCGATCACTCTCCAGGTTGTTATGCGATGATTATTGGCGATCAGTGTTTCAAGGAGTGCTGATTGTCCCGATTCAATCACGTATCGGTGCTGATGATCGGTTTGAACATGTTCGAGAACGTTCATTGTTTCAAGCAGCGATTGTTCGATTTCCTTGTCAGAAAGAATCTCTGTCATCTGCTCAAAGCCGAGGCTCGCCTGAAGTGCATCTGTCGTTCCATGAGCGAGCAATTGACCTCTGTGAAGAAGAGCAATGGTGTCGATAAGGTGGTCGAGTTCTGCAAGATGATGGCTCGAAATAATGATCGAAATGCCTTTGTTTGCCAACGAACGTAAGAGGCGCTTGAACGCATCGATTGCGACAGGATCCATCCCATTAAACGGTTCATCAAGCACGAGCACACTCGGCGTACCAAGCAAAGCGATTCCCAAAGAAAGTCGTTGCCTCATCCCTTGACTCAATGCATCAAGGGTTGAATCCATACGATTTTTCAGCCCGACAACGTTGAGACTGTCGAGTGCTGATTGAACCGAACATCCTCGCAAATGAGCAAATTCTGTCATTGTTTGTTGAATGGTCTGTTGGCTCGACCAGCGCACCTGCTCTGGCATAAAGCCGACCAAGGAGCGCAATTCGTCAATGTCCAACGTTGTGCCATTGGATGTGACTTCTCCGTGTTCGAGTGGTAAAATGCCGCTGATCATTCTCAAAAGCGTGGTTTTCCCAGCACCGTTTGTTCCGACTAATCCAATGATTTCTCCTTTCGAAATGGCCAAATCAACGTGAGAAACTCCCGCCCCTTTCCTCTTCTTCAAGGGATTGTACCAGGTAGGATTTGAAATGTGGTGACGGTAACCGATGGATGAAAACTTCATCGCCACATCTTCCCCCATGCTACGGCTATGGGGAGCCATGTCTCAAATGCTTTGTTTTTGGAGAACAATTCCCAAACGCATATGGGAGTCGATGATTCTTAGTTCAACATGGGAATGGTGTTCGATGCGATTGGCATTGTCCTCATTCTCACGTCCTTGCCACTCGCATATGGACTCTTGAGAATTGTGCGAAACGACGAGTCGATGCAATTTGCGACGTTTCTTGGAGAAAGGACAACCATGTTTGCATTCATTGGCCTCATTGTCATGCTTGTTGTCCCGTACGGGGCTTTTACCATCCTTCCCCTTTTCGTCGTCCTATCGTTCGCGAGTCCTGCTGGACGATTGGATTGGGCAGAATATCGCAACCCACGATTGTTGGCAATTGCCCTCGTTCTGTTGATTCTTGGAACCTCCGGTTTTATCCCTACAGAAACTCCTCGATCCCCCGAAGCATGGGGCGATCCGTTCGCAACAGAGAATCCCTACGCCCCTGCTTGGCCAGCGAGTGAACAGTACACGTGGGTGTTTGTCGAGCCTTTGAATCCAACAAACTTCGAGGTTGTTCAGAGTCTTGTTTTGCGAACGCCGCATCAACACAATCCGTTCCTTCAGGTAGAATCATCGCTTTGGATTTCCTCACTGCTTGGCCTTCAGGAATCAAGAATGCGACAAGCCATTGATTTGGTTGATGAACGAATTCCCATACGTATCGATAGTGAGGCGTTCAGGCTTGATCAAAAAGGCGATGCTCAACAGCATACATTCCGTCCGAATTCAGGCAATATCGACCTTAATGTGTGGGTTTTCGATTGTTTTACAACCTCTGGAACCGATATAGATGGGACAAGGGTTGGCGAAGTTGTTGTTGTAGGACAATCAAGTTGGGGTGGAACGGTTGAGTTGCTCGTCGTTGTTCGGCCTTTCTTCCATGATGGGCTGACAACCGACCCTTTTGCAGAATCCATCGTTCATGCTTGGCTAGATGTGTAGTTTTAGGTTAACCTAAAATTAAATACTTCTTGTTTTTAGGGCAGCCGAAAACGAGGTTGTGCTGTTGTTGTCTGTGTTGCAAAAATCGTTGCTCATCTCCACCATCATCCTCCTTGGAAGCATGGCAGGATGCCTTGGAGGAGCAGATGATGCATCCAGTTCGGATTCCATTAGAATCGCATTTGAAGTAAAGGATGATTACACTGATGCAGATGCTAACCCACAATTGTTTGCTGAATACATGCGCAAAGAAACAGGCCTCGATGTTGAAATTTATCCAGTATCATCGGAAGGTTCCATCATTGAAGCATTACGCTTTGGTCATGCAGATATCGCATTTATGGATGCTGGAGCCGCATGGATGGGTTGGCAGCAATATGGTTTGGAGGTGCTCGCTGCAGATACCAAAACTGATGGCCGCTCCTACTACAATGCACATGCAGTCGTGTTGAACGGTTCGGAAGCCGCACAGGCCTATCTCGATGACAATGCTTCAACCGATCCGTTTGCGGTGTTACAAGGAAAAACCTCGTGTCATACAGGGTGGCTCAAATCAGCTGGAATGTTGTTGCCGATGGGCTTCCTTATCTCGGAGGGATATGCACCTGTTGTTGGCCCATCAGATGATATCGAATCGCTTCGATCAACCATTTATTCGTACTTCAGTGAAGATGCAAGCATCCCTGATTCTGGAACACCATATTCATCCTATGGCGGTGCTCTTCACTGTCTGTCAGACGGAACTGGCGATGTTGCATTCGTCAAGGATTCGTCAGTTGCAACCTATTGCGGATTTGATGACCCTGCTTTGAATGAAGACTGGTGTCTTGCTTTGGATGATTACATCCTGTTGCCATCCTATGGGCAGGCTCCATCCCACCCAGTGATGTACAATCCTGACCACTTGAATGCAGAAAAGCAGTCGCTCATTCTCGAAGCGCTCCTATCGCTCAATGATGAAGTCTATCTTCAAGACGGTCTCATGGGTGATGACGTTGTCACAGGATGCGTCAACCAGGTCGAGAACACGGTCAATGAGGCAATCGTTCCATCTGAATGCGGGGATAGCATCCTTTCAAACATCCTCAACAGTGGGGGTCTCATTGAAACAGATACAGAAACACATCTTGGAATCTACGGCTCGTTGATTGAGGCCATTCCTGGTATCTCTACATACTTCGATACCAAATACGAGATTTCTTCCTAAGGATCTGATTACATGTCTGAACTTCTGTTGAAACTATCCAATCTGAACGTTGGATTCAGCGAAGATTTAGTTCAAGATGTGTCTCTTGAAGTCCGTTCTGGAGAAATTATCGCCGTGCTTGGACAATCAGGGATTGGAAAAACAACGTTGATTCGAACCATTGCAGGATTGGTTCAGCCGCGTCAAGGTTCTGTTGAACTGAACTTACCGGAACATGGAGGCCTCGGATACATACCACAACGACTCGGATTGGTGCGACATGCCAGTGTCTATCACAACGTCAATCTCGGTGCGAGAGCAAGCCTACCATGGTTCAAAGGGAGCCGAGAGGAACGCGCACGTCGAGTGACCTCAGCGATTGCAGCCATGGGGCTTGAAGAAAAGACTCGGGAGCCTATACGACGGTTATCAGGGGGGCAACTTCGTCGAGTGGCAACAGCACGTGCATTGGCACAACAACCCACACTGCTGTTGGCTGATGAATTCTTGAGTGAGTTAGACCATACGACTGTTGACGTTGTTGTCGATGCCGTCAAGACGTTGACGGATGAGGGTCATTCATTGGTTATGGTTGAACACCATGAAGAAAACGTTGAGATGATTGCAACACGTATTTGGTTGATTGAAAATCAACAACTCATCGATATGACCATCGATGAGTGGCGTAAGAAGATGGAGGAAGAAGAATGAGGAGAGGTTTCCTTTTCGCTATTGGAGTGCTGCTGCTCACTGCGTTCATCATTCTCAACGATTTGGTAGACGATTGGGGTCGCCTTAGTGGAGGTATGGAAAATCTATCTGTTTTCATTCAAGAAAGCATGTGGCCTCCGAATTGGTCGGTGTTGGAAGCGCAGTCTTACCCTGTGTGTGAAAACAAAATCGAATTCTTTTGTTCCGTTGGTTACATTGGGATGATGGAGACGATCAAAATCGCCTTTGTAGCCACCATTCTCGGATTTATCGGTGCACTTTGTCTTTCGTCCTTTGCAGCCAAGAATCTCATGCCAATGCGTATTGCCTTCCCATTCCGTACACTTCTTTCTGCAACACGAAGTCTACCGTCTCTAATTTGGGCGATCATCTTCGTTATCGTGATTGGCTTTGGACCTCTCGCAGGAGTCCTTGCCATGACCTTCTACACCATCGGTTATCTTGGAAAATTGCAGTATGAGACCTATGAGGGTATGCCGAGTGATTCCTTGGAAGTGAGCAAAGCAATGGGTCTTTCTCACCCTGCAATCTTTACTTCCGTTGTCATTCCAGAGACTGGAAATCATTTGCTCAGTCAATTGATGTTCATGTTTGAATACAATGTTCGCCATGGAACCGTAATTGGCATCGTCGGAGCAGGTGGCATAGGTTACTACATCAACACCTATCTCAAACTCTTGCAATACGACAAAGTCCTTGCCTTGTTGATTCTGATCTTCGTCGTTGTGATTCTCATCGATTTGTTGTCGTTGATGCTACGTTCGTTTGTTACCGATGAAGGCGATGTACGTCGACCAAAGTGGTTGTCCTTCCTCATGAAATTGAGAAAGGGAGATGAATCAACTAAGTGAGATTCAATCTGCTGCGATGTGCAGGGTGCCGTTTTTGTAGAACACTTGAATGCGTTGTGGAACTTTCCGAGTCAATGCTGCAACGGCTTCGTAGATGGCGTCCTCTTCAACATAGAATTGCTTAGCAGCCTTCTCTGTTGACCAAGGTTCGACATGGAAGTTGTTTGCACATAGCCACTCGAGGAGACCCGCTTCAAAATCGGTCAAATCAGAGGAGTTGTCATCTGACATGATTGGAGGATACCTTCCCTCCATATGAGGAAATCGGCGTTAACCTAAGAGAACCATACGGCGACAGCACTCTTCCGCCTCAATATCACCGTCGAGAAGCGTATTGAGTGCTTTCGTGAACGGAATTTCAATGCCTTGGTCAATAGCGCGATCACGGAACATGCGTGCTGCACGTACTCCTTCAGCAACCATTGTCATTTCTTCCAATGCTTCTTCCAGTGTCTTTCCAGTTCCAAGTTTTTCTCCCATGGATCTGTTTCGCCCGAATGGAGAAGTTGAGGTGACGTAAAGGTCGCCCAGTCCTGCTGGTCCAAAGGCGACTTCTGCTCGAGCTCCAAGCAGAGGCAAGAGAATGCATCCTTCTTTGAAACCCGCACTAAAGATTGCTGCTTTCAAATTGTCACCGCCCAGTGTTCCAATGGTCTTCAATCCATCAACAAGACCACACGCAAGGGCAACAACATTCTTGAACGCACCCCAAAGTTCTGCACCTTCTGGATCAGAAGCAGCATGCAACAAGAGTGTAGGTGTTGAGAGTGTATCTGCAAGTCGTTCAGCAACGGACAGGTCTTCTGATGCTACCAACGCCGTTGTCATGACCCCTCCTGCAGCTTCAGGAGCGATGGTCGGTCCTGTGAGTACAGCAAGTGGGTTCGAACAATTTGCATTTTTCAAAGCCTCATGGATGGCTTGGGAAATCAACCTCTTTCCTGGAGCAAGCCCCTTTGCTAAATCAAGCAAAACATGACCTGGGCGAAGGAAAGGTATGATGTCATCAACAACGTTGAGAATGACCGAGGATGGAATCGCAAGGACAACGATTTCAACACCATCGAGTGCTTCTTCGAGGTGCATTGTCGCTTCCAATCCTTCAACAGACTGCTGAGGTAAATACTTCCGATTGACCCCATCCATCGTAATCGATTCATACACTTCTTGTTCAATGGTCCATCCTTTCACATGATGGCCTTCGAGCAACCAAAGACGGGCAATCGCCGTCCCCCAATTTCCCAATCCTAACACCGCAATGTGTGCCATGACAAGGGACTTCGAACTCTTTGCCCTTATGTGCATTCCCTTCGCGAGCGACAGAAAGCCACAATTTCTTATGGAAAAGCGTTCACCGAATCAGAACAAGTCATCATCGTCTTCTTCATCGAAGGAGAACACGTCTTCTTCGTCTTTCTTCTTGGAAACAGGTGCTTTCTTGACGGTCTTTTCTTCCTTCACTGGTTCAGGTTCAGGCTTCGCTTCCTCAACAGGTGCTTCTTTGGAGCCTTGTGTACGAAGTTTTGCCATTTCTTCTTCACGTCGTTGGAGATCTTCAACGGATGTTCCTGTTTGCGCAGCAAGGGCTCGTCGACGGTCTTCTCGAGCCTTTCGTTCAAGTTGCTTGTGTTTCGCTTTGTCGATGTTCTGCAACATGTACATGGCATCATGCTCCAACAATGGTGAGTCGGAGATGAGAGTGATATCCAACCATCCTCCATCTTCAACGATGAATTCAGCCAACGGTTCGAAGTTCAAATCAGACTTCTTGATTTGTGTGTAGTGCATGGCATTCCCAGTTCGGTGTTCAACACCCGAGAAGTGGCAGTAAAATTCCTTCGTACCAATTGATTCCCGAACAAAGTCGAATAACTCTCCGTAGTCTTCAGAGGTCTTCATTCGTCCATGGCCTCGTGCGTGAATGTGAGCGATGTTGAGAACCGGAATTGTTCCTTCAACATGGTTGACCACTTCGATGACTTCCTCAAGGCTTCCCCACAATTCTTGTCGACCGGACGTTTCAACACCAATCTTCGAGGGAGTACCGTCTTTGATCCAAGGGAAAACAGGGAATTCATCCTCATCATCATGCCAGATGTCGTGGACTCGCTGGACAATGTCGGAGAAGATGTTGGCTACTTGTTCGTTGGCTGCGGTACCTCGTCCAAAGTCACCGTAATGTCCTGTATGAAGTGTGATGTGGCGTGCATTGATGGTTCGAGCTGCTTGCAATGTCGCCTCAATTTTTGCTAGCGATCGTCCACGTTCGACACGATTACCAAGCAATTCAGAATAGTAAGGGCCGTGAATGTTCATTTCAAAGTCAGCCTTGTTTGCGAGTACACCCGCTTGCCAATACTGTTCAAAGTGCTGAGGTTGAATCAATCGAACAGTTTGGGCTTCCATGGTCTCGAGCCCAAGAGCAATAATATCGTCCATTCCTTCGACGATTGTTCGCCCCTTACAGGACAAAGGTACGCCAGCAGGACCTAGTTTCACACCCATCATTCCACCCCCGCGAATACAAGCCAAGCCGTTCCCTACATTAACCCCTTTCCGTCACGCGTTTGCCGGAAATCTGTACACAATGTGCAATACGACGGTTCATGAAGGTGAAACGAAACGACATCATATGTCGGAAATAGTTGAAGCAGCCGTTGCTGCTTTCCGTCAAGGGAATCCTGTTTGCCTGTTTGATTCTGATAAGCGCGAAGGTGAAACAGACCTTCTCTTTCCAGCCTCATTTGCGCAACCTGCTACGATGCGACAACTCCGCCAAGACTGTGGCGGCCTCCTCTTTTTGGCGATTGGCCATGATGTTGGCGAAGCGTTTGGCTTGCCATTTTTACAGGACTTGCACACGCATGATGCGCTAACTGCAGAGTATCCAATCTTAGCCGAATTAAAGACAAACGATCTTCGATACGATTCAAGATCTGCCTTTACGCTGTCGCTCAACCATCGTCAAACGTACACTGGAATTACGGATCAAGACCGAGCACTCACAACCCGTAAATTTGCGGAACTAACCTCAACAGTGTTTGATGAGAACCTCAGTGGAGCAGAAGCGCAACGTAGAATGGGCGCAGAATTCCGTACGCCAGGGCACATTCCTGTGTGTCGAGAATCGCAAGGAGGTCTCTTGACCCGTCAAGGTCACACAGAACTTGCGGTAGGAATCGCACGACTTGCTGGACTGACGCCGGTTGTCATTGGTGCTGAAATGTTACAGCCCGATGGAGATGGAGCGCTCTCAGTCGTCGATGCTCGAATCTGGGCAGGTGAACGAGGAATTCCATTCCTCGAAGGTGCAGAAGTCATTGCAGCGTTGCATGGTTAATCTCAAGAACATGATTCCTCTGCTGGATTTTGGTGAACACGATGCGTAAGGTCATGGCCGTGGGAGTTTTCGACCTTCTCCATGCAGGCCATCTTCACTACCTTGAACAGGCAAAAGCACTCGGTGATCATTTGACTGTCGTTGTTGCCCACGATGATACAGTCCGAAAGCGCAAGCACGAACCAGTGACCAATCAAGATCTTCGCCGTCGAATGGTTGAAGGTTTGAAACCTGTTGATGTCGCATGCATAGGCAATCCTCCAGATGTTCCAATCTTTGATATTCTTCCAGAAATTCAACCCTCCGTGATTGCCTTGGGGTATGACCAAGAGCACGCGGAGGATCGGATTCGAACAGAACTGGAAGAGCGTGGTTTTTCATCGATTCAGGTCGTTCGTGTTGAAGGTTTGAGCGATGATTTGGACGGTACTCGAAAGATCATTGCTCGAATCGTCGAACGAGCAAAAGGAGGTGAATTTTGATGTTCACTGGAATCGTGCAAGGCAAGGGAGAGATTGTTTCTATAGAAATTGGAAACGAAATTACAACCTTTAGAATCAGGGTTCCATCGACAGAAGGATTGCAAATCGGTGCCAGTATTTCCATCGATGGCGTTTGCTTGACTGCAACAGAATTTGCCGATCAAATTGTTTCGTTCGATGTCATTCCTGAAACACTTGAAAAGACAACCTTAGGCCAACTTGAACAAGGCCATCAGGTCAACGTTGAACGTTCATTACGATACGGTGATGAGGTTGGCGGCCATCTTCTTTCAGGCCACATCATTGGTCGAGGGCTCATCAGCAAAGCAGATCACGTCGGCGACGGTGCTCAATATTCAATCATAACACCCCCAGGCATTCGCAAATACATCGTCAGCAAGGGATATGTCGGTATTGACGGCATTTCTCTCACCATTGGTGATGTTTCTGAAGATCGCTTTAACTTGCACTTGATCCCCGAAACGCTTCGATTGACCACCATTGGAGAAAAGCAAGTAGGTGATGCAGTAAATCTTGAAATTGATTCCACAACAATGATGATCGTTGAAACCGTTGAACGAATGATGAAGGAGAAATAAGTATGACAAATATCGTAGCAGTATGCGCAATGTACCACTTGGATGAAATGGAACGGATGTTGACTATTGCAACATCTCAAGCAGAAGATTTGGGATACAACATCGTTGATGTCATTCGAGTTCCAGGATGCATGGAGATTCCATTGGCTCTCGACAGAATCCTCTCAAACGAAGACGTTGATGGAGCATTTTGCCTCGGCATTATCGAAAAAGGAGAGACCGATCACGGTCTTGTCATGGGTCAAGGTGTTGTCAAAACCATTCTGGAATTGCAATTGGTGCACAACAAGCCAATCGGTTTGGGCATTATTGGCCCAGGTGCACTACCTGAGCATGTTGGACCTCGAATTGGGCCTCATGCGACAGCTGCAGTTGATGCACTACGCCCCTTCCTCGATGAGTGATTGGCTTCTTCTTTTGTAGAATACATACGACCAGATTGCGATGATGATGGCTAAATTGGTGAACCAAACCCAAGGGGTACTCCAGCGATATCCATCGACTTGAACATCACTAAATGGGGCTAAAAATGGCGTTGGAAAGAACTTGGCCGTATGTGTCGGAATATCATTGAAAATATGAATAAACCAAGGAAGCCAGAGCCAAATTGCAGCATTCCTCGCTGAAAGCGTATTGTCGGTAAACAATCTTTCAGTAACACCTCGCTTTTCAAAAAGTATCCATGTGAACAAGAAACCAATGGTGGCCCAAATCAGACTGTGTGTGACTTGGTACGCCTCCCATGCGTACCACCCAAAATCGGCTGTGACGGTATCTGCATTGACCTCTGGGCGTTCATCCAAAAAGAATGAATTTGGAATGAAAACGAGCAAGTCTGGTAGAACACCCATCAGTCCAGCTACCCAGAATTTTGTGCGTCCACTTGTCGCACCCGATCCCATCAACCAATGTGAGGCGACATCCATGTCACAAGCGATGGTTCGTAAACAATAAATTCTGGCATCAAATCTTTGTGGCGAAGTAGTATCTAGAGAAGAAGCCGAGAAAACAGAGGGATAATGTTCAAGTCCATCGGGGTATTGGTCGTAGAGTGAGTCAAATGTCGGATGTTCACAATGTCATCATTATCGGTTCTGGTCCTGCAGGATACACTGCTGGTTTGTACGCAGCTCGAGCTATGCTCGAGCCGCTTATGTTCGCTGGTTACATGTCCGGTGGCCAGTTGATGCTCACAAGTGATATCGAAAATTTCCCAGGCTATCCGGAAGGTATCGGTGGCCCAGAGATGATGATGCAACTTCGTGAGCAAGCAGAACGATTCGGTTTGAGCGTTCAAGACAAGAATGTCGAGTCGGTAGACACCTCTTCTCGACCGTTCAAGGTCACCGTTGAAGGTGAAGATTTCTTCGCTCATTCGTTGATTGTCTCCACAGGCGCGGAATCCATTTGGCTCGACGCACCTGGTGAAGCAGAACAAAAGGGACGAGGCATTTCCACATGCGCAACATGTGATGGAGCCTTTTTCCGAGATGAGGAAGTCATTGTGATTGGTGGTGGAGATTCTGCTTGTGAAGAAGCAACCTTCCTCACACGTTTTGCTTCGAAGGTTACGCTGATTCACCGTCGAGATGTCTTCCGGGCTTCGACCATCATGTACGAGCGAGCTGCAAACCATCCAAAGATCGAGATCAAGACCTTCCGTCAAATCAAGGAATGGCTGAGCGATGAGAAGGGACTGACGGGGGCTGTTCTCGAAGATCCAAGGGATGGGTCAACGGAAGAGATTGCTGCAACTGGGGCGTTCATTGCCATTGGTCACAAACCGATCACCAGTTTCCTTGGTGGACAAGTTGAAACCGATGAAAACGGCTACATCATTCACAAGAACCACACCATGACTTCGGTTGATGGTGTCTTTGCAGCAGGTGACGTCGTCGATACACGTTACAAGCAAGCCATTACCGCAGCTGGAATGGGTTGCCAAGCCGCTATGGATGCAGAAAAGTGGCTTGAAGAAAACGTTCATTGAGCAACGATGTCTATTTGATGAAGCAACAATACGCATCAACATGGTCGATATGGAGCGACACGCACGTCATCTTGTCCTTCCACAAGTTGGAATCGAAGGGCAGGAGAAATTGGCCAAGGCGAAGGTGTTCGTCGTTGGAGCTGGAGGGCTTGGTAGTCCCGTTCTCCTCTATCTCGCTGCAGCAGGTATTGGTACCATTGGAATCATTGATGACGATCGTGTCGATATTTCAAATCTGCAACGACAGGTGCTTCATCGAACCGAGGATGTTGGTCGGCTGAAGGTTGAATCTGCGAAAGAACAACTTCTTGCCCTTGATCCAAATCTAACTATCGTTGAGCACAAGGAACGACTCAATCCTGAGAATGCACTTGAATTGTTTTCCGGCTGGGACATAGTCGTTGATGGAACAGATAACATCCCTACTCGATACCTCATCGATGATGCTTGCCATCTTCTCTCAATTCCATGGGTCTATGGCTCAATCCATCGATTTGAGGGTCAAGTGTCGTTCTTTTGGACAAAAGAAGACCGTCGCTATCGAGATTTGTTTCCAGAAGCACCGCCTGCTGGAGCGTTGCAAAATTGTGCAGAAGCAGGTGTGTTTGGTGTTCTTCCAGGCGTTGTAGGCAGTCTTCAGGCTACGGAGGTCATCAAGCACATCGTTGGTATGGGATCGAGCCTCATTGGCCGTTTGCTCCTATACGATGCAGAATCGATGACGATGCAATCGTTGCAATTTGGCGCTCTTGATTCCAAGCCAGATTTGACAGATTTGTCCCACGCTCAAGCGTTGTTTGACGAACCTGCATACTGCACGCCGCACCCTCAGCAAGTTCAAAAAGACGAAATTGCACGAGAATCCATGATGCAATCGATCACCGTGCCTGAGTTAAAATCCAAACAACAAGGAGGATGGAATCCTTTCATCATCGATGTCCGTAGCGATCAGGAGCTGGAGCAAGTCCGCCTCTCTGCGTTTGATTTACATGTTGTTCACGATGCAGCCGATTCTGCAATGAATGACATACCTGAAGATCGTGATATTGTGGTCATGTGCCGAAGTGGTATGCGTTCTCAAATGGCCCTCATGTTGCTTAACCAATCCGGAATTGATTCGAGTCGTTTGTACAATCTTACTGGTGGCATCATGGCATGGGGACAAATCGCTCCAGAAGACATTCATCACGGCTAATTTGAGGGTGAGGTTCAAAGAGCCGGAGGTCTCGTTTCCTTCTGGTCATCATGGGAAAGGTCATCGTTGCTGACGAGAATCAGGGTCGTCGTACCCTTCTCGCATCAACGCTTGAACGTGAAGGATTCGATGTAACCCGAGCAGGAACCTTACGTCAAGCAGAAGGGACAGCCCTTGCTGTCATGCCAGAAGTTGTTTTGCTCGATGGAGAATGGAAATCTGGTGACGCTATTGATGCTGCTCAACGATTGATGGGCGACCCTGAATTTGCATTCAAGAGCCGCATTGTTCTTTTGTCCCGCTCAACAACACCTGATTTCATGTTGATCGCTGCAAAAGCGGGCATTCACGAAGTGATTGGAAAACCAGTGGACATGAAAGTTCTCATCGATCAATTGTGGAAGCACAGTCGTAAACAATTCGTCCCTCCTCCAGCAGATGTTACGCTCGATACTGGAGGTGGATCGTTTGATGTCGCAGTTATGGCTGGTGGAGGTGGATGGGCGCTTCCCATGCTCAAAGGGCTGGTTGGGCCAGACCGAATCAATGAGTCCTTCATCAACGAGATTCTCTCTCAAATGGGTGAGGAAGGAATGGATGTTGATTTGGATCTCGAAGCAACGGATCTTTCGAACCTTTTACGGGTCGCACTCAATCGTTTGGTACAGGAGGGTGATGCCTCAGTTGAGGCAGCAGGCCCATCGTTTGAAGACCTGAAAAAGAAGAAGTCACTTGGGAGTCTAAACGAACAACCTGCACCTGTATCCACAGGTGGAATGGAATCCATTTTGGAACAACAAGCAGCGAACATCGCCGATGAAATTGAATCAAAAATGGATGAGATATTGGATGAGGTTCCAGAACAAATCGCACTTCTACCTGATGACGATATGGACAGAATCGACCCTCAGGTCTTGCGAATGACTCGGTTAACAACAGAAATGGTGCACGAATTGATGTGGGATTTGGGGCGTCCAGGAGCCGTTGCCGACATCACACTCATGACCAGAATTGAGGATGCAACCGAAATGCTTGGGGATGTTCTTTCTTCATTACCGGAATCGGAAGAGGAGTGAACCCAGTGAAGAAAATTCCTCGGCCTTCGGTGTCCCAACTTCCCAAGCCGTCTGAACTTCGTCTCATCGATGGTAAGCAAAATCTTCAGCAAATGAAACAACAAAAGGTGCGACTCTACCAGTGGAGAGCCTTATTCGGGGTTGCAGCTTTGCTCTTGTGTGCATTCGCAGGTTATTTCTTGTTCCAAGATGCTGTGAACATCATTGAATGGATCAAAGGCTTCGGAATTTGGTCACCAGTGTTGTTCACGATTGCGCTCTCTCTTGCGATTGTTCTTCTCCTGCCCACTCCATTTGTCAAAGTTGGCGCAGGAGCTATTTTTCCGTTCTGGATTGCCGTAGTTGTGAATTTTATCGCATCAATGGTCGGGGGTTTTATCGCCTTTGTCTTAGGAAGGTGGTTGTTCCGTGATTCGATTCAAGAAGCGATTCAAAACGATCAACGCATGCTCAACATTGAAGCAGCATTGGGCGAAGATGCGATGCGAATCTCGGTTTTGGTTCGTCTTTCCCCCATTCTTCCCGATGAATGGCTCAATTACATTATGTCAGCAACGCCTGTTTCGCTTCGAGTGTTCTTACTCTCAAACGTTTCAAGTCTGATTTACTGCCTGATTTATGCCTATTATGGACATGCTCTCGGTTCAATTGCTTTGAGTCAATCAGGTATGAATGGATTGACACAAACGAGCGGTGGCCTCTTCCTTTTACTCCTCGGAGTCGTTGCAACAGTCCTTGCAACTGTGGTCGTCACACGAACTTCAATCCGAGTTCTCAAAGAAGCAATCGGTGAAGAAGAGTGAGTCGTTTCACCAAATCCATGAATCCATAGCCTTGAAACAAGGTGTCCCTTCGCAAACACGGGGCGGGGTCATGACACAGGGTGAACAACCAGTCATTCACGGTGCTGATTGGACGCCGAGTGAAGCATTGACCTTCACACAACCGCTTCTCATTGATGCAGCACGAGCCGAAGTAATGCGGTTTTTTTCAGAGCGACACGAAGGACATGTTTTCCTTGCTGCAAACATTTGGGATCACCTGAACGTTGACGGTCAACATTCCTTTGATGGTGATTCATGGCATGCCTTCAGTGAACGATTTGTTGATGCCTTCAGGCGCGGCTTTGAGGCGCAAAACACGCACAAAATTTCACCCATTCTCGACAAAGAGGTCATGCCGCGAAGAACCATTGAGGAACATCTTCAACGTCGAATGCAGCACCTCATTATCGACTTGCGTTTGTGCTTGAGGCGTCTTGCTCACTACATGTCGACGTCGATGGAACATCGCCTGGAATGGCAACGCATGATGACTCGTACACGAGCTATGGATGCCCATCTCAAGGAAGTCTTCTTCTCTGGAATGGAAACACCGGATGGGTCAAGATTTGGAGGCAAAGGATTCCGTTCAACTTGGCAGGAGGGTGTCGTTGCTGTTGCAACAGCATTGAACCGAACGGATCAACCAGACAAATCCCATACTCCCGGAAATGGATACGATGGAGATTTGGTCGCCCCAATGATTCGTGACGTAGGACTTGCCCTTGCTATGGGCGATACGGTTGTCGACGTTATGGCTGCTCAGATGGGCAAGGCTGGTTCGAACCAAAACGGTGGTCACGAGGGAGCAGGAGGACGAGATCTCCACATCGGTGCTTGGCACGTGGGGGTGCTTCCACCAACTGCACCGCTTCCAATCGCAAGTGCGACCATGACGGGTCTTGCTTTTGCCGGATGGAAACAATCGCTTGATCGATTCCATGTGGCTTGTATTGGAGAAGGAGCATCATCCTCAGGAGAATATTGGGAAGCCATCAATCTTGCAGGAGCACGAGGGTTACCAATCTGCTACATTCTCCAAAACAATCAGATTGCCCTCGATACGCCTCCTGCTCATCAGTCTGGAGTTGAACTTTGGGCTGACAAAGCCGTTGCCATGGGATTCCCCGCTTGGACGATCGATGGCTCAGACCCAGCAGCATGGCACGCAAGTGTGGCAACTGCTCGTGAATTTAGTCTTGAAGGGGGAGGTCCAACAATGGTTCATGTTGAAACCATGCGAGGGTGCGGTCACGCCCATCATCATGATGACCTCTACCTTGGTTCAGAGACGGGAACGCCCCCGGGATACGTTGACCGCGATTTGCTTGAATATTGGGCGAACAAGGATCCAATTCCTTCCCACCGGGAATTGTTGTTGACCCTCGGCATCAGTGAACAAGATCTTCTTGACATGGAATCTGAAGAACAACAGCGTGTTGATGAAGCACGAGAAGTCGTCGAAGCAATGGCATGGCCTGAACCAAGAACGGTCACAAAGGGTGTAACAAACCTTCATGATGCACGAACGCATCAAGATCACCTTGATGCAATTGGGAATATTTCCGATGTTCAATCCTTGGCATCACATCAACCACTCGACTATGTCGAATCAGGGGGTTGGACGTATGCCCGAGCAATTCAGCAGGCCATGGTTGATATCGCGAATACATATGGCGAAGATTGCGTCTTCATTGGTGAAGATATGGAAGTTGCAGGTGCCTTTGGAATGAATATGGCTCTGAAGAACGCCGGTCATCAGGAAAAATTGGTGGATATGCCGTTGTGTGAAGCCATCATCGTTCATGCTGGAGTCGGCACTGCGTTATCTGGAATGCGCCCGATGGTTGAAATCCAATTCGGAGGTTTTGCAGCGTTGGGATTCAATGCTCTTGTGAACAATGCAGCAATGTTACGATGGCGCTGGGGTGCTGATTGCCCAATGACGATTCGAATTCCTCTCGGTGCTCGAACGCGTTCAGGTCCTTTCCACGCAAATATGATCGAATCCTGGTTTGCGAACGATCCGGGTTTGGTTGTCCTCGCCCCTGGAACGCCACAAGATGCTTACGATTTATTGGTTGAGGCTGCACATCTCAATGACCCTGTCTTGTTCCTTGAACACATTGGACTCTATGGCTTGCGTGGAGGAAAGACCGGTTGGGGTCAGAACATCAATCAGAAGGTTGACACTGAATCTGTTCATACGTCGATTGAACAAGGAAAACGTCACGCTATTGGCAAGGCATCGATTGTGCGAGAAGGTGATGACCTGACCATTGTCACATGGGGCGCCATGGTTCACATTGCTGCCGAAGCGTCTGAGAATCTCTCGGAGAAAGGGATTGATGTCGAAATCATCGATCTACGCACCCTCTTGCCATTTGATGCAGAATCCTGTATCGCATCCGTTCAGAAAACAGGTCGACTAGTGGTCTTGCAAGAAGGACAATGGCATGGTGGTTTAGGCCATACGATCCAATCACGGATTCTTGAGTCAACCTTCTACCAACTCGAAACGCAACCCATCGTGATTGGTGCTATCGATACACCTGTGCCGTTTTCACCACCATTGGAAAACCACACCATTCCTTCTGTTGATCACGTGACCCGTGTTATTCAGAAGTTGATGGAATAAATCGTTCAGCAAGCACAGCCAACCAAGCCCCAAGAATCGTGCAGATGAAGTAAACTGGAATGATCAAAACATCACCTGAAACGAGATTGGGGCCGAAGGTACGAGCTGGATTCATACTTGCCCCTGTATATTGCCCAAAAACAAAAGCAAGGATGGCAACAGTTGCTCCGACAACGACAGCAATTGGAATCCATTGCTCGGTTTGTCGGATGATCCAAAGAATTGAGGCCATAAGCAAGAACGTGATGAGGATTTCAATCCCAATCAGGTTGATCCAAGAAGTATTTCGTACAGTTGGCCCAGCACCATTCAAGAGGAAACCTGCACACAATGCGCCTGCTAGTTGACCAACAACATGGGCAATTGTATCCTCGCTGGAGAGGTTGCCTCTGAACCAGAAGGCAATCGAAACTGCAGGATTGATGTGAGCACCACTCCAGCGACCAATGGCGATGATTACCAAGGCTACAATTGCTCCAAAAGCAATCGAAATTTCAAGCGATGAACGTTCTAAGGCAACGCTTCCACATCCGACAAAAACCATGCTGAAGGTGCCGCATGCTTCGATGCTTCCACGCTTCCACATCGTTCCAACGAAATCAATGCAGAACATCATCTTACCCCATCCTCTTGACAGAAGCATCAAAACCCATAACCCATGGGGAGTTTATGGAGCAGAAGGATGAGTTGATGGGGATACCCCAACTCATCCACTTCAATGCCATGCTCATTACTGGAGCATTGTTTCTTGCAATCGTCTTGATGAAATACATTGGGCAATCCAATTCAATGCTCGTTGTCAGTATCATTCTTCTCCTTTCGCTCGGCTTACTCATCACCAGTGCGGACTTTTTCATCGAGGGTGCAAAGGGTCTTGCACGTAGGGCTGGAATCGCAGAAATCGTCATTGGATTAACCATCGTTTCAATCGGAACATCCCTTCCCGAAATTCTCGTTTCAGGAAGCGCTGCTTATGAAGCGAGCCAAGGAAAGGCTGGCGCAGCAGATTTTGCTATTGGCAGTATTCTTGGCTCAGTCTTGGTTCAAATCACGCTAATCTTGGGAATCGTTGTTATGACACGATCTGTCAAAGTCCGTCCATCGTGGTTGAATCGTGATGGTGTCATCATGCTTCTGGCAGTGGTTCTTCTTCTATTCTTTGTCTGGACAAACAACACGCTTGAGCGATGGGAAGGAGCGATTTTGGCCTCTCTCTACATTGCCTACATTGTCTGGTTGTTGATGAAACGTGAAGCCATTCGCCAAGAAGAGGTAGAGGATGCGGGAGAGTACGAGATTCGTGGTTCGAATTGGAGTTCCGCTGCTTACATGCTGATGATCTTCGTTGGCCTTGCCTTTGCGGTCTATGCTGCCAATATCTTGGTTGAGCAAGCCTATGATTTAGCCCTAAAATTGAATGTGCCTCACTCAGTCATTGGAACAACTGTATCGGGAATTGGCACTTCGCTACCTGAACTTACCATTGCACTAATGGCTGCAAAGCGAAGCAAAGGTGTTGCGATTGGAACGTTGATTGGTTCAAACATCACAGATCCGCTCCTCTCTGTAGGAATCGCTTCGATGATTCATCCATTGTCCATTTCATCCGCTGACAACGGTTTGACGATGGATATCATCGCTCCTGCAACCGTTCTCGGTGTCCTTCTTGCACTCTTTTTCATGCGTCGAACGTATCGTTTTGAGCGATGGGAAGGAGCGTGTTTGGTCTTGTTTTACATTGTTTTCTTGGTCGTTTTGCAATTGAATCGCTGAGTTGACTCAAAATCAAGACTTATGTCCGACCTTCAACTGGGCAGTTCATGGTCGACTTCCAATTGGACGAAATGCAAGAGATGTTGCGCGAACTTGCACAGGAGTTTGCTCGTGACGAAATACGTCCACATGCCGAGCATTGGGACGAAGAATCCATCTATCCCAAAGAGACCATTCAACTCGCACATGAAATGGGTCTTCTCAATCTTCATATTCCTGAGGAATTTGGTGGCCCAGGACTTGGTTGCATGGAAGAAGTCCTCGTCAATGAAGAACTCGCTTGGGGCGATCCAGGGTTTGCTACGGCTGCGTATGCAACGGCATTGGCCTGCGCTCCAATCATCACAGGAGCAACTGAGGCACAAAAGAACATCTGGTTGCGTAAAGTTGCAGAAGAAGGCGCTCTCGCATCCTATGCCGTTACTGAGCCTGGTGCAGGATCGGATGTCGCAGCGATCCAAACAACGGCAGTTCGTGACGGGGATGAGTATGTTATCAATGGCTCAAAGATGTGGATCACTGGCGCAGGGTACGCAGATTTCTTCTTCGTTCTTGCCAAAACTGATCCTGATGCTGGATATCGAGGTATGTCAGGATTCATTGTTGAATCAAACGCAGATGGACTTTCTCTCGGAAAGAAGGAAACCAACATGGGTCAACGATGCAGTGATACACGTAGCATTACGTTCAACAATGTACGAGTTCCTGCCAACCAATTGGTCGGTGAAAGCGAATCAGGTGGATGGATGAATGCAATGAGCGCATTTGATTTGAGCCGACCGAACATTGCAGCCCATGCAACTGGACTTGCACGAGCAGCTTACGAGCATGCACTCCAATACAGCAATGAGCGCCAAACCTTCGGCAAACCATTGCATAAGCACCAAGCGATTCAATTCATGCTGGCTGATATGAAGACCAACATCGAGGCAAGTCGAATGCTCACATGGAAGTCTGCGGCTGATGCGGATGCTGGGATCAAAAACACAGAATCAGCGGCACATGCGAAGCGATTCGCAGCTGATACTGCAATGCAAGTTTCAACCGACGCAGTCCAAGTGTACGGCGGATATGGATATTCAGAAGAGTATCCAGTTGCTCGGCTTATGCGTGGTGCAAAAGTGATGCAAATTTACGAAGGAAGCAGTCAAGTCCAACGCATGATTATCGGACGAGAAATCACGAAGAATCTTTGAGTTGAATAGATTCAATCGAACCGCTGCATAATATCATCAGATATGTCCTGAAACCAGTTGGTTTGAATCGAATCCAAATCAAATGGTTCGTCATCACCATCAAAATGCCAAAAGTCTGGAAGGAAATCGATAAATTCAACCTCACGGTCTTCTTCCATGTAGTCCAGTACATGTTGCGGATTGCCTTCGTGGGCTGATTCATCGATCATATCCTGTGTGACCACCAGTTCTTCTTGGAAGGTGAAGACTTGATACAATTCTTCACGTGGGCAGACAATGAATTGTGCAACGAGTGGAATCTCCATGGCCAGCTTAATGTCGTTATGTAGGCTTAGTGCTAGGGATGCAAGACGATCACCAACGGGCAGATGCTCTTTATTTTCATGAATATTGAGGCATAATTTGGCTGTATACCCTCGTGAGTTTTCAGAATCAAAATCCCGCTTCCAAGCAGCTCCTGTGACTTCAGTCGTCCAAGGCGTCTGAAGAAACAACCCGATTGGACGGGAAGCTTCAACCTCATAGTGCCTTCCAGAACGGCCACGAACTCGCACAAGAATCTTGTAAATTGAATTTGAATCAAGCAATTCAATACCATCGATGTTGCAAACCTCACGAAGAAATTGCATGGATTTCTCATGCGGATTCAGGTCAGATTCCATCGACATGGTTCATTCTCTTTTCCACCGTTTATGAACCGAAATTCTCAATTTCATTCCATTCATCGCCGTTGTATGGGGGCAGTTGACGTAATCATCTTGGCAGCAGGACGATCCTCTCGCCTCGGTCAACCCAAAGCACTCGTCGATGTGAATGGGAAGACACTGATTGAACACCTAGTCAAGAGACTGCATCAACAAGGTAATGTTGAGGTGACCATCGTTACCAACACCGACCTTCTCGCCGACGTGATGCTGCTATGCCCTTCTGGCCACGTTGTGCTCAACTCAGACCCGGAGAAAGGTCGTACGGGTTCAGTTCAATGTGGGCTTGCAAGCATTCTCGAACGCAACGGCAGGTTACCAAAGAAGGTGCTTGTGGTACCTGTTGACCGGCCAGGTTGGAGCATTGAAATTGTCAACGAACTTCTTCAATTGGAAACGAGTTCTTGCCCTACTTGGAACAACCGTGGCGGTCATCCATTACTGATTGTTGGTGATGATATCAATGCAGTGTACCTCTCGGTAGCCGATGCTCCTCTTTCTTCTTTGATTCATCGACAGTCCATGCCGGTTGATTTTGAATGGCTCCATCTGAACATCGATACGAAAGAAGACTTGGCCGATCTCCTCGCCGCTTCGAACGGGGATTGGTTCTAGGGCAAATCGTATGTGTATGTTCTCCGAGGCGTTGTCATGACGGCAAGGGTTCTGGCATGGGTGTTGGAACAATTGCAACACAATTCACCAGTCGTCCTTGCTTCAGTTGTCGGAACTAAGGGAAGTGTACCCGGGAAAACCGGTGCGAGATTGGCCATGAATCGACATCAGGAGTGGGTAGGTACAGTCGGTGGAGCTGGTCTCGAGCACCGAATTCTCAAGCGTTGCAAAACCTTGCTCCTCCAGTCAAAAGCCACATCAGAAGTCCATACGTTTGGGCTCAACAAAGGGGCGAAGGGCTATGAAGTGCAACCACTGGACTCACTCTGTGGTGGACAAGTCACCATTTCTCTGGAGTTGATGTTGCCAATGCCACACATTTTGTTGATGGGAGGAGGACATTGTTCGGAAGCCATATCCGTGCTGTTACCCAAAAAAGGATGGAACTATTCCGTACAAGACACTCGTGAGGCGTTTACAACAAGTGAACTCTATCCCGAAGCAATTGAACGCTCCCACTCAACCGTTGAAGGGTTCTTCTCTGGTGAAACGTCTGAATCACTCACACGATTTTCGGATATCCTTTTGCTCGGACATGATTATTCTGAAGATCTTGAACGTCTTCAATGGTTGTTGCACCTTGCTGAAGGTGCGGATGTTTCGCCCGATGGCAAGGCCTTTCCTCGAATTGGAGCCATCGGTAGTCGTTCGAAATGGAAATCGTTCACCGATTCGTGCATCGAAGCCGGGATTCAATCTTCAACCCTTGACCACGTTCGATGCCCTATCGGCTTGAACATCGGTGCTGAATCGCCTGAAGAGATTGCAATCGCCGTCATCGCAGAGATTCTATCGATGCACAAAGATGCTGATGTTCATGCCCCAAATTGGCGAGATCAGTGAGGCCATCCCTATGCCATCGATGGATGAGTCTTGGGAAATGCGAAACGGTTTGGTCATTCCGAATCGTTGTGTTCTTGCAGCAATGACCAATAAACAGAGTCATGCAGACGGAACGCTTTCAGATGAAGAGATGCGATTTTTGATACGTCGTGCTGAGGGTGGATTTGGGCTAATCACAACTGCAGCGTCACATGTGCAAGAATCTGGCCAAGGATGGGAAGGTGAGTTCGGAGTATGGGGCGATCACCATCTTGCAGGATTGACTTCACTTGCAACACAGTTGAAACAACATGGTTCGAAATCGTTTGCTCAGATTTTCCATGGAGGCATGCGCGCACCTTCTTCGATTACAGGTCAGCAAGCCTCTTCAGCAAGCGTGAATTTCATTTCCGAAAGTGAAGGTTCTTCGAGAAGTCTTTCCACAAGCGAGGTTGAAGAGACCATTTCATGCTTCATAAAAGCCGCACAACGCTGTGAAGCAGCAGGTTTTGATGGGGTTGAACTCCACGGTGCGCATGGTTACCTTATTGCTCAGTTTCTTGGTTCCAACACCAATCGACGCAGTGATGTGTTTGGAGGTGATGTCGAACAACGCAGTACCTTCCTTCTGCGTATCATTCGTGGTATTCGAGAGGTCGTACAAAGCGAATTTGCCATTATGGTACGTCTTTCTCCAGTATCCGAGGAAATTGGGATCACACTTGAAGAGACGAAGCAAGTCATTGAATTGCTGATTGAAGAGGAAATTGATGCCCTACACATCTCATGTTGGGATGTTTTTGAAAAGCAAAAGAATGGTCGAACAATCACCGAAGAGATCTGTTCGGTCTATTCTGATTCCATTCCAATCGTATCGACCGGTTCGGTTTGGAATGCAGAAGACGCTCAGTTTGTTCTTGACCAGGCTGCACAAGCGGTCGGCGTGGCTCGAGTCGCACTGCCACATCCGGATTGGGCTCGACGTGTCAACGATATGGCATACAATCCCAAACGTCCTCCGTTCTCTCCAGATGAGTTACTCTCAGTAGACCTAAGCCCAACGTTTGTCGACTACATGCGACGATGGAAAGGGTTCGTTACTGACGGTCGGTGAAGATTAATTCTCGGAAGTGAACCAATTCAAACACAGATTCGCGGATGTCATCGAGCGCAAGATGTGTAGCCTTCTTTTCGAATTTTGGCAATTCGGGGTACCATCGCCGAGCTAATTCCTTGATCGTTGAAACATCGACCATTCTGTAATGCAGGTATTCCGTGACACTTGGCATCTCTTTGACGAGGAATTGACGATCGTTCCATACCGAGTTGCCGCAGAGTGGTGCAGTATTTTTTGGAACGTGTTCTTTGATGAAGTCAAGTGTCTGACGCTCGGCTTCTTCAAGACTGACGGAGTTGTTTCGAACCCGGTCGATCAATCCACTACCGAAGTGATGCCTTGTGTTCCAATCATCCATGCCTTCAATCAAATCTTCAGAGACAGAAATAGCAAGATTCGGCCCCTCTGCAATGATGTTGAGTTCAGAATCAGTGATGATTGTCGCAATTTCAATAATGCTTTCACGTTCCAAATCCAAACCCGTCATTTCGAGGTCAATCCACACCATGCGTTTGTTGAGGTCGTCCATAATGAACCGAGGAGAATTGGGTTCTTGAAGTCGGCGTAGCATTCTTGACGGAGAAGTATTCCGGAGAAGCATGGTTGATGCCTCTGACGTCGCTTTTGAGGCTTTCATTTGGTTTAGTCCAACAAAAATCTGGTCGACTCTTGTGATCATCATGGTTGTTCTTGCAGGAGGTTGGTTGTTTTTTCAGGTCACCTGGGATGATGAAAATGGATCGCAAAATAGTGCAGGAGAAGCGAATCTCGACACGGATTGGAGGCATTACTCCGTCGTAGCACCTGTTGATACGGGCATCAATGTCTATCACGACCATTTCCGAACGGATGAAGTCTATCCAAACTGGTTGCTTGAATCGCTTGGCGTGACCAAAACATGCGACATAACGTTTGATGGTTCATGGCAAGACCGCTATGAGGCTGACAAAGAATCCTGCTGGGACAACATCACGACATCCGATATTGTGTATTTCTATGGGACGAAAATCATCGGGACATCACCTGACGGAGGCACGGATATTCACATTCTTGACGACCCTTCAGATGGACACGGTACGGCAGTTACGGGTGCAGTCTTAGATGCTAATCCAGATGCAGTCATTTTCTTCGTTGAAGGTTTCTCGACGGAAGCCGTTCTTGCTGCTTCAAATCAGCCACTCGTTGACATCATTTCCACATCATTTGGAGCAATCGGCTCTCTTCCAGTGCCTGGTATTGAGACGGGAACCTATGAAGCAGTTGTCGTCAACAACAAGATTCACACAGGTGCTGCTGACAATACACCTTCTCCAGCCGTTCAAGATGCAACTGCTGGCCCACCCTGGTCGATTGGTATTGCTGGATACGCTGAGGAGGGGGACGACCAAAAGGAGACCATGAGTGGTTCTTATCCAGACATAGCAGCCGATTGGACGCAGGTATTGCCGAATCACGATGATACGGATGGCTATCATGAGACGTCAGGAACGTCCTTTGCAACACCCCGCACGGCTGGAATTCTGTCCTTCATTCTTCAAGAGCTCCGAGAAGAATTCAATGATGTAGGCTCCGGTGCTTCGACAGAACGTAGTGGATATCTCGTTGATGGTACGACCAGTGAAGGTGAATCCTTTACCATTCGTAATTCGGAGGTTCGTAACGCACTAAACTTGTCTGCATGGTATCCATCGTTTACGACTTGGGATCCATTTTCAGGTACAACACCTGTTTCACCGGTTGCACCCTGTACACAGGTTGGTTGGGGTGTTGTGAACATGTCGAACATCGAACCTATGCTGATGCATTTGAATGGAACTCAAACCATGGATAACCGCCCTGGAGACGTTGTTCTATGCATGAACATCAATCAGGAGGCACGTGAGGCTTACTGGGGGGTCTACCCTACAGCATCCAATGAAGCCCTTGTCTCCGATCGAGGCGCCATCTTCAGAGAAGAATGATCACAGTGGCTCAAAGTCGAGAACGATTTGTCCAAGCATGTTGACTCGTACGACAGGCTTGAAGCCTTCATGCGGTGTCATAGCAATGGTTCGTGTGATCTGTTCAATCGATTCCTTTGGTAGACGGACATCAAATCCTTCCATCGTTTTGATGTAACCGACGTTGTTGGTCATGGCTTTACCAATTGGCTTGATGATTTCATCCAACTCTTCTTCGATTGCTTCACCCAAACCGAGGAGTTCTATTTCATCAGCATTGGTGCTGCCCATATCATCAACGGACGATGCTTCAGTCTTGATTTCATGTTCTTGAATATCGTCGTTTTCTCCTTCAAAATCGTCTTCCTCAACGACATCAATTTCAGGAATTGGTTGTTGAGGAACCACCGTATTTCCAAAGACTTGAGGGATAACAACATCTTGTACGTCGAACAACGATCGGCGTTGCATGTACATGAAGCCGTAACCAAGAGCAAGCAATCCGGTGATAACAAGTGTCAGGCTTCTGAAGAGAACATCATTTGACCCATCCAGGTAAATGTAAAGCGTAATCATCGTCAAAATGGAACCAAATACGCCGAGTCCACGTCGCCAACGAACTTGCGCCTGCCTTTCATCAAAGCCAGTAACTGCGAGTGCTGTCAAAATCGCTGCAGTCAAGAAGAAAGCAATCTCTGTCTGGTCTTGCCCGAAGGCGTAAATGACACCAGTAAGAGCGGATACAACACCAGAGAAGCCCATGTACTCGATGAAGTTGAAGAATTCATCATCATCCTTCCATGTGAAAATCTTGGAATCGTAGATTCGATCCGTCTTTGAGGAGAGGTAAATCATGACAGCACCTTCGACAAAGAATATGCCTCCGATGAGGAATTGTCTTAGGGAATCCGATCCAACGTCAAACTGGTGGATGAGATTGGCTGCGGTCAATCCATCGATGAGTGGAAGGAACAGAATCGACACCTTGTCGCCTTTCTGTACGGCTTCATAGGTGGCCCATCCACTACCGGCAAGCATGCCAAGACCATTGACAACATCAAAGGAAAGGAGAAGCGTTGAAATCGCCAAAAATCGTAGTTGTGTATCCAGAGAGTATGGCATAAGTTCTGCTAATCGTTCTTTATCTGTGACGTTCATGCCCATGATGCCATACGCTTCTGCTAACCAAAGAACATAGATGATGGCGCCAGAGAACAGCATTGAGTATCCGAAGATATCGCCCGCGAAGTAGCCTCCATCAGCGAAACCAATCATGAACGAGAAGATGATTCCAACTGAGAGAAGTGGGATGAGGTTGACGTCTCCACGTACCCATGCATTGGCGATTCCGAAGATACAAGCGACCAGTGGCAACCAAGATGCTGATGGAAGAACAGCCCAAATGGCGAACAGGAACCAAATCATGGGCAAGAACCATGGGAACGGATTGCCCACATATTCCTTGCTTTGGACATCTCGAACACTCCATGCAAGAGGCATCAGCATATGCGCTGCGACTAGCATCCCTGTTACTCTTGTGAACCAAAGGATTCGGATTTCCGTGATGTCGCCCGAATTGTCAAAGAACGAATCGAGGAAGGCATGAGCAAGGCCATGGTCGTAGGTCCAGTACATCGAGATGGTTGCGAGAGGAGCCAACAGCGTCACACCGTGGTGTCGATACTGAATGGCTGTAATCGTGACTAGTCCGTACATGCTGAGGAAGAGCAAACCACCTGATTGGTCAAGCATTCCAATAACTAAGAGCACACAGAGCATGACTTGGTCAGCAGGCCTACTCAAGTGATCTCTGTCAAGACCACGCTTATTGATGAGGGCAAACGCACCAATCGGTGCAGAGAGGAAGATGAGATCGTACATGATGCCTGCCTTGAACAACCCATCCGTGTGTTCAACATTGAACATGAGCGGGATGGAGGAGGCTGCAACGATAAGAAGCATGAATGCACCAATCATTCTGCTTTGTGAAGAGATAACATCCATGGATTTGATTTCCCACATAACGATACCAATTGGAATGGCATACAAACAAACCAGATAGAATGCATCTCCAGTCAACACCTCAGGGTTGAGCATGCTAATGCCTATGGTGATTGCAAGAAGCGAAAAGGCCATTGAAATTCGGCCAATCGACCCAATGGAACTGTCAGCCATAACATCCGCATCATCAACTTCCTTGATGTACCATGCATTCGTTTCGGAATCGTAGGTGTAAACACCAGCTGCTTTCAATTCGAGTAACGACATCAATTGTCCAATGTCAACTTCAACATCTCGTACAGTGTTGAACAAGCCGTAAACAATCAGGCCCAGGAGGACAAACTCAAGTGAAACTCCATTCAATGCCGAAATTTGGTATGCATCTGGGATGTCAAGCTTACCGGTCAACAGCAATCCTGTACTGACGGCCAAGGATGTGATGAGCGCAAGCGTCGAATTTCGACGTTCAATGTCGTCTTTTCCTCGTGCTCGAAGCATCGATTCGTAGACCATGCCGAGCAGATAAATCACGAAGATCCAAGTGACAAACCAGTATTTGGAATCCAAAATGGTCGAACTAAGTGCAACAAATGTGACGGTTTGTACACTGTTCCAGATGGAAATCTTGTCCAATCTTCGCGCCGTTTCAGCGATGACAACAATACCAATTGCAATCGCAATGTCGATTTCGACCTGGTCTACACCATACCCAATTTGGTCGCTGAAAAGATAGGAGAACGAAAGAGCCGAGATGGTGAAATTTGCCACCCACTTTCGTGTGGCTTTAGCTGCAAAGAGCATATAAGAAATCATGATCAATGCGGTGACCCAAGGGATGATGGCTTCATCACCATCGAGGGTCCACAATGAGAAAGCAAGTCCAATCGGCATTGCCGGGACTCGATTTCTATGTGTTGCGGGGAAGTATGCACAAAGGACAGTGATCCAGAGCGCTACCGGCAACGTCAACAGTGTTGCAGCATTTTGATTTCCTAATTCAGCAGGTTTGAGTGGACCTAAAATGAGGTTGAAGTCTTCCAAACTCGCAAGAAGCATAGCAACAACAACAACACCAATCAAGAAGAACGACATTTTTTCCGCCAAGGTTTGCTTTAGTCGCTCATTCCCTGCCAGATAGCCTTGGATGATGATAATAAAAATCAACAGAGAAAGTGCGCCACCTCTTCCTTCGGATGGTGCTTCTGTGTTGAGAAGTTCGTAAACGATTGGAATGATGCAAGAAACAACGCTCACTACGGCGAAATTGATTGATTTATTGGACATGAGTGCGCTGTACATTGCAAGTCCACACAATCCAACGATTGCTGTTCCTAGAGGGTAGGATACTTCGTATTCTGCCCATTCAATCCATGTCCCAACACCAACAAGCAACAACCCAAGTGGAATGTAACTTGCAACAGCCCAGCCAAAGGAAGTGTCCCCTTTGTATCGTTCGAGGATCTTACGGTGAGCGAGCCACATGGCGAAGGCGCCGAGGGTCTGGGCATAGATCAAATTCGCACTTGCTGTGAAGTTACCCGTCTCTTCATCAACTGAACCCAAGAATGTGAATTTACTACCATCGAACTCAAATTCAGACAGGGTAAAGTATCCAGCAAGATATCGAATACCCCACAGCGTTCCAACAGCCATGAAAAAGAAAGCCATGCCAAGAAGATAGTTCTGTGAAATCATCAGTTGGAAATTGTTCTTCTTGGCTTGCAACTCGACCATGAAGAGGGCAATCCCTGCCGAAAGTAGTCCTCCTCCGAAGAGGTACGCGAATTTCTCTTCTCCTGTATTTTCAGCAAAGGCGATTCCGAGCAGTCCCGTCCAAATTGCAATCATAGCGACGCCGAACATCGTAATTTCGGTGAAACGTTCGAGTGAATCTCCATTTGTGTGGCCAGGAGCGCGGACAATCACGGGCTTGAATGGGATTTCTTCCTCATCCATTGCGTAAATCGCATCGTTTGCTATCGAGACCATTTGTTTTGGTTTCCTCTGTGGTGCAGGCATTTGAATCAATACTCGTTTGCATCTTTACAAATATAAATTAACACCCATCATTCTTGATTTTCGTAGCGATTCAAGTGAATTTTATAACACTCGAATTGAAAGAGTTCAAACAATAGTGTTTCTTGGACGAAACATGGCCCGTGTGAACTCAACAAGATTGACGCTAACAATCCTTTGTCTTACCATGTTTGTCTTACCCACCGTTCTCGCAACAGTGCCTGTCGAATCCAATGAAGATTCTGAGGGAGAAGGTTGGTGGGTCGAAACAACGGTTGACCGAGACGGAAACGGTATCGGAGACATGATCGAAGTGCACCAAAAGAACCCACTTTTCCTTGACCAAGACAAGACCCTCCCGCTGATTATTGACTTCTCATTCACGCCTGGTGCTGCTGAAATAAAGATGCTTGAGGAAGCTGTAGAGTACCGTCATCAGTGGACGTTGGAGGGCATTGATGCTCTTGCTGGTCGTGTACCGGTGGGATACATTATCGAAGCCTCTCAACTTCCTGGTGTCGTTATGCTTGAATTGGATGGTATCCTCTCCGTAGCCAACGGGGATGCCGCAGTTCTTCACGGCGTGGATACGGCATGGGCAGAGACAGGTTACGATGGTTCAGGTACAACCGTTGCCATCATCGACACTGGAATCGATGGAAACCACTCGAGCCTGGACGATCAAGACGATGACCCAACTACGTATGATCCGAAAATCATTGCATTCTACGACCCCGTCAACAATCCAAGTCTGACCAACGGAACAGAAGTCTATCCATACGACGACCAAGGACACGGTTCTCACTGTGCCGGAACAACCGCAGGAACGGGTGCTCCAAACTACGATCATCCTGGTATGGCCCCGCAAGCCTCTCTGGTCGGAGTGAAAGTTCTCGATTCAGGCGGTAGCGGATCCTTTGCAACTGTCATGGCAGGAATGGAATGGACCGTTGAGAAGCGATACGAATTCAATATTCGTGCTGCATCAATGAGCCTCGGCGGACCAGGTGCAATCGAATGGACGTCTTCGGAAGAAGACAGTGTGAATCGCTACGCAAATGAGATGGTTCGTGCGGGCATTGCCTTGTTTATTGCAGCAGGAAACAGCGCTTTTTCGGCACAAATTGGAACGCCAGGTAGTGCGGAAGATGCGATTACCGTTGGCGCATTGGACAAGGATTCAAGCATTGCGATTTACAGCAGTCAAGGTCCAACTGAAGAGGGTCGAATTAAGCCTAACATTGCTTACGTCGGTTCCGATGTCATGTCCGTTGCTCACAATACAGGCGACGGTTATGTCGCATTCAGTGGCACAAGTATGGCAACTCCGGGTGCGGCGGGTGTCGCAGCATTGATGCTGCAAGCGAATCCAGATCTCTCTCCATTCGACATTCGAAACATCATGCAAGAAACCGCCACATATCGACAATGCCACTACATGGGTGCCAATGAGCCATGCGCCGAGGACTTGATTCCGAAGAATAGGCAAAACAACGTCTACGGACACGGTGAAGTCCGTGCTCTCGATGCGTTGCTTGAGGCAGCCGAGCGGGATTATGTGTTCGACACCAACCTGAGTGTCACCATTTCAACCCCAGCGACACTCGATAACCGAATTCACCTTGAACGTGGTGACAGCATTGCCTTCGACGTGAGTGAAAACATGGAGACAGTTCAGTGGAGAAGCAATCACCTTCGTGACGATTGGTCAAACATTCACACCTTTGAATCGGGTGATTCTTCAGGTAAACTATCGATTATCGATATCATTCATCAAATCGAGCACCTTCCTGGAATTGAAATTATGGGGAACCACACGATTTCCTTGCGAGGTATCCAGTATGAAGATGGTACGACCTCTGCTTCCCCGCTTGTGACCGCAGAAATTATGGTGATGGACGACAACACAGAACCTGTTCTTTCAGGTGGCAAAGATGGGTTTTCCACGGGCACCATTGTCGGAATTTCCATTGGTGGAATCGTGATCTTCCTCATTGCACTCCTCTTAATTTCAGCTATCTCAAACCGAGAAGAAGGTACACTTGCCGGTAAGGATCTCCAAACCTATCTCGATGCTCAAATACTCGACGCAGTTGATACGGATCTTTCCGAGAATCCATACTGGGAAGAAAAGGCGTGAGACCTTACATTCATAGACGGAGGTCCCAAGGTGAGAAACATGGTCGGAAAAGAACACGTAATGATGATTCCATCTGCACCAAAGACGATCTGGTCAGCGACCGTCAACGGACAAGATGTGCAAGCCATTGCTCCATCGAATGCCATTTTGCTCGACGTTCTTCGCGATGAAGTTGGCATGCTCGGTGTGAAGCGAGGCTGCGACTTGGGAACCTGTGGTTGCTGTGCAGTCCTGATTGACGGTGAACCTCGACTCTCTTGTCTGTGCTTGGCAGGCCAAGTTGAAGGTCAAGCAATCACAACGGTTGAAGGACTTGCAGACGGGGCGCATCTCGCCCCAATTCAGACCTGTTTTGCTACGCACGGGGGTTCTCAATGTGGGTTTTGCACACCAGGATTCCTCATGAGTGCAGAAGCACTCCTCAACGAAAATCAAAACCCAACTCGAGATGAAATCGCTTGTGCAATCGAAGGAAATCTTTGCCGATGTACTGGGTATCAACAAATTGTTGATTCTATAGAAGCAGCCGCAGAAATCAAGCGAGGTGATGTACCTGCTCCATCTCCTGCCAGTGACCCTCATCCAAATCCACATCCAGGCGGGCCTGATGAACCCTCAATGCCGCCTGGTCATGCGAGGTGATTCCATGGCAGGAGGATACCGTCAACAACCAGGGGCATCTTCGGGTGAAATCCGTAAGGACGGAAAGCGTGTGGCTGGTAAACAGAAGTTTCCACCACCTGGTTCGGGAGGCTCTCGGCCAACGATGGCACCTCGTGATCTTGACGCAATCCCTGAGTCTGTCGGTGGTAAGGAGCCTCAACCAGCAGGATCACACATTCATGACCGGTACCGAACGGGCACTGAGGTTGGCAAGCCTAGAGCCTTGGTCGATTCCCACGCAAAAGTGACTGGGCAAGCATGGTATGGTGACGATGTCCGGCTTCCGAACGAAATCATAGGCAAAATACTTCGTTCACCACATCACTATGCCAAAATCAAATCCATTGACACTTCAAAAGTTGAAGCACTCCCGGGCGTTCTTGCAGTAGCTACTGGAGCAGATGCACCAAACACATTCGGTGTATTGCCTGTAACGAAAGATGAGCACGCCATGGCCGTTGAGAAAGTACGGCACGTTGGCGATCTCGTTGCGTGTGTCGCTGCTGTTGATGAAGCAACAGCCATGGAAGCGTTGAACTTGTTTGAAATCGAATGGGAAGTCCTTGAACCCGTTTTTGACCCAAGAAAAGGGTTGGAAGACCAGGATGAACCGATTCACTGGCGTGGAAAATATCACGTTGGAACAACCAACGTTCAGAAGCGTGTGTTCCAAGAATTTGGAGATCGTAGCCTCGTCGAAGATCCAACGGCCTCTTCTCACGGGAAGTGGCGAATGGAGGGTGTTCACCATGGATTCACAGAGCCACATGCTGTCGTTGCTCATTGGGATCCAAACGGGCGTCTTCAATTGTACACGCCACAACAAGTACCACACTACGCCCATCGAGCCCTCTCGACCGTTCTTGAGGTTCCAATGCACCAAATCAACGTGATTCGAACGTTTGTTGGAGGTGGTTTTGGTGGTAAATCTGATCCATTCCCTCACGAGATGTGCGCAGCCATTCTCGCTCGAAAAGCAGGACGTCCGGTTCGAATCAATTTCACTCGAGAAGAAGTGTACTGGATCAATCGTGGTCGGCACCCAAGTTACATCGAAGTGAAGATGACCGCTGACGATGAGGCTCGAATTTCTGGCTTTGATATCGACGCTCTCATCGATGGTGGTGGATTTGCTTCCTTTGGTCACGTTACTTCCTATTACAACGGTGTTCTCGCAACCGCACCTTACGAACTTGGTTCCTTCCACTACACAGGGGCTCGTGTTTGGACAAACAAACCGGCAAGTGGCGCAATGCGTGGGCACGGGGCGGTCAATACTCGTTGTGCTGTTGAAGTCGGTCTGGATGAAATGGCTGAACAAATGCAGGTCGACCCTATCGATCTTCGTTTGGCTAATCTTCTTCCTCCACACAGTCGCACAATTTCAGGTTTCAGAATCACTTCAAATGGAATGCGTGAAGCACTTGAGCGTGTTCGGGAAGGTTCCGAATGGGATTCAAAGTTCCGTCAAATGCCACTTGGCAAGGGAATCGGAATCGGGTGTGGCTTCTTCATCTCAGGGTCAGGTCTCCCCATTCACTGGGATCCAAACCGTTTCCCACATGCAACGGTGCACATGCAAATCGATATGGATGGGGGTGTCACAGTCCATACTGGTGCTGCTGACATTGGCCAGGGTTCGACAACAGCCGTCGCTCAAGTCGTTTCAGAAGTCCTCGCACTACCTATCGAAATGATCCATGTTCGTTCACATGAGAGTGACACGAGTCCGGTCGATCTCGGATCGTATTCAAGTCGCGTCACCTTCATGAACGCTAATGCTGCGATTCGTGCAGCACTTGACATTCGAGAGAAACTTCTCAACGCTGCATGGGAAATGCTGGGTTATCACCCTGATGTTCTTGTTCTCAACGATCGACGCATCTACTACAAACACGACCCTGCAGTCGGTGTTTCGTACCTCGAGGCACTTCACAAGGCACAGGAGGACAAAGGTTCACTGATCTCAAGCGGAGCTTATCGATCACCGCCCATGGGAGGTGTACACAAGGGTGCTGCAGCAGGACTCGCTCCTGCCTATTCATTCTCAGCCTACGTTGCAGAAGTCGATGTCGATGTCGAAACAGGACTCGTTTCCTGCACCGATGTTTGGGCTGCTCATGATTGTGGAAAGGCACTCAACCCGCTGGCTGTTGAAGGGCAAATTATCGGTTCTTGTCACATGGGTCTCGGCCAGGTACTGTCGGAAAAGATGGTTTATGGACGAACAGGACATTTGCAGAACCCGAATCTGCTTGAATACAAAATCCCCTCCGTTCATGAAATGCCTCATGTAACTCCAATTATCGTTGAATCCTCTGACCCAGAAGGGCCATTCGGTGCAAAAGAAGCAGGAGAAGGCCCGCTTCTTCCCATCTTGCCTGCTGTCGTTAATGCTGTCTATGATGCCATAGGTGTCCGTATCCGTGAGTTACCTCTCACTCCAGATGTGGTCTGGAAGGCCATTTCGGCGAAGACAAAGGCGCTGGGAGGAATCGATGAAACGGAATTACCCTCACCTTGTCTCGAGCACAGCCCGTTGCAAGAAACATTGGTTGCTCGTGCAGTTGAGCATAAAGAGCGAGACCGACGCCGCCAGCGCAGTGAAGACACCAGTGCATACGTCAACGGTGTACTGTTCGGATTTGATCCAGACCAACCTCTGGAAGACCAAGTCGAAGGTTGGAGATCTGCTGTTGAACCTGTTCCCGAGCAATTGGCTGAACTTGGTCTTGCAGGAAAGGCTTGGTTGAAGAAAGAACAACGACAAATGGGAGGTGAGAAATGATGTTGATGCCACCATTCAATCTCCATCATCCCAAAACGGTTGAAGAAGCCTGTGAATTAGCATCAACCTTCCTTGCCAACAATGAGTCTTTTGACTGGGTTGCAGGTGGAACCGATCTTTTGCCAAATTACAAATGGCACATCAATGTCAAAACGCACGTCATTTCCCTGGCAAACATCCCTGGTCTTGATACAATTTCAATGCACGAAATTGGTGCTATGGCACGATTAGGAGCGTTGACAACGAGCAGAGACGTCCATCCTCTCATCGCATCCGCTGCGAGTAAAATCGCATCGTCCCTAATCCGTAACAATGCAACCGTTGGAGGTAACATTTGTCTTGATACCCGTTGTTTCTGGTTCAACCAAAGTGAAGATTGGCGCCGTTCAATCGACTGGTGTCACAAGGAAGATTGTGGAACAGGTTCAGACTGCCGTGTGATACCCAACCAAAATACCCTTTGTGTTGCGACCTATCAAGGAGATCTCGCACCATCGCTCATGGTTCTTGAAGGCACCATTCACATCATCGGTCCGAACGGTCAGCGAAACATCCCTGTCGAAGAGTTCTTCCAACTCGATGGGATTACACGAAACGTGCTCCAAGAGGGCGAATTTATCCTTAAGGTGACCTTCCCCGAGGGCGTTGAAAATAGGACAGGTTCGTACAAGAAACTCCGCGTTCGAGAATCCTGGGATTTCCCAGAAGCAGGGGTCGCATCGTCTTGGATTGCAGGTGATGCATCGACGCTTCGAGTCGCTTCGACTGCTTTGGAATCCATTCCACGCTCGCATCAGAACGAAATTGATGGGCTTGAAAGCGTCTTCTCAAGCGAATCCATCCCTCAACTCTCGGAAGCCATCATGAAATCAATCAAACCTGTCAACAACACGGCCTTGCCTCCAAGGTACCGAAAATCGATGGTCAGGGTACTGGCGAAGCGAAGTCTTCGAGAAATTCTTGGTGATCAATCATGAACCGAACCTCTTGGTTGTTGTTGACGGCTCTGCTTTTTGCACTGCTTCCAATCAGCCAAGCACAATTTCCTGCCAACAATGAATGGGAATTTGGATGGGATACGGAAGTTGAGCCAAGTTATGACCTTGCATTGGATGGCGGAAAGTGGAAAATCGAAGATACACTTGTATTCTTTGTTGATAATCCAAGAATCAATGATCTGAGTCTTACCATCACGGTGGAGTTTGACAACGAAGTTGATTTCATTGATACAACCTATGAAGAATCCATCACTGTGGGTTCTCAGTCCAACGAAACGTTCACGATTGAATTGAGCACTTCCGATGCAGATGAAGTGCGCAGTCACTCGCCAAGTGAAAGAATCACCATGGTCGTAACTGCTGAAGAAAGTACTGCGGGCACACCTGGGAGTTCAAAGGAAATCGATGCGAATCTGAACGTACCTCGACATCACAATCTCGTGCCAGAGGTGTCTTTGGTGGCGAGCTCCGTTGATGCCGGAACGTGGATCGAAGAAACGCTCCTGCTCAACAACATGGGCAACAGCGTCGATGCTGCGAGTAAAATCGAAGCTGACGTACGAAATTGCCCGCTTCTTGAAATCGAGGGTCTTGAAGAAGGCGAGAATGTGCAAATACAACCGACAGGTGTTGATGGTAATCAACCGACTGAGGTTCAATTCCGTATCGCTCCTTCAACAGCCCATCCAACAAAGACCTGTGAGGTTGTCTTGATTGTAACATCCGAAGGTAATGGTTTGGAGCGAAGTGTCTCATGGACAATCGAAGTTGATGAATCAGGTGGAAGTCAAGATTCAAACACCGGAGATACCGGCTCAAGTTCATCAAATTCAGGCTCGAATTCTGACAGTTCCTCGGCACTCCCAACATTGGGCGGACAAACGCTCATTATTTTGCTTGGATTCGTTGCACTCTTCCATCGAAAACGTCTCGATGTCCACTGATTTAGGTTGTTTAAAATTGACCTGATGTCATAAAAACCTCTCTAAACGTCAAGGGAGAATCATTATGTGTGTATCGTGGTTCCGAAGGAGAGAACATACTGCGCTTGTCGCAAAATGAGGTGTAAATATGGCAGAAACAGAGAAAACGAAACTCTCTGTTGAAAAGAAACTCATGGTCGGCCTCGTGGTTTCGATTCTCCTCTCGACCGTTCTAATCGTTCTTGCATCTTCTTCGAAAGAAACGGTCTTCTCTCCTTACGTTCGTGACGCAGATGGAGATTACCAATACCAACAACTCTCCAAGATGCGTGACACCCTTGGAGAGAGTGATGATGGCAAATCGGGTGAAAAGTATTCGATTTACAACACCATGTCCACGCCCATGCTTGTTAACGACTGGCAAGACCCACACCGAACAATGCTGGTCATCGCTGCACCCGAGAAGCCATTCGATGCAGCAGAAGCACAGGCCATTCACGATTTTGTCACCGAAAAGGGTGGCAAGGTCATCCTCGCAGCAAACTCAACCAACGCAAAGCGAGTTGCAGAAGAATTCGGCGTTCTATACTTCGATGCACCTGTCTCGGATGCGAAGTGGTACTACGAGGTCACCGATGCAACCGGCGGACGATTGGCTCCACAGGAAACTCGGCTCTGGTCTGTTGCTTCTGTGAGTGAAGACTTGGATCTTATGGACGAGGCTTCGCTTCGAACACCTTGTACAGAAGTCGAGGTTTCATCCGGTGCCACAGACAATTGCCGAATGCCTGTTCTTTTCCACTCGCCTACTGCGATTCAAGTTCTCGATGTTGAAGATGACAGCCGAGAGGTGAGTGTCCTCGCATCAGCAAGTGACCAAGCTTTCGTCGCTCGTTCAGGGTTCGACATCAACAACGTCGCAAATCCAAAGACAGGGAAAACAGACCTGATTGTACGAATCGATTATCCAAACATCGATGCTTACGATACGAAGTCCGATGGAGACAACGGCGAAGTCTCTGTTACGGGCAGCATCGTCTTCGTTTCCGACCATTCTGTCTTCGCCAATCACCTCTGGGATGCTGGCGACGCAGACCTCACTGGAAAGCAACAATGTGGTTCAGACCTCTACCAAGAGAACGGGCACACGTGCTGGGATACCGATCCTGACGGACTCGTCGCTGCACAGGGAGACACCGCATGGCTTGGAAACCAACTCTACTTCCGAGCGTTGATTCGGGACATGATGGAATTTGACAACGATGAACTCTCGCTTCAAATCACTCGAAATACCGACGAATTCAACATTGTTTTTGATGAAAGCCGTCACGTTTCAAGTGTTGCAACACAACCATTTACCGAAGCGATTGGAGCAGTCGTTCTTCTCACGAGTGATGCGTATCTCAAGTGGCTGATCATTCTCAATCTGTTTGCCCTCCTCGCTATCGCCATTATGGTTGTTCCAGAAAAGGAGAATTGGCGCCATGTCTTCGATTTGACACGATTCCGCGAACGTCCAAACAAAGTTGACAGTTCACTGTACCAAGTCCGAACCAGGGAGGCCTTCCTCTCGAAGGTTCGGCAATTCAATGACCTTACGCGAGACGAATTTGCTCGCAAAACCCCTGCAGAAATTATGCAGATGGTTCGTGACCCACGCCTTGTTGAACTCGTGAGTTCAGCAAGATCTTATTCCAACGAAGAACTACGGGACATTATCCCACTGATTCGTCGTTGGGGAAACTGAAGAAAAAAGGAGGAAAATGACATGCAACCCCCCGCACCACCAGCAGCCCCGCCCGCGCCAGCGCCAGCAGCGCCAGCGGCACCAGCGCCACCTGCACCTGCAGCACCAATGCCTGCGGCACCAGCCGCACCAGCACCTGCAGCACCAGTAGCGCCTGCCGCTCCTGCAGCACCGGCCGCTCCGGCACAGCCGAAGCACCAAAGCACCCCAGAAGTCCGTGAGCGACTTTCCGCCGTTGGCGCCATCGCACAAGCGATCAGCGCTGAGGTTCAGAAAGTCATTATCGGTAAGAGCCACGTCATCGACAACGTTCTCATCAATATTCTCTCCAACGGTAACCTTCTCTTCGAAGATTATCCTGGATTGGCAAAGACATTGATGACCAACACGTTTGCTGACGCTCTCGGTTGTGACTTCAAGCGTGTTCAATTCACGCCTGACTTGCTCCCAGCTGACATTACCGGTACCAACATTTACGACGCAAAGAAGGGTGAATTTACGTTCAAGCCAGGACCTTTGTTCTGTAACCTACTTCTTGCTGACGAGATTAACCGTGCTCCACCAAAGACCCAAGCTGCATTGCTTGAGGCTATGCAAGAGAAGCAAGTGACCATCGGTACCGTTACACACAAACTCCCTGCTCCGTTCATTGTTATGGCAACACAGAACCCTGTCGAGCAAGAAGGTACCTATCCACTTCCTGAAGCTCAACTTGACCGTTTCATGTTCAAGATGAGTGTCGGTTACCCAGACCGTGCTGACGAAGATGAGATTCTCTCTCGACGTATCAGCCGTGGTAAGGACGCTGTCGATGTTGATGTTATCACCGACCCACAGCGTGTTATCGCTATGCAACAGGCTTGTGAAGACATCTACGTCGACCCAGCCATCCGTATGTACATGGTCGAAGTCGTCGCTCGAACCCGTGAGGATCCTCGTGTTCTTGTCGGTTCCTCGCCTCGTGGTTCCCAAGCATTGCTCAAGACCGCTCGTGCAGCAGCAGCTATGCGTGGTCGTGACTTTGTAACGCCTGATGACGTCAAATCGATTGCAGAACTTGCAATTGCGCACAGAATCATCCTCAAGCCTGAGCACCAAATCAAGGGTCTCGAGGCTGGCGAAGTTATGCAAAGCATCCTACGAGAAGTGCCTGTACCGACCGTTTGATACCGTTGAATCATACTTGAATAGAGGTGTTCTCGGATGTGGAGTCGCAAATCAGCAATGCTAGGAAGCATGGCCGTTGCCATGTATCTTCTTGGCCTGACGCTCAGGAATTCTCAATTGGTCACAATTGCTGTTGTGATCTTTGTTTTCCTGACATGGGCTGCCTTGTTTGGTGGTCATGCTGACGTTGCTTCCAGCGGCCGACGAGCCGAAGAGTGGACGGGTGAGGAAGGTGTTGCCTTAGGTAGTGTCCTTGCCATGCGAAAACTCTCTGGTTCACGCATCTTTGAGGATGGTGAATTGACTGTAACGTTACGTATGCAGAATAATTCTGGGCTCGCGAAGATTCTCGAAGTTCGAGATCGAGTACCCGAAGTTATGCGTATCAAGGAAGGTTCCAACTACATTTTGATGGAACTCGGCCCACGACGAGAGACGTACATTGAGTACACACTTGAGTGCCCACTACGTGGATTCTACAGCATCGGCCCTGTTGCCGTTCGAGTCCAAGATCCGTTTGGTCTGTTTCACAAGGAAAAAGAAATGCATGTCTACAACGATTTCCTTGTGTTCCCGAAAATGGAAGACCTCAAAGAGACCTTCGTCAAGTCCCGTGTTCCAAAGATTTTCACTGGAGCCGTCAACATCCGTCAACCTGGACCAGGTTCTGAGTTTTACTCGCTCCGTGAGTATTTCGAAGGTGATTCGTTCCGTGCCATCAACTGGAGTGCTTACGCACGTTCCGGTAAACTGATGGTCAACGAGCGTGAGCGTGACGCAGTTTCCGATGTGATTATCATCATCGATTCCCGAGCAGTGAGTGAAACCGGTCCCGTTAGTCGTAACGCCTTGGTCTACTCGACTCGTGCAGCAGCATCGCTTGCCAAGTACTTCCTTGGCCGACGTGATTCTGTTGGTGTTGTCGTGTACGGCGATGAAGTTGTGAGTGTTGACCGTGATACTGGAAAGAAGCAATTGTACGTCATTCTTACGAAACTTGCTGGAGCTGTCGCTCGTGGTAACATTCCGTTGCAAGTCGTCGTCAACCGTATCCTACCGCACATCAACAAAGGTAGCCCAATCATCTTCCTCTCCAATCTTGAAGATGATCCAACCATTGTGAATGCGTTGAGAGATTTCCGTGCACGTGACTTTGACGTGACCGTTCTCTCACCTTCATCGCTTGAGTTTGAATTTGATGCAAAGCGTCTCGATCGAACCGGTTACGAGGTCATGAAGACAGAACGAGACGTTCTGATTGGTGAACTCCGTGGACTTGGTGTCAATATCATGGATTGGGAGCCAGATATGCTTCTATCAACCGCACTTGCAGGTGCACGAGGATTCTGAGGTGAGACGATGACAATGCGAAAACCATCTTCAGACACGGCTCACTTGTACGACGGAAAAGTCGTTCGATCTTCCGCTCCAAGCCGAAAAAAGGCTGCAGGACAGGCTGGAATTGGCTCTGAAATTCCAAAGGATGCGATTCCAGAATTGGAAATGCCTTCGTTCATTGAAAGTCTGATTGGGGGGCCTATCGTTCCAAAGATGAAATTCCTTCCGCCTGATAAATTCGTCCAGAACATGCAACTTGGTGTTTATGTCATTCTTGTCGGCCTTGCTCTGCTGACCTACATTATTTCCCCTCCCGAAGGAACCATTTGGTTCATGCTCCTAGGAAGTGCAGACCTTGCCTTGTTGTTCCAGATTGGCATCATTATTGGTGCGACAGGGCTTGGATTCTGGGGTGCATATCAGCGAGATGCACGCTACATGCTCGGCTCCTATGTGCTGTTCATTCTTGCCATCATGCGTTTTGCTTCCTCAAAGACAAGCGTCAATGACTTGTTTGGACTCGCAGATAGCCCAACGATTCTTGCCTCCTTGGTCGTTATCTACTCGGTTCTTCTCATCATGTATTTCGAACTCTCAAACGGTGTTCTCCGTTATTCCATGCTCGATACGAGCATTCGTACCAACGAGGTCTACGTCATGAACCCAAAGAAAATCGTTGGAAAGTACCACCGTTCGTTGATTGTCAACCCAATTGTTGCGACCATCCTCGCAACACTGGTTCTCTCAGCAAACACGATTCTTCCATGGATTGTCGGCATTCTCTCAGAGGATACGGCAACACGTCTCAGTGAATCGGTCGAACTCGGATCGGTATACGGTGTTGCTCTTGGGACACTTTTCGTCTTCCTCGTCGTAGGTGGATTGTTTGCTCTCGATCTGCCAACCTACATTCAGAAGCGTCGTGAAGGCAACGATGAATGAAGTCAAGATTGCTTCACTGCGGTGCGATGCTTATCTTGAATCAGCTTGTACAACAGTTGCAATGCTTGACTCAAATCTTCACCATCGATGGCCACTCTGGCTGCAGAAGTTGTCTGATGGAGCCACGTCAACTCAAATTCAGTCGATTCAAACAGCGTATTGATCGCATCAACATCGCTTTCTGTACAACCAATCAATGAGAGAAGACCGAGATGTTGGTGGTGATTTGCATCAATATTGAATCGTTCGAAAATTGATGAAGCACGATGCATATCGTGTTGGGAAACAATGAGACGAGAATCTCCTAATCGAGACTCGAGACCCCACCAGTGAACCTCATTTTGTGCCAATTCTCCAAGAATGTTCACCAATTCACGTTGATGTGAATCGACATGGTGATGTGAGAACCCCAGGCTGATGACATTTGGAAGGCAGCCAACTGCTTTGAGTTGTTTTGTTTGCAATTCAGGGCCAATGACCGTTTTATCTTCATCGTTGGAGTGGTAAAGGTGGCGTACCTCCAACCGAATGTTCGGTTCGATGAGAGGCTCAATCGTTGATGGATGAAGAACCGGTGTGTCCATGAGCGACAATTCAATGGCTTCCTGATAGTTGAGGTAAGGGATCGTTTCAGTACGAATTCCCCATCGAGGATTGAGTGTGTAGATGCCGGGAACATCCTTCCATAGGATGACTCGTTCTGCTTCGATGAGATTAGCAATCGCAGTTGCTGAATGATCTGAACCTCCTCGGCTAAGAATTGCGATTTCTTTGTTTTGACCTTCTCCAAACCATCCTGTGATGACCGGTGTGCCGCGGAGTGTTTGGCGATCGAGCTTGATACTAGATGCTTGCAAATCGACATGATTGGCTTGATAATTACCATCGAGTGTAATTCCTATATCTTCAGCACCTAAAGGATAGGCATCATAGCCATATTCTTGCAAACGGTGAGCGACAACAAGTGCACTGAGTCGTTCTCCAGATGCGAGGAGGTTGTTCAAAGCGGACTGATCATCAGGATGTTGCGCTAACGACCTGAGGGCATCTTTCAGATTATGGAGAACCATTGAGAACAAGTGTGCATTCTTGGAGGAATCAAGACCGGGTGCGAACCGTAGGTGTTGTTTTGACAAATCCTGAACCAATCGGCTTGCGTATCGAGGATCCTTAGCGGCGCGATACAATCGGTCGGTCGTCCCCCATAGCGCAGAAACGACCAAGATAACCTGCTCATCACCACGAATGACCTCAGCGATTTTCTCAATATCGTCAGGTTCACGAAGACATGAACCTCCAAATTTGTGAATAATTGGGCCATTCACAAAGCATCACGTTTCCTAAGAAGAAGGTCGCACAAAACCAAGGTCGTCATCGCTCGAGCGACACTGACTGCTCTTGGACCCAAAACAGGGTCATGTCGTCCTTTAACGACAAGTGGTTTCATTTCTCCATCCTCAAGATCGAGTGTGGTTTGCTCATGGGCAATGCTCGACGGAGGTTTGAATGCGATTTGGGCAAACAAATCAGAACCCGATGTTAATCCTGCAATGCTTCCATCTGGTTGTTCACCTTCCTGGATTGGATGCTCTTTCGAACCTCCCCATGGACTGTTGTGTTCCAATCCTGTCATGCGTACGGCTTGAAATCCTTGTCCAAATGCAACACCTCGTGCGGCAGGAATGGAAAGATATGCACGGCCAAGAGCAGGTTCAAGTCCATCAAACCAAGGCTCGCCAAGGCCGATTGGTAGGTGCTTCACGAGAACATCAACACGGCTTCCAATCGAATTTCTTCCTTTCCTGACCGTGTCGATTTCTATTTTCATCGCCTCGACAACATGTGGATCGCGGCATCGTAGTTGCTCGCACAATTCGTTCGCCCATTCATCAGGACATTGGTCAATGCGTGCTGATTCAATGGATCCAATGGCTCCAACATGGGCTTCTATCTCTATATCTCCAAGAAGAGGTTCTACGATTGCTGCAGCCGCAACAATGCCCGCGGTTAAGCGTGCAGATGAGGAACCTCCCCCTCTCAAATCAGCGAAACCTCCACTACGCAAGTGCATGAGAAGATCCTGATGTCCTGGTCTTGGGTGATTCGGAATGAAACTGTAATCACTCTCTCGGGCATCTTTATTGCGAATTTGAATTAAAATCGGTTGTCCAGTTGTGAACCCTTTGTGCACCCCAGAAAGCAATTCAACGCTATCATCTTCATTGCGCTTGCTTGCAAAATGACCTCCAGGCCTGCGCACCAACATACGTTCCTTGATGCGTTCTTCATCAATTTGAAGACCAGATGGCATCCCTTCCAATAAGGCACCAACCAAATGGCCATGACTTTCGCCAAACAGCGTCACTGAGAGGGTTTCCCCTAGGCGCATCTTCATTGGACTCAATACGCCCAACCACCATGTCTTCAAGAACTTGAGCCTTACTCCTCAGAGTCGTTTTCCTTGAGATTCATGAATTTGGTTTCAATGATATTGAACTCTGGATGTTTGTCCTCATACCATGATTGAAGACGTTTTTTCACGCCTTCCAATTGCATTGGAATGACGATGACAAGGGCTGTTCCAGAACCACTGAGGCCTGCTGCACGTGCTCCATTGACAAGTGCATCGTTTGCGAGAATTCTGGCTTTGTGATCTTTTGTTGCCCCGATGACACCTCTTCCATTGAGGGTCAAGGCAACCAATTCATTTCCTTCTTGTATTGCATTGAGGGCTTGAATGAACTGCTGTTGGTGGGGAAGGAAGTCTTCCAACGTTGGTCGTGTTTCTCGTGGACCACGTGAGACCAAAAGAACCGTCCATTCATCTCGTGCTGGACCTTCTCCCTCAAGCAAAAGACCCTGAGCAACATCTGGCTCATTGGCATTGACGAGTTTCCAACCACCAGATGCACATGCCCATGTATCATCGATGCTTCCAGTGAGCGTTATTTCTGCCCGAAGTTGTGCATCAACTGCGATGGCAACAACCTCATGCAGTTCGAGGGATGTATCCGTTGCATCACAAAGAGCTCGAACTGCTGCAACACAAAGTGCCGATGACGATTTCAAACCTTCTCGTGCAGGAATCTTCGATTGAACACCCCAGTGCATGTTTTCTTCTTCGATTGGAAGCGAATGGCCAGCCGCCTTCCATGCTTCCATAACATGAGGAAGCAATCCGTCATCGTCGTGAACATCACGCTTGCTCTTCTTGTCGAGTACACGAACAAGTATCGGCAGGTCAAGTGCCATGCTTGCACCGTATCCTGTGCCTGCTGCATGCAGGAGGCTACAAGCGCCATGGGCGGTTCCTTGACCTAAGATCGCCATTCGTTAACGCTCCTCAGACGGTGCTGAGATGCTCTGTCCAACGTGTCGAGTTGTCGAAAATGAGCATCCAAAAATACGCTCTCCCACACAGAGGTTTGTAACCGAGTGGGCCTTTCGATTTTCTAAAAGCAAGCGAACCGTCTCCGCTTGTTGCATGAATACATGTCCTTCATTATCATTTTCGTCTTTGAACCTCAATAGAATGAACGGCCTTCGTTCGATTTTCATTCGACCGATGATTGCAAGTCTAGACGTTCCATTGGAATCGCAAATTCGAATTTCGTCCCCTGATTTCAATTCACTGAGATATTTCGTTGTCCCATCTGCGAGATATGTGTATGCATCAACACTTCCAGCATTGACACGAAATGGTCTCGTAGGGACGTATTTCGATTGAATCGTTTCCCCATGTACGAGAACAAACGATTTCGCAGTGGATCCAACTAAAATCCCCTCACCTTGATTCAGCATCGTCAACAAATCAATGCAGACTCGGTCACCAGCGTGTCCTTCTTGGATTTCTGTGATTGTCATCATGCTCAGTTCAACACGATCTTCAAACTCGGCTTCAACTGAATCGATGGCCGGTGCTTGCTCGAGTCGAATCGATTTGACGATTAGAGCAGCCTCCAAACACGCTTCCGTGCACAAAAGGGCATCAACGCCGATGTCCAGTGCGAAACCTGCTCCCTGTGCTTCAATTGGCTTCGTAATTTGAGCCGCAACCTTCGTTGGTGTTCCTTCCGTAGCAGCGAGAACGTTTTCGATTGGAATCATCGACCAATCTTCAAAGGTCAATAGAATCCATTCGACACTTCCTGCAAGACTTCGTGCTTCTGCTTGAGATGCTTCAGAGACGATGTGAACGTGACCACCAATGGTTGCGCCATTTCGGTACAGCAAACCATCTTCGGACGAAATGTGGTGACCATTCTGTCGTGTATAGAAGGCATCAATGCCTTCATGTCCTGAGTCAGTGGGCGCATCAAGCCAAACTTCCATCGAACTCCCTCACAAGCGAACTTGCTCCATTGCCTCTTCAACAGATGCGTCATGATGGACGATGAGAACAAGCGCTTTTGCAACGGCTGATGGTTGTTCATGAGCGAAGACTTGACGACCCATGCACACACCAGCAGCTCCATTGTTCATGGCTTTCTTGACCATGGTAAGCATATCGAACGTGTTGGTTTTTGCTCCGCCTGCCACAAGCAATGGAATCGGAGCAGCAGCGGTCACATGGGCGAACGAGGCTTCATCACCCGTCCAGGTTGTTTTCCCAACATCACAACCAATCTCAAAAGCAACTCTTGCTGCATGAGCTACGCCTTTGGTTGCATCACCATCCTCGATGTTGAGGTTTGGTCCACGTGCGTAAACCATGCCCAGAACAGGCAATCCAAGGTGGTGACATTGAGTGGTTAAGTCACCGAGCGCTTCCAGCATAGCAGCCTCCCCATCCGATCCTATATTGACCTGGGCTGAAGCGGCTATGCCGCCTCTGGATTCAACCTCGGATGCTTGTCCGACGGAAACTTTGCGAGAGGAATCAGCCCCGCCGTGTCGCGTTGAGGCTGAGAAGTGAATGACCATGTTCGTCTTCGTCCCTTCACAAAGATGGCCATAGTGGCTGACCACTCCTTTTTGTGCAACAATTGCATCAACGCCAGCAGTAACAAGATCACGGATGAGACCTTCAGTATCTTCCAGGCCTTGACAAGGATAATCCGACATCCCGTGGTCGATTGGTATCCACACACCTCGTCCATTTGGAAGGAGGGTTTCAAGTCGTTCGGACTTGTTCATGCCATGACGAGATGATTGTCACATTCAATGCTTTGCATGAGGTCAATCATGAAATCAGGCAAGCAAATGATAAAAGACACAGTACGTATTCGGACAATCATGGACACGGGTTCTATTCTCGTTTTGAGCATCCTTGGTGGAGGCTTTATTCTTGGAGTCTGGTTCATTCTCATTCGACGCGATGCTGCTCTTGAGGTACGTCAAGGCATGGTTGCTGATGGCTTGAAGGCACCCGTCCGAGGGTCGAGTTTTTCCAGCGCCCGTTCCGAATTTGAACGTAAATTGGTCATGATTGAGGCAGAACGACGTCGCCGAAATCTCTCCGGTGGAAGTATTTCCCTTATCCAACAAGAGCAGGCACAACCTGCTGAACCATTCTGGGACGAAGAACCACCAGTTGCAGAACCAGAACCTCCAGTTGATGAAGAAGACGATGATGAAGAGAGCGAGGAGGAAATGCTCGAACGTCGTCGCCAGCGTGACGAAGAATGGGCTCGCCGAGAAGAAGAAGAAGAACGCCGCCGACTCGAGGAAGAGGAAGCAGCTCTCGCAGAACAGCAAGAACGACTCAAGAAGGAGCAGGAAGAACAAGCCGAAAAAGAGCGCCTGGAAGCAGAAAAGGCTGCCGAAGAGGCTCGACTTGCTGCAGAACGTGATGCAGCAGCCCAAGCAGAGCGTGATGCAGAAGAAGCAGCACGACAAGCAGAACTTGCTGCTGCTGAGGAACAACGCCTTGCTGAAATCCGTGCAGCCCAAGAAAAAGATGCATTGGAGCGACGCCAGGCAGCATCACGTGCACTCGACGAACTCCGAGCACGTCTTGAGCGAGAAGGTGCTCGGTCTTCGGACGTTCAGGTTTCTTTGATGTGGAACAACTACAACGATCTTGACCTTCACGTCGTTTGTCCATCAGGTGAGCGTATTCACGGTGGAAACCGAAAGTCAGCCTGCGGTGGAGAACTGGATGTTGATGCCAACGTTCGACCTGATTCTCGTAAACCAATTGAGAACGTTGTCTGGCCTGAAGGGCAAGCTCCTGCAGGAACCTACCAAGTCTTCGTTCACTACTACAAGAAGCACAAGAAGCGACGCTCAAAGGACCCGACTAAATTCCAAGTTATTGCCAACGCATACGGCGATCTCATGGAATACACTGGTGAATTGACCTTTGGTGAAGAAATTCAACTCGTCTGCACATTCAACGTTCCAACCATGGAAGAGCGAGATCAAATTAAGCGAAATTTGGAGGAGCAAATCCGTCGTTCCGAATCGGGAGAGGTTTCTGCTGACCAAATCCTCGCTGATGAGGCAACACCGAAGCAAGTCGAATTTGGCGACCTTGTTGATGAGATCGAAAGTCAACTCGATGACGAACCAGAAGACGATGGATCTGGTGTTCCGCCAGCACCTGACTTAGGTTGAAGTCAAGAAAGGATGTCATCAAGACGATCGTTCTTCAGTGCATTGCGAACGCTTCGAGCGATTCGACGACCTGTTGACATTCGTGTCTCATTAATATCGGAGTAAGGAGAACCGCCAACGAATGGATTGGAACCTGCAACAATCCGTGCACTGATTTCAAACACCTTGAATTCGAGTGAATCCGTTACAATCGTTTCCAAACAGAATGGTCCAATCATCCCACGGGATGCATCTTCGAGCTCAAAGGAAGCTGCAACGGTTCCTTCAGCCATTTCAAAGGCTCGAGGGAGGAGTGATTCACGAATCACAACAGGTTGGTTTCCGGTAACAACAAACGATGGCTCCATACCTGATTCACGTAGGTCTCGGAGGGAACCCAACTTGTAGAATTCGTCAACGTTTGCCTCATCTCGGCGATCCATCGAAAGCAATTCGAGCCGACCTAGATTTTGACCAGCAAATTTTCCACGACCTTGGACTTGATATCCATCCGTTGCAAGCGGATCAAAGAAGAAGTGAAGGTAGTAGCGACAACCGAGGACATATTCCTGAATCGTGAACTCTTCTTCAATGTCGACATTTCGACGGAAATCACGGTAATCTCGTGCGATGAAGTATCCACGGCCGCCTTTGGCACCAGCATACTTGACAATCACAGGCCCATCAATGTCGTGTGGGTCTTCAAGGACCTTTGGCATCGTACATCCACCAGCGATTAACCAATCGCGTTGTTTCGCTCGACTGCTCTCCCATCGGAGGATGCCACGGTTGCCAAAAGTAGGAACTTCCAAGTTTCGGAAGTTCTCACTTCCAAGATATTCAACAAGGGATCCATGCGGTACGATGATGACGTTCTTGCTTCGGAACCATTCTGCATAATCGAGCATTTCTCGATAATCCTCGAGCATCAACCACTCATCTGGTTCTGCTCCTGGGAAGGCTTTGTAGAACCGTCGACGATTCTCACCAACGGCAATACCGAGTGTTCGGAAGCCTTCCATGCGTGCTCCATGAAGGATTTGAAGGGATGAATGTGAGGCAACAACACCGATTGTGATGTTGTCCTTGTCGTAGTCCGCAAGCCAAGAGAGGAGTGTTGAGTGGTCTACGCCCATGTCGAGGGGTTTCGTATGCACTCTATGACTGTTATCCCTCACTTCTCAATAGTGTGGCTTGATTGAGGCAAAAATGGGTGAAGAGTTCAAGTGCCGAATCCCCATCAAGGTTCATGGCAGGTTCAGGTTCACCAGCGAATCGAATGACCTATTCCGGGTATCTTCGCCTTGATGAATTGCTTCAATTGCAAACAGGTCCAGAAGGGCATAGTCCCCTACCATCAAACGATGAGATGCACTTCATCATTACACATCAGGCGTTCGAACTGTGGTTCAAGCAAGTACGAGCAGAACTCGATGCAGTTCATGGGTATATGGGGCAAGAATCGGTTGATGAGAAACATCTGCCACAAATTGTTCATCATTTGGAACGAGTCATCGAAATCTTTCGTCTTCTTGCGAACCAATGGAAGGTTATGGAAACATTGAGCCCTCAAGGCTTCCTTGCGTTCCGTGATCGATTAGGAACATCATCTGGTTTTGAATCGTGGCAAATGAGAGCCATGGAAATGCGTCTCGGACTCAAGCAAGAATCGAGAGTTGCAGACATGAATCCAATGGCACACATGAAGAAGCTTTCAGAAGAAGGAAAAATCAGCAAGGAAGCCTATGAAACGCTCCAACAAATTTCTATAGAACCAACATTAGTTGACTTGATTTCATCCTGGTTATCCAGAACGCCAATCAACGGTTCCGTGCCTTCAGATGCGAACGATCAAACAATCATCGATGCATACATTGATGCACACCTTAGCACGATGAAAGCCCATTCAGATCAAGTGATTGAGCACATGGTCAAAATTGGACATGGCAGTCCTGAAGCACTCAAACCTCGAATGGATGCTAACCTAGCATCTGCACGAGATTTCCTCAAGCCAGATGGTGCAACCCATCGAGCACGAGCAGGCTTACTGTTTATCGAATCCTATCCAGAACTACCACTTCTTTCATGGCCACGTCGCTTGATCGATACCATCGTTCAACTCGAACAATCCATGCTCTTGTTCCGTCATGCACATGCTCGAATGGTTGAACGCATGATTGGTCGAAGAATGGGAACAGGCGGCTCAAGCGGTGTCGATTATCTCGACAAGACAGCAACCTATCGAATCTTCACCGATTTGTGGGCAGTACGTACAGTCTTGCTTCCACGACAATCGCTTGATGATGTCATTCAATCCGATTATTATGGATTCAACATTTGATGGGTTCAGACTCCCAGAGTTCGGAAAGTTCAATTGTCTTCCTTGGAGAGAATGGGCTGATGAAACGTGACCTCGTATGGATTGTTCTGGTACTGATTCTTGGGGGAAGTGTCCTCGTTCTGCTTAACTCCGGGGAGGATACGGATTCGAACTTGAATGAGGTTGAACGCATTACCTGTCCAGAAGGCGAGGCTCTTGTTGAAAACTCATCAAATTCAGATGGATACCATTGCGTCCTTATCGATCCACACGATGAAGCACATACACATCCTGCTCCAACATTAACGATTACGAATGTTGTCGATAATGGTTCCACCATTACCATTGACGGGGTTGTTGCACACTTGCATCCATCTGAAGTCGTCGTGATTGTATCCTTGAATTCTGGTACTGAACAGAGTGTTTCAGTCAATGATCAAGCGGAATGGTCAGTTCTTCTTCAGTCTGATGCAGAAGGCATTGTAATCATTTCAGTTACTGCAAGCCATTCAACAGAGAATACTGTTTCAGAAGTGACAACGATTGAGGTTGACCGCACGCCTCCAGTCAACGATGATACTGGTGATGATACGAACAATACAACGAACGAAACAGTCGACCAAGGAAACAATACATCCAATGAAACCGATGATGGTGGAAACGAGACAGTGGAGCAAGAGGAACCGACTAGCCCAGTGTACAATTCCTCGGATATGGGTCAATTTTGGATGGATGTCTTCCGATGTCAGCCTGGACAAAACGTCGTTCCAGTTGATGATCTTACGACCACAGAAACGGAAGCGTTGGAATGTTCTGTGAGTATTACAATGAATGAAACACACATGACCATCACGAGCAATGGACTTCCCGATCATGATTTCGAGTCAACCTTGGCCTGTTCGCAAGCGAACGATTGTGCAAGCGCTCAGAACTATGAATGGACGATTCCACGTTCTCCAGTCAACGATACGACCGGTGGGCATGATGCAACAAACTGCCCTGAAGCGCAGGGTGATTACGAGTGTGCTGCAGCTCTGGGCGAGGTAGCTATTGCCATCAATGGTGTACCCTTCTATGGTCCTGAGGATGGCCCCGGTGGTGATGCAGTTGCCAGCCACCATGGCGTCTATGTTGAAGACCGACAACCGATTGAACTCGGTGTTTGTCATGCTCATGCTGGTCAAGGTGGAACCTACCACTATCATGCAGATGCAAATTGTTTGCATTGGCATCCTGAAGAAGGCGAAGATATGCATGATTACGACATCAGTACGCCTAATGTCGTGGCCAACAATACGTACGATGGAAATCATTCACAGGTCATCGGGGTGGCAATGGACGGGTATCCAATTTACGGTTTCTGGGGCTATGATGATGAGATGAACATCGTCGAGATGACCAGTTCATATCGCTTGAAGCCTGGTGAAACTGGCTACAATGGTATCGATGATTACGAATATGTTCAGGGATTAGGCCATCTTGATGTCTGCAATGGCCACTTTGGGCCAACTCCTGATTTCCCTGAAGGCATTTATCATTACCATTCGACCATTGTCAATGGAGAAGGTGAAATGGGCTTCCCTTACTTTTTGATCTGCTACCATGGAGAGGCAGAACTTGATGCCGGTGGTGGCGGTGGAGCAGACTGTTCTGGGTATGGTGTCACATGGGGGCCAGGTATTGGGCCACCACCTCCTGGCTGTGAGGGTGGTCCTGGGGCTCAATTGGAAGACGTAGAGAACGCATCACGAACGGTTGTGTCGCCTTATGCGATGATTTGGTTGCTGTTGTTTGCCTTCGCTCTGTTGATGCGTCGGCGAACATAGAATGCTATTTCATGGAATTGAGCCAATAGGCTGTGTTGATGAGGCCTGCAAAGAAAACCCAAGCGATGTATGGCCACATCAACCGAGATGCGAATGGTGACGTTTCGTGAATCAGAAAAACGTACCATGTGGAAAAGACGACCATCCCAATGATCATCAATAATGAGATGAGATATTGTTCTGAGTTAAACACAGAAGGCCATGCAAGATTGAGAGCGAGTTGAATCAGGAAACAGGCAACGATCAGGTTGAATTGTTGCAAATCCTCTTGTCTACTGAGAATCGATGAAAAACTGATGGCAAGCATGGTGTAAAGAACTGCCCAAACAGGACCAATAATCCAACCAGGTGGTTCAAAGAACGGTTCGTACTCTGAATCAAACGTCACTTGATTCGCCTAACCGAGAATCACTCATCGAGGTGAGGATCGATATCGATTGGGATGAGTTCGTTGTCGTACTCATAGACAGCAATCTTGAGTGGGTCGAGAACGAAGCGAACGCTCGCTTCTTCAAGTCCGTAGAGGGAAATGAGTTCAGCCTTGAACTCTTCACGGAGTTCGTCTTCCTTGGCATACAATGGGGCGCCCATTCCGATTTGGAGTGCACGTGCACCAATGATTCGAGCTCGTTCAAAACGCGTGTGGAGTCGTGCTGGCTTGACCATTTTTTCACCCAACGACGTAACCGTCGCAGTGTTTCGACTGAGGTCCTGTTCTTCAACCCATCGGAAGGTTCTCATTCGGATTCATCGACAGGACGCCCTTGCTTACGAACCGTTTGAACGTACATGATGAACGCTGGAATGATGGCTGCAAGCATGAGTCCGAACACTGCAATGGCCAAATCCGATTCATCGCCTTGTTTCGATTGTTCAGGGAAGAAGTCGTTTGGCCCCTCGTCGACTAAATCATAGCCTTGTGAACTCAAAGAAGACGCGCGAGTCAACGGAATACGACCCGGTGTTTCAAGCGTCACAACGATACTTGTGACGTTCTCATCCAACAAATTGGAGATGTTCATTGAACTCGTGTAGATGTGATAGGGCATCTCCGTTTCATTGGTAGCGTTTGTGGTGTTGAACACTTCATCGGTCACATTGGCATAGGCGTGATTGGTGACGACAAGGGGTTGATCGACAAATGTATATTCGTGTGGTCGATTCTTAGTGATCCAAACATGCACAACGTGTCCATCATCTGCCTCCCAGTGAAGTGTTCCATTGGTCATGTTCAATTCGATGAAACCATCCCATTCACGTGTAAAATTATCCAATGTTGCTGCAAGTACATTCGATTGAGAGGGGCCAACGAGGAGGCCTTCTCCATTGAGAACCACGTCAGGAACGCCCCAGAAGCCATACGTTTCGTACAGTCGTATGTTTGAATCCGAGTAGAAGTGAAGATCTGCAGGGGAAGGATGATGCTGAATGATGGTGGTATCTGTCCGATTCAATTCCTTCAGTTCTTGTGAAACAAGTTCACAAGGTTCACACCAATCTGCCGAGAAGTATTCGATGAAGTGGGTCGTTTCTTGAGATGCACATGTCTCGTTACCAAGGACACAATCGACATCAAACGTGCGTACATCGTACATTTTTGCAGGCGCATATTCGCCGAAATGTCCGATATGTGCTACGGACTGAGAAGAAAGAATTACAGCAAGGAAAAGCGTTGTAAGCAACGATACTGCCTTCCTCATGGTACGTGGACACAGGGTCTTGTTAAAAGAGGGCCGCCCTCACGGCTTGACATGGACAAGCCTTGGTGGAAGCGACCATCGACGCTTCCTCTCGCTCTGGTGGTGATGGCACTGCTCATCATCGTGGTTGGAGGAACCATTCGCATTCATGATGCTGGAGAATCCTGTCCAGATTGGCCACAGTGTTTCGGAACATGGGGCTTCATGGTCGATGAAGCCGAACAAGAGGCCTATTGGGATGCCAATCCAGACCAAATTGATAGTCGCGGAGCCGATCATCGGTACACCATCTTCGAGATTTTTGTTGAATGGTTCCATCGTCTCCTCGTTGGAATCATAGCCATTCCAATTCTCATCAATGCTGTCATGGCTCATAAACTCAAATCCGGGTACGGAGAAGGGTTGCGTAACCTTGCAGTCGTTTCGGCAATCCTCTTGGTCGTACAGGCGATTGCTGGTGCAATCACTGTCTACTTTGATAATGCTGATTGGACTGTTGCAATGCACCTTTCACTTGCAAGCATCTTCACCTCTCTCCTCATTTGGCAATACATTGCCATGCGAGCACATGAAGGTGCAAAATGGGCATTTTTATCCACATCACGATCGTTTTTGAATCGACAGAAGAATCGACTCATCAACATCACAGCGTCTGTATTCATCCTGCTTATCCTCGGAGCATGGGTGTCGAGTACTGCTGGAGGAAATTACAACCAAGCTTGCAACATCGGCTTCCCAAATGGTTGGCCAAAATGCCAGGGTTCGCTTCTTCCAAGTCTTGATGGGCCAGGAATCCTCGTCCAGATGGTGCATCGATTCGGTGCTGCCATTGTCGGATTGGTGTTGATTCTCACATCTGCAAAAATTCGAGTCGATGCAAGAGATTCTGGAGAAGGTGAAGGTTTCTCGAGGGCTGCTGAAGTCGTTACAGGTTTCTGGATTCTCAACGTCTTTGTTGGAGGTATGTACATCGTCCTTGCTGACCCACAAGAATTCCCTGAATTCATTTCATTGCTTCACCTTGTTTTCGGTGTTACATCGTTCATTGCTGCTGCTGTAACGTTGATGATGTTGAGGCTTGCTTATCTTCGTAATTCCGTTCTTGGTGAGAGTGAATGAGTGAAGGTCAGCCATCCCTCATCTCGCTTTTCATCAAACTGATGAAATTACGAGTCATCGTTCTTCTCCAAATCACCGCTATTTGCGCCATTTTGGTTCATGATTCACTCGCACGCTACGATTTGATCGACGTTGAACGCTCGTGGTTCGACACACTGTGGACGTCGTTCATCACATTGATTGGTGGCACGTTGTCTGCAGGCGGTTCCAATGCCATCAACATGTGGTACGACCGTGACATCGACACCAAAATGCGACGAACGCAACACCGACCGCTTCCGATGGGGCATCTTCAACCATCAACAGTACTCTTGTTTGGTGTGTTCATATCGATTGCAGGCTCCTCACTGTTCTTTTTGCTCCACTGGAAGGCTGCATTCTGGTCGTTCTTTTCAGTTGGATTTTATGTGTTCATCTACACCATGTGGTTGAAGCGAAGGACACCACAAAACATCGTGATTGGTGGGGCTGCAGGAGCTACACCTCCGCTTATCGGGTGGGCTGGTGCAGCAGCAGATTCCATCAATTCAATGAATCCGTTTGATCTCGGTTCGCCGATTCCATGGATGTTGTTTGCCTTGATTTTCTTCTGGACGCCTCCACACTTCTGGGCACTTGCGTTGTATCGTTCGGGTGAATATGCCAAAGCAAACGTTCCAATGATGAACGAAGTGAAAGGTGCCAAACGTACGGTCACAGAATCAAAATTCTACTGTGGCGGGCTGCTCCTGTTGGGTTCAGTCCCATGTTTTTGGCCAGAATCTGGCCTGCCATTGTTGTGGGCTTTCGTCGCAGGTGGGTTGACCATTTGGTATGCTCAATCCGTATGGCAGATTGATGTCAATGAACCACTTGATGAAAACGGGCGAATGCCAAAAGCTGCGAAGTCCTTTTTCCGATCTCTTGCGTATCTAGGCGCTATGTTCTTCTCGCTCGTTTTGATTTCATTCATCCCACCGACATGGTTGGGAATCCTTGGTCCATTGACGTAAGTGGCGCGGTGAGGGAGATTCGAACTCCCGAGGGACTTAACCCACTGGATTAGCAATCCAGCGCAATGGCCAGGCTATGCGATCACCGCAGCGAAGCGAGCCACCAAGAGTTTAGTCATGAATATGACGGTGCTCTCTTCCACCCAATCATTCAAAGAATTCTTCGAATTCATCGGCCATGTTTCGTGTCGCTTGATTGCGCTTTCGTGCAGAAATGACGCGCTTGAGACGAGCACGACGCTTGATCGTGATTGGAATGAACAGTGCGTTGAGGACGACGAGGATTAGAACAGCAATACCTGCAGTCTGGAATTCTCCAACCTTGGTGTAATCCATGACATCTTGGAACCATGGCACGCCGAGTGGAGGTTCTGGTGGAGCAGGTTCTTCTGGGATCAAATGTTGATTATAGTCCCACCACTGGTCTTCAATGGTCACTTTGAGAATGTTCTCATTCGGTAGGCCAAGGGTGTTTTCATTTCCTTTGGAATCAACAGGAGCAAGCACGTAGTAGTACGTTCTTAGAGGCCGAATTCCATCGACTTCAAGTCCTGATTGGTTATAGGAACCTTGCTCGCCTTGAATTCCTGTGAGGCCGGTCACAAGAGGCGTTGCAAATCGGAGATCGATATCGGTTGGTTGCACGTCCATTCGATACATATTCCACGTTACGCCACCATCTTCCTCATTCGCTGGCCATGTCCATGTCATGTTCAGTTCGTAACAAGCATTCCAATCTTGTTGCATGTTGAAACATTCTGTTGAATTGGTAAACCGATAAGTGTAACTGAATGACGAAACAGCGCTTGTTGGTGGAAGAGCATCACCGCATAGGCGTGAATTGTCGGATTCTCCCATCACGACATTAATTCTTGAAGTATCTGGTATTCCTGCGCGATTGGTTGGTAGAACTGCATAGGATGCACAGGTTCCAGTTTCAAGCGGTACTGAATCGAGCCAACCTTCTGATTCCATTGAAACCAACGCAACACCGCTGTCGGCCAACAATTCGCTCCATACGTTGAGGTTCGTCTCAACGGATGGGTCTGGGAAGATGGTTCCAACAGATTCGTCGACAGTAAGTCTGTAGACCTGCCAACCGCCCAGATATGGGTTCAAAACATCACCTTGTGGCGTCCATGTGAGTTCGATGGTCCCTCCAACCAGTTTATTGTGGGAGAGGTTTGTAAGCGACACATTCGGCTCAGGCAGCAATCCGATCACAAGAATTGCCGTATTCGAATGGAGACTGAGGCTGATGTTTTCCAAACCATCGTAACTAAAGAAGTCGGGTGATTCGAGGTAGTCCCAGTAGGTGTCATCCAACGATGCAAGTTGCAAAAATTCGACAGAGTCATGTGGAATGGAATCAGGAAGCAGCGCTGACAGATTGATGTCAAGATTGAGTGATTGAAGTTGTGCAGGCTGAAGTTCATTTTCGAGTTGCATAACGCTAAAGTCCATGATCATCAAAGGTTCTTTTCCACCAGCAATGTTGTAGTTAAATCCTTCAATCGGAAGGACGACGTCGTAGATAAATTGAGCTTTGTCCAACGATACTGCTGATCCAGTCATCAAAGGTTCCCCTTCGATCAACACCTCGTCAATGATTGAAATCGTTGCATGTGCTTCATCACTAAATCCAAGAGCGTCTATGACGAAGAGTCCGATATCATAATCTTTCAATGGGAAGGAAGATGCATTTACTGTTATTGATTGACCATATCCGATCAGAATCGCAGTATCGAGATACCAGGTGTAATTCAGAGGTGCAGCAGCAACGCTGTTTGTAATTGCAGTTAATTCAATCGTATCGGCAGTGGTGTATGTTCCAGACACAGAGTTCATTGTGATAATTGGTACAATGTCGCCCGCAAGAATTGAGGTGAACTCAATCATTGTGTTATCTGAAGGGGCGGTATCTAGGCGTCCGTTGAATGTTGTGGGCATGTATATTCGAAGTTCCTTTCCTTCACCGACCTTCGTAAGATCGAACCTGCATGTTGATGATTCAGCAGGAGCGAGTTTGTCGATCGAACACGTTTGGAGATATTCGGATTCACCAACCGCATCAAACATTTCGAAGGTAATGGAAATGTCTTCAACGGTGAAATTTCCAATGTTCTCGACATCGATTGAGAGCATGTCCTCTCCATAGTAGTAATTCGGAGATGAAGGATTGTGCGATGGATACATGCTTGCAATTCGTAGGTCAAGTGTGTTATCGAGAACGATTTCAACTTGAGCAAGGTCGTTGTAATCGTTTAGGTCTCCATCAAATGCGCTTGCACTATCGATTAGGCCAAATTCGAAGATGTATCTTCCAGGAACCGAGTAGTTGAGAGCAGGTAAGGCTACTGTGTAGGGTTGTTCATATCCGCCAGCAGGGAGTGTCGCCACACTTTGGTTCGCTGTAGCAACAAGTGTTCCATCAAGTTCCCGAAGGTTCCATCCCATGTAGGCAATTAGCCCACATTGGCCACACGTGTTGGCGGTTCCAGATACACTCATGATGTAGTCTTGTTCCGTGTTCAACACAACCTCGCCGTTGTATGTGTGAAGTCCTGAAAGTGTATCGCGAGGATCCTGGTCTTGGTCAACCGAGACATCACTGTACTCAGCGGTGATGTTCATATTGTACACAAGCACATCATCACTCGTGTCGACATCAGCAAAGGTAAACTTGAACACGACTGTGAACGTTCCACTGGCTCCATTTGGATACCATTGCGTTGAATCACTGAAGTTTCCTTTGTCACCATTCAGAAGGCCGTTGATGTTGATTTGTCCACTTCCCGCATCATTGGATACACACTGCGTCACCGTTTTGAATCCCTCACAAATGTACCACTCCATTGCGCGTGCCGACGTTTGCGGGCCCAGCGCTTGGTTTTCGACCTCTGCAGAGAATGTAATCGGGTCGGATGAAGAGTAAAATCGATCCTCAACAGGACTTTGACCACGCAAAATGGCAAGGTCGACTTGTTCAATTGCAGCAACAGTTGGAACGGTGAGAATCGCCGAAAAGAGCGATACAAGCATCAACGAAACCAAGCCAAGGCTCGTTTTTTTCTTCGCAACTGCCATTCGCTCCGCTCCTGTCATCATACCATGGTCGCATGGATGATTCAAAGACTCATCGCATAAATCAGAGCAAAATCAATCGATTGGAAACACCAATTTGATTGGCAACGTTCATGACATCCCTTGTTGTGGTCATCGCATGGGAGGGGGCGATTGGTCACAACTTCGTGATGACGAGGACGGCTTGACTGCCGTTATCGAATTTCTTTCCGCCTTCACCTTGTTCCTGATGATCCTCACTGCCTTCATGTCGTTGGCTCAACTTGAAATGGGATCGAACGACACAGAAATCGACCAAGTCGACCAAGCCGTCGTGTCAGGTCTTGATCGATTGACAAGTGGGCCCGGATGGTTCGTACCGAGTGATGGCGATGATGGTCTCGATTACGCCAACTCAACGGAGGATTGGCACCTGCAAAGCGCTGAAATGCTCGAAAAAGGACGTGTTCAAACAGGATTGATGAGCGACAATCAACTCGATATGAATCGGGTGTCTGCTCTATCCAATGTGACACTCAAAGGTTTTTCACTCGGCCTGGGCTTAAATGAGGATCTCACTGCGTTCTTGAGAATTTCAATCCAATCATCGAGCAATGAATCACGTATTGGGGCTTATTTGTTTGAAGGTGGGGCAAACCTCAACGCAGCTCGGATGGCCTCAACGGCATCAAGCACGGTTCGCATGGGTGCAGAGTTGGTTCTTATCACCCTTGAAGTCCATGATGCGAGTCGAGCAAACGAAAATCTGGTGTTGGCCGAAGTCATGACCAGGCCAATTAGCGGTGGTCCTGAATGGATTGAGGTCTTCAATGACAATGCTTTCGCGACCAGTTTGTATGGATGGTCGGTGAACGTCACTTCCGGTTCGAGTTCGAATGAGGTCTTGCTCCAGAGCGGTGTGATTAGCGGACTTTCAGTCGCCCTGTTCACGGGTTCTTTAGCGTCACAAGAACAAGGTAATGCTTCACAAGTGTTTGATCTCGGCCAGTATGGTTTACTCGGGACTGGGTCGATGAATCTCCTCGACGACGGTTCAGGTACGATTGAGTTGCGATTCACTCGTCCAGGCCAGGTCAACCCAATTGCGAATTCGATGGCCGAGTGGGGGCCACAAGCAGGATTGCCCATTGGGCTCAATCAGGTCATTGTTTGGGACGGCAGTAATTCGATGTCCTCCACGGCATGGTCTGTTCAATCTGATGCTACGCCCGGAGATGTGTTCTTTGAACCATCAAATGCTTCATGAACTCGATTGGGCTGGGAGAAGCGATAGCCGTGCAAGCCGCATCCACATATTCCCGAGATCGCTGTGTGACCGGTATTCACGGTCTCGATGAAATTCTCCGAGGAGGTATCCCTTACGGGTCGACTGTTTTGGCCTCAGGAACCTGTGGTTCTGGAAAGACTACTCTCGGCATGGAATTCCTTGTCCGAGGTGCTCTTGCTGGGGAAGCATGCGCTCATTTCACCGCAACCGAGCCTTCGGTGAAGTTGCTTGAAAACATTCGTCAATACGCTTTCTTTGACATGAACATGGTCGACACAGGATTGATCAACGTCTTTGATATGGACGTTCTGTATTCTTGGCTTGGTCTCGACAAATCAACCTTCGATTTGGATGACGTTCACGCGCTCATCAAGTCCATTACTGACATTGTCAACACCATTGGTGTAACGCGACTTGTCATCGACTCTGTAACAACGCTTTGTTACAAAATTAAGTCTGAGCAGTTGATTCGAGATTTCCTCTTCACACTCGGAAAGAAACTCGCAACGCTCGGTTGCACGACCATTCTCATCTCAGAAATCACCTCTGCAACAGAGAATGCTCATTGGTCATCCTTCGGTGTTGAAGAAGCGATTGCAGATGGCATCGTCGTCATGGGTGACGTTGAACGAATGGGTCACTTACTACGATTTCTCCAAGTCGTCAAAATGCGTGGTACATCGCACAGTCGTGCGAAACATGCGATTGAACTTACGCCCTTGGGCGTCATGCTCACGCCGATGTTGAAATGGGGCGCACAAAGCGATAAAGCGTCCAGATGGGGTGCTTGATAATGTTTGAACTTGACCAACGAATTGCAGAGCAACTCTCGACCATTTCACTCAACAGTTCGGTTCAGGTGCGCTGTGGTAACTCCAATGCATTCATGGTTACTGCCAGCACCATGTTACCGTTGATGCAGATGTTCGAAATGGGTGGAGTTTACATCTCAGCAAGTAGAGGTGCCGTTGAAATCATCCAAGCCTTCGAATCGATTGGTGTGGATGTCTCAAACATTCAATTCCTTGATCTTGTTTCATCTGGTATTCTTGGTGGTACCGATGTTACCTATCCAAACATTCACTTCGTCGATAGCCCAATTATGCTTGAATCCATCTTGCTTCGTACACTCTATATCCTGCGAACCACGCAAACGCAACGAAACTTCGTCTTCCTCGATAGCGTCAATGCGCTTGCAATCTACAACGAAGATCGAATGCTTGCAGAATATCTCCACACCTTCATCAACACCTTCCGACAACGAGAAGTTCTGTCTGTAATTCTCAACGTCCCCGACCAAACTCCACCATTGGTTCTCTCAAATCTTGATTTGTACTGTACGGATTTGATCGATCGTGGCCAGGTGGTTATTCACTGAGGGATGAATCATGAGAAAGGACATTACATTCGACGCAGAAGATGAAGAGTTCTTCGGCCAAGTTGGGTCGTTTGGCGTACCGAAATTCGACAATGAAATGCACGGAGGCGTACCTCGTGGCTTCACAATGGTCGCCTTTACAGAGACAGGTTCGGGAGCAGAATTGTTTGCGAAGCAATTTGTTTCACCTGCTGAAGAATCCGAAAACACCCTCTACATCTCAACCAATGAGGCGCAGCCAGAAATCGTCCGTGTGTTTAACAAGTACAAGTGGCCACTTGATGTGAACGTTCGCACCATTGGTGAAGAATACAACGCTAACGTCCTCGAGAAGGAACTCCTCGCAAGCAGGTACAGACTGGAAGGTTTCCGTTTGGAAGATATTCAGCGACTTGCTCAGACACGATTCGTTGAAGATTCAACGCAAGACTACCTTACTGAAGTTACCAACGAAATTATGGCGCTCGGTCCGTATTTCCGAGCTGGAATTGACAGTCTTGATTTCTTCCTTCAGCGTGATGATCCAGGCCGGGTTGTTGCGATGATTCGAATGCTTCAAGCCCACACGCAAATGTATCGTGGTTTGCTTCTGATTATGGTTTCAGTGAATGGTTTGTCGGCATCCGTCCGTCAAGAATTGTCGAGTATCGCTGACATGGTGTTGACATTTGGTGTTCGAACCATTGGTTCAGATTTCGAAACATCGATGATCGTTTCCAAGTTTAGAAACGCTCCTGAGAATCTCAAGATGCTTGTTTTCCGTGTAACGCCAGAAGAAGGTATTACGCCAGAAACTGTCGAGCGTATCGCTTGATTGGCTTCATGGGCCAAGCGACACCTCCAAAGAGGGCAGAGGTTGCGGTATAATCATGTCCAAGCGTGCGGCGACCGGCGGTTACGACCCTTCAGGCATCGATCTTGATGCTTGGACGGAACTTGAGGAGCAACTCGAGGCAACCATTCCAAATTACGACCGCGTCAACCGTTTGATGACCTTTGGCCAAGACAAGCGCTGGCGTCGAAATGTACGCAATCATGCAACGGCTGGCATGAAAGTGCTTGAGGTTGGATGTGGGCCTGGAAGTTTTGCTGAAGATCTCGTCGGATTGGATGTAACTTGTTTGGATCCATCCGAAGCCATGCTCAAGGTGGCGAAGAAGCGAGTTGATGGTGCACGCAAAGCACGAGGTGAGCGTCCAGCAACCTACGTCCTGGCACTTGCAGAAGATATTCCTCTTGAAGACAATTCGTTTGACATGGTCTTCTGTTTGTTTTCGTTCCGAGATTTTCAAGACAAAAAGAAAGGTCTTGAAGAGATCTACCGTGTTTTGAAACCAGGTGGTCAATTGGTCATGTGTGATGCAGGTAAAGCCAATTATTTGCATGGACTTGCAGGCCGTATATGGATGAGCACGGTCGTTCAGTGGATGGCTCGATGGGTGACAAAGTCGAAGGATCATCCTTGGAAAGGGTTAGCTCGCTCATACACGCATTACGGGACGAACAGATATTATCGAACGATGATGAAGGACGTTGGTTTTCAAGAAATTTCGGGCCGACTCCTTTACCCGTTTCTTATGTCGAGTCGATTTCGAGGAAGAAAACCGCAATAGGGCGCTTTGTTCCTTAGAACGGAGGACTCCATTAGCCTCATAAACCCCCTTCCAGTCGGAATTTCACAGTGGTTGTTATGGGAATGGAAAAAGTCCTTCAAAGCATCAAAAAAGCCGAGCAGGCTGCGGAACAGACACTTTCCGATGCACAATCAGAATCCAGCCGCATCCTCAGCGATGCTCGCCGTGATGCCGCTGATCTCGTTGCCAAGGCAACCGAAGAAGCGCAAACATCCATCCAATCCACGCTTGATGCAGCGAAAGATGCTGCCATGAAGAACGTAAAGAGTGTTCAAAAGGAAGGTGCCAAAGCAGTTGAATCCGTCGAATCAGATGCAGGTTCCAAGCAAGATGCTGCCGTTGCGCTTATTGTCGAAAGATTGCTCAACCAATGAGGTGATACAATGTTCTCGACGGTTCCAATGTCACGAATGACGTTAGCAGCACCTGTTGACGCCATGGCAGACATTGTCCGTACATGTTCGGATCTTGGATGCGTCCACATCGAGGACTATACGCAATTCGAGGAAGGAATCGGTGTTGGACATGCAATTCAAGGCGAAGATGCAGACAACGTCAGCGCTCTTCTTCTCAAAGTTCGAGCCGTCCGCAGCAATGTTTCAGTCTTCAATGCCAAAGGCGCTATGTCTGCCTCGGCAGCCAAAGCCATGACCGAGGATCTTGAATCTGAAGTCGACAAGGCTCTTTCATACATTGAGGCTATTCGAGAAGCGGAAGCTGAAATCGCCACCCTTGAAGATCAAGTTCGAATCTTTGAAAAACTCGCTCCCTTGAACATTTCACTCGACCTTTTGAGTGGCTACTCGGGTGTCGAAGTTTACGTCGCTGAAACAGCGAATTCATCCAAGGCTGCCAAGGTCTTTGCAGACCTTCGAAACGACGTCGAGTTCTTGGCTCCTGCAGGTCTTGTGGCTGTTGCTTGTGCTCCAAGCAAAGCTGCTGAGGTACAAATGGCACTCGCAGAATTGAATGCAAAAGCCATCCAACTTCCAACGGGTGAAGGAAAGCCTGCTCAGCGAGCAAGCGATGCTCGCAAGGCCATCGCAGATGCCGAGTCGAAAATGGAATCCAATCAGAAGAATCTTGACAACTGGGCAACAACTCACGGCTCAGATCTCGTGATTGCGGAGGAATATCTCCGACGAGAGGATGCTATCTTTACTTCTCCAACATCGCTTGCAGTCTCCAACCAGGCCTTCGCCCTCGATGCTTGGGTTCCAACCAACAACGCAGAAAACGCACGTTCGAAACTCAAGGACTTGGTTTCACATCTTGAAATCGAAGAGCATGTGGATGACCACCATCATCACGGCGATCACGGCCATCATCACGCAGAACCTGAACCGCCTATTGCCTACCAGAACGGTGGAACTGCTGAACCATTCGAACTCGTCGTCGACCTTGTCGGACGACCAAAGTACGGCACCTTTGAACCAACATCGTTGATTATGATCACGCTCCCTCTCCTTTACGGTTTGATTCTCGGAGACTTTGGCTACGGATTTGTCATCGTTCTTCTCGCTCTCTGGCTTCGATCTCTACCTTTTGCCAAGGAGCCTATGGGTAAGAATGCAACAACCGTCCTACTATGGATGGGAATTTGGTGTATGTTCTGGGGTCTTGTGTTTGCTGAAGGATTCGGCTTCATATGGGATGGTACAGGCAAAGTCATGGGTGACGCATCGCCTCTCATTCCATTGTATGATTGGACGTACGACATGACCTCGTCCTTCAAGAAGAGCGATATCGGCAAGGCACTCGGTCTTACGCACACCTATGTTCCATTCCACCGAGCGGACAGCGCCTTAACCGACTACGTTCTCGTTTCTGTTTACGTCGGCGTCTTCCACCTCTTCCTCGGATTCATCATCGGATTCTTCAACGTTATGAAGGGCCACGGTATTGTCGCAGCCTTCTTCGAAAAGGGAAGTTGGATGATGATTCTTGGTGGTGGATTTTTCCACATCTACGGATTCATGAAGGGCAACAATGAGTTGCTTGCTGGTACGATTCCTGGTTTCTTTGTTGTTGCGGGTGTATTGATCTTGATCGTAGCCCTCGCAGTCTTCGAAGGGTTTGGATGGGCTGGAGGCGTTATCATGGGGCCAATCGAAACGTTTGGTCTTCTGGCGAACACCCTCTCGTATCTGCGAATCATGGCAGTTGGTGTCGCCGGCGTCAAGATTGCTGAAATCAGCAACGATATGGGCTTCGCATCCATGCGAGATGCGATTACTGCGGGCGATTACCTCTTCGTCCCTATCTTCTTCCTCCTATGGATAGGAATCCAAGTGTTCGCTATTGCGCTTGGTCTCCTTTCACCTACAATTCACGCAGCCCGTCTCCACTTTGTGGAATGGATGGGCAAGTTTTACGATGGCTCCGGCAGGGTCTTTTCCCCGCTCGGTGGCCAACCTCTCCACGTGGAGGGGAAAGCATAGTCCACTGGACATAAAACGGAGGTAGAAAAATGAACAAGAATACCCTAAAAACAAGCCTACGAATGATGATTGTACTTGGCGCACTCGTCCTGATCGCTCAGGGCGCAGCTGCCACAAACGTCGACGCCGACGGTGCCTACGATGACTGGGGCAAGTACATGGGAGCAGGAATTGCTCTCGGACTTGCTGCAGTTGGTGCTGGAATTTCCCAGGCCGCTATCGGTAGCGCTGCTGTCGGAATGATTGCAGAAGACGGATCCAAGTTTGGTCCTGCACTCATCTTCACGGCTCTTCCTGAGTCGATTGTTATTCTCGGTGCATTGCCACTCTTCCTCTGAAGATTGGCTCCGAAACAGACTCGTTCTGTTTGACTGAAGGAGACGATACTATGACACTTGAAACACTTGCGAAGGACATTGCAGCATCTGCGGAAGCGCAGGCGAAGGCGATGATCAAAGAAGCGAAAGCGGAAGCAAAGACAATTGTCGGAGATGCAGAAGCCAAGGCAGCATCCATTCGTGATGAAGCCCAAACCCGTGCCGAGCGTGAAGCCAACCAAATCTCTCAGGAGATGGTCGCTAGCGCCCGCCAAGGCAACCAGAAAGAATTGCTCATCGCTCGTCGTGGCGTCCTCGATGCCACCTATGATGCAGCAAAGTCACAACTCGCTGACCCAGGGATGAAGGGACGTGCTACGCTCCTCAAGTCCTTACTCAAGCGTGCGGACGATGTTTCTGGTAAGGACTTCGTAATTCGACCAGTATCTGTTGATGCTGCTGCGCTGAAGAAAGAAGCAGGTTCTCGAACCATTGGTGATGAAATCGATGGCTTGGGCGGATTTATGATGGAAGCAGCGGACGGATCGGTCTCTTTCGATTTCCGATTTGACTCACTTCTTGACCGCACTTGGACTGAAGAACGTGCAGCGATTAACGAAACACTGTTTGGATGAGGGATGAGATATGTTTTCGGGTAACGTACCATATGTAGCGTCACGAGCCAAAGCTCGTCGACAGGCATTGATGGACAAAGCCCGATTGCGCCAACTCATCAATCAATCACCAGACCAGTTGACGAATACGGTTGCTGAAAGCGGATATCAAAACGAGATTAACCTCTATGCGTCTCGGTACACAGGAGGCGATCTCGTTGAGGCTGCGCTTGCACACAACCTTGAGAATGAACTTGACAACATGCTCTCGCATTGTCAAGGGAAGGTTCGAAAGGTTGTCGAAATTTACTCGAGCCGATATGAATACCAAAACGCAAAGGCCGTTCTACGCGCCGTTGCGAATGGAATTGAAGCAGAGAAACTCAGCAAAGACATCCTTCCTGATTTGAATGATATCAACACACCTTGGATTAAGATTCTGGAAAGTTCAGATGACCTACGTTCTGCGGCACAACAAATGCGTCGCAAGTCGTTTGGATCAGCACTCACGAACCTTCCTGAAGATGCTCGCCTTGCCCACTACGAGGATGCATTGGATCGCCACTACTTCGCCGCCTCACTGAGAGCGCTCGGGCACAGTGGAAACGATTCACGCTATCTGCGAAACGTTCTGGCAACGGAAATCGATCATCGAAACATCTTGAACGTCCTTGAGGCATCAGCCTTCGGAATTGAAGGAAACGACCTCTATGAGGAATTGATTCCGGGTGGACGCTTGATGCCACAGCGTTCTCTTTCATCCATCGCCAATGGTGGACGAAGCGCCATGATGGATGTCCTTAGAGGCAATGCAAAGTTCGATATCGCCGGATTTGAAGAAGCACTTCAAACGTCAGAAAAGGAACGCTCGCTCGATGCGGTCGTTACTTGGCTTCACGCAAGAGAATACGCACAGATGCAAAAGATGAGCTACCTCCATCCTGTATCTGCGCTGCCTATCGTATACTACATCGCCATGAAGGTCAAGGAGGTTACCGATCTCCGAATGATCGTTCGTGGTCGATTCGCAGGTTTGCCGCCTGAAATCCTAGAGGCTCACATTCTATGAGGTGAAAACATGGAAATCGCAGTCGTAGGAACACCTGAATTTACCCTCGGATTCCAGCTTGCTGGAATTTCGAATCTCTACAATCCAGAAGGTGAAGAGGAACGCATCAAAGTGTTCCGTGACCTTCTCAACTCAAAGGATGTTGGAATTGTTGTTGTTGACTCCGCAGTTCTCGCATCCTTGCCAGATCGATTGCGCTCGCAATTGTCTGGTTCTGTCTCGCCGACGGTTCTTGGAATCGGAACGGACGAAGACAACACGCTCCGAGAAACCATTCGACGAGCAATCGGAGTCGACCTATGGAAATGATGTTCCAAAATGGAGGAAAAGAACATGAGCAAAGAAGGAGTAATCTACCGAATTTCGGGACCTGTGGTCACCGCAACGGGAATGAGCGCAGGAATGTATGACGTTGTCCGTGTGGGCAATGAAGGATTGATGGGAGAAGTCATCGAATTACACGGTGAAAAGGCTGTCATCCAAGTTTACGAAGATACGTCAGGTATTCGACCTGGTGAACCGGTTATCAACACGGGTGAAACCCTCTCGGTTTCCCTTGGACCCGGTTTGCTGACCCAGATTTATGACGGTATCCAGCGACCGCTTCCAACCTTGGAAGAAGTCATGGGTGTGTTCATTACTCGTGGTGTCGATGCAGATGCATTTGACCTTGAGAAGAAGTGGACGTTTGAAGCCGTCATCGAGAAGGGCGCTGCTGTTGAAGGCGGTCAAGTCATTGGCCACGTTCAAGAGACCGAAACCATCGTCCACAAGATCATGGTTCCTCCAACCATGAGTGGTGTTGTCAAGGCCATCAAGTCTGGAGACTTTAACGTCACAGAAACCGTTTGTACACTTGAGGATGGCTCAGAAATTCAGATGATGCAAAAGTGGCCTGTTCGAACACCTCGTCCTTACCGACAGAAGTACGCACCAGATACGCCATTGATCACAGGTATGCGTATTCTCGACTTCCTGTTCCCGCTTGCAAAGGGTGGTGCAGCAGGTATTCCAGGTCCATTCGGTTCTGGAAAGACCGTTACGCAACAATCGCTTGCAAAGTACTCCGACGCTCAAATCGTTGTCTACATCGGTTGTGGTGAGCGCGGAAACGAGATGACAGAAGTACTGGATGAGTTCCCTCACTTGATTGACCCGAACACCGGTAAGCCTCTCATGAACCGAACGGTCATGATCGCCAACACATCCAACATGCCTGTAGCTGCTCGTGAAGCATCTGTGTACACTGGAATTACCATTGCTGAGTACTTCCGTGACATGGGCTACGACGTTGCTTTGATGGCAGACTCGACCTCTCGATGGGCTGAAGCAATGCGTGAGATTTCCTCCCGTCTTGAAGAGATGCCTGGTGAAGAAGGATATCCTGCTTACCTCTCATCCCGAATTGCAGAGTTCTACGAACGTGCTGGCCGTGTTGAAACCAAGAATGGTGATGACGGATCGGTTACCGTAATCGGTGCTGTAAGCCCGCCTGGTGGTGACATTTCCGAACCTGTTTCGCAGGGTACGCTCCGAATTGTCAAGGTTTTCTGGGGATTGGATGCAGGTCTTGCACGACAACGTCACTTCCCTGCAATCAACTGGCTTAACTCGTACTCTCTGTACCCGCAGAGTCTCAACCAGTGGTTCCGTGACAACATTGCACAAGACTTCCCTGAGATTCGAACTCAGATCAGTGGTTTGTTGCAAATTGAAGCCGAGTTGCAAGAGATTGTCCAACTTGTTGGTTCCGACGCACTACCGGTCGATCAACAACTTACATTGGAAGTCGCACGTATGATTCGTGAATTCTTCTTGCAACAAAATGGATTCCACGATGTTGACGCATACTGTGACATCCACTTGCAATACTCCATGTCTAAGGCCATTCTCAGTTTCCAAGAAGCTGCAAAGAATGCTATGGCTGCTGGGGCACAACTCAACGATGTTGTCAACGTTCCAGCACGAACCGCTCTCATGCGTGGTCGGTTCGAAAAGGGATACATCGATACCATCGATGACATGGTCAAGTCCATGGTCGATGAAATCGCTGCTACTGTGGAGGACAACTAGGACGTGATATCATGACAGGAAAAGAATACCGAACCATTACCGACGTCAAGGGACCACTGGTTTTCTTGAACAAGACCGAACCAGTTGCTTTTGGTGAAATCGTTACCATCCGTCTCGCTGATGGATCCATCAAGAACGGGCAAGTTCTCGACACCTCAGACGACCTTGTTATCGTCCAAGTTTTCGAAGGAACTGCAAAGATTGACCGAACTGCTGGTGTCACCTTCATGGGCGATGTTTTCAAGCTCCCAGTAAGCAAGGATCTCGTTGGACGAATTCTCGATGGTGCAGGCCGCCCTCGTGATGGTGGACCTGACATTGTTGCTGAAGAAAACGCTGACATCATCGGTGCTGCAATCAACCCATACAGCCGCCAGAGCCCTCACGATTTCATTCAAACTGGAATCTCAGCCATCGACTGCTGTACAACGCTTGTTCGTGGACAAAAGTTGCCAATTTTCTCGGCTTCTGGTCTCCCACACAACGATATTGCACTGCAGATCGCTCGTCAAGCCAAGTTGAAGGGAAGCGATGAACAATTTATCGTCGTTTTTTGTGCAATGGGTATCACAGCTGAAGAGTACAACTTCTTCCGTTCCGATTTGGAGCGAACCGGTGCGCTTGAGAACGCTGCTTTGTTCGTAAATCTCGCTGACGACCCTGCAGTCGAGCGAATTATTACACCTCGTCTTGCATTGACTGCTGCTGAGTACCTCGCATTCGAGCACGACTACCACGTTCTCGTTATCTACACGGACATGACCAACTACTGTGATGCACTTCGACAAATCGGTGCTGCACGTGAAGAAGTTCCTGGACGACGTGGTTACCCTGGTTACATGTACACTGACCTTGCTATGCTCTACGAGCGTGCTGGAATTGTAAAGGGCAAGAAGGGATCGATTACACAATTCCCAATTCTGACCATGCCTGGTGACGATATTACGCACCCAATTCCTGACTTGTCTGGATACATTACTGAAGGACAGATCGTTATTTCACGTGAACTTCATCAACAAGGTATCTATCCGCCGATCAACGTTCTTCCATCACTCTCTCGATTGATGGGTTCCTGTATTGGAGCTGACACAACCCGTGAAGATCACAAGTCTGTATCCGACCAGATGTATGCTGCATATGCGCAAGGTCGTGAACTCCGTGGACTTGTTGCCATTGTCGGTGAAGATGCATTGAACGAGCGTGACAAGCAATTGCTCGATTTCTCCGGTGTCTTCGAAGACCGCTTCCTACGTCAGTCTCGTGATGAGGATCGTTCCATCGATGAAACGCTCGACTTGTGCTGGGAATTGATGTCATCCATCGATACCAAGTATCTTGTTCGTCTCGACCAAAAGTGGATTGAGAAGTACCATCCAGACAACAAGGCTTGAATCCTGAGGTGAAACCATGGCGCTTGACATCAAACCAACCCGAAGTGAGTTGATTAAACTCAAGGGGCGCATCAAGCAAACCAAGAACGGTTACAAACTTCTCAAAATGAAGCGTGACGGTCTCTTCCATGAGTTCCGACAACTTCTCGCAGAGATGATTGAAGCAAAGCGTGAGATTACTGAAGCGTTCCGATTGGCTAAGCAGCGAATTGACCTTGCTAATGCAATTGAGGGTGGGCTCGCCGTTCGAGCAGCAGCCATTGCCAACAGTGCACATCCTGAAGTTGAAGTTGAACGACGAAACATCATGGGTGTCGTTGTTCCAAGTGTTAGTGGAACGAACCTCAAATCGACTTTTGCAGAACGTGGTGTTGGTTTCATTGGTTCTTCTCCGTACATTGATGAGGCGAGCGACAGTTTCAGCGAATTGATTGAGAAGATTGTCAAGGCAGCCGAAATGGAAGCGACATTGAAGCGACTTCTCGAAGAAATTGAAGCGACCAAGCGACGTGTTAACGCTCTTGAGTTCAAGGTCATTCCAGAATTGGAAGAAGCGAAGGTCTTCATCCAACTTCGACTTGAAGAAATGGAACGTGAAGAGACATTCCGTCTTAAGCGATTCAAGAACAAGTGAGTTTTCGCATCGCTCTGAAAAAAGGGCATGATTGATGTGGGAGTGGTGTCCAGTTCTACCTAGGGGGCTTGATTGACATGTCTGATTTGGATGATGCAACGTTGAGTTCAATCCCCGTTCATAAGAACGCTTGGAACCAGAAAGATATGCTTGAGGGCATCGTTCAGAGATACGTTACAATTCGCTCACATACTGGAGGATTGTGGCCAACTTGGGAAATTGAATCAGACCAACTTGAAGAAAAATTTGACGAATTGAATGCCTACCTTGAGCACTTGGGGTGGATGGCACGTCTTCGCCGAGGTGATACGACCATACTCACGACCCTTCCACTTCCGCATCGTCAGTTCCCAGGGTCACGAATTCACGTCTACATGTGGACGGCTTCTATCATTACATTACTTCTGTCTGCTGTTCGATGGATGGACAGTGGTCGGCCAACGGGTGGATGGTTTGTTGAATCGATCTATCTCGATGGTTTGATCGGATTTGTTCTCCCTATTCTTGGAACATTGCTTCTTGCGTCTTTTGTTCAAACCAGAATTTCAGCAGCGTTTGGTGTACGTAGTGGGCATATTCTCCCCATTCCAGACCCATCGGTCTTGTTATGGGTGTTTTCTGGCTTATCGACCTCTTACTTTATTTGGCCGTTTGGGATTTTCTTCATTCCAACGTTGCCACGAATGGATGCACGACCATGGCCAAATCGTCAATCGCTGGCATGGACGTCCGTATCGGTTCCTGTTGTGATGCTTGTTTCTGGATTTGTTTTCTGGACGCTTGGGTTGGTGTTTACAACCGACCCTTACACGCTGTCAAGTGAACCTTTCCGTGCGAATCCTCCCTTCTTGATCCAACTGTTCGGTTCTGGATTTGATTTCTCATACCAAGCCACGCTTGACTGGGGGCACCCGTTCTTCTTTGCTGCAAGTTTCCTCACATTGGTTGGCTGGTTGTTGATGTTGCCAATTCCAACCTTCCCAGGTGGTCGATTGCTCGTAGCGAGGATGGGTATTGAGGAAGCTCGAAGTTCAGGAACTCAGATTTTGATGTTCATGCTTCTCATCACTTCTGCCTTTTTCATCTTCGATGCCTTTAATGGATTTACAATCTGGATACCCATACTATCTGTCGTCATTCCACTTCTCATGTTCATGGGCGGTGACCCTCGAATCCCAGTCCTAATGGATGGAGATAGCCCTCTATCTGAGGACAACCATCGACGGCTCGGGATTGTTCTTTTTGTTGCCATCCTGTTTGCCATTCCAGCGCAGTTTCCCATTGAACAAGTTGAACGATGGGATGCGGAGGCAACGGTGTCCATCGTAGTGGATGAATTCGCAGAACGCTCAGAATCCTGGAATGCGTCAATCATGATTGAGATTAACAATCCATCCATGCAAGACCGGTCATACAGTGTTTCAGGAACGATTCTTGGAACATCCCTTTGGAATTCGAATCTCTCCTGTGAGGTACAATCCTGTGAAGGCGTCTTGGAACCAGGCGAATCAATGTCCATCGAATTCAGAGTGATGCATCAGAATACAACACATCAACCAACTTTTGTCGCCTACCAAATTGATGTCATCTTTGATGAATCTGATTCGATCATAGAGTTCGGCACCATCTATCCTCTTCTCGACGCATCTGTAGCGTCTGAATGGCGCAACGTTCGCAACAACGACCTAGTTCTTACCTGCCTTGATATCTTCATGGAAGAAGGTCATACTGCAAACCTATCGTTACCCGATTTGGATGATGAATGGTTACCATTCCTTTGGCTTGAAGGTCAAGCGGGTCTCACACAAACACTTTCTTCACAAGATTCGGAAATTTGCTTGAACGGAGTCGACCAAGCCCTTCCATTCGGTGTTCAATCCATGATTGAGCATGTGATAATCGGAAACACGTCGTTCATGGTAGGGTTCGATACAACCTGGCCTCACATCGTTTCAGCATCTGAGGAGGGGTGGCTCATCGATGAACACCATCCATGGGGTTCACCGTTTGATGTTGGAGGTACGTTGTATCAAGAAAATGCTTCTTCATGCACAGGAAATGAATTCTTGACCACACCTCCACGCTCCAATACAACAAATTGGTCGTGGGACTTAGGCATCCGGCCGAAGCAAGCTTTGCCTTCGGTTGAAGCGGGTGAACGGCTTTATCTGAAACTACCATCGGATTCCTACGTTCACTGCAACCAGCAAGACATCGAAACAACAGAGTTCATTGTTCAACGTGGTCCAGATTTGGTTCTTCATCAGAACAACCAATCCACTCGCCTGTGGGATTCACCGAGGACAGTAAACGCCTCTCAATTGGAGCTCGCTCTCTACAGTAGCAATGATGTAGATGTCGTTTTGCGACATTCCACGTTTGGAGATGTTGATTGGGATCTAAGTGCTTTCCCAAGTCAACTTTCCTCTGGTTGGAACAACATCACACTCGATGTTCCTGAAGCAATGATCAAGACGTACAAAATCACCCACCAAGACGGGGCTATCCTGATAACGTTCGGAGCTTATTTGGGGGCTGAATCTTGAGAATAGGCATTGTTGGTGCAGGTTCGATTGGTTCTCTCTTCGCAGGTTGCCTCGCATCAACACCATGCGACCTTCTTTTGTATGGGCGTGGACTTCACGCAGCGCATCTTACCGTCGATGGGTTGAAGATTTCAGGTGCGAAGGAAGAAGCGATTTCCTCACAACGTTGGGAGGTTCTCCTTGAAGAACAAGACCTTCCAAATTCTGTTCAATCGTCGTGTGATGTTGTCCTTCTGACTGGAAAAGCCTCGGCCTTTGAGCAGCATGTCGAGGTTGCAAAACATCTTCTTCGTCGAGAAGGAATTGTTTGCACACTTGCGAATGGATTAGGACATGAAGAGCGTTTGGTTCTCGAATTTGGGGCACATCGTGTTCTTGCTGCGACAACGACGCATGGTGCTTATCGACCAGCATCAGGCAACGTCCATTGGGCTGGAAGTGGTGAAGTACACCTTGGCCCATTCATGCATCACCACACGGAACACTCGGTTCAAACCTTCCTAAAACACCTCGATGATTCAGGACTTCAACCCCGTTGGGAGGAAAATGGACGAGCCATGCTTTGGAACAAAATGTTGCTCAATATCGCTATCAATCCGATTGCAGGATTATTGGGCAAAGAGAATGGTGTTTTGCTTGAACCGGCGTTGTTTGAATCTGCGGTCGGCGTTCTTCTTGAAGGCTCAATGATTGCTCGTGCAGAAGGTGTAGAACTCGAAGATGATGAACTTCTCATCGATCGTTTGAGGCAGGTTTTGGAAACAACCAGTAGCAATTTTTGCTCAATGTTGCAGGACATTCGTTCTGGACGTGAAACAGAAATCAATTCACTGAATGTAGAAATCTGTCGACGTGGTGAAATGTTGGGTATTCCGACACCGCTCAACCAAGCGCTCTCATCCATCATTCGACATCTTCGTTGAGATCTTTATTGAAGTGAAGACCTCTGTTCTCGGTTCGCCTGATGGCATCTTCAGCAACGAGAATTCCTACGAGAATCATGTTCCTCAATTCAACGATTTCACGAGAAGGTAGACTCGATTTCCAGATGACATCGATTTCTTTTTCGAAAAGACGTAATCGACGAATGGCTCTTTCCAAACGTGAAAAACGCCTTGATACGCCTACTTCAAAACGCATGGTTTGGTTGAGCGCAACTCGGTCGTGAGCGATTGGGCCATGCTCTTGGAGTTCATCCAAACCATCCGAGCGCCACCCGGGAGGTGAGTAATTCATTTCATTGAGTTCTTCTTGGATGAGATGAGATGAACATCGGTGTGCGAATACAACTGCTTCAAGGAGGCTATTGGAGGCAAGTCTGTTTGCTCCATGCATCCCAGTACAAGCAACTTCTCCAATAGCAAACAATCCTGGAATAGGTTCTCTGGAATCACCGCTGAGTGCTGAACCAACTTCGTCCACTTCGATACCCCCGACGATGTAATGGGCTGCTGGGGCAACGGGAAGAGGGTCGATTCCGAGTTCAAGACCATACTTTTGCAATCGCTTTGAAATCATTGGAAAACGTTCATTCAAGTGCGCTTTGTCCAAATGTTCCGTGACCAGGTACACATGCGGAGCGCCTGATTCTGCACAACGCTGGTCAATGGATCTAGCCACAACATCTCGGGTTGCCATTGAACCGAGTGGAGAGGCTTGAAGCGTAAATGAAAACGCTCCAGGTTCTGATTCTCCACTTCTTTTCCAATCTTCATAACCACTCTCATCGAGGAGAACTGCGCCTTCACCTCTCAAGGCTTCAGTGATCAAAAATGGCCGTTCACCCTCGACGACAAGTGCTGTTGGATGGAACTGCACAAATGCCATGTTGATGATGGAGGCGCCTGTTCTATAGGCCATAGCGATACCGTCTCCGGTGGATACAGATGGATTTGTCGTCTTCTCCCAAAGTTGACCTGCTCCACCAGTTGCCAAAATCACAGCATCACCTTCAATGGTCATGACTTGGTTTGTACTTTGATCGAGTGCCCAAACACCGCATACGCCCTTACTCGAGTGTTTATGTTGGCGTTGAATGAGATCGATTGCAAGTGTATTGGGCCGCATGGTGATGTGTTGATGTTCTTGAGCAGCTGTGGTGAGTGCACGTTCAATTTCTTTCCCTGTAGCATCCTTTGCGTGAAGGATGCGCCTTGATGAATGGCCGCCTTCTTGTGCAAGTTGAAAATCACCTTGCTTGTTCCGTTCAAATTCGACACCAATGGAAAGCAAATCCAAGATTCTCTCGCCAGCCTCTTCGACGACCATTCGAACCACTCTTTCATCGCATAATCCATCACCTGCATCGAGCGTATCTTTGATGTGACCCTCAATTTCTTGCAGGTTGGTCTTGTCGAGAATGGCTGCAATTCCTCCCTGAGCCCAATTCGTTGACGAATCCTTTGGCCTTTGTTTGGTGATGATTTCGACTTCGAAACCTTCGTTCGCAAGACGCAAGGCTGCAAAAAGCCCAGCAATGCCTGTGCCGATGATAAGTACACGAGGCATGTACCTTCGCAAAGGTTGTTTGTTCTTGATGACATCGGTTGTCCCAGCGATAGGGCTATGTGTTGCGGATTCTAGCGGGCATCATGTTGCGGAGGCTCATTGGCTTACTGGGGCTTGCAACAATTGTGTTCGTTATTGCGAATGCTCATTTTGGAATGGTTGCAGAAAACGTCGTAGAAGGCGCCGGTACTGCGCGCCTTGATGTGCTCCGTCTCGCAGATCCTGGTTGTACCATTCCAGAAATGGAAAAAGAAATTCAAGAAACGGGAACAGCTTTCTGCCTCAGTGAAAAAGGGACATGGGGGACTGCAGATATCCTCCTTCTCTTCTGGGGCATTTTGATCGTGACAGCAGGACGTTTCCGTATGCCTTCCGACCCCCGTCTTGCAAAACGCATCCGACGCGTCATGTTCACTTCGGGTGCTGTGTTGTTCGGACTTGCAATTCTCGATCGCCTTCAGTGGCTTCCAACTTCTGCGAATTCCGAGAGTATTGCAGATGTCATTCCCTTGCCATTCGATCCCTGGATGGTACAGATTCTCTTCGCAGTTGTTGGTACGTTGTTAATGCGTGGTCCGAAATATGAAGTCTCCGAGTTTGAGGAAAACTATCAACGGTTGGAACACAGCCGGGAACAGGAACGCCGTGTACAAGAGGTGTTCAATGAAAAAGCACGATCCATGTCCGCTTCAAGAGAAGGCCTCGCACGCCGTAGTCGCCTGCTTGACCGTGATGCACATTTGGTTCCATTCCGTACTCGTAACTCGCCGAAGGTTCGAGCGACTTGCCCATTCTGCAAAGGCGGGGGTTGCAAAGAGTGCCGAATGAGTGGTGTTGTTTGAGTAAAACGGCGTTCATTTGAGGCCCGAAAAACGAGTTGCTCCGACGCATAATCAACCGATTGTTTAAATGTCCTCGATGTCCGGTGTTTGACCTAAGGTCAATTTCGACCAAATGGGGATTGGGATGTTTCTAAAAGCGTTGGAGATGGAGAACTTCAAATCATTTCGCGGGGAAGTCGTCATTCCTCTTGATCGTGGTTTTTCTGCAATCACAGGACCGAACGGTTCTGGGAAGTCAAATTGCGGGGATGCTATCCAATTCGTTCTCGGTCCCAAATCAACTCGCACCATTCGTGCACAAAACACCAAGCAATTGATTTTCAATGGAGCAGAGGGCTACAAACCTGCTCGAGGTTGCACTGTAACACTCGTCTTTGGAAACCCCGTCCTTTCCAATGGTCGTCGCCGATTGCCCATTGAAAGCGATGAGGTGCGCATGACGCGTTCAATCCGTCTCACAGCCTCAGATAATGTTGTTTCCAGTTACTTGCTTGATGGGGACGAATCCTCTCAGAAATCCTTCCACCGTCTACTCAATGCTGCAAATGCACGCCCAGATGGGTACAACATTGTTCTCCAAGGTGACGTAACTGGCCTTGCCCGAATGACACCAATCGAACGTCGCAAGGTTCTCGATGGAGTGGCTGGGGTCACCTCATACGATGATGAAATCCGGAAAGCGAAGAAGCAAAAGGAAAGCGTTGACTCGTACATTGAGCGTATTGGGATGCTTGAAGAAGAACAACAAGCCCGTCTCAAAGAACTTGAAGAAGAAAGGAAAGTCGCTATGAAGGCTCAGTCCATCACAGACGAACTTCTTCTTTCACGGTCACAGCGCTATCAAGCCATGTTTGCAAGTTTGGGCATGGAATTGGAACATCAAATTGCAGAACAATTGCGTTTTGTTGAGGAAGCAACCCACTTGGAAGAACAGGTCAAATCTGGAAGCCGAAAACTGGTTGAACTCGATGATCGAATCGGAGAGATTCAGAAACAAATCGACGCCTTGCTTGGCGATGAGGGAGATGGTCTTTCACAGGCAATTCATGATTTAAGAGTCCAAATCGATCGAGACAAAGACCGAATCGAAGACGCCTCGCAAGCAAACATCGATGATGCCCAAGAACGTGAACAAGTCCTTGAACGCTACCAAGAGGCTGAAACAGCATTAACTGCATTGCTTGAAGAAGTGCAGTCAAGCCAGAGCCAAATGGAAGAAGCGCAACGAATGCTGGATGAAGCACAGTCTGAAGAAGACAACGTGCGTAGGCTTCTCGAGGGCTCTGGCAAGAATCACGCTGAACTCAACCGAGCCTTGAGTGATGCGATCAAAACTCTTGAGAAAGCAAAAGAAGCGGTTGCAGCAGCTCAATCTGATGTTGATCGGACTGCTGCTCAAGCCGAACTTGTTGAAGCAAATCTCGCAAAAGCCCAGGAAACTGCAGAGGAATCACGTCTCGAACTCGAAGAAAAAGAAGCAGAATTCAAAGAGGCTTCAGCCGGTAAGACGGTTGACCGCTCATCTCTGACACAGGAAATACTCGATGCAGAGCGTTCTGAATCCCGTCTCCTTGAGGAATCAGCAGCCGTCGAGAAGAAGATGACCGAAACTGAGCGGCAATTGCGCTCTGCTCGAGCTGAATTGGAGAACAAATCCAATTCGAAGGGTATGGCAGGAGGTGCAGCAGCAATCCTTGGTGCGCGAGACCGTGGTGAAATCAAAGGTATCATCGGTACAATTGCCGAATTGTGTGCTCCGATTGATTCCGAGCATGAAACGGCTCTTGCAACAGCATTTGGAGGGGCAATGACATCGGTCGTTGTTGACTCAGATGAGGTTGCTGCGGAAGCCATTCGATGGCTTGCTCAACGAAAAGCAGGACGTGCAACCTTCCTACCACTCAACAAACTCTCGACCAGCAGAGCTGGTGGAAAGGCTATGATGGTTGCACGAAAGCCAGGCGTCATCGGTTTTGCTTACGAATTGCTTGAGTACGACCCGCGTATTGATACGGCGATAAAATTCGCATTGCGTAACACGCTCATCGTCCAAAACATGGACATTGCTCGTCAAAATATGGGCGGTGTTCGACTTGTCACAATGCGAGGAGATGTCACTGAAGCTGGCGGTGCAATGGTTGGTGGATCCCGTCAACGAATGTCGGTGAGTTTTGGAGGCGGTATCGCTGGAGCCAAAGAAGTTGAACGCTTGAGTGCCGAACTTGATCGGCTGCGCTTGATGTCCGATACGGTTTCTGCAGCCCTTGCCGACGTTCGCAAAGAACAGCAATCTTTGCGTCAACAGATCAACGAACTTGCGAACGAAGATGGTGCAATTCGAAGGGAAACGCTCCGTTCAGAGGTTGCAACATACAAGAAAGCACATTCCAAGAACATCGGGGATGTGCAAGCCCTGAAGGAAGATTTGAATCGGCTTGAGGGATTAGCGAGCACACAATTGGAGTCACTCGATGAAGCCGAATCCAAGGTTGCTGATGGAGAAGTACTCCGTGCAAGCGCCCAATCTGCACTCGAGGATGCAAGTCCTCAACACCTCAAAGATCGACTTCACGAATGCACTGTGAAGCGCACACAAGCAGAAGGAATGCGCTCGAACGCAGAAGTTTCACTCCGCTCTATCTCAGAGCGTAAGTCATTGCTTACTTCAACCGTAGCAAGCGAAAAAGAGCGCTTGAGTCAAATTGATCGTGCCGTATCTGAACGCACTGAGAATGTTGCTGTATTGAAGCGAAATGTTGAGCAGAACGAATCCATTCTTGCAGAGAAAGAAGCCGAACGAGCACAATTCCTTGAAGAGAACAAGGGCCTTGAGGATGAACGTATCGAGTTGGTTGAAGAACGAGCAAGTTTGAACTCGACATTGACACAAAAAGCCAATCAAGCACGGAGCCATCGAACACTTTCAACAGAATTGGAACGAACGATTCAAGCAAAACGGAAGGAATTGTTCGATGTTGAAATGGAAATGGGCTCCATTGGAATTCAGGCAGCAGAGGATGGAGCCGTTCTGGATTCAGTCGCAGATATCGATCGGCGAATCCGCCGCTTGGAACGCCGGCTCGAGGAATTTGGTGCTGTCAATATGCGGGCTATCGAACAATACGATGCTGTTGAACAACGCCTCGCTGAAATGGAAGGTGACTTCAAGAAACTCCAAGAACGAAAGAAGCATTTGATCGATGTCGCTGAACGACTTGAGGAGCAACGTAAGGTTCGCTTACTCGACGTTCTTGAAAAGGTCAATGAGAATTTCAAGAAAGTCTACAAATCACTCAGCAATGGTGGACGCGGAGAACTCTATCTTGAGAACAAGGAAGAACCATTCAAGGGTGGTTTGGAACTATGGGCACAACCGAAAGGAAAGTCGTCAAATGTTACCCGCCACCAATTGTCTGGTGGAGAGCAATCTGTGGCAGCACTCGCCCTTATCTTTGCTATTCAGGATTACGACCCAAGTCCATTCTACTACTTTGATGAAGTCGATCAGAACCTTGACAGTGTCAACGCTGAATGCATCGCTAAGATGTGCAGGGAACGAAGCAAAGCTGCACAGTTCATTATGGTCACATTACGAAAGGTCTCCCTACAGTTGGCGGATCATCACATTGGAATTACGCATGGAGGCGATGGATGCAGCCGTCGAATCATTGACTTTGACCAGGAACAAGCTATTGCACTTGGGGAGCAAGCACTCAAGGAAGCAGAATCTGCAGCAGCGAAGAACGAACAACGTGCAAAGGAAGAGCGAGAAACTCTTGCAGAGATGCCTCGTGTACCCGATGCCCTTCCAGCGCCGCAAAGCCTTGGCGGGCTTCTCAAACACATGAAAGAAGATGAAAGCATAACTGCATTGGCTGAGCGAACGGCTGAGACCAATGAGGATATTGAGGAGCGTTCTGCACTCGCAAGTGCGGTTTCTGAATTGAACGCTGAGATGGATGTTGAACAAGAAGAATCCATCGAACTGGACGAATGAGGTGGCCGAAATGATTCAGCAAGGACTCGATCAGTGGTTTTTGCGCCAGGATGTAATCGATCAACTCTTGCAAAGTGGAGATGATGACCTTGAAGGAATTAATGCCTATGCCGACAGGATTCTCATGATCGCCCAAACTGAGGAAGCTGAGCATCAAACTCTTGACGATCCATTCGATCGAAGTGTTGCGCTCGTTCTATCGCTCGTAAGCAGTGAAGGCTTGGATGCATGGAACATCGACCTGACCTCGTTCCTTCGTCAATTCATGAAGCGCGTGAAATCCCAGACTAGCGATCTCGATTTGCCTGCTTGTGGCCGTCTGATTCGGATGGCATGGGAGGTTCTCAATTACCAAGCAGCGCACCTCTTTGACCGTATTCAATACCAGGGCGACGGTGATGATTGGGATGCGAGCTTCGACTTTGGATGGGAAGCAGAATACGATGACCATGAATTCCATTTCACCAACACAGTTCTACAAGGTGGCGCAGATGATGTCCTCGAGACTCTCTTTGATGAACGTGTCCGACGAGAAGAGGGGCGACCAGTGACGCTAGGTGAACTGCTTTCAGCCCTCAAAGATGCTGCGGATGATGCTGATGCACTCAAATTGCGAGAAAAGAATAGGATTGCACATGCAATCGAAGTTGAGGAAATGATTTCCAACGTTGGCGGCCGAATGCACAATGAAGACCTTGATGGGGATATTGAACGATGTTGGAATGCGTTACGGCAGACAACACAAGCCATGCAATCAAACAACGTGCCTCTCAAATCCGTTATCTCAACTCTGGTTCCAATTCTTGAATCTACATTTGGATCCATTCCTGAAGGTTATGATGACGATGCACGCGTGAGTTCGTTCATCGCTGGATTGTTCCTTACCCACAAAGGTTTGGCATCGATTACACAAGGAAACAATCTTGATGATGTCATCATGATCGAAGATTTGTGGCCTCACTTGGCAAGCTTCGAGGATGTACTTGCAGCAACGCTTGAGGCCGACGAAGAGGCTCAGGTTGCACGTGAAGAATCCAAGACAGGCTCCGTTTTGCATGCAGAGCGCTTGCAAGAGCGTGCCGAGAAAGCACGTCTGGCTGAAGAAAAAGCAAAACAAAAACCTGAGCAAGAAGAGGGAGAAACACCTCCTGATTTCGATGAGCATGACTGGTTGGTTGAGTAGGTGATTACATGTCAGAACTGGGATTAGAAACGCTTCTTGAAGCAATATTGTTTGGTTCAGGCAAGTCGCTTTCAGTCAAGGAACTCTCAGAATCACTCGGTTACGATGAAGAAGAAGTCTCTGAGGGATTGACATCTTTGCAAGGAACCCTCAAGCGGCGACGTGGTGGTGCTTTGCGAATTGTTGAGATCGGTGGGAAGTGGGCGATGGAAGTACGGCCGAATGTAGCCGATCATCTTCCAAAAGAAACGAAGACAGAAATGCCGAAGAAACTCCTCAAAGCGGCTGCCCTGATTGCTTATCACCAGCCAATGCCTCAATCACGTTTGGTTGAACTTCTTGGGCAGAAAGCCTATGATTACGTCCGTGAACTTTCTCAATATGGCATGATTATGCGTCGACGTGATGGAAACACGAGACGTTTGACGACAACAAGACGATTTTCCGAAGCTTTTGGTTGCCCACATACGGATTTGAGGAAAGTGCGTAAATGGTTTAGAGAACAAGTGACTGAAGCAGGCCTATTCGATGGAATGGATTCGGATGCACTGAAAGAAATTGGCGAGGATGGTCTTGTTCAAGCCACATTGCCCCTTGAAGAAGAATGATTACTTCCTCAACTCTTCAAGAATTTCAGCAACTCTTGTTTGTGTTTTTGGACCTTCTTCAGAGATCAATTGTTGAGCAACACGCTCGATTTCATCTCCGATTGCACCCGCACTTACTGCCATGTTCTTTGCATGCAATCGCATGTGCCCTTTCTGAATACCACTTGTAGCGAGTGCACGCAATGCGCCCAGATTCTGTGCAAGGCCTGCAGCAGCCATGACAGAGGCTAATTCTTGGGCGGATTCAACACCGAGAATCTCAAGATTTGCTCGTGCTACAGGATGAACTTTTGATGCGCCTCCAACAATGCCAACTGCCATTGGTGTCTCGATGGTGCCAACAAGGTTGCCTTTTGCGTCCTTCTCCCAATGTGTCATTGAACCGTATCGTCCTTGATGGTACGCAACGTAAGCATGGCAACCAGCCTCAACTGCACGCCAATCCTGGCCACAGGCGACAGCAACGGCCGAAATACCGTTCATCACGCCCTTGTTGTGTGTAGTCGCTCTGTATGGGTCTGCCATAGCAAAGTGATGCGCTTCAAGTATGCCTTCGATAATGGAAACTCCATCGCTTCGATCACCTGAGTTACTCATCTCTTCTGGAGTAAATGTGGCAGAAACTCGAGCAAGTCGTTGCGTTGCTAGGTTTGACAGAATTCTCAACAAGGAACGTCCTGATGTGATGGTTTCCAACTCAGGTGCAAGGAGTTCTGCCATTGTGTTCACTGCATTTGCGCCCATTGCATCTCGACAGTCAACGTGGATGTGGACGATGAGCATCGGTCCAGAAAGCGTCTCAAGTGAGCGAGTTGTTATGTTCTTACATCCTCCACCGAGCCGAATCATGGTCGATGGCAGACTGTTTGCTAAATCCATCAATTCTCCTTTGCTTTGCGCAATCTGTTCGATGGCTCGTGTATGGTCGTCAACATCAAGGAGTTGAATTTGGGCAATCATCATTGGTGCATCATTGTTGGACGTAAATCCGCCCATTGCATGACAACGTTTCGCCATATTCGATGCAGCAGCAACAACGCTCGATTCTTCAAGGCAAAAGGGGATGACGTAGTGCTTTTCATCGATAATGAAGTTCGTGGCCACGCCAACCGGGAGGGACATGGTTCCAATGACATTCTCAATCATTCGATCTGCTGAGGCATCGTCTAACTCTCCATTTGCCGCTAACGCAGCAACATGTTCCTCGCTTAGGCTTGCAAGTTCTGCAATCATCTGCCTGCGCTCTTCGACATCGAGCTTGTAGAAGCCTTTCAGCCGGCTATTGTCCACGGGCATGCTGTCTCCTCACTCCTAGCGAGGAATGTGGGTTCCATGAAACAATCGGAACAAATTAACGGATTTAACGCATTAACTAACGCGTTATTTTTGCGTTAATCACGTGTTAATACGGCCGTATTCTGTCTTATGGCACTTCGATTAACGTCTTATAACACGTTTGCAAAACACCGTTCCTCCGTGAAATATCATATACTTGGTCAAAGTTGCTCGGTCATGCATGGAAATACTGTCGACTTTGGCTTTCCATCATTGAGTGAAGATCCTTTTTCTTCCAGTCCACTTGAGAAGGAGGAATTCGATCTGTTGGTGGGTAGGCATTCGATGTTTGACGAACTCGAACGCAAAATCACGTTCAAATCGGCAAACAGGATATTGCTTGTTGGCGAATTTGGTTCAGGAAAAACCTCCTTCATGCAATGCTTGAGTGCCAGAACGAATTTGCATTTGAACATCAATCGGATTGCATTCTCGGAACCTGGTGTCGAGTTGCTAAAAGACATGTACGCACAATTGATCGATAATTCACCACCACATGACTACCAGAAACTGAGCAAGGAATTACGGCGAATGATTCACGATTCACGACAGATGCTTCCACTCATCACCATCGATGCTGATATGGCTGATTTCACCTCATTGGAAACGTGCCTTCGTTCGTCACTCCACTTCTTCGAGGGTCTACCTGCGCTGATCATCATCGCTATCAATCCACAACAACAATCATTGATTTCGGAACAATTGCTCCAGCGTTTCGAGGTACGAACCATGCCAGAGTTGGATCAGGATGGCATCAAAGCCCTCGTTGAGCGTCGTATTGCCAAGGCTTCTTTACAACCCTATGAGCTTTCGACGGAAGATGCGAACCGTCTTCTTCAATTGAGTCAAAGTGGACAACCAGGTTCACTGATTCGAGTTCTTCGCAATGCAGTCTCAGGAACCTATGTTGCGCCAAGTACGCCTGCCCAACAACCAGAATTGACGCCTGAGGAGACGAGGCTGAGTGCCGAGACGATTACGGAGTCTGAAGAATCGATACTCAAAACAGACTCAAGCGATGTACTCTCTACAATCGACGAGGAAGAGTCCATCGAAGAGGCGTGGGAGGCGACTCCAGGGATGACCGAAATATCCGGTTTTGACCTTGATCTAGAAACACTCGATGAACCGATGGAGGAGCCAGTAGTGGCTCCAACAGAAGAAATGGAAGAACTCGACGAGGAGAACGGGGAAGAGATTCTTGACAATTCCTACATCACCGAAGGAAGCCTTCCATTCGCAGGTCCGTTTGGTGGATTACGACATCGGAACATCGAATCGAACAGAACACCAACTCCCACGCTTGAAGGTCAATTCAGAGAAAGCGAGATGGGTACTGCGTTTTGGTCGGTTAACGAACCTGTGCCAATTCTTGACGATGTGATTGCAGCCGATGAAGAAGTGGAGGCACACGATCTTGAATCCTTGATTGAAGAACCTCCTGAATTCGAAATGGAGGAGATTCCAGCACCTGAGAACAATCGTTTCGATTCCAACACAATTGAAGCGTTCACACGGTTGCTGACACAAGTCCTCCTGCCCTCAAATGCTGCATTGAATGGTGATCAAAACCTCATCGAGCAGTTGCGAGCATTATCACGGCCACGATTGACACAAAAAGAAGAACATGTCTTGAGTGTTGCAGTTCTTAGTTCACTCACATCCTCCGAAGCAGTTGTTGTTGCGGAGGCAAAAGGACGTTCCATCTCACCTTCAGATAAGGCCTTACTGGCACAATTGTCGATCAAACGTGCACGCTTGTCACAAATTTGCAATCGTTTGCATAAAGCAGGAATTTTACACGCCCGAATGGTTGGCCGCACGAGAATGTTTGGCCTAACGAGAAGTGCATTGGCTCAATTGATTGCATGGGGTCTTGTAGGAGGTGATGAGTGATGTCTTGGTCGGTAAGCTGGTCGTGGCAATCGCCTTCAAGAATAAGTGCTGTTGAATCCGTAAATGGTCATCTGTGCGTTGCTTATGGACTTGAATTGGTTCTCTTTAATGATGCAAATGAAATTCAATGGCAACGAAGTATGCCATTCAAGGTGCATGCTATTTGCAATGCTGATGGGCGAATTGGTGTCCTTGCAGCTCATGCTTTCTACCTTCTCAACACGGTTGATGGATCATTGGTTCACGAAGGAAGGTCAAGTCCTGGCGGATTTTTGCAACTCCTCAACCGTCCTGGAGGGGGATGGGTCTTGTCAGGTCGAGATGGAAATCTCCACCTCTTCGATGCAAATGGCGTGGGAATACGCCGAATGCAATCGGGTCTGGTGCGTCGTCTCATCGGATGGTTAGATCGTGAACATCTCCTCTGGCAAGATGAAAGTGGAGTTGTTTATTGTGGCCAAATCGCTCAACAAGACAAACGCCGAGTTGTCGATACGGCGGTATGGAGTTGGGTATCTCCACTCATTGAAGGACGCATGCTTTTGCAATCCGCTGATGGTAAGTTATGGGATGGTATCCCTCATCCGTATGGTTGGGATGCCATCGAGCGAATTGAAATTGAATCTCTTGAGCCACTTGTAGCAACCCGTGCTGGAGATGGTTGGTGGGTACTCGGCATCGAAGGTCACCTCGATCACATGAGTGACCAGAGCGATGAAGTGAGAATTGGAGAAGGGATGAACCTAGGAGATATGTTGGTTCAACTTGGAAGAAACTCGATGGTCACATGCCGACGTGATGGTTTGGTTCGTCGCTGGGTCGCTCCACACCTTGCAGAGGAGCAACGCCGACATCGACAGAAAGAGGCAGCGGATGCTAAGTTGGCTCGATCTTGGGATGAACGTCGTCAACTGTTCCAACGAGCCCTAACAGCCGAAGATGAAGGGCGCTTATCGAAAGCGATTGAACTCTATGAGGCACTCGGAAGGAAAGAAGACGTTCAACGACTTCTCAGGCGGCAGAAAGGCGGTGATTAGAATGAATCCGGATCATACCTTAACCGTTGAACGTGTACAACACTATCTTTCGATTACACAAAAAGCGAGAGAAAAGGCGACTCCATTGGCTTCAACGCCTGAAGAAGAGTCGATGCTCAAGACATTGCTCTCAATGGCGGACGATTACGCAAACGATGCACAGTATTTCCTCGAACAAGGTGATTTCATACGAGCGTTTGGAGCCATCAACTATGCTCATGCATGGATTGATGCAGGCGTCAAACTTCGTTTACTCGATGGGCACGGAGACGATGTCTTATTCACGCTGCCGTAAACTCAAGAGGTTGATTTGGTTCAAGTTTTGAAACGAGATCGTTGATCGCTTCAACCTCGTTCAGAATCTCTTTTGCACGTTTCCTTGCACGATTGACAAAGGGTTGAATCGATTGTTCAAGACTCATCCGAAGCCTGTAAATGTGGGCTGGACGCCCACGAGAAGTCTCTGATTTCGGAGAAAAATGAACAAGATTCATCTCTCTTAATTCAGAGATAGCCATGCTGACATCAGGTTGCCGAATATTGCAATGGCATTGCAAATCCTTTGAGGTTGATGCACCATGGTAGTGGAGGCAAAGAAGCACACTTGCAGTATTCTCATTTGCACCGAGGTCGACAAGTTTGTCACGGAGAGTACGTTGTTCACTACTCATCTGAGAGCCTATGCCACCTTTCATGTTTGAAGAGAACGGTGAGGGTATTTAACAACATCACCGACGTTTTATTGAGAATATGGAATTTAATTTAAAAGCTTGAGTCGGTTGATTCGATATTATGAATCTTCGTTGTCTATAGACCATTGACAAGTCTGATATTCTTGCCTTTAACAATCTCAAGAATTCCAATCCCTTGTTCAAGAGCCCTACGCTTAAGATTTGCATCGACGGTGAGGATTGGAATCTTTGATTCGAGAGCAACTTCAATCAAAGCATCATCTGGATGCATGTCCGGATGGTCGATGATGGATGAGCGCTGAAGTAAGAGCTCAAGCATCAATTTCTTTCCACGTGAGCGACTTGCCTCAAGATCTTCAAGTTCATCAAGAATCAAATCGATGAGAACAAACTGTGGTGGTCCTACAAGTTTCGATAATGCGATATCGATGTTAAACGAACCATCGATAAGAGCGACCCACCCACACGCATCAATGAGCACGTCGCCCATAGTTGTCACCTCACTGAATGGTTCCATGGCCGATAAGGCGCCATCGTGCACCAACACGACGGGAAAGTGAAACACGTTGTCCCTGATCAGCACAAATTGGAAGACGCAACTGCAAACTTGCCTTGTTCTTTTCAACACCCTTCACGATACCAACCGAAGTTGAAGTAGCGACGTTGACCATCAACATCTCATTGTTGCGTAGTGGATGAATCATGTCGGGTTGTTCACCGTCTCCTGCTACCATGGTCTTCATCAGGTTAACTTCAATCGAACATTCGGTCCGAATTTCTGGCAATTCACCTTTCTTGGCAAGAACCTGTCCAGAAAGATTGTCAGCCGTGGTGATGGAAGGATCGAGGAGTGTCCCGAACCCACACAACCCGCCTGCAGTCATCTGGTCTCGCTTTCCACCACCACCTTGCATGCTGGTAATGGTGGTTTCAATTGGTTCCCAATGCGATTTGTTTCCATTCTCAATTTTACGGCCTGGGCCGATGATGATTTCATCACCTTCTCTGAAGGTACCTTCGACAATTGAACCTCCAATAACTCCGCCAGTCAATTTTGTCGGGCGAGTGCCTGGTCTGTTCACGTCAAATGAGCGAGCAATGTGCATGACTGCTCGCTCGTCGGCATCGCGATTCGGCGTAGGAATGGTCTTTTCAATCGCTTCAATGAGAATGTCGAGGTTGACGTCATGGTGGGCTGAAACAGGTATGATTGGTGCTTCTTCAGCAATGGTGCCTTTGAGGAAGGTCTTGATCTCGTTATAAGATTCCATAGCACGCTCTCGTGAAACCAAATCAATCTTGTTCTGAACGATGACGATGTTTTTGATTCCTGCGATTTCAAGTGCCATCAAATGTTCACGAGTTTGAGGCTGTGGGCAGGTTTCGTTGGCAGCTACCATGAGCATAGCACCATCCATGATGGATGCACCAGTGATCATAATGGCCATGAGTGTCTCGTGACCAGGTGCATCAACGAAGGAAACGACTCTCTGAAGATCGGAATCAACGTCTTTCCCACCTTCTGGGTGTCGTCCAGTGGCATAATACTGTCCTGAATCGGTCTTGTAAAACGCTGTATCAGCGTAACCAAGCTTGATTGAGATTCCACGTCGACGTTCTTCGGAATGCGTGTCCGTCCAAACACCCGAAAGCGCTTGTGTAAGAGTTGTTTTTCCGTGGTCGACGTGACCTACAAGGCCAATGTTGACTTCAGGTTGAGATGGAAGCGTTCGTGCCATGCTTCCATTCCTCCTTGTTCACCGATTCAACCCTCTCGGGTTTCACTCCGCTGCAGCTTCTTCCTCACCGAGCAACTTGTCAAGACCGATGTTTCCGGCATCAACAACTTTGAGATTGATTTGACGTGTGTCTTGTGTGATGGTGTTTCCACGGAAAACACGTCGCTTGCGCATACCTTCAGGCTTGTATCGGAATCGCTTCTTCTCACCCTTCTTGGTCTTGGAAACGAGGTTGTGTCCCTTGAAACCAGTCGAAGCAGTGACGAGAATCGCTTGTCGGGAACCGCCTTCAAGATCTCGGCGCATTGGTGTTCCGGTCTTATCAGAGCCACCTGTGATTTCGAGTTTGTATCCTGTCAGGAGGGATTCACCTTCGCCAACGAAAACACCTTCGATCACGTCACCGATTTTCTTTCCAAGCAATTGTGCATGGTTTGCACCAGAAATCACCGTCTTGTAGGATGGGGAATAGGTCTTCTCCTTACCTTTCTTTGTGGTACGAGTCAACTTGGTTGTGGTATCGTTGACCACTGCAACAAATGAGTTTCCATCAGCCATGAAGCATTCCTCTAGCAACCTAGCGACAAACGACCCCTATTTAGCCTCACCGCATGCTATTTGTTCACCATCGTTTCAGTTTCAGAGCAACTCTTCCTTCAATTCGAGCAGCAACATCGACCGGAAGAGCATGTGGCATGGAGATGTGGGTTGTCCGACCTCGACCTTCTCCAACTGTGTCAACTCGAGTGGCAATGATGTTCAAACTCTCAATGTGTTTGAGGAATTTCCAGACGGTCGTATGGCTTCGAGGCTTGACTTCATACTCCTCGCACACTACTGCGTAGATGGATTCAACGTCTTTGCTGGTCATGAATTCGGCCTTCCGCAGCCTTCGGCAGATGCCGAGTAGTACAAGCATCGAATGACCCGATAGTTCATCGAGAACATCTTCAGGCATGACTTGCGGAACCTTGCGTGCCTTGGTCTGGACGTACTCGGGAAGGATACTCTTCTGACCTTCGGATTCAGCGTGTTCAACAGCAGCACCGAGCAGTTCGATAACTTGCCGCGCATCACCTGAAGGCGCAGCAGACGTTGCGATGAGTTTCAGAAGCTCGTCGTCCCACGATCTTGGGTTGAGTGCAGCCTCTGCACGTTGACGCACAATCGCATGAAGTCCTTTCATGTCGTATGGCGGAATAGGCAAGTGATTCGTATGACCAAATCTGGAAATAACGGCGTTCTCGAGAACATCGAGGACTTGCTCTTGGCTGATGAGGATGAGGGATAAGGTGCCGCTTCCTTCCTGATCCTCATCGATACGAAGCAATTGGTAGATGAGGTCGTTCCCCGATTTACGCAACAAGTGGTCAACTTCATCGAGGACGATAATCAAATGCCTACCATTATTCCTCAACAACTTTCTCAGGCTACTCAACAATTCACCCATCGAGAGACCACGATCTGGATGACCAGGATCCAAGGACTGGACGATACGCTGGGCAACTCGTACGTTGGTTGTAGCATTGCGGCAGTTGATGTGAACGCTTCGAAGCGGTCTTCTCTTTCGGAGGTGGTATTCGATGTCTCGGCAAAACGTTCGAGCAAGGAGTGTTTTTCCACTTCCAACTGGACCGGTGATGACAACGTTGGCACTTCCATTTGGATGGGCAATGGAATGAAATTTACCAGCAAGCGACTCTTGAACATCTTCACGTCCTACCATGACTTCTGGGATGTAATCAAAATCCAAAGGGTCAGGGTTCAGAAGGATGAGTCCTGAACCGATTCGGTCGAGATAGTCGCTCATGCTGGTTGCATCTTGATGCCAACCGTTCTTGAACACTCGCTCTTTACCAAACGAAAAATCAACGTTGTTCAAGGAATTTCATCGAATTGATAACCAAGTTCCCATTTCTTTTCGCCGAGGGCTACTTCGAGCTCAAACGGTGTAATGAGGGGTTTTGCATACTTCACCGCATCATCGATGGCAATACGAGGGCATGCTGTGTTGACGAAAGCATCAACAGGATAGAAATCGATCAACTCTGGTCCGACATGTTCGAGTGCGAGAAGGTAGCCTTTCTTCCCATGCTTCTCCAACAGCCGCTTCATTCGAAGCGCGAGTGTTCTTCGCATTTGGCCGGGTTTTTCACCGATGAGAATTCCAAACTTTTCAGCATCCATGGACGACATAATCAGACCAAAACGCTGACGTAAAATCCGTTCAATACGTTCAAACGACATTTCGATGGCATCGCCAGAATATGGGTCGAGCATAGCGAGCGGTTTTCCAGTGTGGAGTACCAATCCAATTGGGTGAAAGTCACCGCTACCAAGGAAGAGGTAATGCCCAATGGTGTCATCATCGCCTGAATAGTTGCAACCCAACACTTGTCCTGGGAAGGTGAGTCGTGCACCACCCATTGGAATTGTGACATCAAAGCCCGCTTTCTCAAGACGGTCATGGAATTCCGGTAAGAGGTGCAAGTGTTGGATGCTTCCAACCAACCCCAATTTTGTGTCTTTTAGCGGTGTCATACGACCAACAGCATCCATGAATCGTTCTTTCGCTTCTTCTTCTGTCAACTCAGAAGTCGATTGTTCAGCCATTCTCTTTTTCGCGATTTCCAAATGTGCGTTGAGCATGGGGATGACAGGTGTGAGTTCAGGATCACCGTCGTATGTGACATCGATAAATTGTGTAGGCATACCTGAGTCGATGTTCATCTGAGAATGTCCCATGTGGGCAACAAGTTCGACACCCATCATCTTCATTTTATCATGAACCAAATCACACGCCCCATAGCATGGATCGGCAGCTAAAACGACTTTCGCTCCAGAACCGGATTCAATCTCATCCATCATTTCAAGCGCTTGCATCTTTAGCCCTTCTGGGACTTGAAGTGCCACAAGTCGATTGTCGTTTTTCTGAATGCGCTGAATAAGTTCTTCCAACTGGAAGTCGTGTCTATCTAAATCCATCAAATCACCTCATCAAGAAGGACAACCTTTCCTTCATCCATTTCAAGTCGAACGATTGATGAAATTTCAATGTGCGGATATTTTTCTTGCAGTTGCACTAACCCTGGTCCCTTTTCAACGACAACGACGACAGATGCGATTACTGCACCTAAGGATTCGACACCTTGGATGATCGCATCGAGAGTTCCGCCTGTTGACAAGACATCATCGACAATGAGAATTCGCTCTCCCTTGTTGATGTCGTTGAGGAACATTGAGCCTTTTGAATAACCGGTGGATTGATTGATTGCAAGTTCTCCTTCGAGTCCATAAGAGCGCTTACGCACAACAACTTGAGGGCGATTGTTTCTCATCGAAAGTGGGCTGGTCAGAGGAAGCCCCATCGCTTCAATCCCCAAAATGAGGTCGATTGAATTCCATTTTACAGCGTCCTCAATCAGTTCAACAACTGCAGTGAGTACGGAGGGGTCAAGACGAGGTACGCCATCGGTTAGTGGATGGATAAAGTACGGATAATCGCCCTTCCAGATGATGGGTGCAGCCAGAAGTGATTCCTTCAATCGCTGCAATGGATTTGACATGGTTCCACTTCATCGAATCAAAGTTCGGAGAGGTACTCGACGTATTCGTCAGGTTCAAGCAGATTCTCCATGTCAAACTGGAATGGTTGTAGTACCAAAATCCAGCCGAGATCGTAAGCAGACTCGTTCACGAGATCTGGGTTGATTTCAACCTCTCCGTTAACCTCAGTAATCGTTCCTGAGAACGGTGCCGTGAAAGCAATTTTTTCCTCATCTGTCCAAAGAGAAAACATGTCCTGGCCTTCGTCGACCATGGTTTCGGCCTGAGGGAGAATGACTCGAAGGACTTCTCCAATCTCAACACCCATGAATTCACTGATACCGACCATTATCTTCTCATCATCTTTTTCTTGATACCAGAGATGATCAATTGAGTACTTTCGATTGTGTGCGATGTTAAATTCTACGACCTCTTCTTCCAAGCCATATCACCTGTACGCGGCTCAAACAACTCCTATATGAACCATCGCTATACTCGTGGTGATGTGGTCGTAACACATCCATTAAGTGAAAGCCCTTGTTAGGCTAATTTGGTGAGCGTATGGACTTCAAAGCGACCGATGAACAAGACATGATTCGAGAGATGGTTCGCGATTTTGCGGAATCGGTACTTACCCCCACAGTGGAACATCGAGACCAAACTCAGACGCCTCCAGCAGAGGAATGGCAACAATTCCTTGAGTTGGGCCTCCAAGGCGTCACCGTACCAGAACAATACGGCGGAATGCCAGTTGATGACATCTCTGAATCGATTATCGTTGAGGAACTTGCTCGAGTTGATCCTTCATTCTCAGTCATGTTCTGTGTTCACGTTGGACTTTGTGCGAAAACAATTGCCCTTCACGGTGATGAATATCAGAAGGAAACATATCTCCCTCGCCTCGCTGAAGGCGAAGTAGGTGCCTACTCACTTTCTGAAGCAGGTGCCGGTACAGATGCCGCAGCAATGACCTGCAAAGCAAAACTCTCCGACGACGGAAAGCACTACATCCTCAACGGGGAGAAGATGTGGGTTACCAACGGAGCACAGGCCAAAATCATCGTTCTTTTCGCAAAGGATGTCGATCATCCAGACTACGGTGTGAAGAAACACGGTGGAACGACAGCGTTCATTGTTGATTCATCGTTTGAAGGGTTCTCAGTCGGCAAAAAGGAAGACAAGCTTGGCATTCGTTCCTCAGATACGTGCACGCTTGTGCTGAAGGATTGCAAGGTACCTGTTGAGAATGTCATCAAAGGAGCAGGGAATGGATTCCCAATCGCCATGAACGCTCTTGACAACTCACGTATTGGAATCGCTGCACAAGCCCTTGGTATTGCCCAAGGTGCATACGAGGCGTCGCTCAAATACGCACACGAGCGTGAGGCATTCGGCAAACCGATTGCACATCATCAAATGATTATGGGTATTCTCGCTGACATGGCTACACGAATTGATGCTGCCCGGCACCTTGTCTACAAGGCCTCATGGGCAAAACAGCAGCATTACGAACACAATGGACCCCGCCATACGAAAGAAGCCAGCATGGCAAAACTCTACGCAGGTGATACGGCAATGTGGGTATCAGAACGCGCTATTCAAGTGCATGGTGGATACGGTTACACAAAGGAATTCCCGGTTGAACGATTCTTCCGTGATGCAAAAATCACCCAAATATACGAAGGTACTCAAGAGGTTCAACGCATTGTTGTCGCTCGAAGTTTACTATAAGTATTCGAAGGTCGAAGCAATGAAGACTGGTCGTTGGCGTCCAACGTTCCAGTCACAGATTTGGGCATCTGCCTCAATCGTATGCTTTGATTGAAACAACATGACGTCTTCATTTGCTTCGGACGGGAGACGAAGTTCCACTTCGATGTCACTGTTTTCTGACAACGTTCCAATAATGGTCATACCATTTTTTAATGGACCTTGGCCGATGAGCGTCCTTTCAATCGATGAAATTTGAATTTGACAAGATTGTGTTGGTGATTGAGCAATGGCTTGTTGGCGTTCGCTACGAAGTTTCATTCCCTTAAGAATCTCGATAAATCGCACATGGCCGATAGGCGTTCCATTATCTTCGAGAAGGATCGGATCTGGCTTCTGTTGCGCTTCCTCCGCCTCTCTCTCCGCCTTCTCTTGTGCTTCTCGTTCAGCGGCTTCTCTTGCCAGTTCTTCTTCCAACAGGCGTTGCTTCTCTTCTTGCTGACGAATGATTTCTTCCGCCTGCCTCCTTGCTTCTTCTTGGAGTTCTTGATTGAGCTCTTCAAATTCATCTTCTTCGGGCTCAGGTTCTTCTTCAATACCGCTTGGTAAGCCAATGGCTTCGAAATAGGTCTGTAGATCTGCAACGGTTACATTTCCATCTTTGTCCATATCGAGAACGGACATCAAACCGTTGATGACCCAACCAGGAGGCTGAGTGCCGGTTGTTTTTTCAAGTGCATCAGAGAGTTCAACCGGTTGAATAATCGCATCCATGTTTGAATCAATCATTTGGATAATTTCTGCACCTGTCAAGCCCGAACCAAGAAGCCAACTTGTGAACTGTGTGTTTAATTGACCAATCATAGGGTTCGTTGCGACCATCTCTTTGATGTGTTGATCCATTTTTGCTTGGAGTGCTTGCTTGACAGACATCGATTCACGTCCTAAAACCACTTGCGTGTGGTTGGACTATCAAGTTAGGGGAATTGAAGTTTTGGCCAACGCGCGGTATCCTCAGTTTGCCAAGAAAGTGTACACAACAACCTGTCCATCTCCTCAAGCGTCTGAAGATGGCGAGCGACTTGTTCATAGAAGAGCCAAGCTTTCAATGCTCCAAGTTTTGGTCCTTGTTGGATTCCGGTTCGTTGCATAATAAATTCACCAGAAGCCAATGGTTCAACGTTGAAATCGATCTTAAGACTTGACAATCGATCAATTCGTTGCTGGACATCCTCCTCGGTGAAACCGGGCAGAGAATCAAATCGAGCAAACAATTGCTCGATCTTCAAATGCTGATGGCTCCAAGACCCCATCGCCACTGCATAAACTCGTATTGACGAATCCATGTTTTCTGGTAGACGCCTTTGTTTCGAATGACGGAACAAGAGGTTCTTCTTTTCTCGACCAGTCAATCGAAGTTTTGCCGACAACATTTCACAATCCTCGGCGCTGAAATCTCGTAGCAACACAACCAATCGGTCAAGAACATCGTCGCTTCGAATTTCATCAAGGAGTTTGATGCGAAGGTCGTCTTGCATCCAATCCAGATTTGAAATTTGCTTCAAAATACCATCGTCTGCCATGCGTTGAACGATTTCAGAGGCATGTTGGCCGAGCAGGATTCGTTTGAATTCCGACCATATTCGCTCGGAAGCAATTCGGTCGAGCATAACCCTTGTTTTTCGCAAGGCGTTCGCCAGTTGTTGATCAGGCCACCAAATGCCAGCAGCACCTTGATCCATAAATCGATAGGTGCGCAAAATACGCAAGGCATCCTCAGAGAGCCGTTTTGTTGCTTCTCCAACAGAACGAAGACGTCCATTCTTCAAATCATCACGTCCATCGAACGGGTCGTAAAATGCTTGCTTGATAGGGTCTAATGCCATTGCATTCATGGTTAAATCCCGCCGAGAGAGATCAACGAGTAATGAATCCCCCCATTCAATTTCATCTGGTCTGCGTCCATCGTTGTATCCAGATTCAGTTCGAAGTGTTGTCACCTCGTAGGTGTCGCCGTTGTTTCGAAAGGTGATTGTACCGTAACGTTCACCCGTCGGAAGCGTATCTCGATACGATTTCATTTCGTTCGGAGTCATGGTTGTTGCAAGATCAAAATCGATGACCTTCGTGCCCAACATTGTGTTGCGTAGGGCTCCACCCACAATCCAAACATGGGCGTCGTTTTCTTGGAACCACGCAATGACTTCTGTCAATGATTTAGGCAGATGTTGAACCATTGCAGAGAGAGATGGAGAAAGGGGCAACTCCTCCATTCCGCGCGCTGGTTCCATGTCTGACATCCATCCTCGCGTGTTCATACAAGACAAAGCATTATCCTGTGGATTCTTTTGGTCAATGCATGTCTTGGAGTGAAGATGATGTGCGACTTGTCCCCGTTGAGTGGCTCAAGGCGCATGAAGAAATCAAACCAAAGAACATGGAAAAGCTCCTTGAAATGACCTTGAAATGGGATGGTTTCACAAAACCTCTCATCGCTGACAAGGCGACGGGAACAATTCTTGATGGACATCACCGTTATGCTGTTGCTCAACGGTTAGAACTTGCTCGAATCCCTGTCGTATGCATCGATTATTTGGAGGATGCGTCGGTGGACTTGGAACTTTGGCCTGCTTCCAAACTTGAATCAATTTCAAAACAAGACGTCATTGATATGGCACTTTCACCAAACCTGTATCCTGCGAAAACGACACGTCACCGAATTTCAGATCATCTTCCGCCGATTCACGTTTCTTTGAAGCGATTGTCCCTGCTTACGCCGAGTCAGCCTGACGAGAACGAATCGTAGTTTTCCATAAACGGTTGCCGTCGCTCGTAGAAACGGTTGGATAATTTGGCTCGAGCGAGACGTTGAGCAACCCCTCATGCATCACTGAATTTCGAGCATACATCACTCGAACAGTGGTTCCTACCTTGCCTTTGAGATTTGACTTAAGTTGATCCGCATTGACAACTCGAACGCCATCGACGGCAACGATCTCATCTCCAACTTGCAATTGTTCGCGAACTGGAGAATCTTGCATGTGACTGGTGACTTTGAGTTTGTTTCCTTGTGAACGAACATGGACGCCAAGCCATCCTTGGGAAAATTGTTCCCAAACGACGGTTTCAGTCCCTTCTTTTCGTTTCGGCTCATCCGATGGTTTGTAATCCAATCCGAAAAGAGAGAATGCTTTGGCGAGGTCAAGATTCCCCGATTCCTTTGTGATGTCATCGAGGAATGAACCGAGGCGACGACCGCCCGAGAGAGACGTGAGTGCCTTGCGAATATCGTTGTACTGAACGCCTCTCATCGATGTATCTTCAACGTGAAAGTTGTGTTTTTCATACAACAATTTCATCAAATCGCAAACGCCGTTCTCTCCTTTTGATCGCTTTCGTAGTTCTGCATCGAGTGCGAACATCGTTAATTCACCTTCGAGGTAGTATGAGATTTGCGTTTCTCGTGAGTAGGCATGGCTTCTATAGAGATGAATCCATGCTTCATGACTTGCTTCACAGAGCGCTTGACAAGATGAACCACTTCGAGTATGATGTCGCTTGAGTTTACGCTTCATATCTGCAAAGTAGTCTTCAGAGCTCCATGCGCCAGAACGCAGGCACATAATATCTCCAATCCATGAGGTTGCTCCTTCAAACCACCACAACAAATCCGTGTTGACCTCTCGTTGCAGATCGTAATCAATGAATCGTTTAGGCCGAAGTCGTTTGACATTCCACTGATGGACATATTCATGACTGAACAGGCTAACTAGGTCACGATAGTCTTCAACATGACCTGGTTGGAGTGATGTTCTTGGTACCATTGAGGTCTGCGAATTTGTATGTTCAAGACCACCGCGACCACCATCGGTCAAATGGAGGATGGTATGGTATGGGTCATCAAGTGGGCCAAACAATGCATGGTGTTCGGAAATAATGTTCTTCATGTCCTGAATGAATCGCTCCAGCATGATTTGGTTTGGAGTGTTTCCGCCAGCATCCCAATAGTGGAGCGAGTGGTCACGTCCTCCAACCTTGAATCGATGGATTTCGTTTGCATTGCATTCAGCAATTCCGTCAAGCAATGCGTCTCTATGTTCCGCTGTGTATGTATGACGTTTTGCTGAATCATGGGATGTTGTTTGCTGATGCTTCAATTGCGTCGAAACATTCCAGTTCGATGGTAAAATGAATTCAACGGTATGGGTTGAATCCATTCGAGATGCCTCGATTCCAGACGTCGGAAGAAACCATGTGAACGGAGGCATCATGTGCAAATGAGATTCATCCAAATGGTTTGATCGAACCGTGTTTTCAACGCAAAGAAGTTTGTAACATATCCGTACTTTCGATACAGAAGAGAGATCTCGAATCACAATTGAGTCAACATTTCGTCGTACAACTTTGAGCGAATTGCCTTTCTCATCGAAAGCTTCCAAATGTGAAACGTGTTGAATTGGTTCGCGTAGAAAGTAAGATCCTGGCACCCATCGTGGGAAGGAGAGCTTCAGTGCAGAGGATGTGAAAGGCGCACTCACTTCAATTTCAACAAACAAACGCTGGTCGCCAGCATCGGTCGCATCCACACGGAAAACCACGTTCGAACTCGTCATGTGGAGAACGTTGTTCTATGCAGTGTATAGGTTCTGTGCTGCACTCAGGACAAGTTCATCCGTTGATTCAGAAATCAATTTTGAGGCGAGTTCCTGAATTTCAGGTTCATGTTGCCGATGGAGCAAACGCTCGAGCAATCTCGACTTATCGATACTGTCAACGTGTTCATGGAATAACATCTCCGCCCTCAAAGCATCGCTTTTGAGATCGTTCCGGCCTACAAGCCATCGGGCGACAATTGAGGTACAATCACCGTCAATGAGGGTACGCAATCGAGAATCGTCCGCCTCATCAACAGCATCTTTCAAGGCCTCAACGAGAAATTTGCGTTGGTTATTTCCTTTCGCTCTCATCAATTCAACGAGATTTGGTAAATGGCGTTCAAGGGCAATAGGAATGGCGAGTTTCCATAATGCATCATCGTTTTCGATGGCATACTGTAGCGCATCGTTCTGTTCGGAATCCAATTCGATACGGAAGAGCGAAGACGCTGCTTGCCGGCGAACATCTGGATGTGAATCGTTCAGAGATTTCAGGAGTTCACTCACATCATTGCTGACTTCTGTTGCGTACATTCGCACGACGTGATCGTCTGAACCTTGGAACGCGTTCAATTCAGATTCTGATGCTTCGTTGATCGAAATCAGCTGATGAACTGCTCGACGAACGATCACATCATCATCGCAGTCCAACAGGAGCCGAGATAGTCTTGCGGCTTGCGTATTGTCTAGAATCGATTCAAGGACGTTTGCAACACATCGCAGACCATCGAGTTCGCCGCCTCGAGCGAGTTGTTCAAGGAGGTGTGGCGCATGCGATGGCGCCCATCGACGATACGCTTCAATTGCTTTGTTACGAAACCAAATGTCCTTGTCTTCGAGGAGTGGAGAAAACGCTTCAACACTCTCGTACGCATCTGCATCGAAGAGAATCCGAACGGCTCTTCGGCGTTGCCGAACATCTTTGTGTTTGAGTTTAGCAATGGCGGATTGAATGTTTGCGACCATGGTTCAACCTCATGGTTTGAATTCATCAAAGAAAAAGCCTGAGTCATCGTCTTGATTCACATCACCAGGACGTGCTAGGGTTGGAGCAAACATGAGTTGAATCATTGGCCAGAGTTGAACAAAATCTTGCATATGCGCCGTGATGAATGTTTCCAAATCACCTTCTTCGGCATCCATCATCGTTCGCAACTCATCAGCGATGACTCCAAGTCGTTGGAGTTCCTCGGCTTCACAGAGTTCCATTTCGTGACATGTTTCAATCAACGTTTCAATCAAATCGGCGATTTCCAACGCAGTCAGTGGCTGAGGTTCACTTTCCACAATATCGACTGGGCCGAAAGAAACAGGCCCGAGTGAAGTAGGATGCAACACATCAAACTGGCGTTCGTTTTTCATCAATTCTTGTGAATGATGATCACCGATTGGTGCAATGACAAACCCACCTTCAACAATACGCTCTTCCATCCAAGAAGGAACAACTGGGACGCTGCCCGTAATCAAAACTCGACTGAGTTCACCCGGCAATTCGATAGGAGCAACGTCAATGGATTCGACATGACGGAGGTCAATTGTCGGCCATCCAACCAATGCATTTGCTGTGTGTCTGACAATTTCCTCGGAGGGGTCGATGACGATGACCTTTCCTTCCTCTCCAACAATGGTTGCGACGAGGGCTGCCAAATACCCTCCTTTCGAGCCGACGAGAAGCACTTCCTGCCCGGGCATTAACTCGAGGTGGTGAAGGAGTGTAACGATCATATGAGGTGCTGAGATTGTTTTAACGCCACCATTTTCGGTTTCCATAAAGACAACTGGACGATCGTGGAAGAAACCATCAAAATCATACGTTGTAAATTGTTCAAGATGGAGCTGGCACATGGCTTCTCTGACGGGTTGAGGCACTTCGATTCCGGAATCAGAAATCCGGTCAAGAAGTTGTCTCATCTCCTCCATGGGATTCACACAACATTGACTCATAAAAACATGAGCGAATTAAGAGATGTCATCTTGGATGCGCTTGAGAATTTCTTCGGGATGTTCATTCGCATCAAGTTCAGGTATGTTTTCGGCATCAGCGGGCAATTCATCAGCGATACTGTCTTTGATTCGTTTTACAAGTCCAGTAAACGATTCGGTCTGATATTCCTTAGATTGATCCATATCTGCTTCCATCGTTTCGACGATGGTTCTTGCCTGTTCTACAGTAAGTCGAACATCCGTCATTGATGAGAACATATCGTCCATGAGAATTCCTTCGATTTTCGTAAGGTGTTCAGAAATCGTCGCCCTTGCTAAGCCGAGTTGTTCAGCAAGGTCCGTGATCTTGATACGCTTGGGTAAATCATAGTAGCCTCGGTCGTAAGCAAACTTTGCAAGTTTGAGTTGTTTTTCTGTCAAAACCGTATCTCGATTCTGAGGCGTAAGTTTGAGTGTTCTTGCACTCGTTCGATCGGGTTTGGCCATCAAGCGTAAAACACCGGACAGGAGGCGCAATTTCATGGATGACCCTTGCAAGATGTATGTGAGCCCCTCATCGTCCAATTTGGAGCCAGCAACGGCATATGTGCCGTTGGTTCTAGCATTGAGAATTGGAAGGGGGTGAATCACTCGACAAATCACGAGATGTCCCTCGTCAGGGTTTTCCGCCTCTTGAACGACGTCAAGAATTTCCAACGATTCGATACTATGTAAATCATCGATAACCCGCCCCTCATGAAGGTGAAATTTGAACAGACATCGTATATCTTTGGGGACACGCTTGATGTAGGACAAGAATTCAATTCGCTTTGCAATATCCAAAATCTGTTCGAGCCCGATAGCGTCGAGGCGGTCTATTTTCCAAAAGAAAGAGACCTCCCGCATATACTGGACTCTATGTTCTTCAAAATAAGTGAATCTACCTATTGATTACCTCATTTCCAACCATCCAAGGAAGGTTGCGATGGGTAAGAAAATGGCGAGAAGCATGTTGACCCTTCTGCGTTGATTGCGGAGACGTTCAGGCAACTCGGGTGCAATTTCAATGGCAGATGTGTATCTTGATTGCCTCGTCTTTGGGAATTGCTGATCGAGAATGGAGAGAACTTTTGCCCTCAATTCAGGTTGACGACTGCTACTAATACCGCGGCCAACCATGAAACGAACTGGGAATTCATTGGTGAGTGGTGTTGCACGAGTTAGAATCTCTTCGACTCGACTTGAATCATGAAGATCGATTCGAACGGTTCGTCCATCACTGCGAACGTGACTGAGGATTCGCCACTTACCTTGCCCCTCATCCATCCCTTCAAGGGCAGACATCGTTCTTTGGATTGGAGCTATATCTGACGCGACCGGGCGTTCACGTTTTGAAAGAAACGGCCCCAAAAGAATTCCACCGACCAATGGGAAAATAGTGATGAGATAGACGATTCGCATCAATTCCTCTGGGCTGGTTAAAGCAGAGACAAGAGCAAGACTGAAGCCGAAATAGAGGCCGAGAAAAGCACCTGCTTGAAGACCAAGCCACAACCCAACTGGTTCGGTTGAGGGTTCTGACATAGACCTCCGATGAAGCATGTTAAAATGAATCCGTCGCTATGTCAATAATTAAATGACGCAATTGTAAGCCTTGGGCATGGAACGCAATGGGCTTGAGTCAAGAACTCGAGACCAGAAGGTCGGCCTCTGGATTGGTGGAATCAGTTTCTTCTTTCTAGCGTCCTTCTTTCTCGCACCACTATTTGTCGAATCAGGCACGATTGTCGAACTTTCTGGTCGAGCAAACATGTTTGACTATCACAAAGAGAACGATCAAAATTTCACATGGACGGAACTCAACCCATACAGCGCAGCAATCTATGCGTTTGGTGACCTCAATTGCCACAACAAACACGAGCGATCATGGTCAATCAATGGGAATCAAATGCCTGTTTGCGTCCGTGATATTGGCATCTTCGCCGGACTGGCACTTGGAGGATTCGTTTATTCTCGTCGTGGAGTTAATCGATGGACGATTCGTGACACGTTCTTGTCGATTCTACCCGATGAGACGTTGCAACCCATCTACAGGAAAAACCGTAGAACCCTGTTGTTTGTCACGATTGGAATCATCTGCGTTGTTCCCATGGCGGTGGATGGTTTCACACAACTCCTGATGGATCGAGAATCAACAGCATTTCTTCGATTGGTAACTGGCATTCCATTCGGAATTGGTTTGGGACTCTTCTTTGCGGCGGCTTACAGTGCTCGACCAAACAAATTCAGCAAGCCATCGCAAGTCAAACTCCCAGGAAACGTTCGATTCCAGCGCCCGCCTCAGGAAGAGGAATGATCAGGTGGTGGCATTGACCACCAAACCAGCAATTGCTCAGCATTTTCAGGAACTGGACAATTCTCATGGCCGCTTGTCAAAATTCGCAAGCGTTCGATCGTGTTCTCAACCGCTTTGTTGAATTGAGGGTTGGGTTGTTGTAAAATTTCTTTAAGAGAGTTTTCCCAAGCCGAATCGGGATTGTTCTTTCTCCAGGTTGAAAGTGCAACTCGGAACGGCCACATGGCCAAGGTCAAGCGAGCAAAACCAATCCATGCGTCTCGAAGTTTGAACACCTGCCCTTCTGCAAATGGTATGTGATGTTGTTGACGATGAATCCAGTTCGCTTCTTCAAGCCATTTGACGAGACGTTGCGTGTGGCGTTGTGTGACCATTCGATGTGGCCCAAGTGATTTATGCAAACGAGGAATCTCACACGATCCTGCCATAAGTGAAAGTGTCCCAAGAATCGACCAACTCGAACGAGCGAGAGGATTACTAGGAACATCAGATTGCCGTGCTTGGCTTGAATCCCACTCATTTTCTGCACTTTGCATCCATTGTGCAGGAGACCTACCACCCAGCCATCCAATGTGAACAGATGTACGTTCCATAGGCGCACCAGGAAGTCGAGTTTGTTGCTGAACATCATGGGCGAGTTTGTTAAGTAAGTACCTATCTACTTTATCCGGGTCGACATTTAGAGGAATGGGTCTTCGATTGAAGAATTGACGTAATACTCGACGTAACTTCTGTCGCAGCTCATCCAAACCACCTTCGTTCAAAATCGGCCCGACTATGCAACATTTGTCGAAAGGTGGAGCGACCTGAATTGCACCTGTAAAGAGGTCATTGAACCCTTGACGAATGGTTTTTTGAATTTCAGGCGTTTCGAAATACTCTTGCTTATCGCTGCTCATTCGTAGTGTTGCATGCTTGATTCGTTCAATCGCCCTGTCCGGATCGCAATCGATCCACACCACGAGGTCTGGAATCATTGAGGCTGAATTAACTTGACAAACCGTATCGATACCAAGTTCACCAACAACACCTTGGTAGATGATGGAGGAGTGAATGTTTCGATCGGAAACAACAACTTCACCTCGTTCAAGTCGTGGCTTTATCCAAGTATGGGAGTGGTCAAGACGGTCTGCTGCGAACAATCCTGCTTCCTGAAGGGGCGTTTTATCACCGACTTTAACAGCTTCAAGGGCGAGTTTGCCTAGGTCGCTGTGCCGACGAGGTTCATGGGTTCGATGGACTTCATGAAATGGATAGTTCGAGAGAAGTTCGGTCAGGATTCGCACAGCCTCGCCTTTGCCAGAACCATCTCCGCCTTCAACGGTGATGAGATACATCACTCCACCTCAGGAAGTTGAAATTCGTCCTTGGCCAGGATCATCAATCCCATACCGCAGAGAATGAGGAAGGGTCCGAAAATAATGAATCCTCGACTGAACAAAGCGAATCCAGCAAGGTACTGTGTTCTGCGATAGTTGCTTGCCTTGCGTGAATCAACGGCTGCTTTGATTCCAACCATACCTGCAAGAATGGTGACCAATGCAATTCCAGTTGAGAGTGCTATTGCGTTTTCCAGGGACCATCCTGAGTTGGTTTGTGTGAAATCTTCCTCGACAGTTCCGTTTCCTTGACTAAGCGTGAAGGGAGTTTGTGTGGCGGTGTTTGGCGTGAACGTTCGTTCAATCGTCACAAACCCTTCAGATGAAACGCGAAGAATATGAGATGAAGGAACCACATTCTCAAATTGATAATAGCCATACGAGTTGGTTTCAGTGGACTGTATGACCTCCTTCGTATCTCCATCGATCAGTTCAATCAAGACGTCTTCCATCGATTCGCCCGATTCAGCAACGAGAACAATTCCATAGACATCGACGACACCCTCCTGATCCAAAGAATCGTTCAACAATTCTGCAGGATTTCCTTGCAAAAGCAATATTCCGGTGATGATTCCAAGGACACTACCAATAAAGATGAGCGACGATGCAAGCGCAAGAAGGCCATTTGTTTCTTCAATGAGGAGAAGATCTTCACCTTCCGTTGTCGCAGCTATCACTTCAGTCTCTTGGACAACGAGTTCCTCCGTTTCAGGTTCTTCTCCTGAAAGTTTCTCACGAACACGTGCACGGAGTGCTTCACGTCGTTCGTTGATGTCCATATTCAATCCTCAATGACGGCTGGTGCGCGATAAACACGTTTTCCCAGTGTATCCGCGCATGCAGACCTACCGTTTCAAACGCACGCTTTCATGAAGACCAAGAAATGCCACGAAAATAAGTGCGATAACGGCAAAAACTGTACCAGTAACCATCGGGCTGTAGGTCGATGGTTGGCCTTCTTCAATCGAAGCAGGTGTTGAATCGTTTTGATTGGGCTCAACATTCAACCATGCTCCTACTCTGAGGCCAAGTTCAAGCAAACGTCCAATGTGAGCGAGCGATTCTGCAGACACCTTGTCTGGAGTATCGTCGTGCGTATGCCAATGGCCTTGCCATGCGGTTGCGTTCTCGCCGTACCGGATGTCAATGAAATCGATGGCGGGGATGCCTACATTGAGCATAGGAACGTGATCATCGATCACACCATCGGTTGTTGACAAATTAACGATATCTAACCCGGGGTTGCCGTTACAATCTGTGATGTTGTCCAATAATCCAAGAGGCCCAGAAAGTGTCTCGACCGCATCCCACAATCTGTCGCCTTCCTCGTCTCCAATGTACGGTGGGAACGTGCGATAAATCTTCAAATCCGCATCACCAATCATATCGACAAGGAGAAACGCTTCAATTCTTGAAATGTCTTCATCAGTTCGGTTCTCTGCCCATGCTTTTGCACCGAGCATCGAAGGCGTCTGGCCTTGATCTTCGGCGTCGGTGAGAAGAATCCACACTTCATGGCTGAGGTTCATGGAGGGGATGATGCGAGCAAGTTCCCAAAGTACGGCCACGCCACTACCTCCATCATTTGCCCCAGGAATCGGAACGTCGACCATGCTTTGGTTTGGATCCCGCTCTGCACGATCTCTTGAGTCATAATGTGCAGCAAGAACAACAACCGAGCCGCCCTCTTGTGCGTTTTCAGGAACCAAACGTCCTTCGAGATTTGTGAGATTGTATCCATCTCTCGAATGAGGATCCAACGTCCAGTCAAAAGCAGGTCTTGTCTCCATGAACCAATCTCTAAGTTCCTTTGAAGCGTTGCTACCTGGCAATCTTGCACCAAATCCGACTTGGGTAGTAACGCTTTCATTTGCACTTTGGCCATCGAATTCAAGTTCATTAATGGATGCGCAAAGGTCTGTTGATGCTGAAACAGGAGCTGCTAAGGAAGCCAAAATGAGGGCGGTAAAAACTACTGAAATCTTCAACCGAGAGTCCTCCAATGTATTGATGCTAAAGACGCGGGGTATTAAATACCTCATTTCCACACAATGAATTGTGATACAGCATCACATTTTCCAGAGGATTTCATATGTCTGAACGACGCTCTACTCAAGCCCTGTTCCTTGTCTTCCTTATGTTGACCTCCGTTATGGGTCAAGTGGCAGCGAATGAAGCAGAGAACGAGGTCGAAGAGATCGTCGACGATATTGGCGTTGTGTACGGTGATTTGACGAATTTCGATGTCGCTACTGGCTCTCAATATCTGTTGATCGAAGAAGAACAACCCGTCGTCTCAGCGACCTCGTTCATCAAACAAGCATGGATTAACGAAGGTCGGCCGGGTGTTGATGAGATTCGATATCAACCGTCGATGGCACGATCGACGTGTTCCCAGCATGTCGTTGGTGATACATTGACGGTTCCGATTTCTGGCGGTTCAACAAATGTGTACGTGGCGAAGACAACGGCTACAGTCGCTTTCCTCGTCCAATCTGGACGCACGCTTTCATCCACTGTTCTGCAAAATCTGGCCTCGACCTGGGATCAAACAATTTATCCAACGATGACAACATATTTCGGCAAGGATTACCAGGATGGGCGTGGCCTAGCCCCTCCTGACAACGACAACAACTGTCAAGTTGAAATTGTCATTTACGACATCGATGGTGCCTACAATATCGGAGGCTACTTCTCCCCAGGAACCGCTGCAACTCGAGAAGTTGTGTACGTTGATTTTGCGGACATCACGCTTTCGTGGGGCAAGTCAATTATTGCTCACGAACTCCAACATCTCCTGCACAATGCTCAGGATCCTTACGAAAATCTCTGGCTGGACGAAGGAAACGCTGACGTTGCAATCTACCTTTGCTTTGGAGCCGATGGAACCCTAGCAGGGCATCTCAATGGTTGGACACAGCAGTCCGATTTGAGCGTACGTTGGTGGAATCAACGAAACGCAGATTACGGTGCAGGTTTCATCTTTACAATGTATTTGGCTGATCATCTTGGTGGTGGGCCAGCCGTTCGACAACTCGTTCAAGATTCCGCAACCGGTGGACGGGGTGTGGAAAATCTAGCATTGTCACCGGTTTCTGGTCAATCAGGTAAAATCGGTCGAACAATGGGCGAAATTTTTGCAAATTTCTCCATAGCTGCAACCATAGACTCGGATCAGGGCATCTATGGTTTTTCAAATCTTGATCTCAATCCTTCCTGCGGTGGCTCGACATTCTGTCGAATCACTCCTGCAGATACGAATTCTGATTGGTCAACACCGTGGAGTTCCACAGGACACACAATGGAAGGTTGGGGAATTCGCTCGTTCAAGTTCACACCAGGTTCTGCTTCGCCTGCGCCTCTCACCTTGAGGGTCACATCCGATGTCTCGAACTTTGACGGCGTTTTGGTTTACAAATCGACTGCTGATGGACTTTGGTCCACGCAGGATTTGGATTTCAACAACAACGTTGCGACAGGATTGATTCAAGGATTCGGAAACCTCACCGATGAAGTTTACGCCATCGTGTGGTATGCAAGTACGGTTGCTGATTGCGATTACACCTCCTGCGGCCCATCCTATCCGCAAGGCACCATCGACATCGAAGCTGCCCGAATTACCTCTCCTGCGACCATGATGCTGAATGGAACAACCCTTGGCGACAGAGATGGCGATGGTTCGCCGGACACCGTTCAGGTCAATTATTCCATTTTATCGAACGCCTTCTTCGAAGATCTCGATGTTGACGCCTTAGTTTGGGACAGCAACGGTACGGTTGTCGATTCCATCTCAACGCGCATTCAAGCAGGAGGAGGAGTTCATGTCCCGAACAGTGTCTACTTCACCGCCAACAAGGACGACCAATACACGGTCAGGTTTACGATGAAAAACATGCTCGGAGCCGTACTTGACTCTGAAACGACCTCGCCTCAGGCATTGACCAACATGGCTCCAGTTGCCAATGCTTCCGTTTCCACTAATTTCAGTCAGACCTATGAAAAGATTCAGTTTACGGGGGACGGATTCGATGCTTGGGGGCTCTCCTTGGACAACAACACGCTCCCATACTTCGATCAGCCAATAGCCTACACATGGAACTTCGACGATAACATGACGTCCGGATTGCGATCGCCTTTGCGCTCCTTTGCACAGTCTGGTTTGTACAACACAACTCTTCGTGTCATGGATGTAGGAGGTACGTGGTCGGATGTGAGCATTAATCAAATCAACATCACAGATGACACTGAACCGATTCCAATCATCACGGTCAACAACAACATTGTTGCGGATCGACTTGAAATTCTCACAAATCAGCGCATCATTTTCTCTGCCTATCAAACCGCCGATAACGTACCGCTCGAGTACTTGGATTTTGAATGGGATTGGGGCGATGGTTCGCCTGTAACGTCTGGGACGGGACTGTACACAGCCAATCATGAATGGGGTGACGTGGTCGGTCCGAACCAAACCTACATGCTTACCCTGACTGTTTCAGATGGTGTCAATACCGGTCAGAAAACGATTGAAATTATTGTCAACAATCGATTGCCATACCAGATTTTCTCGGATGAACTTACGACGTATACCTACACACCATTGCTCATGCCGGATGTCTTCACAGACGATGATGGAGAGAACCTCTCACTGGGATGGGTGTTTGAGGGTGGAGTCAATCTCGATGGGATCGAAGTCGATCGAAACGATGATTTCTCCTCAACATCGTCTGCTGCCCTCTATCCTGCCCCTGCGTGGGACACACCGGGCATGAAGAACGTCACCGTTACCGTTACCGATGAAGATGGAGGCATCTCCATTGCTGAACTACGTGTAAACGTCATCAACCAACTGCCTGTTGCGAATTACATCGTCAAGGAATCTGGAGCAACGGGTGCTCCACAAATCGATTTCCTCACGACTGAAGCACAAGTCAATGTACCGTACACATTCGACGGACGAACCAGTTTCGATGTCGATGGAACAACCGGCACGTACAACGATTTAACCTACAATTGGACATTTCCCGATGGAACATTTAGCAACAAAACACTGCCAGCGTATTCCTTCCTTGAACCAGGAGAACAGATTATTCAACTCGTTGTCACGGATGAGAATGGAGAGCAAAGCAGTCCAAAGGTCATCGTTGTGGTTGTAGCCAACCCACTTCCGATTATTCAGTTGCAAATTCTCGATGCATGGGTTGATGGGATGTTGCTCATGGATACGGATGTCTTCCCGGAGAATGGCTTGCCGGATCAATGGTCGAGAACCTTTGATGAAAACGGTGTGAATGTAGCCATACCAGGCGCAATGTTGTATTTTGATTCAAGTGGAACTCGGGATGGTGACCAAAAGTTCGAAGGCAAGTATGTGCCTCTTGAACAGGAATCGCCAGATTGGAACGGATTGCTCGAATACACCTGGGATTTTGGTGACGCAACGCCAATCGTTCACGATCCAATGCCCTGGCACTCCTATGAACGACCGGGATTGTATACTGTAAAACTCACCGTTCGAGATGCCTTTGGGACGGGTGATGTGACAAGAGCTGAATTCAATGTTCATGTGGATTCACCTCCAGAGATCCAAGGAATTGATGTACCGGACGAAATATACGAGGACTTCTCAACGGCGGTCATCGTCAATGTATCAGATGCTGAATCACTCGCAGATCTTGTGTTCTATAGAGACCTTGACGTACTCGATGGCTCCAACTCTGATAGAGATGAAACCATCAGCAATGATTTGATTGTTGAATGGGAGCAAGACATCCTCACCGATGCTGATGGCGATGAAGTCGTTGACAATGATTGGTTTACTTCGACCAATACCCTCGTCACGCTCGCAACCGTGGTTTGGGACGACCCCAAAGATGTGATTATCCGAGTAAGGGTTTGCGACGGGATGGGGCTTTGTGATGAAGCTGAAACGGATGTTACAGTACTTCCCGAACAAGACGCTGACCCCTCCCTCTCAGACTTCAGTTGGGATGAATGGAAGTCGTGGATGTCCGATGCTGGAAGTGACGCTCTCGGATTTATTGCCTTGATTTTGGCAGCTCTTATCCTCGGTTGGCTCGTTATGCGTCAACCGAATGAAATCGAAGAAGAAGCAAAACAGAATGCAGAAACGTATGATGTTGAGCATGCTGATGATGGTGGATTGCTTGGAATGGATCATCACACGCCACCTCCGGCTCCAAAGATTCTGTCGAAACAGGAACGCAGAAACGATGAGAGTGGGTATGTTCGTCCGCTACGTCGACGCGAGTGAACGAATGCCTCAAGAACCTCGTCGTCAACCTCGACACAAGGGGTGATTTGATGTTTCAGCGAAAAGCGGTTCTTCTTGTATCGATTCTTCTCGTTCCACTCATGAGTGGTGCATTTGCACCTTCTTTTGGCAACGTCTCCGCAGCGATTGATGATTGCAAAGGAGATTTATCGCCAATCGTTTGGAATGAAACCATCTCCCGACACGCCGAAGTTCCACACAATAACATGTGGTGGGACTCGTTTTTTGAAGATGATTGGGATGATGATGGACGGCGTGGTAAGAATTCGCCACCTCCGGAGAGCGACTCAAGTAGTGAATCCTACGATCCTCTTCTTTCCCCCGAAGAGTCATGGATGTACCAGAACTATCACTCTGCTACTCCGGTGGAGACATTGACCACGAACATTGCAACAACAATGTTGGTTGGTAACGATAGTGTCGGTACACTACGGGTCAACCTCTCGAGTGCACATCGAACAACAATTTGTGTTGAAATCCAAGGTCTTGTTGGCAATTCAACGGTGCCTGCAAAAGCGGATATTTACCTGATGACCACCTCTCAATATGAGAATTATGAGTGGTCATACGATCGAATGCACAGTGAGGATTTCGAATTTTGGTTTGAGCGTGAAAGTCTGAGCGATGACGAATTTGTTACGGAAGTCTCTCCTGAATGGGCTGCCTTTGATGTAACAGGATGGAAGACATACAGAGATGCCCATGCCTATGAAAATACAGATTCAGTCGTCATGAGCGTTTCATTGGATGGTCCTGAGGTTCACTCGTCGTTGTTTTCTCAACCAACGTATCAGGAATTTTTCATTGTTGTCGATGCTTGGGACAACTCCAGGCGAGGCGATGCAGGCGTACAAAACAAAATTGTTGTAGCAGACGTTGCCATCTCGACAGTTGAACGTTCCATCGTTTTGCCGAACTGGACAGTTTCGATTGTCTTCTTCGTTTTCTTTGCTTCGATCATGATGGCGCCTATCATTATCAACAGGCGCTACATGAGGGCTGGATTGGAACCATCGATTGAAAAAGAGAAACAATTGATGCCTTCACTGAATCAGTGAACGGTCTGGATTCAGTATTCAAGAAGCGTCCAAGCATCTCGCAAGTCTCGAACGTTGATGAGTCCCTTGTCGCTGATTCGATGCTCCATCGAGAGGGTTGCATAGACCATCGAAACGCCGAGTACCGGGGCGTGAATGCGCGCCCAGTCGCCCCCGCTGTTAACGGCCATGACGCTGTAATCGATGCCTTCGCCTTTGAGTTCAATCGCTGCATCAACGATTTGTAGAGCGTCGAGATGGGAGTGAGCTGTTGAGCAGAACTTCACCAAATCTGCTTTGTCGCTGTTCTCACGAATAAAGGATGCGATATCTTCAGAATTTGGTGTTCCGTTGATATCGTGGCTTGAATAAACGATCTTACAACCCTTCTTCTTTGCAGCAGCCAAGAGGCTTCCAAGCGCTTCTTCAGAGATTGAGGATTCAAGGTCGATCCATGTTACACCAGAATCGATGGCATGTTGGAGAATGGTGATTCGTTCCTCCTCTGTACCTGGGAAAAATCCACCTTCACGTGGAGGTCGGAGGGTGAAGATGACTGGGACTGCAATTGAATCCTTCAGTTTCTGAATGGTTTCTTGAGCATCCAAAGAAGATGCATCAGAAATAGGCCATTCTGCTTCCGGTGGCATGACGCTCTTCGGTTCACCCTCCTCTTGTTCAACCATGACAGGATCGGGCTTTGTAAGGTAAAGTCGGTCAAACCGAACTTCAACGAGGTCAGCACCAGCAGTTGAGGCGCGTGCAGCCTCATCGACCATGTCATCAAGGTTCGTGGAGTCGAGGGCTACACAGATGGTCGGTTCAGGCATGATTCAACCGACCTTTGTCTTCTTCTTAACGCTCACGGAAGGGAATCGATGGATTTGAACATGAAAATACCTCGATTTGGAGGGGTGTTTGAACTGGCAAAAACGGCTTACAGAAGACTGTCCATGAGGTACCTTTACATACTCTCGTCGAGCATGTTTAACAGTTAGAAGGAAGGGGCCAAACGACTCGATGCAAATCGGCCGACAGCGACGACATTTTGACTGGATTTGATGATACTATGACCGATGATTATGATGCAGGGAGCATCCAAGTTCTCGAAGGACTTGAAGCTGTTCGAAAAAGACCAGGAATGTACCTTGGAGACCCTCATGATGGGTCTGCCCTCCATCATTGCATTTGGGAAGTGGTTGACAATTCCGTCGACGAGCACCTTGCAGGCCATACAAAACAGATTGACATCGTCCTCAACGACGATCATTCGCTCTCTGTTCGCGATTATGGTCGTGGCATCCCGGTCGGCATCCATGAAGAGTTCGGGATTTCCGCCGCAGAGGTGATCATGACGAAACTCCACGCTGGCGGAAAATTCGACAATAGTTCGTACAAAGTGTCGGGAGGTCTCCACGGTGTAGGTGTTTCAGCCGTCAATGCTGTTTCAGAATGGATGGAGATGACCATTCACCGTGATGGAATCGTATACTTCCAGCGGTATGAAACGGGCATCCCAGTTGAAGACTTGAAAGAAATCGGAACCTGCGATGAAAACGATACAGGAACGCATATTTCCTTCAAGCCGGATTTGACCATTTTCACGAATGTTACCGAATTCAATTTGGAAGAAATCGAAACACGTGTGAGCGAAACGGCTTTCCTCAATGCAGGACTTAAGATTACAATTCTTGACAATCGGGGTGAAGAACCTCATCAAGCCGAGCACCTCTACGAGGGTGGTCTTGCAGAATATGTCGGTCAACTCAACGAACGCAGAGAAGTACTGCATGCTGATGTCATCACAATTGCGGGCGATAAAGACATCGAGAAAGGCCTGGTTGAGGTTGAGGTTGCTTTGCAATGGTCGGACGCATTTAGCGAGTCAATTCGCTGTTACACGAACATCATTCGAAACAAGGATGGCGGAACACATATGTCTGGGCTTCGGACTGCACTCACCAGTTCAGTCAACGCTTATGCGAAGAAGAAAAATCTCCTCAAAGGCGATTCACTTTCTGGGGATGACGTGCGAGAAGGCCTCGCAGCGGTTGTCAGCGTGAAACATCCGGATCCTTCTTTCTCTTCTCAGACCAAGGACAAACTTGTGAGCAGCGAAGTGACAGGAATCGTTCAAACGATTGTCTACGATAAGTTGGGCGAATTCTTCGAAGAAAATCCTGCCGTCGCCAAGCAAATTGTGGAAAAGGCACTTTTAGCTTCTAAAGCACGAGAAGCTGCCCGAAAAGCCCGTGATCTGACTCGCCGTAAGGGTGTTCTCGAAGGAGGTGGTCTGCCTGGTAAACTTGCAGATTGCCAATCAAGAGATCCGAGTGAGTGCGAGGTTTACCTTGTGGAAGGTGATTCTGCAGGTGGTTCAGCGAAAACTGGCCGAGATCGACGCATACAGGCCATTTTACCATTGCGTGGTAAGATTTTGAATGTGGAACGACAAAAGCACAACGCTGCAAAGGTATTCCAAAATCAAGAAATTCAAACGATGATACGTGCGCTAGGAGCTGGAGTTGGAAACAACAGCGAAGATGAGGGCAGTTTCGATCCAGAAAAATTGCGCTACAGCAAGATCATCATTATGACGGATGCCGACGTTGATGGCGCTCACATTCGTACTCTGATGTTGACGTTTCTCTGGCGGTTCATGCGACCCGCCATTGACAAGGGGCATGTCTACATCGCTCAACCTCCATTGTTTCAACTCACCAAAGGTCGAGTGAGCAAATACGCCTTTACTGATGAGGAACGAGACGTAATCCTCCAAGAACTCCGTGGCGATAATCCGAATGCGAAGATTGGCGTTCAACGATACAAGGGTCTCGGTGAAATGAATCCCGAGCAATTGTGGGAGACGACCATGAACCCAGAAACGAGAACGATGCTTAAAGTCACAGTCAAGGATGCAGAGGAAAGCGACCGCATGTTTGAGATTCTCATGGGCGAGGATGTTCCCGACAGAAGAGCGTTCATCGAGCGCCATGCAAAGGAGGTGACCAATCTTGACATCTGAAGAAGAAACAAACGAGACTGGCGATGCTGTTGAGTCTGGCACCGTTTTGAATCGTTCCCTCAACGACGAAATGAAGACCTCGTACATCAATTACGCTATGTCTGTTATCATTGGCCGAGCATTGCCCGATGCTCGAGACGGGCTGAAACCCGTCCATCGACGTGTCCTCTACGGTATGCATGAAGGTGGACACACGGCGGATAAAAAATTCAGCAAATCAGCCCGTTCTGTTGGTGAAGTCATGGGTAAGTACCACCCGCATGGCGATCAATCCATCTACGACACAATGGTTCGCATGGCTCAAGAATTCTCACTCCGTTACCCTTTGGTCGATGGTCAAGGAAACTTCGGTTCAATCGATGGTGATCCTCCGGCAGCAATGCGATATACGGAAAGTAGGCTCGACCGTATCTCAAAGCACATGCTTGAAGATATTGAAAAGAAGACCGTAGATTTCCAACCGAATTTCGATGACTCTGAAATGGAACCAACGGTACTTCCAGCACGTCTTCCGAATCTCCTCCTCAATGGTTCAGATGGTATTGCTGTAGGTATGGCGACTCGCATTCCACCTCACAATTTAACCGAAGTTGCAGGTGCCATCAACCTCCATGTCCAACGCATTCTTGAAGAGGGCGAAGAGAACACAGGCAAGCCCCACGTCTCAATTGATGAGTACATGGAACACATCAAGGGTCCCGATTTCCCAACGGGCGCAACCATTCACGGGATTGATGGCATCATCGATATGTACACTACCGGAAAAGGACGGTTCCATGTTCGTTCACGTTGTGATGTTATCGATGATTCGACTGGAAAGCGCATTATCGTCCATGAGATTCCTTACCAAGTCAAGAAATCGGACATGCTCGTTCACATCGCTGATCTTGTTTCCAAGGGTTCGGTCATAGGTATTCGAGACATTCGGGATGAGTCATCAAAAGAAGGAATTCGTGTCGTCATTGAGGTCAAAAACAATGCAGATCCACACGCTGTCTTGAATCAGCTGTTCAAATCCAGCCGACTTCAAGAATCCTATTCGGCCAATATGATGGGAATTCTTGATGGACGCCCAGTCCTGCTGACGCTCCCGACCATGCTTCATACCTATGTTGGGCACAGAGAATCCGTAATCGAACGTCGGGCGAAGTTTGAGTTGGAAAAAGCCGAAGCCCGTGCGCACATTTTGGAAGGTCTTGTCAAGGCACAAGATCGAATCGATGACGTCATCGCTGTTGGTAAAGCAAGTTCAAGTCGAGAACAATTTGAGGCAGTGCTTCAAGGAACGGAGATTATGCCAGGCATTGCTGTCTTTGATTTCACAGAACCGCAAGCCAAGGCTATCGCTGAGCGCCGCTTGTATCAATTGAGCCGTCTTGATGTTGAGAAGGTGCAGAACGACTACGATGAGTTGAAGATTAAAATCGCTGACTTGAAGGACATCATCGCCTCTCGCGTTCGTCGATTGAACATCCTTATCGCAGAACTTGATGAAATGGTTGAACGACACGGCGATGAACGTCGTTCTGAAATCAATAAGATGCCTCTCTCGATGGATCGAGAAGACCTCATTGAAGAGCGAGCGATTGCGATTACGCTGACCGATGACAACTACATCCGCCACGTACCTGTGGAGACGTTCCGTGTCCAAAACCGAGGTGGAAAAGGTCTCAAAGGGGTGACGACGAAAGACGAAGACTCTCCACAATCCATCATTACGTGCTTTAGCAAAGACCGTCTGTTGATTTTCACCGATCTTGGCCGAGTTTATGGCCTTAAGGCGTGGGAAATTCCGCAAGGGAGTCGGCACAGTCGTGGGACGCACATACGAAACTTGCTAGAAAATTTGCAAGAGGAAGAAAACATTGTCAGTATACTTCCAATTTCAAAGGAATTGGTCGATGAGGTGAGCGAGAAGTGTCTCAAGGTAAAACTTGAGGACGGTGAAAAGCGCCCTCCATCTGGATATTTCCTTCTCTTTGCAACCAAGTTGGGACTCATCAAGAAGACCGATTTGCATGAGTATGTACGCATCAACCGAAATGGAAAGTACGCACTTCGATTTAAACTTGAGAATGATTCGTTGGTTAATGTTCAACAAAGCATTGACAGTGACGATGTTGTCATGATTTCGACGACAGGGTATGCAAGTCGCTTCAACTGTGAATCCATTCGAACGTCGGGTCGCGTCTCTGGCGGAGTTTATGGGATCAAAGTCGCCGATAGAAAAGGTTCTGGCGGCGGATTCGTGGCTGGAATGCTTGCGATGAGCGATCACGATTCACAAATTCTCACGATTTCAAAATACGGCATGGCAAAACGAAGCCGACTCGGTACAGCAGACCGAGTGCCGGACCTCGATCGAGATGGAAATGAGCGTTTTGATGATGATGGAAATCTTAAGGAGATGACGGACGGCTATCGTTCCACAAATCCAGGTGCCAAGGGTGTACGCACGATGAAATTGGATGAGGAATTTTCCGACGAGATTGTCAGTGTACGTCGAATCCCTGATTTGAAGGACAATCTGTTTGTGCTCACGAAGAAAGGTATGATGATTCGACTAGCCGTCGATCAAACGAAAGAAACCTCCGGAAAATCGACCAAAGGTACTCGAATCATGGAATTGCGATCGAAAGACAAAACCTCGCACGATGATGAAATCATCTTCACTGCACGTTTGCCTGCAGAATTGATCGAAGAGGATGAATTTGATGCAATGGATGCCGATGGCGATGGTGTTGTCTCTCGAGAGGAATATGAGGCTGCGCAAGCCGCAAAATCTGATGAAAATCTCGAAGAGGAATGAAACGGCCCTATCGACGAGTTCAAACATGATTCATGACTGGTCGGTATGTGCGGGGGTTTTCCTCGTGGGTGAATTGTTATGGATGAGCGTTCATTGATTTACGATTGGAATACGATTGAATACGAATTTAACAGGAATCCAAACAACCACCCGCATGGTGTTTGGTTTGATGATGAAACCTTGCGTGATGGCCTCCAAAGCCCATCTGCAAGGAACCCCACGATTGAACAGAAAATAGAACTGCTCGATTACATGGAGAAACTCGGTATTCAGAAGGTCGATCTTGGTCTTCCAGGCGCAGGTCCATTCCATGTCGAGCACATAGATGCAATGCTAACGCACATTACTGAGAACGATTACAACATCCGTCCTGGTGCTGCAGTACGAACACTGATGCACGATATCGAACCTCTCGTCGAACTTCAAGAAAAGCACGGCATTCCAATCCAAGCATCAGCCTTCCTCGGAACAAGCCCAATTCGTCAATATGCTGAAGGTTGGACCATGGACAAGCTCCTTTCAACAATGGAAACTGCAGTCTCCTTTGCAGTCGAAAACGATGTGCCTGTGATGTTTGTTACAGAAGATACGACTCGCTCCAATCCTGAAGACATCAAGAAAATCTATCAGCGTGCCATGGAACTTGGTGTTCGTCGAATTTGCGTCTGCGATACCTGTGGCCACGTTACACCAAACGGCGTTAAGAAATTACTCAATTTTATTGATGAAGAGGTCATCAAAGACGGAGGCTATGACCGTCGAGATATCGAAGTCAACTGGCATGGCCATCAAGATCGTGGGTTGGGTGTTGCGAACAACATTGCTGCCGTTGAAGCAGGTGCAGATGTCGTTCATGGTACAGCACTTGGTCTGGGCGAGCGAGCAGGAAATGCACCACTCGATCAAACCTTGGTCAATCTCAAACTTATGGGAGCCATTGATAACGATCTTTCCGTACTTGGTGAATACATGCAAAAGGCGCATGAGTACACTGAGGTTCCTCTCCCACGAAACTATCCTGTGTTTGGTCAAGACGCATTTGAAACAGGAACTGGTGTTCACGCCTCAGCCGTCATTAAGGCCATGAAGAAAGGCGACCATTGGCTTGCTGACCGTGTTTACTCCGGTGTTCCAGCAGGAGAATTCGGTCTTGAACAAGTCATTCGAATCGGTCATATGGCCGGCCGCTCAAACATCATCTGGTGGCTTCAACAACGGAATTATGAGGTCTCTGATGAACTTGTAGCGCATCTCTTTGAAGTTGCAAAATCACAACGAAGATTGATGGACGATTCCGAAGTTGTTGAAGCGATTGAAGCCTTTAATGGTCAATGACTCGCTTACTCTTCCTCAATATCGTTGGCCATCATCAAGGCAACTGGTCGAGTTTTCTCATTCTCATCGAGAATGAGTCGTGCGATAATGATGATTGGAGCACCAATGATTGCTCCAGCAATTCCCCATACCTGAGAAAACAACATCACTGTCAGCAGTAAAACAAACGGAGAAATTCCAATCTTTGAACCTGAGAGATTTGGTTCAACAAACGATCCAAACACTTGTTGGTTTCCAATAAGGAGGGCAATCATAAACAGAGCCATTGCTGGTTCGAGCAAGATAACTCCGATGATGACTGGAGGTATTGTAGCGAAAAGAGCACCCAAGATTGGAATAAAATCCAACAAAAAGCACAAAATTCCAAACAAAAACCAACCAGGGATGTCAAAGCCATAGAGGATAATGGCCATGACGAGAGCTTGTCCTGCACTGCAGGTCACTTTTGAGACAACATACGATTGGATTGATTCCGTAGATTCGCTGACAATTTTCTTCGCTCTCTCGTAGGAATTTGGAAACGCTGCTCCGAATCGTTGTGCGATTGTGTGCTCTTCCAAGACAATGAACATAAGGAAAATCAAAACGGTAATCATCGTGCCAAAGAATCCGCTCAAAGTGCCTAAGATGCCGAGTACAAAAGCCTCGATATTGCTCGGTGATGCAACACTGGCAAGAAGTTCAGCATCTGAAAAAATGACCTCAAGTCCGTAAAGATTCGAATCTGCTAAGTTCGCTCTCTTTTCCTCAAATGCTTCCGTGATCCTTGGCACTTCTCCGATAAAGTCTGAAAGATTGTCGTACAGAAACAGCGACGTGAAGTAGACTGTAACAATAAACGTCAGAAGAACTGTACCATACGAAACAAACCGATTCCCAACCTTCTCATAGATGAATTGTTCAGGCGGCTTAATCATAAAGAAAAGCAAGACTGCAATGGCTAATGGCATTAAAATGGATTGCAAATGGATCATTGCGAGATAGACAACCAAACCAACGATAGCAACACTCGCAGCCGTCGTTCGCTTCGAATCGATACCAACCTTCGATAATTCTTCCATGACGGTATTTCTGATAGTATCCATCTAAGGTTTGTCCCAAATCATCTGTTCAAATGTTGATTTTTGGAAGGATTTTTCTTTTACGGCATCTGAATCAGTGGGTTTTTGCAATGATCGTGTGATTCGTTAGAATAAAGGTTGAATCAACGATTGATTTAATCAAAAAAAGAGAGGATGGTCGCTATGGTTTTCGGAAGTGCCATTAATGCAAACATGACGAGTAGAATCGTGAAGAGTTGTTTTGAAGTCATCTCATCTTCCTTACCTTCCTCTTTCATTTTCTTTGAACGTTTCATCTCATAGAATACAGCCCAAACAATGAACAAAACGAAAGCAATTACTCCAATGATTGGTATAATGACAATTCCAACAATAGCCGCACCTTCATTTGACATTGGTTGATTGTGCTATCTCCAACATATAGTCATGATTACATTGTAGAGTCATGTAGGTTCGAATCAGAGGAGCCCACTGATGAGACGGGTCATCAGACCGTACCCTTTGCTCAGGTTTCTTCTTCCTCTTCGTTATCGTCTTGGTTTACTTCTTCGAGGGTGGCTTCAATCCATCCACTATCAACACTACCGCCATCCCACTCTCCACGAACTTCGACTTCAATTTCTTCTTCTTCTCTCCAAACAGGCTCGTCGAGTGAGCCTTGGGTGATGAACCGACCAAAGCCGTCTACTTGTTCTTCCAGGAGCGACATGTGTTTTGAGACGGGTAAGAAGTGCCCAACAGGCATGCCTGCGGCTACGAACGGGTTGGTGGCGATGCAGATCATCAATCCGTCCTCAGGGGCGAGAATGTCGACGGAGAGGCCTGGCGTAGCCGGATCGGAAATACGGGCCACAACATCCCCTTCTTTCATGATTGAACCACTATCGACGAACAAATCAAGCAGACCTCCTTCACCTGCTCTCAACCATGTTGATCCACTTGCAAGCATTCTGAATCGTGGCCTGTGTGGTTTTCCTGGAACCATCTTAAGCTTTCGAAGGACGTTCATGACACCGTGTACTGCGACCTTGACAGATGCCTGATCGAGCCAATTTGCGCCTCCTCCTTCGTACGTGATTGAGGGAATATCTTCCTCATTTGCGTTGAAACGTAGCGATCCTTTCGGTGGTTTGGAATCAAGAAGAATTTCAATTCCAAACGCCTTTGCAAGAATGTTTGAACCTGCGTGGGCGAGATCAACACGGAGTTGGGGCATGTTTGAACGTCCTTTTCCTGCACTATGTAAGTCAATGATTGCATCAGAATCTTCGACAAGATACTTCCATACTTGTGCTGCTACTCTGCGAGTTGAAGACCCTTTTGCGTTGCCAGGAAAGTTTCGATTCAAATCTCGACCATCGGGGAAGTATCTCGATTTCGACCGATAACCCGGCATATTGACAACGGGAACAATTCGAATCGTTCCTGCAAGCGTTTCTGGATCGAGTGGTTTGTCTGGATCTGTAAATGCTGTACTCAACAGATGTGTGCAAGCAGAAGGTCCTGTCAGTTCATCACCATGCATTCCACCAAGAATGGTAATTGTAGGGCCTGGTCGCTTACCATGAATAACGGTCACTGAAGTTGACCAAGGGTCGCCAATGGTCACTTCAAGCAGAGGAAGATCGATCGTTCGGATGGTTCCTCTTTTGACAAGCTTGCGATAGAATCGATAATCACTCCATTCTGAATTCCGGTCCCATTCGACACGATCCTCGACTTGGTGTTCCTCAAGAGCTTTTTCGATGGCTTTTCGCCGTGTGCGTGAAAGTTCATGCGCAATACGAACGGGCTTACGCTTCGTTTTGCGAGCCATTTGTTCAACACCTCAATTTTCGAGTCCGGAGACAAGATCGGCAAGCACCGTATCGAGATCACTCGCTTTGGTCACGCCTGATGCAAGAAGGACGCCATGTGCGCCGAGTTCAACAGCAGTCTTGACGTCTTTTCCGTCTTTTACTCCTGCTCCGCAAAGTACGCGCACATCTGGATTGATGTTACGAACAGCATTGACTGTATCGGAAACAATAGCCGGATCTGCCGTTGTTACCGAAATATCACCGCCAATAAGTTCCGGTGGCTCGACTGCGATGAATGTAGGACCTAACTCAGCTAATCGATGGGCTTCCTCAACATCTGCTGCACAAGCACACATCGGGAACTCATCAGGAAGTTGTTCCATGAGGCGTTGAACGTGGTCGATGTTGACTTTGTGCTCAGCATGGTTAATGATTGTTCCTAGAGCGCCACGTTCTATAGCGTTCTCAGGTTGAAGCCAGCCCGTGAATGAACCTTGGCCAACAGGGTCAAGATGTTGACTCCAAACCTCCAACGAGGGTGCTGCTTTCTTGACGGCATGCAAGTCAAAAGCGGAAACGACGGCAACCATCCGGACATGGTCTCTCGATGCGCGTTCCATTGCTTGTGCCAATTCCACTGCTTTTTGACCCATAGCCGTTGCATAGGTTTTGAAGTTGACAACAATAAGAGGCTGCATGATAATCCCACACACTGATTCTTCTTGATATCTTCCTTCCAATCACTCGATAAGAGGCCATTGTTTATCAGAAAGAATTGTGTTGTCGGGAATGATTGAGCCATGATCGATGACAACATTGTCCAAAGAACAATTTTTGCCAATTGTGGTGTTCCTACCAACCAAGGTTTCATTCAAGATGGACTGAGCTCCAACCTTGACGTTGTTGAGTAAACTGCATTTTGAGAGATGGGCTGAATCGATGGTAGTGCCAGTTGAGAGCATGCTATCTTCGACGTTGCTTTTAGCATCAATTTCCACTGAATCATCTGCATACCAATTTGAAGCAATTCGTTTTCCATGTTTCCAGCGTTCATTTGCGATGCATGCTTGAACGCCCAACGACCAGCTCTTTGGTGTTCCAGCATCGATAAAATAGCCATCAAACGAGAACCCATTTAATCGCCCCTCGTTGGCGAGAATGGGAAACACATCTCTTTCTAGCGAACTTCGTCCTTCGGGGATATAATCGAAGATGGAATCTTCAAAGAGATAAGACCCTGCATTGATTAAATTGGAAAATACCTCTTCTGGTTTTGGTTTTTCCTTGAATTGCGTAACTCGATGATTTTCATCAAGGCCAACAATTCCAAATCGAGTAGGATCCTCGACTTCCCATAGCGCCAATGTGCCCACTCCACCGTTCCTTTGGTGGAGATCGAGTCCGACTTGCATATCCAAAGAAGAGATAATGTCTCCATTCAAGCATATGAAGCGATCCGAAACAACGTCACGACAATTCCCCAACGCTCCTCCTGTACCCAGAGGTTCGGTCTCTTTGACGATTCGAACATCGTATGGGACATCGACTTGCTTGAAGTATTCCTCGATGTCGTCGACCTTGTAACCTCCTGCAACAACGACCTCGTCGACTTGGTCACTGGGCACAACTTCAACGACATGTTCGAGGAGCGTTTTGTCCAGCATTGGAAGGATTGGCTTTGGTATTTCATAGGTCCAAGGACGTAGCCGTGTACCAAAACCGCCGGCCAACACGACAACCTGCATGCCTGAGGCACATCGTTTTCGTTTTTCAACTTGTAGTGTTGATGGTCTGAAGGATTGAGAGAACCCTGCCGCACAGTTCAAAGGCGGTCTTTTGCTCGCAGAGATTAGTGATACAATGAACATCCATGAATACCAAGGGAAAGCACTGTTCAAGGCTCATGGCGTGAACGTTTTAGACGGGGTTCACTGCACAAACGTAGAAGATGCTCTCAACGCCTACGACACACTTCAATCCAAGGTTGTCGCCGTCAAATCCCAAATCCATGCAGGTGGGCGAGGAAAAGGGAATCTGTATTGCCCAAATACAGGTGATCTTCTGATGGAAGGTGGAGTAAAAATTGCTTTTTCTCGTGAAGATGTTGAAACCTATGCAACCAACATTCTAGGCCACATTCTTGTGACGAAGCAAACCGGCGAAGAAGGAAAACTTGTCAATCACCTGTACGTTGAATCAGGTTGTGATATCGCTCATGAATACTACCTTGCGTTGCTTGTTGACCGTGAGAAAAAATCCGTTCTCATCATGGCATCCACCGAAGGAGGCATGGACATTGAAGAAGTTGCAGAAGAAACACCAGAATTACTGCACAAGGTCAACGTCGATCCAAATGCAGGATTGATGGGATATCAGGTTCGTGATCTTGGTCTTGCACTCGGTCTCTCAGGTGCTGCTCACAAATCATTTGCAAAGATGCTTCGTTCCTTGTATGCATTGTTCGTCCAAGAAGACTGTGCAATGGTCGAAATCAATCCACTCGTCCGTACGGGTGGTGATGAGATGGTGGCATTGGATGCGAAGGTCAGTTTTGATGAAAATGCGGAATTCCGCCATAAGAACTGGGACGAACTTCGCGACCTCTCTGAAGAGGAGGATGTTGAAATTCGAGCGAAAGAAACCGGTCTTTCTTACGTCAAACTTGATGGAAACATCGGATGTTTGGTCAACGGGGCAGGTCTTGCCATGGCGACCATGGATGTCATCAAGTTGTACGGTGGTGAGCCTGCGAACTTCCTTGATGTTGGAGGTGGTGCGAACGAAGAGCAAGTAAAAACAGCTTTCTCTATTATCCTTGAAGATCCAAATGTCAAAGGAATCCTTGTCAACATCTTTGGTGGAATCATGCGTTGTGACATCATTGCCCGCGGTGTAATAGCGGCTACTGAAGCCTTGGATCTTAACGTCCCCCTTGTCGTTCGATTGGCAGGAACCAACGTGGACGAAGGAAAGGCCATTCTTGCTGCTTCAACCCTCAATATTCATCCTGCAGACGATTTGGCTGAGGGTGCTCAGAAGATTGTTCAGTTGATTGGAGGTGAGGTTTGATGGGTATTTGGATTGAAGAAAATGCAAAGGTATTGGTGCAGGGCATCACCGGAAAGCAAGGTATGTTCCACGCTGATAAGATGGTCGAATATGGCACCAACATCGTTGGGGGGTGTACTCCAGGTAAGGGTGGTCAAACCGTTGAATTGCAAGGAAAAGACTTCCCTGTTTGGAACTCGATGTTTGAAGCCATTGAAGCAACCGATGCTGATGCAACGGTCATCTATGTACCTCCTCCATTCGCCGGTGAAGCCATTATGGAAGCAGCAGATGCGTTTGATCAAGTCAAAGGTGAAGGCGTCGTCGTCTGCATTACAGAAGGAATTCCAACGCTTGACATGGTCAAGGCAGTTGCTTTCGTAGAGAACCGGCCAGGCGTTCGCCTCATCGGTCCTAACTGTCCGGGAATCATTACTCCAGGCGATGATGGTGGCGCAAAGATTGGAATTATGCCAGGTCATATCCACGCCAAAGGGCGAATTGGAATTGTTTCAAAATCAGGCACACTCACGTACGAAGCAGTTGCTCAAACTATGAGTATTGGTGAGGGACAATCAACCTGTGTTGGAATTGGAGGCGATCCAGTCAATGGAACTGGCTTCATTGATTGTCTTGCAGCTTTCGAAGCCGATTCACAAACAGAAGCCATCGTCATGATCGGTGAGATTGGAGGAAATGCTGAGCAAGAAGCTGCTGCATGGGCAAAAGAGAACGTTACGAAGCCAATCGTTGGATTCGTAGCAGGTGCTACGGCTCCTCCAGGGAAGCGAATGGGGCACGCAGGCGCCATTATTTCTGGCGGTAAAGGGACTGCCGAGGAGAAATTCGAAGCATTTGAAGCTGCAGGAATCGCTTGTGCAAAGGATCCATCTGAACTTGGTGCAGTTCTCCTCGAAGCCTTGAAGAAAGCCGGATTGAGAAACGAGTGATATGAGCGCTGAGAGAAGGCAGGAACTTCTCGCTCACTATACCCAGAATCCAATTGATTTCTCATGGATTCCATTTCCAAATCAACATTCCTACCGATGGAGAACCTTTGAGGGAAAATGGGTCACTGCTCGTCGAAGAATCCGAAACCATGAAACATTAGCAAAAGCAATCGGTAAGGATGTTGTAAGTGACCTTTACTTCTCAACATCAAGATGGCTCGATCCAATCGATTTGCCCCGACTTCGAGACAAAGAACGACCTCATCCAATCCTTCTCGATCATCTGATAGTTTTCGACATCGATGTAGCGCCATTGAGTCTAAAGAATCTTGAGAGCGCGAGGTCTATTGCACTTGAACTCCACAATTATCTCGCCGGCGATTCATCGATTGAATTCCTGAGTTGTTCGTTCTCGGGGAGTAAAGGATTTCATCTCTTTTACTTGGATTTGGAAAGAGAAAAGTTTGCGATTGAAGACCCAAAGCAACGAGAAGAAACTGTTAGAGACTCACGTAGGCAGTTGCTTACTAAAGTATTAGAGAAGGGTTTCAATGTTGATGAGCGCGTGACTGCTGATACGCGACGTATCATACGGTTACCGGGCTCTGTTCACGGAACGACTGGTTATCAATGTACGGCGATTACGCTAAATCAATTGAATAAACCATTGAAAACGTTGCTTGAGGAGATTTCACGCGTTCACACTGCTCAAAAAATCCCCAAACGTGCTCGAAGGCTGAAAAAGAAGGCCAACAAGAAGCAAAAACAACGAAAACAAAGGGTAGAAACTCGTTCAGTGCAACAGTACATGGTCGAAGCGAGTACGCACGTTCCTGGAACAAAAGATCGATCCGTCATACTGTTGTGGTTACCTCATGCATGGGGTTCTGGCCAAGAGGCGACGGAAACGGCATTGGAGATGATCAATCAAGAAAAGTTGGGGAAGTGTTCCTTTTGGCAACAAGGTGATCGCATCCTCATGCTTTGTCCAATCGCTCTCCCACGATCTCAAGTTGTGAAACTCTACATGTCGAACAAAATGAGCAAACGAGCAGCGGTTCTGAAGGAACGTGAGCATGATTGGATACGAATCACGAATACCATGGATGAGGATGCAGATTGGCAAGATGAACTTCAACCAATTGGTCTCTATGGAGATGAAATTCATTCAAACACGTCTTTTTCAGCTTCTCATCTTGAACTCGAGAGGAGAATGGGAATTTACCGTGAAGTTGAACCTTCTGCAACGTTTTCTGGGAAGCCAGAACCATCGTTACGCATCACTGTTCGGGAATGAGTCTTTATACTTCGGAAGCAAGCGTATTCCTGTCTCCAATGGAGTCTTCGGACAATGACATGCACCTCGCTACGCAGGTATGGTTAGACACAATCGGCCATGGCGCTTGGAGACGGCGCCATGGCCATCTTGAGGTGAAACATTGGTCGACGAACAAAAATCCAAGTTTGCACCTCTGTATTTTCTTGGATTAGCCATGTTTTTTTTTGGTGGAGATCTCGAAATATTGATTTTTCTCGGAATGTTCACCATCTTCTTTACCAGTTTAGCACATCTGATTGTCAAGATTGTTACATTGCAGGAGGGATTCAATGCTGGAAATCCAGTAAACCATCAACAAGCAAGGCGGCCTATGTTCAGTTCGCAGCGCCCAAGAGGGAATCCAAGTTACGATCAACTCATTCGGAAAATGCAGGTAAGTGATTTGAGTGGGATGAGTGTTGCTCAAGCAGCTTCTACCTATGCATCGTTCTTCAAAAATCCAGCTGTATCAGCCGAACCGTTCTTCTCAAATCCTTACGTGAAAGAAGTTCTCAACATCGGTGCTACCCAAGTGAGTGCACAGGCTATTGCGGGGTCAGGCTCTTCCAATCCTCCAGCAACATCGAGCTCAAGCGGTGCATTTTGGTCTTCAATGCCTGAATCATCGACTGAAGCCATTGAGGTATGTGCAAATCCAACCTGTTCAACACCTGTTACAGTGTTTGACTTTCGATGTTTCAAATGTAGGAATCGGTTTTGTAGCGGTTGCAAAGGTTCTGGTGTAACTTGCCAACAATGCTCATAGGAAAATCTGCTTCTTGTGCGTTGAATTTTTCGGACCCAAGTCTTGTTGTCGGATCGCTTCAAGTCGTTGTTTGCCGTCTGCACTATGTGCGTAGAATAATTCTGCAGGACTGATGAACTCTTGCCAATATCGTAGGAAAAGATCTGCTTCCTCTCGCTTACCAGCTAAGATTTTTGGAACAGAATGATACATCACAAGTCTTGATTCAACAGGACGTAGATATTTTGCAAGAACCTCTGGGAGTAGTTTTGTTAACCAATTATCTGTGAGGAATCGGGAATATCGAGAAATAACGTAGCGCGGCTTTTCCAGAGGTCCAAGCACTTCACGAAGAGCCTCTGAGAAAATTTTCGACTCCTCTTCCGTACTGTTGGTGAGGTGCATCCTTAACCAACCACCTCCACGTTCACCTCCTGATGCTCGACACGTGTTGGAAATGTGTCCTGTGTGGATCAGGCTATTTGAAACAACGAGTGCCATAGCTTGAACAAGCGATTGCTGACTCCATACTTGATTGGAACCAAATCTGAACCCAGATCCCAGTGCAAAATTGTCATCGTTCGACTTGGTTTCAACTGCCGCTCTTGGGTGAGCGCTGAACGGCTGTCCGATGCCCCATAATTGACGTGCTTTATCCCGATTCCTGGAACGCATGAGCATTTCATCATTGAACAAATTCATGCCTTCGCTAATCCCTTCTGGTTCAGCTTCTGTAAAGGCTGCATGAACGTGTCCAACCCCCTTCTCGATGGCTCCATCATCACAGACACCGTAGAGTTGTTTGTGTTTCTTTTCAAATCGAGCATAGTCCTTGAATCCGTTCGTAAATTCATCAGCAAAACAAACGATGTCCCAATTATTGGCAACTTTTTCAGGCCAATCTTTGTCCAATCGCATTGAACGACCACGAAGTTGATTGATGCTCATGCTTGTTGTAACAGTTGTCAAATCAACGAGAACGTTGATTTTTGAAGCATCCCATCCCTCGCCAAGTAGTCCACGGGTTCCTATCAGACACTTCGTCAGCCCTTGTTGAAAGAATTCAGTAATCATAATCGAATAATATCTTGGAATCCAATCCTTCCCTCGCCCAAGAATGACGTGATATGTATCCTCAGGTTGTGCCCGAAGTTCAATGTCGAGATCACGTTCAGCAATCCATGCTTGCGCAGTTTCCATGAATCGTTCAGAAAGATCGTCATCGACCAAAACAGTACTTCCAGTCATAAGAATAGGATCCAGAATATCTCCTGAGTCGCATTGAACGAGTGCTCGAAATGCAGCAATTGCACCTCCTGCTTCTTCATCCATAACTCCCTCAACGAGTGTTGTCGCCGAGGTTTTCTCAAAGTCGGTGACAACAACTGCACGAATGTCTTGCCCAAGTGATTGCATTTCGGTCGAGATGATGTCTGATAGTGCCTGTATCTTGGTTGCTGCATATGCCATGATACGACCTACTGGAGAGGCACAGGGACGAATTCCAGTCTCGGTAATCTGCATGCCGAGAAGGCGAAGTCGGTTAGTGAGTTTCTCGCCTTTTTCGTGGTCTTCTTTCAATTCCGACCGACGAAGTCCATGGCGAACATATCTGTCCAAAACGGGACGCAGGTAGGCCATCCTGCCCCAGTTTGTGCCTATGTATTTAGGAACGTCTGGTGGGAGTGCTATGTCACAGTTTTTGAGGTAGATTCGAGCAGCGATACAGAATACTTCGTTTCGTTTTGCATAAGTTTCCCACGTAACCGATCTGCCTCCCGGAAGGATTTTTTCGCTCAGTTGTGCATAGACCCAATCTTGCAATCGAGGAACACCGTTTTCATAGGTAGGTGGTCGTTCCAATTCTGCAAGTATTTCATCGAACTCATCATCAACTTTTGAGATGTATTCTATTTCATGTTCCGCAGGGCGTACAAAGTAGCACAAATCTTGGTATGGTGCAAGATTTGAATCGCGAACAAGAGCGGGGATCGGCACCTCATAGTCGATTTCGCCGAAGAACTCAAAGTAACGATCTGCGTCTTTTTCCTTAACCGTTGAGAAGTCAGGTGGTGTCGCAGTTAGACCAAGAACGATTGGATCCTCAAAGAATTCTTTCAGTTCAGTAAGGACTCTTCCCCAGTGATGCAACATGTGATGACATTCATCAAGAATGATCATGCCTATACCCTTCTCTTTGAGTTTCATCAGTGTCGTTCTTGCTGATTCATGAAGGGTCCACAGAGCGTTACCATTTTCCGAAAAATCATCACGAACCTTCTTTCTATAGACGGAAAGTCGCTCATTGAAGTAATCAGGATTGGTTCGTTTCAGATCAGCAATCCACAGCATGGCAGATTCGTTCGTATCCGCTTCAGCCTTTGTGACAAGAGTTTCTGCCCATAACTCAATGGCTGTCACATCGAGATCTTCCCCACCTTTTTTTGGCATGGTAACAGCTTGGTAGGTGAGCGATGTCAAGAGCCCAGGGTTCTTCCCATCTGTGCTGATTTGATCCTCTTTTCCATCAAGGTCGAACAAGGATGTTCGAGCAGCCCATTGGGCTTGAATGGCCGAGTTTGGGGATAGAACGAGCGTAGGAACACGAACTAGGTCAGACCAAACATAGAGTCCGAGAACAGTTTTTCCTGAACCGGGTGGTGCAACAATGTGCAGCCTTTTCTCGTTCAGTTCGAGTTGAGGCTTGATGATTGATACGGCTGCAACCTGAGATGGTCGCAGTTTGCCACTAAAATGGATGTTCCCAAATTCAGGGAGATGGTTTGACACTTGAACGCCTCATCACTTAGGAGGGCCACGTTTTGGGCCTGAAGGTCCACCTTTTGGAGGTCCACCTTTCTTTGGTCCAGGCGGTCCGCCTTTGGAAGGTCCTGGTGGCCCACCTTTCTTTGGTCCAGGCGGTCCGCCTTTGGAAGGTCCTGGTGGCCCACCTTTCTTTGGTCCAGGCGGTCCACCTTTGGAAGGCCCTGGTGGTCCACCTTTCTTTGGTCCTGGCGGTCCACCTTTCTTTGGACCGGGTGGCCCGCCTTTGGAAGGTCCCGGAGGCCCACCTTTAGAGGGTCCTGGTGGTCCAGAGCGGGATGGGCCAGGTGGACCTTTTCGAGTTTGTTCAACAACTTCTTCCTCCTCTTCTTCAAAGATGGCTCCACAATGTGGGCATTTCGGATCAGATTCTTTGACGAGTCCATCGCAAACCTCGCAAGCAAACATCTCTTCGTCGTCTTCGTCTGCTTCTGCGCCGATGGTGGTCACTTGACCATCCTTCATGCAGGAAAGAACAATTTCAACAGCCATATCGTAGCCTTTCAGAGCGACTTCGGTTTGAATGGCATGTTCAAAGGCGGAGCTCAAATCTTCAGGTGTATCGAGTACTCGGCCATCATCGACATAGGTGAGGTTGACAACAAGGACCCCATCAGTGATTTTTGCCTCAGGCGTTTCCACAGCAACTCCACGCTTTCGTGCAACGCGTCGAGATGCAACCTCGCACATTCGACGAAGCAATGCATCGTTTGGACCGTCTGATGCTGTTTGTCCCATGGCGCCAGCGATGACCTCTGCTGCTGGCGTAATTCCTTGGGCATCCTTGAGATGGGACGGCAAATCTGCTCCTAAATTTGCAAGTACATTGGAAGCGCTGGATTGATTCATGTTCAACCATTGACTACGGCGTTCGTTTTTGACGGCACGCTCTGCTTCAGCCAAGCGGTTCACCATGGCATCGGTAGGAGACGCAGTTGGATTGTTCGTGACAGTTGTCCCACCGAGTTGCTTTCCTAATTGGGATTCAACGTTCGAAGTTGGGGCAGCGCCGCTTGCAAGTGTAGGGCCACGTGGTTGTTGAGGAATATCGCTCTGTTGCGTATTGACTGGCATGCCTTGAGGCATTGGTTGTCCCTGTTGAGCAAAGGGTTGTTGTTGAGGGAATTGGTTGCTCATTTGGTTCGGGAATTGACTTGGCTGTTGCGGAGGGAGTTGGCCGCCAGGAGGCAGGTTGTTCTGTTGTTGAATACCTGATGCAATGTTTTGCAGAATGTCTGCAGGAATTCCTTGAGGCATACCCTGTTGCTGTATTTCTCGCTGCTGCCGAACAGCTTCGCCTGAGACAACCCCGAAACCACGACCGCCGGTGGCTTCTCCACCACCTAGGCTCTGTGATCCCATTGCCGAGAAACTACCTGCTCTAGAGAACTCTTGTCGAGCTCCACACTCGGAACAAAAGATGGAATCGTCAGGGATAACTGCACCGCAGGAACCGCACTCCATCTCCTCACCCTTACCTACCTAAACATCCCTTATTCTAAAGTCTTCTATCTCATGTCTTGCAAATGAGCCTTCAACGAGTGAGAATCTTCATGCGGGAGAGGCTGGTGGTTCACAATGGAGGGAGTTCATGTCGGTTCTTATTGGCGAAGAGATTGATAAGTTACTCGAAACAACTTCTCGCTCCTTTTATCCAACATTGAAGTATCTCCCCAAGAAGATACGTGGACAAATTGGCTTGCTTTATCTCTTGGCAAGAGTTGCCGATACAATTGCCGATTCAAAGGTTGGTGAAACAGAAGAGTTGATTGAGGCTTTGACGCAGTACAATGACGTAGCACAAGGTCGTAAGCAAGATCTCCCAGATTTGATGGAACTTGCCAAGATACAATCGAACCCAGATGAAGGAGAATTATTGCGAAATGTACAGAAAGTTGTCGACGCGTTATCGGTATATGAGAAAGACGATCAAGTGAGGATGCTCGAATGCCTCGACATCATTGTGAGCGGACAAATCATGGATTTGCAACGATTTGGAATCGCACGAGAAGGTGGAAACATCTCCTCTCTCCAATCCGAAGAAGAACTGGATGATTACACCTTTAGAGTTGCTGGTTGTGTAGGGGTATTTTGGACTAAGATGTCGCTTGCACATATGATGAAAATCTCGAAGGAAAAGGAAGAATTGTTCTTTGAAAATGGCATTCGATTTGGTAAAGCATTGCAGATGATCAACATCCTACGTGACATCCCCGAAGACTTGAGATTTGGTCGCTGTTACATACCCGGACACCGACTTGAAGAGCACGGATTGACGCCAAGCGATTTGTTGGACTCGAGTAACATTGAGAAGTTCCGCCCTCTCTACGATAGATACCTTGATTTGACAAGTGAACATCTTGATGCGGCTGTTGAATACATTCGGATGATTCCTGACCGACAACTTCGTCTCAAAGCGGCATCGATGCTTCCTGTACTGATCGGCCAAAGAACGGTCACATTGCTGCGAGAAGGTAACATCCTCGATTCCGAAGAAAAGATCAAAATCACTCGTGATGAAATGAAAGGATATTTCAAAAAATTACTCCGAGCCTTAATCATCCCCGGAGGCGTTCAACGCTTGCTTGCAAAAAATAAGAATGGTTGACAGGACTTTATGTGAGTAAATATTTACATCCAAAAAAATCATTCTCTTGTGCAAACGTTCAAGAGGAGGGCTCTTAAACAACGACTGTTAGGAGCCCTTGTTTAGGATGCTGGAACGCCGCAAACCTCTCGACCTTCTCTTCCCACTCAAGGGTGGCGCAGAAAGTTCGGTGGATGCAAAGTCTTCACCAACACCTCTCGATCGCCTACGAGCAGGAGTCATGCTCGCACGTGACGCTGTGAAAGCCGTGAGTGTTACCGCCATGGAAGCCCTCCGTGAGGGTGCCATGATGATTGGCCTTTTCAACGATCAAAACGAACTCATTGATCCATTTGTCGATCTTGACGCACCGATTTGGTCGGATAAGCCTCCAATTGAGTTGTATCGCCTCGCTTATCGATATTGTGAAGAATTAACAAAGCGCGAGGCAGGAAATTTCTACCACTCGTTCAAGTATCTACCAGATGAACAACGCCTTGCAATGTGTGCTGTCTACGCATTCTGCCGCCGTGCGGACGACATTGCTGATGGCGATTGGGCTGACCGATTTCCTGGTTCGACAATCGAACTGAGTCAAGAAGCAATAGATTATCGTCTTCAACTCGAATCGTTGCAGAACCGAACATCTATACTTGAGGATGATGTTTATCTGAACAAAATCAACCAGCTGTTTTTCTTCAGAAAGAAACTCTCCACCTGTTACAGCGAGGTGTACAGTACCGATCCCGTTTTTCTCGCCCTCAAAGATACAATCGAGCGATACACCATTCCTCGCAGTGTCTTTGATGACCTCATCTCTGGAATGGAGGATGATTTGTACAGCAACCGTTACAGAACGTTCGAAGAACTGTATGTGTACTGCTATCGTGTCGCATCTGTCGTTGGGCTGATGTGCATTGAAATCTACGGGTATGACGATCCACGAGCAAGAAAATTCGCTGAATCATGGGGTATCTTCATGCAGTTGACCAACGTTTTGCGAGACGTTGGAGAAGACATCGAACGAGACCGTGTATACCTCCCTCTCGACGAACTTGAACGAAATGGGATGACTGAGAAAGACCTCTACGGTGGTAAGGTTGTCCTGAACACATCTTGGGAACCGTACTGCCATCACTATGCAAAGCGTGCTCGCACCTACCTCGATGAGGCGCGTCAACTCCTTCCGCTCTTGCCAAGGCGAACCCGCTACTCTCCTGCTGCCATGATCGCGTTTTACGATAAAATCCTCAAGGAAATTGAGAAGCAGCAAGGAGATGTGTTTACTCGACGAGTAAAACTCAACAAGGTTCAGAAATTGAGTTTAGCTGCAGCGGTTTATCTGCGTCACAGATTCCTTCCACGATTCTTGGATCCACTCTGGAGTGGACTCGCTCGAATTGGTCTGTTGCCGAACGTCTGAATATTTCAGACTGTTCGAGTAAACGCTTGAATGCCGGTGATGTATCGGCCAAGAATCAAATTGTGAATATCATGTGTTCCTTCATAGGTCTTGACGGATTCGAGATTTGCCATATGACGCATGACAGGGTACTCGTCCAGAATACCATTCGCACCGTGAATGTCACGAGCAACTCGAGCAATCTCAAGTGCGATGTCAACATTGTTCATCTTTGCGAGCGAGATCTGCTCGTTGAACCATGAACCGTCGTCCTTCTTTCGGCCAAGGTGATAAGCCAGAAGTTGACCTTTTGTGATTTCACGAAGCATCCAAGCGAGTTTGTTCTGAACAAGTTGGTAGGATGCGATGGGGTGGTCGAATTGAATTCTGCTCAATGCATAGGTCTTGGCACTATGGAAACAGGCCATGGCTGCACCGAGTGCCCCCCATGAAATACCGTAACGAGCGTTGTTCAAGCAAGAGAACGGCCCACGTAGCCCTTTGACGCCAGGAAGAATTCTGTCTTTTGGAATCTTACAATCTTGGAAGACAAGTTCGGAGGTAACGGACGCTTTGAGAGAGTGCTTACCCTTCATTTCTGGAGCACTAAATCCTTCATCATCTTTCTCAACAATAAATCCTCGAATGACACCATCAAGCTTTGCCCAAACGATGGCAACATCGGCGATTGTTCCGTTTGTAATCCACATCTTCGCCCCGTTGAGGAGGTAATGGTCGCCTTTATCCTCTGCCTTTGTGATCATGTCTCCTGGATTGGAACCATAGTCGGGTTCAGTCAGGCCAAAGCAGCCAATCCACTCGCCTGATGTCATCTTGGGGAGGTAGTGATTCTTTTGTTCCTCGCTTCCAAAATCCCAGATTGGATACATGGCTAGCGATCCTTGTACGGAAGCAAACGATCGAAGCCCTGAATCGCCTCGCTCAAGTTCTTGACAGATAAGGCCGTATGCAACGTAGGAAAGTCCTGGACATCCATAGCCCTTGAGCGGCGCTCCAAGAACACCCATTTCACCGAGTGCAACGCGCCATTCATCGAGGAAAATACCCTCTTCGCAAGCATGTTCAATCTTCGGAATGACTTCTTCATCGACCCATTCACGAACGAGATCACGAATCATGATTTCTTCTTCGGTGAGTAAGGATTCGATGTCGTAAAAATCGATGGCTTCGAAAGGTTCCATTCAGTTCCCTCATCCAACGGGAGTCAACCTAACTCATGAACCTTAGCCCAAAAAATCGATGTTCATTCTTCTCATTCTTTCTTTTCAAAGCCACGCAGTTGCCTGTATTTCCGTTGCAAAAAGGGGCTGTTCATGAAAATCAGTCCAATGATGACTCCCGGCACCGAGATGGCTACTGCAGCAAAAACAATGGTTTCCATGATGCCAAGACTTTCGTGGGTTTCAACAGGGAATATTTTGACAATCAAACCTTCATTTGTAATCATCCAACCTTCATCTTCTCCAATTTCCCACATCAGTGCGATTCGTTGACCAGCAACATTAGGGTCGTACGAAGTGATTGCTTTGGCCTCCATGTGCATAAACACCTCATCGACACTCGTCATATACCGAACGGATTCCATTGGCGCAAGGTGAATCAATGAAGTACCATCGTATCCTCGACTAAGGGCGATAAATTCTGTCGTTCCTTCGAGCAATGTCTTCAATTCTTCAGTTGTTGATCGAGATGCATCCTCGATGTCAAGAACAATCGAAACATGAACTCGGCCACTTCCAAAGGCAACACATTTTCGATACGTAGAATCGGGGCAGTCAACTGCAACCCACGTGTTGTCTGAGGTTCCATCGAGCCATGTAACCTCTCTTGTCCGATCGATTACAGCAATGCCATGATTCAGCGTTGAGACAACGCAGATATTTTGTTCAAGATGACATGCAATATCGGTTATTTCCGAGGTACGTGTATCATCAAGTTGCGTCATCCCTTCCCCTTCGTTGAAACTGTAAATGTTGCCATTTTTTGCACCAAAGAAGGCAAGATCACCACCTGCACGCCAAGAGGTTGATGTAAGCTCGATGCTCCCTACCATTCCAGCACCGTTGACGGCCTCAATCCTGTTGTCACTCAAACTGTATCGAAGCGCAGCCCCTAGGTCTCCTGCAATCAATGCCGTTTCTCCATTTGGATGCCAAGAGACATCGTTGAATCGCGCAGAGCGACTGCTGTTGATGGCTTGATCTTGGTTTCGATCGCCAGGGTTTGCTGCTGAAATCATGTGCACGTATCCATCATTGCCGACCAAAAGGATGTTTGAACCACCTGGCGACACCTCGCCGGCTTGAATGTTCAACCCTTGTCCATCAAGCGCATTCTCTTGTTTGAATCCAACTTCAGATGCACTCGCCAATGGTGCTGCAAGAATAAGAAACAAGACACAAAATGCTCTGGTGTGCATAGTTGGCCCAAGTAATCTTACTGAAAAACCCCACTCTTAGGGTGGCTTCTTGTTCGCGAGCCTTATGAGGCTCATACCGATGGGCGTGCATGGAGCGATTCGCAGTAAAACGAGGTCTTGAGAAATCAATCGGAGGAAACGCAGGCTTGGCCAAGTTGGCAGCACAACATTTTGAGAATGTTCAAGCAAATGCTGAGGGCGAATTCCAAGCATCATTCGGCCTGCTCTCAAACATTGCTGGATGTTATACGGATCAAGGGAAATTGCAGGTTGATGTGGTTCAGCTCAAGGGATCGGATCTCGAAACATTCCTGTCTGCGGATGGAGGGCGAGAAAAGGCCATGGAAAGTCGTCGACGCTGGTCAGCTTTCCTCGATGAGGCAACGGGATATACAGCCAAGCAACGAGGCGACAAGGCAAAAGAAGATGCCAAGAAATTCGCAAAGGCTAAATCTGCAATCAAAATGATTCGAAAATCAATTGATATGAGCACAACAGTAACTCAGGAAACCATCGACAAGGCGGAATCCATGATTGCTGAATTCGAAGAGATGATCGAACGTGGTGAAGCACCTTCGGAAGGCAAAGTCAAGAAATTGAGCGAATTGGTTTGAGGTGTTGATGTGGATTTGGACGCCCTTCTCGAACCCTTTGAGGAGCGCTACGAACGGATCAAAGAACTCTCTGCAGAGAATCGGAAACGACTCTACCTGATGATTGGTGATGTCGAAGAAAGTGTCGGAATCGAACATCTTGTTGACAGTCTTGCAGAGCAGACCTCGATGGCAGGTGACGGTGTGCTGCGTTGTTATGTCGGATTCGAACCAAGTGGAAAAGCCCACATTGGTTGGAAGGTTCTCTCGCTTCAGTTGAAGCGTATGCTGGAAGCAGATGTGAATGTACTCATCTTCCTGGCGGATTGGCACGCATGGGTGAACGATAAGTTTGGAGGTAACATGGAGGATATCCAGAAGACAGCAATCTACATGGAAGAGACCTTCCGTGCCCTTCTCGATTATCCTGAAGAAGGAGATGGGCCTGGTCAATTACGATTCTATTGGGCGAGCCAACTGATGGATTCTGGTGACTATTGGGCTCGAGTGCTTCGGTGCTCGAAGGGAGCAACACTTCCAATGGTTCGGAAAACGTTCACCATCATGGGACGTGATGAAGCATCTTCAGACCACGATTTGTCCAAGTTTTACTATCCCGCCATGCAAGCTGCAGATATCTTTGAGTTGGACATTGACATTGCAATCGGAGGTATGGATCAACGAAAAGCACACATGTTCATGCGAGATATGGCGTCCAAGTGGAATTGGAAGAAAGCAACGTGTCTCCACACACCGATTCTCTCCTCTCTCAAAGCGTCAGGAGTTCGGATGGACTCGTTCGATCACAAGATGAGTAAATCCGATCCAAACGGCGCACTTCTCCTTCACGATACTCTCGAGATGGTTCAGAAGAAAATGAAGAAAGCGTATTTGGATCCTGAAGACGAGCAATCACCGGTGTATGAACTGGCTGAACATGTCGTCCTTCCTGAATTCGGACACATTCAAGTGACGCCCAATCCGAAATTTGGCCAACCGAGCACTTGGAACGACCTTGCTTCGTTCAAAGCCGCAGTCATGGATGGAACCTTGCATCCATTTGATGCGAAGATGGGTGTCGCTGCTGGCGTAGCCGCAGGTCTTTCATCGATTGCTGAACATTTTGAAGCGAATCCTGAGGCATACGAAACGATGCTTTCCATCACTCCTTAGGAACTTCCTCAATACTCAGCGCTCGAACTTGTAGAATTCGGCGTGTGTCTTTGACAAAACTCCTGTCTGGAATCGGATCGATGTACACAACGCCATTGACTCGAATTGTATCCCCCACGTTGTAGCCATCTACATATTCATCATCGACAATAATCTGAATGGACTGCTGACTGTCTGAGTCATGATTTTGGACGTTAAGGTACTGTATGTCTTGGTAGAAAGAGCCCTCAGAGGCCAGTTGCAATAACGAGTCTAAATGTCGGAAAAGGGGATATGAAATGTCGCCATTGAGTGCTTCCTTTGCCTCTTGGTAACAAACTTGACAAGGTCGACTTGGTCGTTTTCGTTCCCGTGCTACACGCTGGTCAACAAATTCTTGATGGCCGCAGTCGATGCATACATATCTGGCGCGTTTCAGATAGCCAAGTCGTGGTCCAACGTCTTTGACATTGACAATAAGGCTCACCAATTTACTCCTGTTCCGCATTCGGAGGTCGGAGACTGAAATGATTTTTTCATCTGGAAACACAAGCGGTCGGAGAACACATCGAACATCGGTGTGTTCAGAGCACATCGACCTTAGGACTTCATTTGCAAGTTCAATCGTTTGCTCAGGATACTCATTAAATCGATAACTCAGTAAATCATCTCCGTCAATGTCTGCAAAATCAACGTAAAACGAAAAGATGGGATCTTCGGTTCCATCGAGAACGCTCAATCCTTTGATATCATCCGCATGCTTTTGCTGGAAAAGATCCCTCCAAGCATTGAGTGTGTCGGCAATATCGCTAGGAGGGCCTGGGATGTGACGGTCTTCGGACATGGAGTTTTTCGTGTCCAAAGACGGCATGTAAACATTCCCTTTGTTCTCGAAATCTAGAGACTTATCCATAACGGCTCAAAGCCAATCTTCATGAATCGAACCATGCTGGGAGATTCGATAGAGATGTCAACAATCGTCGTATTGGTCAAGCAAGTTCCAGATACAAACGCAAAAATCGCTGTTCAAGGGAGTCGTGTCGATCTCTCATCAGTGAAGATGGAAATGAGTCCATACGACGGATTTGCCATTGAAACAGCTCTGCGTCACAAAGAAGCAACTGGTGGTACTGTAACTGCTCTCACAGTTGGTGCAGCAGGAACGGAGAAGATTCTCAAAGATGCGAAGGCGATGGGTGTTGATAACATCGTGCGAGTTTGGGATGATTCTTGGAATGAACTTGACTCAAATGCTCTACAATCCGTCCTCAAGCAAAGCATCGAATCACTCGGAGCAACCGCAGTCTATTGCGGAAAATCCGCTGCGGATACGGGCGCTGGTTCGACAGGACCTGGCCTTGCAGAACGACTTGGTTGGGCAAATGCCTCGAACATCATCGGTGCTGAATTTGGAGAATCAGTAACCGTTTCTATGCCTGTCGAAGCAGGTGTTGCAAAAATCACAGTCCCTCTTCCTGCTGTTATCTCATGTGACAAGGGTGACTTCAAACCTCGAAAAGCCAACGTCAAGGGGATTATGATGGCAAAGAAAGCCCAAGTTGAACTTATGACTGCCAATGCTCCAGCATCAACGGTCATCGTTGCACAACACTCCATGCCAGCTGCAAAGCCAGCAGGAAAAACGTTTGAAGGCGGATCAAGTGCTTCGCAAGTTGTTCAATTGCTTCGAGATGAAGCCAACGTACTATGAGGTGAGAAAATGACAGACATGATTGTAATTGCTGAACTAACCAAAGGAACCATCAACTCATCCACTGCAGAACTTGTTTCTGCTGCGAAGGCGATAGGAGGCGATGTGACGGTCGTCGTTCCTTGCACCGATGCATCAATGGCTGATTCGGTTGCATCCTATGATGGAGTATCAAAAGTCCTTGCCGTAAAATCCGATCTTTTTGCAGGGAACGATAGCAGCGGATGGGCAAGTGCTCTTGACACTGCAATACCGAACGGAACCGTTCTTTTCCTCGCTTCTGCACGTAGCAAAGATGTTGCATCTCGCCTTGCAGCCCGCCGTGGTCTTTCGGTTGTGCAAGACGTCGTTTCAATCGAAGGAAACAACCTCACTTCTCCAATCTATTCTGGAAAGGCGAATCAAACCGTCACCGTCATCGGAGATGCGGTCATTTCGGTTCGAGCCAACGTCTTCCCAGGCGTAGGAACAGGATCTTCCAGTGATGTGTCTGTGGTCGATGCATCCGGAGATGTCAAAACTGCGGTTCAGGAAGTCATGCAACGAGCGAGTGCTCGCCTCGATGTCTCAGAAGCAAACATCATCATCTCTGGAGGACGCGGAATGGGATCTCCAGCAAACTTCTCACATCTTGAGGCTGTTGCAGATACGATTGGTGCTGCTGTTGGAGCATCCCGTGCTGCCGTCGATACGTGGGAAGAAATACCTCACTCCATGCAGGTTGGTCAAACTGGAAAAACCGTCAATCCGAATCTCTACATCGCCGTAGGAATTTCGGGTGCGATTCAGCATCTGGCTGGTATGCGCTCATCGAAGTATATCGTTGCGATCAACAAGGACGCTGATGCACCAATCTTCCAACATGCAGACTACGGCATCGTTGCAACGTGGGAAGAAGCTCTTCCAGTCTTCCAAGACGCATTATCAAATCTGCTTGGTTAGGCATACTTCCCAAACGTGTAGACACCGGATTCACCGGCACTGTCTCCAACAAATGGATTTGTTGCTTTCTCATGTCCAATCGTTGTTAGTGGTCCATGGCCGGGGTGAACAATCGTTGATGGATCGAGAGGCCACAACTTGGTTCGAATGCTGTTCGAGAGCACGTTGAAGTCGCCTCCAGTGTTCTCCAAATCCGTGCGACCAACAGAACCTGCAAACAATGTATCACCAACGAACAAGTGATCTGCATCATCGTCAACAAGCAAGCGAAGACAGCAACCGCCAAGGGTGTGACCGGGCGTGTGCAGAATTTCAAAATCGAGCGAACCAAGGGAGAGTACTTGGTCATCAGCGATATCATGATCTGCAACGGCAGGCTCAGGTAGAGCGATTCCATACCGCACTGCAGCCTTTTTGGCAAGGGTTTGCAAGAAGGTATCATCGGGGTGTAAGTACCAATCAACATCGAAGTGATTCTTGAGTGTAGGTATGTGTCCGCTGTGATCGAAATGAGCATGTGTGTTGAGAAGGGCGACAACCTTTCGATCGATCGCCCTCGTCTCCTCATCTGTATGCGTTGACCAATGTGGCCCGGTTCCGCTACAGGATTCAATCCAATCGATGAGTCGCTGTGGCTCGTCCCCACCATCGATGATGACAGTATCACCAGTTGCACGATCAGTGACAACTGAACATCGCATTTGCAATGGGCCAACCAAGAAGTTCTCAATTAGTGGAGTGCTAACGCCCATGACGTTGCCAAACACTTCTCCTTCATGAGTCTGAGGCTTCAATCGTAATCTGAATTGAATCGGAGGTCATGCCCCCTTCGGAATCGAAGACTCGAAGTTCAAACTGGTGATTTCCCGGTGAGAGTTTGACCATTAACTTAGGTTCGGTTGATATTTCACGTCCACGTTCATCAAGCCATGACCATGTCACAATCCTGTCTTGCGGATCAGAGGACTGGGTACCATCCAATGTGATGACAGCTGCTTCAGCATCATGCAAACGAATCGATTGATTCTCGCCGGCGTATGCTTTTGGAAGGATAATTTCATCAGCATCCTCATGAAGAAACTGAAGCAAGTCATCAAGGTCAACATCGTCTTCATCGATTGAGTTTGAAGATATCTCTTCGTTCATTGCAGCAGTAAGTGAATCAAGTCCAATCTCTAGGCTTTGCATATCCTGTTTGTACGATTCCTTTTCTTCATCAGAAAGAAGATTTGTAAAATCATCTACATTTCTATAGACAATTTCTGGATTCGTTTCGACCTCGATTCTTTCTTCCTCAAACCAACCTTGGAGGAAGGATGAATCGACTTCAATTCGCTCTTGATTCAAGTCGCAAATGCCGACAGGTTCCGCTCCAGTCCAATCGTTTTGGTCTTCACCAAAGAAGGCCATACGCCCCGACGCATCAATCTGCAACCCTTCAATCATCCCTTTATGCTCGATCTGCCAGATGATGGCCTTGCTTTCGATATCGAATCCATACACGTAGAACCACGTCCCAACTACGATGGTTGTTCCGCTCATGCTCAGACTTTGAATCGGATAATCGAACAAGGTCAACTCCTCAAGGTCTTGATTTTTCAACGAAAGTAGGTTTCCATTGTCCAATCCCAAATAGAGGCAGGATGCATCTGCAGTGGATGCTTTTACTCGACCATTCAGCTCATGTCGATGAAGCAATTCATCGTTCGAATACACTTCCAATTCGAGAGCCTCTTCTTCTCCTGGAACCAGTGCGTGTCCTTCCCTTGCTACGAACCATGTTTGGCCGGAACTTGCTCCTACTGCAACAATGTCCTCTCCAATTTCGCCCCGTTGTACTCGTCGATAGATAATCTCCAATTGTTCATCCGTCCTTGCAACAGTTTGGTCTTCAAGCACTAAGAGAATTGAATCCTCGCTCGTTGAGAAGGATCGAACATCTCGCTGAACGTTCGCATACTCTTGACCGTCGAAGGTATACTGCCGTAGCGTACCAATTCCATCGAGTGCAAGGATTTGCTTACCAACGTGTAATTGGGCACCACCTGCATCAAATTCCGAAGTCCAAACCTCCTCGGCATCCATTGAATACACGTGCAAACCGTTGGTTTCATCGAGGATGACAATTTTGTTTGTACTCCATGCAACATCGACAATTTTTGAGTTGACATGAATTTTAGTCAGTAATTTATGCCCTTCGCTCTTGGTATCGACGCATTGGACGAAACCGTCGTTGTTACCGATCAACAGATGGCCAGAGGTTGGATGCAGTGCTATTGCCGTAACGCTCACCTGTTGATGGAGTGCATCAATCATCGGAAGTGTTGCGACCATGTTCTTGACACGTATTGTTCAGTTATATGCTCATGTGTCAATCGTTCAATCAAAGATAGTTATGAATGGTTAGAGTGGCCTCAAAACAGTGGCGTTTGGTGGTATCGAGGCGTGAACTCAAATGCCCTCTGGCAGAAATGGCAGTAAGACTTACCAGCCTTGTGTAACTGTTTCATGCCTGATCGTTGTGCATATCGATGCCTTGCTCATCTTCTGCTAATTTCTCTTGTTTGGAGGCATCATTTCGCTCTTCACGGAGTTTGTCAAGGTAGGCTTGGGTAATGTCGCCTGTAACATATTGGCCATTGAAACATGAACTATCAAAGCCGTCAATGTTGCTTTCCTTGTGTCCGGTTACTTCTTCGAGATCATCCAATCGTTGATAGAACAACTTGTCTGAACCTATGGTTGTGTTGATTTCATCAATCGTTTTCCCATTTGCAATAAATTCGTCGACCGCTGGCATGTCGATTCCGTAGACGTTTGGATGTCGAACAGGAGGTGCCGCAGAAGCAAAGTAGACTTTCTTCGCTCCGACTTCTCGAGCCATTTCGATGATCTGTGCGCTTGTTGTACCACGAACGATGGAATCGTCGACAAGCAGGACATTCTTTCCTTCAAATTCTCGAGGAATAGCGTTCAGTTTTCTTCGTACGGATTTCATTCGCATTTCCTGTCCGGGCATAATGAACGTACGTCCAACGTAGCGATTTTTGACAAATCCTTCACGGTAGGGTACATCGAGTGTATTCGCCATTTGAATGGCTGAAATACGTCCTGAGTCAGGTACCGGTATGACTGCATCGATGTCATGGTCGGGCCAATCTTCGAGCAATCGTTCTGCAAGTCGTCGTCCTTGGTTCAAACGAGCTTGGTATACGGAGATTCCATCAATGGTCGAATCCGGCCGTGCAAAGTAAACGTGTTCGAAAACACATGGTGTGAAGGCTTTCTTTTCTGCGCATTGCTTCGTAAACAAGTGTCCTGACGTTGAAATGAATATAGCTTCACCAGGTTGTACATCGGCTACGACCTCAAAGCCAAGGGCAGTGATGGCGACGGATTCACTTGCAACAACCCACTCTGAGCCGCCTTCATAGTCTCGCTTTCCGTAAATGAGTGGGCGGATTCCATGAGGGTCGCGGAAGGCAAAGAGACCATATCCATTCACGAGTCCAACGCATGCATAACCGCCTCGAACGGTTTTGTTGACGTTTTTGACAGCGTCAAAGAAATTGTCAACATCGAGAAACGGTTCTCCATTGATATTCATCTGGTTTCCAGATTCGTCAAGTTGAACTGCTAGATGGTTCAAGAGGACTTCAGAATCACTCGTCGTATTCACATGGCGTCGATGTTGAACGATCAAATCTTGCGCAATTTGATTGCTGTTGGTCAAATTCCCATTGTGTGCTAAGGCAAGACCGTATGGTGAATTGACGTAGAATGGTTGGGCTTCGGCCGTTGAGGACGAACCTGCTGTCGGGTAACGGACATGACCGATTCCAATGTTTCCGAGCAACTTTTGCATGTGTCGCTTGTAGAAGACGTCTGAGACCAATCCGTTGCCTTTGCGTAGGTTGAATTTTTCATTCTTTTCTGTCATGATGCCTGCAGCATCTTGACCACGGTGTTGAAGGACGGTAAGTCCGTCATAGAGAGCCTGGTTTACGTTTGAACCAAGTCGCCCAACGATGCCAATGATGCCGCACATGTGAGTCCCTTTGTTGCGGACAGTCGCGCCGCCTTTGTATTCCTTCCCCCTCAATTTGCTTAGGCTTTGGGTCGGTGGGATTTCTTGTTCCAACTGTAGGTGCGCATTCGAGCGGTATTACCGTATCCACAGGAGGCGCAGACACTCTTCTGCTTGTGATATGCGTTGCGTCCACAACGTCGGCAGCGGATGTGTGTTGTCTTTTGACGACGGCCCATGGATGGTGTACCCTTTGACAATTGCTCACCTCGATGTCAACGCCACCTGCCTCCTCCTTATGAAGTCAACGATGGATGAGCAAACCCGATTTTCTCATCCTTCGCTTTCTTCTTTTGATTCGAGGTTCACGAACGAGAGCAGAACCATGATGCCAATAGCCATTAAAATGGCGAGGCTCGTAACGATAAAGTGAACGATGTTGTAAAGAATCTGTGCACGCTGCGATCCATTTTCCTCCATCAAGAAACCTCCTTGACTCGTGAGCAAGAATGTTACGAAAATACCGAGGATGGCTGCGTAGGTCATCGAAACCCAAGGTGCAGTGGGTTCTTGGCGACTCTTGGAATATTGGAACATGTTGACGACAAAGAAGACTGAGGCGATGGTGTAGGATGTTAGGAAGGCATTCAAGAATCGAGTTACGCCACGTTCAGTGTCATAGGTCGAATTTCCAGATAAAAGGATCAAGACCAATGTTGGTAGGAGAAACAGCAACCCTCCAATCAAAAGGTGACGCAAGCCAATGGATTTACTCATCTTCACCACCTCGAATGTTTTGCTGAATGATTTCAGTTGCGTGCGAAAGTTGTTCTTGGGTTGGGGGTGAGAGTCGCTCGAGTCCGGGACGCTTTCGTTCAAATTGCCAAATAGCAAGACCAAAAGAGAGTACGGTTAATCCAACCCCTGCAATGAATCCCAAAAGGTCGCTTGCTGCGAACAAGACGGAATTGTGAAAATCATCGGCGCTTGTCTGAGAACCATCGATGAGAACACTGCATATGAGGAGAAGAAATGCACTCCCTCCCATGAGATAGAGGATTCGTGATGTTTGATTGATTCGTTGTCCGATGAGATTCACAACGTATCCTCCTGCAAGAAGAAAACTGCTCATGGCGAGGAGGAACGTCGGCCTGAAGATCATCCAGAAACGGTTCGTCTCTCCTTCCCAAGTGATGGATGGAATCCAGTTTGTATTGTTCCAGTGCATTGATTCAAGCAATGCAAAGCCTGAGACAAACATTAGCAACCCCACAGGGCGCATTCCAGGCGAGAACCTGCGAACAGGTATGTTACCCGCGAACAATGCAACATACAGCCCAACCAACATCAGAAAAAGAGCGGGTAGGATGCTGATGAATAAAGCACTCGAAGCTGCAGAAGGAGAGGACGGCACCGTTAGAAACGATATGCTGAAGAATACAATTCCTATCCCTCCAAGGCTCTTCCCTATCTTCTGAACGGAACGGTCTTTGCGAAATTGAAGGCCAAGTGAAAGAAAAATCAAACCTAAAGGCGCCCAAAGCAGAAGAGCGACCATGAGTTCATTTTCCATGTTGGTCTTTCACGCCGCCCGACTTATCAATGTGGCTGTAATTCTGCTTTTTCATGGGCTTTTTGAAGTGGAGTCATGCGACGACAGCAATAAATACCCGACGATGGTCGCCAAACTGTTCAGGTGATGACCATGGTAAAGATGCCACGTCAAATCAAGCGTTACAGTCCTTCTGCTGGTAAGCACACCCTCCACACAGTTGAGCGCGTCAAGAAAAAGCGCGCTTCGGAACTTCGCTGGGGTCAGCGACGTTTCCGTAAGGTGATGCGTGGGTACCGTGGTTTCCCACGTCCAAAACCGGACGGCCGAGAGAAGCCAACCAAGCGTGTCAACATTCTCTACCGCTGTACTGAGACTGGAAAGGCTCATTATGCACCATGCAAGCGAGCCAAGAAGTTCGAACTTGTTGATCGATGAGGTGAAGAAAGATGTCTGGTGAATTTATGAAAGTCTCTTGCAAGGATTGTGGAAATGAATCTATTCTCTTCTCCCGTGCAACCACCGTCATTTCTTGCGATGTCTGTGGTGCAACGCTAACCAGCCCATCGGGCGGAAAAGCGAACCTTGTCGGCTGTACAGTTCTCGAAACGTTGGAATGAGGAGGCTGAGCCTCCATGTCGAAAACCGACCTCATCTACCCAGAAGAGGGCGAACTTGTTGTTGTCACTGTACACAGTGTCAAACAAAACGGCGCCGATGTGTCCCTTGATGAATACGAGGGCGTTGATGGCTTCATTTTCATTGGCGAGATTGCAAGTGGTTGGATCAAGAACATTCGTCGATTTGTTCGAGAAGGACAGCGCTTGGTCTGCAAGGTCATGCCAAGTCGCCGAGACGGTAGTTCGCTGAAATTATCACTCAAGTCAGTCTCAGAGGAGCGTCGTCGAGATCGACTTCAGCAATGGAAGAACGAACAACGTGCATTACAATTGTTCAAGGTTCTTTCAGAATCTCAGAAGTGGGAAACTGATTTTGCAACCGAACTTCAAACGGAATTAACGCAGGTCTTCGAGACGCTCTACGGAGCATTTGAGGAAGCAGCGATGCATGAAGGTTCCATTGTTGATGCAGGATTTGAGGGCGACTGGATTCAACCGTTCATCGAACTAGCCGTCGAGAACATCATACCTCCATACGTTGAAATCCGTGGTATCCTCACCTTAAAGGTCGAAACAGGAAACGGCGTTGAAACCATTCGAGATGCACTCATCGCAGCTGAAAAAATCTCTTCCCCTGAGCAAGAAATCGAGGTCAACTGTTACTATGATGGTGCTCCAGAGTACAGAATTGAACTGCGTGCACCTGATTTTAAGACAGCAGAAGACACCTGGACGGCATCCATTGCAGCAGTCGTTTCCGTCATCGAAGGCGCTGGTGGAACGGCTGATTCATACCGGGAGTGAAATCGATGCCACGTCAACTGCTTCAACAATGCATTGATTGCGGGGCTTGGTGCTTGGAAACAACTTGTCCACAGTGTGGTGGAAAGGCACAAGCTGCAGCACCGTTGAAATGGTCTCCGGAAGATCACAGAGCGAACGTTCGACGACAATTGAACAACGTCGAATCTCCTGATTGGTCTCAGACCATTCCTACTCTACCTTCGCTTGAAGAAATGCGAATTGGTTCCGAAGAACAAGAAGAAGAATGAGCCTCTTTTGGCTCGTTCATTGTCAAACATTATACCCCTTGATGCAAGGGTAGGAAACTCATGACACTTCTCGTGGACGTTTTGGATGAAGACGGACTCCAGGCTTCGGACATTGTCCTTTTTGCATTACCGGGAGTAGGTGATGTTGGAAAGAACGCCATTGAATTGCTGAATGAAGCCAATAACGCAACACCTGTAGCACGTTTTATCCATCCAGGCCTAACGCCCCTCGCTCGTCTTGATGAAGATGGTTTACTTGCACCACCACATCTCTTAGCCAAGCGTATTGAGGTCGAAGGAGGACGATCGGTTATCACCATCACTGGTCGTGGTCAGCCGAGTGAATCCTTCCAACAGCATGATTTTTCAACAGAACTCTTGAAGCACTTATCCGATTCAAACATTGATGAAATTATTGTCCTAGCAGGATTGATGTCGACTCCAGAAATCAAGGAGGCCTTTGCCGTTGCAACCTCATCCTCTCACCGTGTGAACCTCGAAAAGCGTGGAATTGACGTACGTCGTGATCAGCCATCTGGTGGAGCGATTGGAATGTCTGCTTTGATGGCTTCCCTTGCACCGATGTTTGGCCTTTCTTCAGTGTGTGCAATGGCCACGACAGTCGGTGCGAGCGGAGATGTTCATGCCTCAATTCGTCTTTTGGAATTTCTATCGAAAGGTTGGAACCTCAATGTTCGGTTACCTGAAGATGCGACGTCAAAGGTTTTGGCAAAATTGAACGAGTTAGCACCGAACGGTACAACAGATCACGTACGTGAACTGATGGAAGAACCAGATGCGTTCTACATTTGAGCGCCGAGAGAGGGATTTGAACCCCCGCGTCCAAGGGACAGTGGATTTCGAATCCACCGCAATACCGGGCTATGCGATCTCGGCTTGGTTGCTGCCTGTGCGCCACCGTCATAAGCGTGATGCTTCACAGACCACTTCATGCACATCACCTTCCACGGGCGAGACCACAATTGTACAATTGAGGTTGAAGATGGCGTCTCCATTCGTCAAACACTCGAAGCAGCAGGCATCCTTCCATCAACCGTTGTTGTCAGTTTTGAAGACCGCATCCTTCCACACAGCACGATCTTGAATGCCGATGTCAAACTTCTCGTTACTACGGTCTCATCAGGCGGTTAGTCGTGCAGTATATGCAACCGTGATGCACGATACATTTCTCCTCGTTCAAGAGCAGCCCAGCCATCAATACCAATGTTGGTAATGACGACACGGTCACCAGGAGTGAGCATTTCGTACTGTGGCCCCCAATCCGCTTGCCAACCTTCAACTTTCAACGAACCTGTTTCGTCCATGATCATTAAGCCTTGACGGCACCAATCTCCACGTGCAGAACGGCCTCTCTTTTCTGTTCTATAGACAACAGTTCCTGCAACATTCCATCGGGCACGAGGTGTATGAAGAGAGATTTCATCGTCTCCTTCTTGCAATCGAAGAACTCGGGCAAAGGGATCGACTTTCAGAACGAAAGCACCCTTGTAATTGATTTGGAAAAAGGCATCCTCTACGCTAACCAGTTCTCCTTTCTTCAAATCTTCAGGAAGTGTTGAGCCACCCTCTTTGTACTCTGAAGCTTTGATTTGAACGTCAGCAAAAGCAGAATTACCCTCAGCAATGGTGACACGAGGTTGATTGCCACGAACAACAGCATGGACGCGTCCAGTGACGGTATGTCTTGTTTTGATATCATTCAGAGGCGTGATTTCTGTTTCAGCAATCATGCCAGGCAAATGGTAGGTTCCTCCATTTGGATGTTCATCGGAAAATCCTCCTGTTGGACAGATATCAGACCAATCACATCGTTGACATCTCGTTAACGTTGAAGATTCATCGGATGGAACGCCGCCAGGGCCGAATGAACGCATAGGAGCAGGTTCGGGGGGACAACGTTCGATGGACGGCGTTTCTTCTCGTAGTTCTGACCAGAGCGCCTTCAATTCAGACCCAATCTCTCCTAATTCTTGTTCGGATGGAACATCGATGTTCTTCTTTGCATCCGCAGCAAGGTACCAAATTTCAAGTTCGTCTACAATCTCTTTCTCATGCGTACTCCACCAAAGGTAGGCATACATACGCAATTGCTCAACATAATCTCCTGATCGATCTGAGTTGCCAAGCGATGCTTTGATGTCGACGATTTTGTTGATACCCCCCCATCGGTAAACGAGGTCATACTCTCCTTGGAACCAATGCTCTGGGTGAACTGCGTTCATCATGAAGGGCTTTGCATCTGGGTCTACAAACCACGGTCGAGCAATCTCCCATGCTTCAATCAGCGAAATCGAACCAGTTTGAGCCAGTGGATGTCCATCAATGGAATAGCCTCGTCCATCTGGAGCTGGCCAAGAAGGGCGCTCTCCTTTTCTCCATGACGTTAGTTCCTCTTCAGGTATGGATATGAAACAAGAATTGACTTCAAGCATGTGCATTTTAACTCCGTTCAACGCCATCATTGCACAATGTTCAACATCAACGTCTTCATCCCAATCACCTGCTCTTCGGTCATGTTTCAACCACTCAAGCCGCATCGCTTCCAAACAAATGGAAAGGTGTGAGAGAACTCGGCGATTCGCCCATGCGTGGAGCGCTTGCAAATCTGTAGGCCATTTTGATTCAGGGAGTACAAGCAATTGTTCAGCAGGCCACGTATGTTCGTAATCTCGATCCGGCCGACCATCATCATCCAACGGTGTTTCGGCGTATATATCGGCTGGAGCACTCTCGACGATAAGGGCTGGAGATTCTTTGAGTGTTTTACAGATGGCTTCCTCTACAGCACGTCCAACAAACAAGATTGGTATTTGTGGCATTACAAATCGACGCACTTTTTCATAATACCAAAGGCGTGGACAGGCCTTCCATGTATTGACCTGGCTCGCGGAAAGTCGGTTGTATTGTCCGATGAAATCTCGTTCCGCATCTGGCAATCGGACAGGCATAGGAGAAGGACTGAAACCGACCCCTCAAATACCCTTGGATGTGAATGCAGGTCCAGGGAGTTCGATTCTGGTTTTTCGAACATCAATCCGAAGTTGAACCAATCCGGCTCGCCAACCAAGTTCAGCACCAATCAAGCGTATTTTCTCACCTGGTTGCAAGGACAAAAGTCGCTCACTTATGGCTGAACCAAAAGCCACGACTTCGGCAACCTCCTTCCCATCCCAAAGATGGAAAGCCAACATCGACCACGGGCGACCATCAAGTCGCATCCCACTTTGCTGTCGAATGGACAACACCAATCCTTCTACATTGGCTCGTGTTCGTAACAAGCCAATACGAGTGCTCGTATGTTCTGAATCTCCGAGTGGAACGATTTCAGAATCACCATCGACATAGAGCCTTGGCTGATCTCTCCAAACGCCGGGTAGAGCATTCTTGATGACGACCTTTGTTTCGCTCGAATCATGTAGACGAGGGAATGCGCCTGGCTCAGCCTCTTCGATAGCAATGGTTGCCTCTCCTGCCTTCAGCATCGCTCCTAACACAGGTTCGTTGAAATGATTTGGAAGTGGGCCCCACTGAGCGATGAGTTCTCCTGAAACATCAACTCGAGATGGAATTTCCGAGAATGGCATACATGGCGAATGAATCTCAACACCTTCCATCATACGTTCTCTCGTAGTATCGTTCATCGGCCCGGCGGTTTCGAGATTCTCCAAGGAAACGCTGCACCATCCGCATCCAGGTGCATCACCAGAGCAAGCATGCAAATGGTCTGCGACAGTGGTTTGCGGATCTGCCGGAAGCATCGAGGCACCTTCACCCATACTTCTCATCTGTTCATTGATCGAAAAGAATTCACTATCCATTGATGTAAGTTCTTCTTCACTTGGGGTCTTGTAAACGATTCGCTCTTTGCTTGAAAGGTACCAACCTTCCATGTTTGAAACCATTCCTTCTTCCTCTGTTCTTGACCAAAGCCAAGCATAAAATCGCAATTGATGTTGGAGGCTTTCTGCGAATGTACCACCTGAATGTCCAGATTTGATATCAACGAGGCGGACCCTACCATCCCACCGCAGAACCAGATCAAGTTCACCAGCAGCCCATCCCTCTGGGTGAAACATACGCTGAGGCTGATGGACACGAGGATCCTTGAACCAGGGTCGAGCAATTTCCCAAGCTTCATTCCATTGTATTGCCTCTCCTTCTTTTTGCCATTGAAATGGGTGCTCAACAGACCAATCTCTTGCTTGCAAAGACCGTACTTTATCAGGAACCGGGAACGATGGAATTTCGCCCCACGCAGGTGAAGGGACCTTGAATGGAGAGGAACCTGAACGATATTGATCAAGATAAGGACCACCCTTCTTTGAGAAGCAAGCCTCAACCTCTTCAAGGAACAAATCAATACCATGACGAAGTTTCATCTCGTAATTTTCTACCTCGACGGTTGACCAATCGGATTCATCCCGTTTCCACAGTCGAGCATTCCATGCTTCCTCGCCTTCATGCCAGGCCGTTTTTGCTTCCTCTTTGCAGTGGTCGTATGCCCACGTTCGTAATGCATCCAAGGAACCCATCGTACCAGGACGGTGCATGAGGATTCGACACAAGGCGTCCTCGATCACGAGACCCGTGATCTGGCCAATCGATGAGGGCGAGGAGAGGCCTACTTTACGCGTCAGATACCATTGACGAGGACATCGAAGGAAGGTTGTCAATCCAGAAGCAGAGAGACGCGAACGGCTCCTTCCAAGGGGTCCTCCCATTGGTGGAACGCCGACAGGCATGTTCTCTCCTCATGATGGTGGTCTTTAGAACTCGTGACGTTTTATTTGCTGTCGAACGAGTAAAAGTCACCAACTTCACGTTGTTCACGGTCCTTTCGACTCTCCGCCTTATTGATTCGAGGTCGTTTCGAATCGTGGTCACGCCGGAATGTAACATTGACATCATTTAGGAAACGATTCATTCCATCACGAAGCGAATACGGTCCCATTGCCTTTCCGTGAACCCCTCCTTCGCCTTCAAAAACAAGCAAGGAATCACTGACAATATCGATGAAGTAGACATCGTGGTCGATGACGAATGCTGATTTTTCGTTAGCTTCCATCGTTCGGCGAATGGCCTTTGCAGCCTCCATTCTCGCATTTGCATCGAGGTGTGCAGATGGTTCATCGAGGAGATAGAGATCTGCTTCTCGGCCTAAGCAAACAGCGATTGATACAGCCTGTCGTTCTCCACCAGACAACTTCTTCACACGCTTTGGAAGAAGCGAATCAACACCGAGTGCTCGAATGACGTTGACGTTAAACTCACCACTTCGCCATCGCATACCCAATTCACTATCAAGCCACATTTGAACGGTACAATCCATATCGACATCGATATGTTGAGGCTTGTAGGAGACGGTTGCTTCATTGGTCACCCACCCATTATCGTACTCGTGCTCACCAGCAAGAATTTTGATCATGGTTGATTTTCCAGTGCCGTTTGGACCGACAACACCGACCACTTCGGAGCGATGAACAGAACCATTCCCAGTGGACAGTTCGAAACTACCGAGTTTCTTTCCTATGTCGCCCCATTGAACAACAACACTTCCTTTCTCAGCAGTTCGCTCATGATGTTTGAGGAAACGAATCGGTTTGTCACGAATGCGGACGTTCTCTTCGACGAGGAATCCATCAAGATACGCATTGATTGCAGTTCGCGTCGAACGAGCAGGTGTGAAGATACCAAAAGCACCCTTTTTCCCGTAGACAATGTGAACCAAATCTGCGAGCACGTCGAGAACAGCAAGGTCGTGTTCAATGACGATTACACGCTTTGTTTCGGCCAGTTCCTGGATGATTCGAACAATTCTCATTCGCTCATGAATGTCCAGATAAGAGGACGGTTCGTCGAAGAAGTAGACGTCGGCATCACGCAAGATTGTTGCACAAATGGCCATGCGTTGCAATTCACCACCCGACAATTGTTGAACCGTACGCCCGAGGAGATGTGAAATTCCAAGGGCAGCAGTCATCTCATCGAACATGCCACGTTCGTCAACTTTGCGTAGAAGACCTTCAACAGTGCCTTGGACTCGTTTTGGTAAGCGATCAACGTTCTGAGGTTTGAGTGCAACCTTGATACCTCCATCTCTCACAGAAATGAAGAAATCTCGTAGTTCGCCCTTCGGAAGAGCATCGATGACGTTGTTCCAATCAGGATCCTGATCGAGCCAATCGCCAAGGTTCGGGGTCATTCTTCCAGCCAAGGCGTTGAAGGCAGTTGATTTCCCCATACCGTTGGGTCCGAGAATACCTACAACCGATTCTTTCGTTGGTGTTGGTAAGCGAAACAGTCTGAATCCGTTCAAACTGTAACGATGAATCATATCCGATTCAAGTTCGCTTGGTAATTGTTCAATAATCAATGCATCATGAGGACACTTGTTGATGCATATTCCACATCCAATGCACAAGGATTCAGAGATGTGCGGTTTCCCGGTCTTCTCATCCATGACGATGCATTCTTGTCCATTGCGAACCGGTGGACAGTAGTGAAAACATTCATCGTTGCATTTCTTAGGTTGACAATTGTCTTCCTTGAGAACTGCAACTCGCATGTAACCACCTTAGCCTTTCCAGAACTTCATCATCCATGAGCATTCGCATAATCGTGCCATCCGAAGATGGAAACGAAAGGCCTGTTCAAACAAGTCCCTTGAGGTGTTCTGTACCACGAACAACACGAGTTGTTGTTGGTGTTGGGAACTTCATACCGGCCTTGCGTAGAGCATCTTTGGCAGTAAGGTAGTTGGCTGCATTGCAGTGAATGGAAATGATTCGCTGGCCACGGCGGACACGAGCAGCAGTCCCGACGTTCTTCCCGAAAGCACATCGCATTCCTTGAGAAACACGGTCAGCACCTGCACCAGTCGCCTGCTTGTTCTCTCGGAGGACGTGGTGTGGGTAGGTGTGGACACGAAGAGCGTAACCTTGTGCGCCGGCCTCCTTACGAATGGTGGAGTTGGAAATAACACGGGCTGCTTCGAGTGCAGTGTGTCGGATCTGACAGTTGTTGTCAGCACGAAGTTCGAGGACAACTGGGAATCCACCTGTCTCTGCAGCACGACGGTTTCCGGAGTGGTATGCAAGAATACGGTTGTTCGGAACACCACCGATATACTTGCGTCGAGTATATGCTGGTCCCTTGAGACGGCGATACATGGATGCGGGCTTACGTGCCATATTCAGTCCTCCAAGCATCCCTCCGACTGATGCTCCCTTTATCATCCCTCCGATGCGTTACCACTGAGGATATGATGCCCCTTTTTGCTTCAGAACAATGGGAAGGAACTTAATCATTCAATGCTAGCGAACGTCATGGCGAGTGGCTGGAGGAAGTTGCTCGAGGAAGAATCAGAGCACCAATGGCTCGCAATTGGCCTTTTTTTCGTTTTTATTATCATCGGCGGTTTTCTGATAGGTGGCACGAACTCACTGGAAGGTATGGTGCTTGGCACCGATCCTTCGCACGATTTGGTCTTTGAAGAGGGTGACTACCTCATCGATATTGAATACCATCGCGATGGCTCTTGGAGTGAAGCGCACAGTGGAATTCTCAAAACACATCAAGGGTACAAGATGTATCAGCAAATGAGCCCAGATGATGTTGACGATATTCTCCCTGAAAATGATCCTTCCATTGCTAATGTTACCATGTTTACCGGAAATTCCGATGGAATTCTCACCTTCTCAACCGCACTAAACACGCTATCAACCTATGTTGACGGTATGATTTCTGATCAAATTCTGAGCGATACCCATGGTTCCGAATTTGGAATTAACGGTCTTGCTACAGACACTTCTTCATTGCTCAATAATCGATTGCTGATTACTTCCGAGGACGGTGGTTCTGGTCTTCGGGGCTTGAATGGACAAGGCCTCGTCACCATGACCTCTCCTCTCCAAGATTCTGTGGTATGGGAAGAAATCGTCTACCTCAAGGATTCGACATTTTTGGTTGCTGGCACATTCACGATTCAGACGTCATCATCGCAGAGCCCAGCCTCTCTATCGCCACAAATCGTTCTGGCTCATGTGTTCTGGGATGGTGATTCCACCGCTCCACAAATTGTACGACAAATGATGGGGAACGGGAGTGAGATTCATTCGATGAGCCGCACCGCTGACGGTGGTGCTGTGGCCTCAACAAATCAAGAATTGTACATCGTTTCAAAAAATTCTGTTCAGGTTCTGAGTTATTCATCAACCTCCATGGTCTATGAACCAGAATACGATCGTGCATGGTTGTTTGGCGAGCGTGGAAGTGAATCCATCTTGCGAGTTGATGTTGAAACTGGTGAATCGAGTGTAAAGAAACTCGGCTATCCTCTTCCAATTATGCCAACATCGGGCGTGATTTCAGGTGAAACCCTTTACGTTCACGGATTTGATGCGAAAGGAGAAGCGGATCGACTTTCTTTAGATTTGAGCATCGAAGGATCGCTTTCTTCGGGTCGAGGCTTCCTGAATTTTGCGTTTATCATTGTCGGTGTTATCATGATAGCAACTCAAGGCTATCTGATGGTTGAGAAAGCAATGCATGTGAAGAGAGCGTAAGACACCGACTTTTCCGAACCTTAATCACCTCTCGTCATCAGGCTCCATCCTGCATACTGCAAGGTAGGGGTTTCAATGGCAAAACGGAGCATGATGGACCAATTCCATGAGCTCAAAGAAGCCAATCCTGGAACGATTCTCTTTTTTCGAATGGGTGATTTTTATGAATTGTTTCATGACGATGCGGAAGTCGGTTCGAACGTCCTCGGCCTCGCGTTGACCTCTCGTGACAAAAACGCAGAGAATCCAATACCTATGGCTGGTTTTCCATGGCATCAATTGGAGGAGAACCTTCGCCTTATGCTACGTGCAGGCTACAAGGTAACAGTCGCTGAACAAGAGGAAGAATTACGCGAAGGAGCGAAACTCTTGGAACGCATTGTGACAAGAATTTACACTCCTGGTTCCCTTTACGAAGAATCACTCATTGGTTCAGATGCCTCTGCATTGCTTTGCAGTCTTATGGTCGAGAACGAAGCAGTAGCCATTTCGATGATCGATGCTTCCACAGGTCAAGCTTGGGCAGTTGCCTTCGAAGGTGACGGAAAATGGGCTTCAATTTACGATGAAATCATGCGATGGAATCCAAGTGAGTTGGTGCTAACACCTCCGGATGCTGAACGAAGTGAAGTCCTCCATCTGCTCGCAATGCTTGATTCAATTGTCGTGAGTCAGCATTCATACCAACCGAAGCGCGCCTCACAGCGCCTCAAGACAATGTTGGAAGTCAACGATTTGGGACACCTTGACCTTGGGCAATCACCTTCTGCGCTTCAAGCGACAGCACTGGCTGCAGATTATCTCGCATCCGTTCATCGACACGATGACATCGCTATTCGAGATGTTGAAATTCAGGAAACTTCCGAGGGTATGGTTCTTGATCAAACCACCCTCCGAAATCTTGAGATTACCCAAACGCTTGCTGGTGAATACGAAGGATCTTTGTTGTGGGCTATGAACAAATGCCGAACTGCAATGGGTCGGCGTTGTTTGAAATCGTGGCTCTTGAGGCCACTTTCAAATGTTGATGCCATACAAGCAAGACACGCATCCGTAGCGGCACTCATGCGCTCATCAAAGCGGTTGGATTTACTGCGTGAAAGTCTCAAAGGCATGCTCGATCTTGAGCGACTTGCAACCCAACTCAAATACAATCGTTCGAATGCACGTGATTTACTCGCAACAGCAAATGCGATCGAACGTCTTCCGGCCATTCAACGCCTCTGTAATGAAACCGAAGATGGCCTCCTGATGCATCTTGTTGAGCAACTTCACCTGTTAATCGATGTTGCAGAAGATATCCATCGGACGCTCGTTGACGAGGTGCCGCTTGGATTACGAGAAGGGGGGTTGATTCGAACAGGGATCGACGAAGAACTCGACCGATACAGGAGTGCCTCAAATCAAGGGCATGGATGGTTCTCCAATCTGGAAGCGACGCTACGAAACGAATTGAGCATACCAAGTCTGAAGGTACGCATGAATCGGCAAATTGGTTGGTTTATCGAAGTGACTGCAACCCATGAAGAGAAGGTTCCGGAAGCATGGACGAGAAAACAACAGATGACCAATGGGAATCGATACGTTACCGATGAACTTCGAGAACAAGATGACCTTTTGTTGACGGCTGAGAGTAAATCAAAGAGCATTGAGTATGCCTTGTTCTGTTCATTGCGTGATCGTGTTCGACAACATGCAAATCAACTCGCTCAAATCGCTTCAAAGGTTGCAGCAATCGATGTGTTGCAGTGTTTTGCATCTACGGCACGTCAACGCTCATGGGTGAAGCCTGTTTTGACCGATGGACGAAAAATGGTGCTCAGTCAGGCTCGACATCCTGTCTTGGAAGTGCAACAGGGTTTTGTTCCAAACGATGTTGTGATGGATGACAAGCGTCGCTTCCTGCTGATCACTGGGCCGAACATGGGCGGTAAGTCGACCTACCTTCGAACCGTTGCTCTGGTGAGCATTCTTGCCCAAGCAGGGTGTTTTGTTCCAGCAGAAAAGGCACGGTTAGGATTGATTGATCGCATCTTCACTCGCGTAGGCGCCAGTGATGACCTCAGGCGAGGTCGTTCAACGTTCATGATGGAGATGATTGAAGTCGCTCATATTTTGCGTCGCGCCTCATCGAAATCTCTTCTCTTATTGGATGAAATCGGAAGAGGGACCTCGACTTTTGATGGCTTGTCGATTGCATGGGCTGTTACAGAGGATGTCTGCAATCGAATCGGTGCACGAAGTCTCTTTGCGACACATTATCATCAACTGGTCGGCCTTGAATCTGAAGTGGATGGACTGGCGAATGTGCATGTTCAAGTTGCTCAAAGCGATGGAACCCTGCGCTTTTTGCACACCGTTGCGGATGGATCCTGTGACGAGTCGTATGGTGTACAGGTTGCAGCACTTGCAGGGTTGCCTCGAAATGTCGTGGAACGAGCTACGGATCTGCTCGCTTTCCTTGAAAAGCAAGCCCAAGGCGCGAGGGCTGGTCGAGATGGCGCACCAAGTACCCGAGAACATGGTCAGTCCTCTCTCCTTGGCTACTTTGCCGCTGCTGCTATGCAGTCCAATGATGCAAAGACTCCATCGTTAACTGAAGCACAGAAAGAAGTTCTCTCAACATTATCAGAATTGAATCTCGATGAACTTTCACCTCGAGACGCCTTTGCATTGATTGAACGGTTACAGGATCGCTTGGAGGGGAAGAATTGACTGAACCACGTCGTATCCAACAACTCGATGAGTTGACCATCGGCCACATTGCAGCGGGAGAAGTGGTCGAACGTCCTGCTCAGGTTGTGAAGGAACTACTTGAGAACGCGCTTGATGCATCCTCGACATCAATTCATGTCGAAATCGAACGCGGTGGCTTTGATTTGATCCGTATTGAAGACAATGGAAGTGGAATTCACGAAGACGACTTGCAATTGGCACTTTCACGTCATGCAACATCAAAACTGCGTCAACCTGAGGATTTGAACGAAATTCACACCCTGGGTTTTCGTGGCGAAGCACTGGCGAGCATCGGGGTCGTTTCTCGCTTGACCGTTGCCTCTCGACCCAATGGGCAAGAAGGACGAAGCATCTCCATGGAAGATGGTGTTCAGGCGTCAATTGAACCAATGGGCATGGCTAATGGAACGGTTATTACTGTTGAACACCTGTTCCGAAACACCCCAGTACGTCTCGGTTTCCAACGTCGTCCGGCAACAGAACATGCACGTATTGTCGAGGTTGTTGTCGCCCATGCCATTGCCCATCCAAGTGTTGCTTTCCGCTGCACCATCGATGGTCGTTCAACACTGAACCTTCCTGCAAGCAGTTCGATTGAAGATCGTCTCTACGATGTACTTGGAGGTCAATCCTCCAATCTTCTTTCGCTCACACCTCCTGCAAACGACACAGATGTTCCCGGCGATGAGTCGTGGACTGGATACATTAGTGCGCCAGATATTTCACGAGGAAAGGGCGATGAAATTCACATTTTTGTGAACGACCGGCCCGTCGCCTCAACACCGTTTCACCAGGCTATCCGCCGGGGTTATCGTACACGTCTCATGCAAGGAAGACATCCAGTAGCCGTTCTCCATCTCCGTGTTCCAGCCAATGAAGTGGATGTCAACGTCCACCCAACAAAACGAGAGGTACGCCTTCGTCATTCATGGCGCGTCTTGGAACGCTTGGAGCGTGCGATTGCGCACACGCTTGCCACCTCGCCGACGCAACCGGATTCCAGTGGTGAACTTCAGGAATTGGAAGGTTTAGCTCAATCCGAACAGAATCAGCCGATTCAAGAATTGCTCATGCCAATCGAAGAGGAGGAGCAAGGCTCCAAACCCCCCTCGGCGCCTCCTTGGGCTCTTGCTGCCGGTACACAACTCAATTTGGTTGGAGACGTTGCTGATGAAACAGTTGAGCACGCTGAAAAACCACGCCCACAATCGATTGCCGCCTCGGCACAGAAATCATTACCCGGTTTGTCAACAGCACCGATTGCACCTGCATTGTCTCATGAAGAGCGTGATTTGCATCGCCATGCTGGTTGTGGGGGGAGCGTTTCTCCTACCGAAGAATCTCGACTCGGTGGAGTTGAGAACGACCTTCCTGCGATGGAGCCACTCTCGCAGTTTGCTGATTCGTACATCCTGGCTCAGGCAGGTGAAGAATTACTCCTCATCGATCAACACGCTTTGCACGAACGCATTCGTTACGAACGACTTCGCAATGATGAGAGCCTTTGGACACCACAGTCTCGTTTGGTACCTTCAAGAGTTGAATTCACGCTCGCTCAACAAGCACGTCTGGAGTCGTTTTTACATCGGTTTGAAGAACTCGGTTTCCATCTGGAAAAACAAGACGATGGTCAATGGGATGTGACGCAGGCACCACGATTGTTGGATGGAGATGAGGTCGAACCATTCCTACTCGACTTGCTTCAAGATATTTCAGAGGATGGTGCGCCGTTGGAAACGATTGAGCGTCGAAAAGATCACCTTGCCTTCCTCAATGCCTGCCGTGGAGCAGTAAAAGCCAACGATACGTTGACCATTGCTCAAATGCGAAGATTGCTCGAAGACATGCGAAATGTTCCAAATCCATGGGCTTGTGTTCATGGACGGCCAACAGCATTGCGCCTATCGCTGGACTCCCTTGACAAGCACTTCGGTCGGCATGGTTGACAGACGATCTAAGAATTCAGGATCAGCAATTCGATGCAATCTCGGCCCCTCAACGACCCCTCCTACCTGTGAGGCTAGGAGTATGGCAGTCATCTGAATTCGATGATCTCCGAATGTATCGATGAGTTTTTCAGGTTTGCATAGTCGCTGACCACCTTCTATAGAAAGACCATCATCTTGAATGATTGAAGCGATTCCAAACGATTCTAGGAGTGTTTTGGTTGAAAGTAGGCGATTGCTCTCCTTATGTTTTGCATGTGCTGCACCTCGCAGGCGTCCTCCCCCGCACAAAGCAAGGATAGCAGCAAGCGGAGGCAGCAGATCGTTGGCATCACGAAGATTGATGTCAACGCTCCTGCATTCACCATCAGGATTCAACGTTGAGTTGTCAAACCTTATCCCAAATGCATCAAGGTGTTCAAAAAGAAGTTCATGCCCTAAGGCATCATTGCTATCAACTGGGTTTTGAATGTGAATCGCCTTCTTTGTGAGGACGCAAGCGAGGATTGGAAACGCCATCATTGAACCATCCGGCGGAACAACCCATTCTGTTGGAGGGCTTGATGTCCAAGGAGCAATCGTTGTACAATCATTGCCGATGTCAAGTGATGCGCCACTTTCTTTCATCAATTCGATGGTTAATTCAGAGTGCCGACGGCTTACAGCATCCCCTTGAGTGGTGATTACGCATTCTTGTCCAAGTCCTGATGACGCGAGGAGGAGGCTCGAATATGGTTGGGAGGAACTGGAAACATCCACGACAAGCTCTCTTCCTTTCCAAGGGCCATGAACAAGGATTGGCAGCTGTTCCTGTTCGACCCCATACGAGAACTGGACGTCCAAAGGCGATAAGGCATTGAGTAGATTCGAGTGATTCCGATTGCGTAAGGTTGCATCACCATCGACCATACTTACGAAATTCAATCGTGATGCCAATCCGATAAGGAATCGAAGTGCAGTTCCGGAGTTTCCGGCATGAAGAACACTTGGTGAGCGTTGAAATTCTTCAATACCCTTCCCAATGATTTGAATTCCATGTTCATGTTCGATAAATTCGATCCCCAATTGCGATAAACAACGTCTCATACTTTCGGCATCTTCTCCGATATGCTTGAATCCGATCAATGTATGTTTTTTCTTACTAAGGGCGCACAACAGCAGCATTCTGATCATGTGGCTTTTGGATGGAGGTAACTCCCATGACTCCTCAATGATAGTAGTAGGATGCACTTCAAGGGCGGGAATATGGCTTGGCCGGTGGCCTGTGCCTCGGGCGCCCCATCGTTTCACCCAGCCTTTGGCCATAACCTTCCCACCGAACCATATCAGATGAAGGCTTGCAAACATTCACAATACAAACACGACTGGGAAATTCATGGTCATGGATGATATCTACCACCGTCCTCTTCTTGACCTTAGGATTTCAGTTACGGATCGATGCAATATGCGATGTCGGTATTGCATGCCCCGAGAGCATTTCGACGACAACCACGAATTCTTGCCGAAAGATGACATTCTACGATTTGAGGAAATTGTCAGAGTTGTAAAGGCACTCATTCCTCATGGCTTGCGAAAGGTACGTCTCACAGGAGGCGAGCCTTTGCTCCGTCGGGATTTGGATGAATTGGTTCGTCAGTTGCGTGCTTGCTCAGAAGATCTCGATATTGCCATTACAACCAACGGTTTGTTGCTCAAAAAGCACCTTTCCACTCTCCATGGAGCTGGCTTGAGTCGCGTCACAATCTCGCTCGATGCATTGGATGAGAGCATCTACAAGTCCATGGGGGATACGGAAGCATCGCCAACCGTTGTTTTGGATGCGATTGATGCAGCTCACAACTTTGGGCTTCCTATCAAAATTAATGCAGTTATCAAGAAAGATGTTAATGATAACCAGATTCTTGACCTCATCAATTGGTTTGGTCCTCGAAGTATCCCTGTACGGTTTATCGAATACATGGATGTAGGGTCGACCAACGATTGGAATCTCGAGCATGTTGTTTCGGCAGAATCAATGCGTCGAACGATCGAACAGCATTTTGGTGCGTTGCAAGCGAATCAACCAAATCATGCAAGCGATGTTGCAAAGGTGTATTCAACAACGTCCGGTTGGAAGATTGGCTTCATTGAATCGATCACCAATCCATTTTGTGGAGATTGTTCCAGGGCTAGGCTGTCTGCAAATGGAAGCATCTACACCTGTTTGTTTACGGATAAGGCGCATGATATCCGAGGAATCCTTCGAATGGATGCGTCGGAGGGGGAAATCGCAGAAGCCATTCGTTCGATATGGTCACAAAGGAACGACCGTTACTCTGAAAAACGATCAAATCAAAGCAAGAAAGCCAAAGTTGAGATGTCCTATATTGGTGGATGAATCACAATCCTTGAAGAGGGTAAAGCGAGGTGTTCCATCATGACCGACGACCAGGCCGTCCCTTTGTTCGTTTTACCGTCTGGAATCTTTCCATCCTTGACCGAACCACTCCGGGTTTTTGAACCAAGATACAAGCAGATGCTTGACGATTGTACCATTGATGAGCAACCATTCGGCTACATTGCTCACAATCCAGAGGCTGAATCGATCGATGGGTGGTCCCAACCAGGTACATACGGCGTATTGTGTTCGCTTGAGGATATGACAGAACAAGGAACGAATCTCATGTTCACTGCAAATGCAGACAAGCGTTTCGAGGTGTTGGATGTCATCCAATCCGCCTTACCTTCGATGCCATTTGGTGATATCTATCCTACAGTCGATGAGTTGGTTGAACAATATGTCGAAGATCAGCCCACGGGGAAGTTGTACCTGCGTGCAACGATTCGTCTTCTTGATGAACTCGAAGGAGATGTGCCCGCAGAAGACTGGTCTGTCTTCCTCCACGACTGGGCTCAGCACATTGTCGATGTCAACGCAATGTTCCGTAATGATGATGTCGAACTTGAACAGATGCTCTTGATTTTGGAAGAAGAGTTTCTTCCATACGATACTGCATCTCTCTGGCAAGTGGCAAATGCAGTCTTAGACAAGGTTGAGGATCGGCAATCAGCTCTTGGTTCAATAACGAGTCTCGATGTGTTTTCAATTCTTCAGCGCGCGCTTCGTGAAAAGAATGCACAACTCAACTTCATCCGAGCATTGAACGACGCCGAAGACCAATCATGAGGTCATAGGTGGAAGATCGACTCGAACGAGAACGTATTGAATGCTCTGGTCAAGCAGAACAAACGTCCAGAGGCCTTCATCCGCTCCTATTGCTTCGGAATGAATGACGAAATAGTCTCCAGCTGAAATCGAGTAACTTGCATCTCGATCGTGGAAGGAGATGTTCGATCCGATAACTGAGTAGACGTCGGCATCGTTCACAAGTCCCGTAAACGAGTTGTTGAGGTTGCTTCCTTGTTGATTTAGTTCAAACGAGATTCTTCCAGGGTCAAGGGTCTGGTCGAGTGTCGTAATTCGAATCACGTGATAGCCATTGTCCAATGCTCGGACGCTAACAGTCATCTGTGGAGGTGCTTTTTCTGTCGTACTCAATGCACCTTGCATCAAAACAAAGACCATGCCAGAAAGCATGACTGTAATGGCCAGGAGGAGGACTGTTGCGATGACGGGGCTTACGGCCTCATCACTCTCATCTATCCTCGCCATGAATTGTGCTGGCAATGATAAGACTTGAACGCACCGATGGATTTTGACAACAATACGAGATTACAGAACCCAAAGGGGTTTGTCGCATTCCATGGCACGCTTGATCCCTCCTATTGGTCCGAGTATTCTGAGGAGAACCTCTGTTATCAGGTCGTTTTGGAACATCATGTAGCCCATATTTTTCGATCGTAGGGAATTTTTGAGTGCACGTCCAAAGCATGATTCAATTCGGTCTTGATACGCTGTCAACGGTGTGCCGTGCTGCTTGAAATCAAGGTAAGCCTCGGCCGCAAAACATCCAGAAATCATCGCTTGTGAGATGCCACCACCATTGGAAGGCATGACCAATCCCGCTGCATCACCTACTGCGATGACGTTTTTATCGACCATTGTTTTGATTGGTCCTCCCATTGGAATCCAACCACCTCCAATTGAGAGAATTTCAAATCCAAGATCTTCACAGAATTTCTGAAGATGTTCCTTGATCGATCCTTTCAGGGCACCTGCTCGCACTCCAAGTCCTACGTTCGCCGTGTCTGGCCCCTTTGGAATAATCCAAGCATATCCTTTCGGTGCGACGCTTCCAAGGAAGACATCGAACGTCTCTGGGACTTTACCTCGGACTTGAGCATAAGCGGTTGGAACTTGATCTGCTGGGCGGAAATCCTTGTCCTTACCATGCAGATATCGAGCAACATGGGCAAGTGAACCACTTGCATCAATCAACAAGTCGCACGTGTACCGGCTCTTCTCTGTAACGATGAGGAGTGAGTCTGACTTTGAGCGACGTTTGACGTTGGTGACCGGTTCAGACATCCGAATTTCGGCTCCTGCAGCAATTGCTTTTTCTGCGAGGTATCCATCAAATTGCAATCGATGGCCTGCAAACGCATCGAGATCAAAATGGTACGACTTCCCACTTGGAAGAAAAACACGCATATGATCGAGTCGATGAAGTTGAATCCGGTCTGGAAAGTCGAATGAATCTTTCAACCATTGATGATTGTCAATTCCATGAAATGTCCCGACAACTTCGCCCCAATTTGGTATACATTCACCACACTGGGCTGGATTCCCGATAATTGCTCTTCTCTCAAGAATGAGGACATCGATGCTCTCCTCTGCTAATCGTTGGGCACAGGAAGTGCCAGCAGGGCCAGCACCAACAACGATGACTTCTCGATGTTCAACATCCATGCTTTAGCCTCAAGTGTGTCGTTGGTGAACATTCTCTGCGACTTGTAGAAGGAGTGATTTTGCCATCGAAGGAGGAAAATGATCGAGTTCTTGTATCGCCCGCTCAAGGTGCGTAAGCATCAACGATTCGGCATAGGTAATGGAGTCAGAAGTTTCAAGCAACCCCATCAATTCATCCCACAACCCATCGTTGAAGTTGTTGAGAATTTCTGCAAGCTGGCGCCGTCGTTCTCCATGGAGCAAGGTAAGGGCGTGGATGAGTGGAAGCGTCATTTTACCTTCGAGAACATCGATCCCTCGAGGTTTCCCCATGCGTTCATCCCCTCGGAGATCAAGAAGATCGTCCATGAGTTGGAAGGCAATGCCCAACTCCATACCAAATCGTCCCAAGGCTTGGGATTGTTGTTTCGAGGCACCTGCGATAATCGCAGCACTTTCACAAACCGCAGCAAACGGTCCAGCCGTTTTCCCTCGGACAATTTGCAGATAGTCCTCAGGTGATGTTGAGAGGTCTAAGACATGGTCGAGTTGTTTGAATTCTGAAACGGCAATGTTAGCACATGCTTCTCGAATTAAGTCAATGCACTCTTTCGTATATCGCCCACTTAATCCATAACCTTGCACAAAGAGCCAATCACCTGCAATGATTGCCTTTGGCTGGCCGATTCGTTCGTGAAGGGTCGTAATTCCGCGTCGAAGTTTTGCAGCGTCATTGATGTCATCGTGGATGAGCGTGGCCGTGTGAATCAATTCAAAGGCCATTGCGAGATCCATGATTTCATCGATATCCTTTCCTCCTGCAACCTCAAAACAAAAGATTCCGAGGAGGGGGCGAAGTCGTTTTCCACCGCTCAACAGGATTTCACCAGACAATTGTGCAACTTCCCCTGCCCCGTTTTCAATCTCGCGCCGAATTAAATCATCCAATGCGTCGTTGACCTTCTCCCGAAGGTCTTCGAGGCGTATGAGTTGCGCTTCGGGAATTGCTTGCACAGTACACTCGACGAGGGTGTCCTTCTTAACGAGTGGGCTACGCCCATAGATTGCTGAGACAGCCTCAGCCGAGGTGAAAGTATGGACGATGAGCGCTTGGTGTTCCTATCGACTTCGTCTCATGGCGATGGAGTTCGCCGACAAATTGAGAAAGTTCTTGAGCAACGAAGCAAGACCTTTGATGCCATTCTACGTCAGGCTCCTACCATTGAGGATGCTCTCTCCTTGCTCTCCGATGGCGTAGGTGATTTGGTCGCTATGAGTCCCTTGGATTGGACTCAACATCAAAATGAGAGCATCGCAATTGTTGGATTGTTGTCTCGTCGAGAACCGACATGGGTTCTTGTTAGTGATGATAAGCCAGAATACTTGGTCAAAAACGCTCGAATCGTTTGTCATCATCCATTGCTTCAGCGTCAAATGCTTCGCTTGCGCCAAGATTTGGAATTGGTTACAAAAACTGAAGTTGAACTTGAGCACGAACACGATTCAAGAGAAGAAATTGAAGCTCTTGAAGCGTTAAGGCAAGACGGTACAATCGATGGATATGTCGTCAAACGTTCCCAGTACAATTTGCTCTCAGAAAAAACCCGAAGACATACGCTCGGTTTGCATAAAGGTTCACCAGAACGTTCCCATTTTGTTCCTCCTCCGTTGAATGGTTTCACGCTCATTGTCGGCCGTGTAGGGTTCCCGAAGCAACGAGTTGAGCATATTCTCGATCCATCTGCAGAGTTTGCTTATCGTATTGAATCAGCATTGCTTGAAAGCGTACCCGCTGATCTTGTCGACCTCACTGGCATTCATGTGGAGCAACGAGGTATCGGTACCATTCTCCGTGAAGCGAAGAAAAACAACGATGATTGGACGATGAGTGCGATGATCGACCCTGAAAAGAAGGTTCGACAATCAGGGACACGAGTCGAAATGAGAATTGAGACGTTGAGTGTTGATGGTAAAGTGAGCGCATGTGCTGAACAAATTGGACCAATTGAGAAGCATCGGATAGCGATGGTCAACCTGCTTCAAGAGTGGGGCAGTGTTCTCACCACATTAACTTCTGAACATCAGGCTACGAATCGAAGAGTACGAAATATGCCAGATGCGTTCCACGAGGAACGGCCAGCAATGATGCGTATTCATTCGGATGAATCCGAGTAACCAAGAAGACGTCGAGCCTCTTCGAGAGCTTCTTCGTTCCTATTCTCCCCAACGAGGACAATTTCAAAGCCATTGTCCGTGAGGTATTTTTCAAGTTCGATAAGGGCAACATCAGGGTTTGGATCGCAGAGATTGGCAATGATTTCATCGATTTCTCGTCCTGTTGATTCCCAACCACCAGCTGCTTTTTGCAATTCAATGGCGAATCGTTCAACGATTTCAACAGCAGACCGACTCGGTGTTTGGGCTTCTCGAAGCGATTCTGCAACAGTTTCATGCTGTTCTCTGAGTTGTTGAACTTCAACAAGGGTGGATTGAAGAACGCCTCGGAATTCTTCGAGATTGTTGTTCTTGGAGTAGCGTCGATGGGCTTTTTCCAGTTTACTGTTGATGGAGGAAGCGCCGGCAGCAATAGCTTCCTTGGCTTTGACAGCTTGAATAATCGCTTCACTTGCAAGTTGGATTCGTTGCGTGAGCGTGTCATTGAACCTTCTCGTTTCATCAGCAAGATCTCTTCGAACAATCTCGCGAAGCGTATTGCCAAGTTCATTCGCTTGTTTGAGCATGGTTCTTGCAGTCTTCTCAGCGGTCACCATTCACTCACCGACCGAGTCTGTATGTCGAATGTGTTTGAAGGTTTAGCCGAATTCAAGGTGAAAACACGGGTATCTCGCTCATGAAAATTGAAGCGAAAAACGGTTCATTGATGTCGATTTGACAGCGAAACCACATATACTGTAAGGAAACAACCATGAGCAGGTGAAGTTATGAGCAATCGTTCGAGTCTCCTGTCTGAACTCTATCAGGCGCGTCTTGAAGACCTCAAGGAGATTGCTTCAGCCTATGGCTTGGCCAAAAATGGTTCAGTTGAGTATCTTCGTGCTCAATTAATTCGAGATCTCATTTTACCGGATTGGGATTTGACATTGGATGGGCTGAAGAACATCCTCAACAGCGATCTTGGTGAGTTGCTCGGCGTCTTTGGCATTAAGAAGACCGGGTCATTACGAACTCGTCGTCAACGCCTGTACCTTCATCTCAATCATGACCCGAAACAACTCAAGGAAGAGAATTTGGACAAAATGACCAAGGATGAATTGCATGCGCTTTGCAAAGCACTTGAACTTCCTCGTTCAGGAAATCGTCAAACACTTCTGATTCGTGTTGCTGGAGTCCTCTCCGCACAACACAAGAATTGGGGAACAATCAAGCGTTCCCTAAAGCGTGGAGGAGGTTCGGTATCGATTCCAGTTCCTGGAGATGCTGAAGAGGAAGAAACACAATCCCCTTCGATTGAGGAAGAGGTCGAGAGTTTCGTGACTGATCATCCAGAAGGCTGGACGTTCGAAGAAGAATCAGACTTGATCGAAAGCATGGAAGAGAGTGGTATTGACACTTCACTCTCTGAAGTAGCTGCTTCTATAGAACACAATCTTACGCTCCATCGCACTCCTGTTGAGGAGCCAGTCCCTCCGATGTTGCAAGAACTAACATCCGAAGAACCAACACTCGAAGAAGAGGCGGCTCTCCTGGAAATCTCCTCTCGTCAGGCCGAAATTGAAGCCGCTGCTCGAGACTATCTTTTGGTTGGAAGCACAACCGATATGGATGACATGAATACATTCATTTCAAGTCTTTCAAGCCACGGCTTTTCTGTTGAGTTGGCTCGAGTTCAAGACGCGATTCGAACCATCATTATGGAAACAGCTTATCGATCCGAACAGGAACGGAAGGCCCTATCCAGTAAACCAGGTTCATGGTCTGAACGCGAAGCAATCCGAATGTTTGAACAAATGCGGCCTCAATTACGAGAACGCATTCCTGAAATTGTTGCTGGACGAAGAGGAAATCTCGTTCAAGCCAGAATGGAGTTTGAAGAGGAAGCAAGGACGCTCGGTTTGGATTTGAGAAGTCCAGCGGTCTCTGGAAGGTTGCATGCCTTGTTCGACCTCCATCTCGAAATCAGTGAGGCAGAGGAACTGCAAGATCCTTCAGCCGCACGACGTAACCGAATGCTTCGAATCCTCTATCATGGCGCTGTGCATCTTCCAGAAGATGTACGTCGCACCATCGAGCGCCTCGAGCGAAATCTTCCTTCGTTCGAATCGTTGGTTGAGACCGTACTCGAATCGAGTGAAGGTGATTTTTCAGAAGCACAACAGAGTCTCATCATACGGTTCCTTGAATCTAAAGGGTACCTTGTCAATACGGCTGAACTTCGCCCGCGTGTGTTAGCATGTGCAGGAATTGTTGGTACTGAACTTGGTTATCTGACACCAAGCCAAATTCCGCGATTAGCACCTGGTATCTTGGTGAGTGATGAGCAGGTCGATGCCATCGTCGCTGAATTGAAGTCGCTTGCTGCAACCTTCAAGCCGAAGGAAACCAAAGAAGAGGAGCCTGAGATGAAAGTTGCAGAATCCGTCGCAGATGCCTCAGATCGTGTTGGTGGTGTTCGTGGACAAATCGACAGGGTTGATGCCTTATTGTCTCGACTTCGGTTGCAAGACGGTCAATGATGATTCTGAGCGTAGAAGTTCTGAATCACCGTAGTAACGGATTGGATGTCTGTGATGTCTCTCGCAATCAAATCTTCAATGATTTGTTGGCGCTGGTGAACGTGCTTTTCGAAGACGTCCGGTGTTACACCTGCTGCTTTACAGATCACTTCTCGTAGGTTTGATGGAATTCCAGTTTCCTCGATTTGATCGGTCGCTGCATTGTATTTCCAAATGGTGTTCAATCGAGGTTTGGAGCCTTCCATACCTGCAATTTCAGCAACTTCTGTAATCTTACGAGCCGTTTTCCCGTTCACGTGGAGGCGAGCTTGAATGATGATGAGATCAAGTCCAGTCAGCATAATCGGTGGTACATTCATCGGAGGATTGATCATTCTCGTAACGGTTTCTTGAGCCGTGTTCGCGTGGAGGCTACCGAAGGAACCATCATGACCTGTGTTCATTGCAGTAAGAAGCGTTGCGGCCTCTGGTCCACGAACTTCACCAACAATGATTCTGTCTGGACGCATACGAAGGCTGGATTTTAGACAATCGTTCATGTCAACTTCAGGTGTTCCATCAGGACGTTCTCGTCGTGTCTCCATTCGCAACCAGTGGTCGTGATACACTTGCAATTCAGCAGTGTCTTCGACGGTTAGAAGGCGTCGATGCCATGGGATGTACATCCCAAGACAATTGAGCGTCGTCGTTTTACCAGATCCTGTTCCACCGGCGATAACGAAGTTTGCAGGTCGACTGTCGAGACCTTCAATCCAAACCCACATCATTGCAGCAAGGCGGGAATTGACCGTTCCGAACTTAACCAAGTCAATCATGGTCAGCGGATCTTCCTTGAACTTTCGAATAGTGAGCGTTGGTCCATCCGGTGAAACAGGGGGGATGGTTCCGTTTACACGGGATCCATCGGGGAGGCGCCCGTCGAAAATGGGAACCATACCTGGGCCATCGCCGAGTGGGACATTGGTGAAGGCAGCAATGTTCTTTGCAATTTGCAGGCCAGCCTCGTCATTGATCCAGACGTTTGTTCGGCACATTCCGTGTTTTCGATGAGCAACCTTGACGCACTGGGTTCCACCGTTGTACATGACTTCTTCCAGATTGTCGTCTTCGAAGAGGACAGCAAGATCGCCATGTGGGTTTGGTGCTACAGATCCTTCAACGTGGTAAATTGGTGAAGGGTGGTTTGATTCAGTGTAAATTGTGACATTTCCATATTGTTCAAGAATTTGTTCAGACATTGCTCAACCTCCAATTAATTTCGTTGCTCCTAAGAAAATAAACATCGACATTGCCATCCAGCCAGGAACAAACCACATCGTATCTCTCATTCGACCCAACATTCGGCCAGATACGGCTACGCCAACGGCGCTTGCTACAGCAAAAAAGAGGCTGAATGTTGAGAGGAACCCTTCAATCTGGAAGCCGGATGATGCTGGAGTGAAGAGCCCTACAAGGAATCCAATGAGGCCAGGTAAACCAATGCAGACAAACAGCACAATCAGAATGCCACGGCCTTGAAGTTCCGATTCACGCTTGTTCATGAGATCGTTCAATCGCTCATAATCCATGGACAGATTCATCAAAATGTCTTGAAGCGGTGCGTTCTGTTCAATTGCAGTTTCGAGGAGATGCATGACACGCTGTACTTGTGATGAACGTGATTTTGTTGCGAAACTCGATAGAGCAGCATCAAACGAACTCGAGTGGCTTTCCTTCAACGTTTCAACAAGGAGAGGGCCGAGTGGAGCAGGAGCTGTTTTTGCTTGATGTTGCATGGCTTCCTGAATGCCGAGACCTGCTCCGACTTCATCTGAAAGACCTTCGAGGAACGACGGTAAGGCGTTCTCGATTTTCCTTCGTCGAATACGTTCTCGAATGGGTGGAATGCCACCGCCAATCATTCCCAGTCCAATGACGCCAAGCATCAACATCATCGGTTGATTGCTGAATGATTCAAGGAAACGGAAAAGCATGATATCACAAGCCTGGATCCTTGGTATGGGTTTTGAGACCAATCATAATCATGGCAAACAGTGTCAAGAAGAGGCCAATGTTCACGACGACATCGATGGTTGATTGCTCTGGCATGCTGAAGAAGGAACCCATGTCTCCAACAAGTTGTGGAAAGAGTCCGAGAACTGCGAGAATGATCGGTCCAATCATTCCAATGGAGAGAAGTGATTCTGGAACACCGCTCAAATCTTCGATGTATTTCTTGACGTCCTCTGTACGCTCTTCTTCCATTCGAGATCCCTGCTTCTTCAGCGTCTCGATGATGTCGGTGTTTTGCGTGATGTTCATGTGCATGATGTTGAGAAGACGTCGATAACCATCGGTCTCAACCTTGCCCATCAGTGCCTTGATTTCTTTGGCAAGTGGACGCCCTCCCTTGCGAACTTTTTCCATCATATCGTTGAAATCCTCGGAAATGACGCCATAGCCTCCCTGAGAGATGCTGTGAACGGTCGCTTCCAAACCGATTCCTGAAGACATGAGGACATCCATTGCACGAATGACGTAGAGAACTTCACGTTTTTCGTCAAGTTTCCTCATCATGCCCACCTCAAATAACGTCTTCAATAAGTTCGAACACAAACTTCTCCGTTGAACCTTCATATTCGAGAGATGCAAAGATAACCTTGACATCGCGTTCTTCAAACGGGTCATGAATGAAAGGTTGACCCGTTCGGAACATTTTCAGAATTTTTTTGTAATCGTCCACAGAAAGAATACCGCGGACGGTGTAAATGGTTGATTCAGCACCTTCATCATGGAGGTTATCACCTTCTCCTCCACGGATAATGGTTCGAGTCAAACGACGAGCGATTTTGACATCAATGTCTGCGTTTGGTATTCGAATCCAGTCTGCAGAACCTGTTCCAGTTGCCGGTCGAATAAAGAAATCCATGCCTGCCATGTTGACCCCTAATTAACTGAGGGTGGAGGCAAGATTTGAATGTAATGGAACAATTTGTTCATGCTACAATCTTGAACCAACCAAATCGAGGTTCATGCAATACGCCATCGTCGCTCATGCTATCCAACTCTGCTTCGGATTGTTCTCGAGTGAACCCACGTGCCGCCAAATTACGAACCAAGGATTCGAAATCCACGCCTTCTCCATTGTCCATGGCTTGAATGCATTCGATGATTACAGCGTGGAGATCCTCTCCGTCGTTTGCATTTTCATCATCTTCTGCTTGTGGTTCGGAGAGGTTCAACGTCGGAGGCGCTGTTGTCGCCGCAGCCATCTTTCCTTCTGCGATATCGAGGGCTTGCATGACGTTGAGACGATAGCCTTCAGTATCGATTTGACCGTAATGTGTCTGAGCAGAAAGGAGCCCTTCCACCATTTCAGGACGAATTCCTTCCTTGATCATGGCTTCTTTCGTTGGTTCACAATTCAAGGATTTTTGGTGTTGGTCAAGACGTTCAAGCGTTGCAGCACATGCTCGAACGAGCCATGAAGCGTAACGATCTCGAGAAACAACAGCAGCTTCCTCGGGACGAAGTGAAGTGTAGACAGCACCCTCGTCGGTTTGATACCATCGTGCTTTCGCGGTCATGCTTAGGAGAACCGGTTCCCCCGAATCGACTTTGTCGAGGAGTTGAACAACGAATTCACGCATCGATTCTGATGCATATTCTCCAACAGAGAAGTAGTGTAGGCCAGACGGGTCACGCAATTGACCCTGATACATCTGTGAGCCATTGCTCGTTTCACGTAATTCCAGACGTTCGACAAGACCAGATACGATGATACGATTGACTTTCGCACCCAATTTTGTAATCACGAACGTCGGATCAAATTCTCCTGAGCCTTTCTCATTCAGGGTTGATTCTCCAAACTCAGAGGCGAGCATGAGCCATGCAGGTTGACGTTGAATTTGCCGTGAAGCCTCCATCACTGCAACCCCCATTGAGCGCGAAGTTCGGTCGCTATCAAACCCGTATCCGTTTCAGTGAAGGTTGCACCATCGCAGAGAATCATTGCTCCTTGTCCATCGTTGATGATACGACCTGTGACATCGAGTTCACATCCGAGGAGCATGTCTCGAATCTTCTGCACATAGGCCATTGAACCATTGGCTTGAATTTCATCCACCATCGTCGCATGGTCGGTGTTGAGTAGCGATAGGGCAGCATCCTTGGAAACAAGCAATGCACATGTGGATGCATTGTCATCAAGAACCAACCGAAGACGAACATCTTCGTTTCCTTCGACTGCTCCATGATCAAAACATTGGCCTTCACGAAGGACTCTTCGACAATCTGGGCAACGCATGATGGTTCCAGAATCTTCACGAACAGAGACAATGGTTCCACGGGTTGCAATACCTACTCGGCTTGGCCCAGCAACAAGTTCATCGAGAGGAACCTCGATTTTCAAATTCTCGAGGTCAAGTTCTCCTTCCCATGGGGTTTCATCGAGAACCGTGAGTTGCTCCTCTCGATCGATGGTGATGTCTGGGATGCCTTGCCATGCACGTACTCGTGCATCGGTGATGCGAACTGTCATTGGAAGTGAGGTTTCATCGATCGGTAAATCAGTCCAGGCACTGACCCGACATTGTCCTGTAGGATCTGCGATTTGACCCGACCAAAGGTGACGTTCTTCGCCATCTTTAGTGAACGTTCTTTTCTCCCACGAAGTGATGTTGACGACAATTTCAACATCTTTTGAACCGTCACGGAGTGTGCTAATGGTTGAGACCATGCCTTCCTTGAGTGCGTCTGTATTGGCAAAATTCGCATCATGGAACGGTTCAATTTTCGTTGTTCGGCCAAAGTTCAACTCTGGCGTATCACGGAAAGTCTTCACTTGAGCGCCATCGATTTTCAGAAGCGTACCGACCTCGTATTCGAACGGTTCCCACGACAAGAATCCGATCGCACCGGATTCATCGGCAAGACGGCCTCGAACAACATCGATACTTCCACTTCCATCCCTTCGATGGATTTGGTCAGCACGCGAGGACATGAGACGTCCAACAACGCAGACGTAACCATCACTTGGTAAGGCAGCAATGTCCACCGGTTCACCAGGTGCTACGACAGGTCGTGAACCTTCACGCAGGACTGCGATTCGAGAGGATTGATTGATGTTCAAGGACATGCGGCCTTGGTATTCATTGACAGAAGCACCTTCGATGCGAACCACAGACCCTGGGGTGATGTTGCTGTTATTACCCCAGTCTTTGTATTCCCATCGTGTGCGTTCCCCGCTACCTTCCTGCCATGGATCATCCTCCAACAGCCCAAAGGCGATTGATTTCGATTCACCGCGAATCATTTGCTCGCGAACATTGTGCGACACGATTTCAACTTCGATTTCGATATCTCGATCGTCCGATTTCAACTCGGACAGGCGACTTACTTTCTTCGTCGGGCGATTGGTTTGTCCACCCGTCTTGGGTGCAGCAGGAGCTGCATCGGAATCGCTCTTGAATCGTCGAATGATGGAACGGATAGCATCTTGAGGAGGAATAAAGAATTCTTCCTCATATTTTTGAAAAGCAGACTTGATTTCGTCTCGATTAGCATCAGGACATTCCTGCAGCACGGCGGAGATGTGGTCGTTGTAACGATCTTCATCGGCCATTCATTTCACCTCCGCCAGGCGTGTTGTTTTGATTGAGCCTGTGCGGAGAACAGGCGACGGGCTTTTGTGCGGATTGGTGAAGACGATACACTCCCATGACCTCCATGGAACTGTACAAGAACGACGAGGGGTGATAAACAATACCCTCTCGAATTCAGGCAGGATTGATGCGCATTCCTTGCGAGAAAAGGATGTCTGAAAGGTGGTTGCTTCCAGTGCTTGAGACACCATTGTTGGAGGAAAGCGTACCGAGATACACTCCGTTTGAAATGGCCTTGAACAGATTACCGGAAACGCCCGCTTGCTTGAGCGCCCCCTTGATTTCTCCATCCTCAACTCTGAGGATTGTACTGGTGGTAACTGAGAAATCTCCGCTGGTAGGGTTTGCTGTGTGCGCACCCATGACACTGTGAACAATGTATCCCTGATCCATCGTCTCGATGAGTTCTTCACGGGTTTGGGACTTGTTTGATGAAATCAATTGCACATCGCCGCAGCCTGTGGTTGGAGGGGACATGTGACTACCGCGAGAAGCTGAACCCGTGGTGATTGCCTCATCGATACGACCTTCTGCGACGTTCTTTGCAGCATCACGCGAAGACCAAATCATCTTCCGAAGGACGCCGTTCTCGACAATGGTATGGCATGAGGTAGGTACACCTTCCCCGTCACGAGACGAAGAGGCAAAACCACCCTCCATCCTACGGTTGTCAAGCATCGTAAGATGTGAGTCAAGGACAAGATTGTTCATCTTCTCCGACCAGAATGACTCTTTTCGAACCATTCGATCGCCAAGAATGGAAGGACGAATAATGTTTGAAAACAGTGAACTGATTCCTTGAGGAGTCATCAAGACGGGTGTATCAACAGGTTGTGTTTCAACCGATATCGGGTCACGAGTTTTCTGCGCCCACTCAACTGCCATTGGGACGCAGATTGGGATGCCTTCCATCAGTTTACGAGATGAGCAACTTTCCCAAGAGCTGGTCATTTGTCCATTCTCTTCAATGGAGACTTGGACGCCCAAGCCATGGGACGTGGTAATACCTGATGCTTCAACACCTTCACTGGAAAGCATGACACCTGCCTCTGCTCCAATACCAACGCCACCACCGATGACGACCGCTCGCTTATCAAGCGATGAAACTTCAGAGATAATGGCATCACCTTGCGTCAACAGATCTTCGGCGGAGAGGTTGAGAATTGCATCATCACGCATACCTTCAACAGGCGATGCATCCATTGCATTGGGGAGCGAAAAACCCTCGATTTGTGGGCTGGCTTTTGCAATGGAGAGGGCTTCGGACACAGCATGCTCAGCACCACTTGGGTCAACGAGATGTGCATAGCCATAGCGACCGTTCTGGAGCACACGGACGCCAAAGCCACCTTCACCTCCTCCTGAGGCGAGGGATATGCGTCCGGCTTCAATGTCCAAAGAGCGTCCATATCCTTGAGAGGCTACGATTTCCCATTCTTGAATACCCTGCAATTCGCATTGCTTGGCAATGGACTGGCATCCTTCGAGGAGCCGGTCGATGGCATCGTCAGGAATCATATCTTATCCCACCAATGCTTCACGAATTCTCATGATTGGGCCACCGTCACCGACTGGAACGGTCTGTCCTTTGCCGCAGAAGCCCGGGCTTGCGAGTTTCGCATCCTTGGTAAGGCCATCAACATCGTTGAGAATTTGCAGTGTAAGGCCACTCACACTCACATCGCGGAGTGGTGTCGTAATCTCTCCATTTTCGATAAGGTACGCTTCTTGTGCAGCAAATTGGAACGAACCTCGACCCGTATCGACTTGTCCGCCGCGTGAACCGCATGCGTAAACACCGTACTGAATGTCTTCCGCTAGCTCATCAATATCATTGAATGAACCACCCATGATCATCGTGTTCGACATGCGGACGAGTGGATGGTGCAATCCATCCTGAGCACGTGCTCCAGCGTTCGGTTCAATGCCGAAGTGATGTGCAGTTTCTCGATGGTTGAGGTAATCGGTGAGGATGCCGTTCTTAATGAGCGTCTTTTCACGTACGTCCAGACCTTCATCATCGATCGGATAGGCACCATAGCCGCCTCGCATGGTTGGATCGTCGACGACGGTAACAATGTCGTTGCCAATTTTCTGGCCAAGTTTTCCATCAAGGCAGGAATCACCAGCAGCCACGAGATCTGCTTCGCATGGGTGACCAAGCGCCTCGTGAATGTATACACCTGTCAAATCACGGTCAGCAATGAGTGGAAGCTTCCCGCTCGGTGCGCGCTGAGCTTTGAGCAATCGAAGCGCAGAGATTCGAGCATGTTCGCCGAGACCCCCAAGATCGCAGGCTTCGATTAATTCGAGCCCACCTTCTCCTCCATGGCGCATTCTATAGGAAACAGGATCTCCACCATCTCGAGCAGTAACCATACCGTTGACCATTGAACGTTGGAAGGACCACGTGCGATCCATTCCTTCTGTGGTGAGGAGTTCGGTATGGAGATGTTCATCGGACCAGCCACAAGCAACGGAGATGATACGATCATCATCGTCTGCAGATGAATGAATGCTTTGGAGCATGTCCAGTTTTGTTTTAAGATCCGTATTCCTCACATCTTTCTTTGGTCGCCAGTGAATCTCATCTTGAAGGACTGGGATTTCAGCAAGTTGAATCGGTTTTGAACCGCTTGGTCGTCGAGCAGCAACAGCTCGTGCAAGTTTGACTGTGGATTCAATTTCGTTTGGAATGTTCGATATATCGGTTGTCGAATGTACACCCCATGCACCATCAGCAAGAATTCGGAGGGTTGCTCCGATTTCTTGGCCAGGAATGGCATGTTCCAATTGACCGTCTTTGAGACGAACCGAGGATGTCGTCTCTGCCATGAGACGAATCTCTGCATAGGTTGCTCCAAAATCCAATGCTTGTTCGAGAGCATTGTTCATTCGTGTTCGATCAAGGTACTTTGTCGAACGAGCGTGGTCGGTTGGGTGTTGCGATTGGATGACCATGGTGTCGCAAGAAGTGCGGGGTGTTTGAAGTCTTTGCTCAAATCACTTTTCCCACAAGGTCCAATTCTTCGTGCCATCATCACGGACAAACCACGTTTCACTGCCTTTGGGATATTCAAGTTACTCATAGCCATCTTTAGGATTGATTTCCCCACTTGCTGAAGCAGGAGGTAGGCCTGCGGACGCATCACGCATCGCAACTTCCTCCTCGAGAATATCGAATCGATGTTCAACAGTTGATACTTCCCCAAGACCGAAATAGCCATCACTTTGAGCGATAAACTGGAGTTCACTTGCATCGGATTCAAGCAATTCGTTGATGACAACAAACATCTTTTCACGAGTCTCTTGCTTGATTTCGTTGTTCATGAACCGAGCTGTGAGGTCTGATTTCAGATTGCGAACTTCTTCTCGAAGAGTCTCGGGTTCGGTGTAATAGGTTTGAACCAAGGATTGCAAGTATGTGAGCTCATTCTCCTCCTCACGAGAAAGTTCTGAATTGCGACGGAACACTTGTACCCAACGAAATGCATCAGGAAGAATTGCTGCAACTGCATTCGTTTGCAGGAGGGAGAAGATTGCGATCAATACTGCGCCGATTCCAACCGTTTGGGCGACCTCTCCTGAGAAGAAACCGCTCTCTTCGGAACTGAGGCCATCATCTCCACCGTTGGATGATGTATCAATTTCACAACCAAATGCGTCAACAAAGAGCGTGCCAAGAGGGGTATTTGGGCATTGATCAAATTCATCAAATATTCCATCTCCATCCGAATCGGTCGGAAGTTGAATGATGTCAAACATGTTTGGAATTCCATCACCATCGGAGTCAGGACATCCATAGAATCCCAGCATAGATGAATTTCCAGGAGCCTCTGGGCAGTAATCTGCAAGGACAGCACCTGCTACAAATTGCCCTATTGCGAATGCATCACGTTCTTCATCCCAGGAAGCATTACCCCAGTTGTCACCATAACCATCACCATCAATATCGCTCCATTGAGAAGGAACTGTTGGGAAAAGATCGGGATTGTTGCCTGATGCATTGTCACCATAACCATCACCATCAGCATCCAACCATTGTGTCACATCGTTGGGGAATTCATCCGAGAGATCAACGATGCCATCGTTGTCGCTATCGATGAAGTTGTTGACAAATGGATGGCTGTCCGTATTGTCCCCAATGCCATCGTTATCGGAATCCTTTGTCTCTGAGGCATCAAGCGGGAACGCATCGGCATTGTCACCTACGCCATCACCATCGGAATCCATGGTTTCATTCGCATCGAATGGGAACATATCGGAGTTATCGCCTGCTCCATCACCATCGCTATCGAGGTATTCGAATGCATTGAATGGGAACATGTCGGAGTTGTCTCCGACTCCATCGTTATCCGAATCCATAGATTCGTAGGGGTCGAGCGGGAATGCGTCTGAGTTGTCTCCTACGCCATCACCATCCGTATCCGTATCTTCATTTGGATCGAGTGGGAAATCGTCTGCATTGTTCCCAACGCCATCGCCGTCAGTATCGAGCGTCTCCGTAGCATCATATGGGAATGCATCACCATTATCTCCCACTCCGTCGCCATCTGTGTCGTTCCATTCTGAGGCATCGGATGGGAATACATCGCCAGTGTCGCTGTAACCATCACCATCTTGGTCTGGGCAACCGAGAAGGTCAATTGTCGAGGTTCCTGCAACATTGCTGCAATCATCGACATCGTTGAGAACGCCATCCATATCGAGGTCATCGGGAGCGATGAAAAGGTAGGATACATTGAGGTCGAGCATGGCTCCATTCTCTCCCCAAAGGGTGAGATCAACGGTATCGTAGGTACTTCCTGCGACAGGTGTGGTAACTTGGATGGTTGAATCATCGAGAACAGTTGCGGTCACGTTACCATATTGTCCGAATTGAATGCTCACTTCGCTTGTTTCAATGAGACCTGTAGACATTGTAGCATAGCGCAAGTTCTTGTTATCAAAATCTGCATAGGCTGCATGGAGTTGATGGTTGTCATCAACCACGAGTGCGTTTGAACGGCCTACATCAAGTCCTCCTGTTCCATCGATGGTCATACTCGACCATGAGCCAGATGCGCTACGCGTGGAATACAGCAAGTCGTCAGTATTTGATTTCCAGTGCAGAACGTGTGGTCGATCGAGTGCATCGAGGTACAACGAAGTATCGTCGCCAGAGTCGCCACTGATTGCTCCTTGACTCCAAACGAACCCATCCTCTGCATATTGAAGGCCATTTGCGTTCTTCTGGATCATGAAGATGCTCCCATTTGACTTGACCTTGGTTTGGGTGTAGTAGCCTGGTGTATTTGTGTTGGAGACCATGTATTTATCCCATGGGCCGCTTTCGTTGGTGATGTAATTGAAGCGGCTGTTTCGATGATCACGATACGATACGTGAACAGCATCGTTGTCATCGATATCAATCGAAGGATAGCAACCGATCAGATCTGTCGATGTGTCAAGGCCGATCTTATTCCAACCACTTCCGTCATCGTAAGCCAAGTACAGCCCTCCACAAACGTAAGCTGGGCTTGAGAAAACGATGTGGGCACGATTCTGGGAATCCACGGCAATGCCAGTTCCATATGAATCAGCATTGCTGGTAGTGTAGGGAATTGACCAGTCTGTTCCGTTGAAATATCGGTAATGGAGGTAATCTCCCGTTGCCCAATGGGATACGTGAAGGTGATCATTGCCATCGACGACCATTTCTACGTCTCGATAATCCATGCTTCCAGAGTTTGAAACAATAACCGAGCGTGTCCACGAACTACCATCGTAAACGGCGTGTTTGAGTTGATGCGTATCGTAGTTGTAATAGACGATGTGGATGTCTCCGTTAGAAGTTATTGCAATGGCTTGATCACCGTGGCCGCCTTGAACATAATCTACGGTAGAAACTGTCCATGAATGGGTAAGCCCATCCGTTGTGATGTTGTTAAATGCCAGGTTTGAGAAACCAGAGCCTGTGATGGTGATGGTTTCTCCACCAGTGGTCCATCCACTGTTTGGAGTTACGGAGATGTTTGTGGCCTCGGATAAATGTGGCGAGGTCTCAACATTGGAAAGATAATCCGGAGAAACCGTTAGCATCGGGGAGGCAAGAAACGATGTAAGGAAAAATACCACAAGCCATGCGCGCATGAACCTTCCATAAGAATTCCAATCATAAACAATCCGTATCACGAGGGAGACCATATTTGGTATCAAGACTGTCCGTTGGATTAAGAACGTGGTCTTGTGTAAATCCGTCGTGAGCGAGGAATCAAATCGGAATTGCGACCCGCTTTACGCGCAGGTTGATGCCCTTCTTGAGCAGTTAACGAAGTCCAAATCGCTGCATATTTTGATGGTTCTCGATCAAAAAAGGCGGCCACTACGCTTCTCTGAAATCAAGGATCGAGTTGATGCATCATCGACGACGGTTTCCCGTAGGATCGGAGAACTCATTTTGTATAATCTCGTCGAGCGCATCAAGGTAAGTGAAGAATCGAATACGCATGAGTATGAGATTTCTGAATATGGCAAACAATTGAGTCCAATCATGCACGCGTTCTATGACTGGGTTAAGCAACGAGATTCGACTTGATTCTATGGAGAACTGCTCACATCTGCTAACAGGATGTGGCCAATCAATGAAGCCTCAATACGACTTACATCAACGGTTTCATCAAACGATATTCCGAGATTCCTCGCCCCTTCGAAATTAATCGCTAACGATTCTGATGTTTTGGAAAGTCCGAGCCCATTGAGCAGTGCATTGGCTTTTTGATCGATGGAATCTTGATTCATCGATGTTGTCTGATCGGGAATATGGAGCAACCATCCAGATGTTGACTTGTTCTGTAGACCTGCTCGCTTGAACGCTTCTGAAACGTTGTGTGTACCTGCCAACACACGCAAGAATTCAGCATCAAGTGTTCGAGCTTGTGCCGTTCCTCGTTCAGTATTTCGATTGCTTACGGTTGTCGCTGTCCAGAGTTGGCGAGACGTCTGTGCAACATCAGATCGACAAAAGACCCAACGTTGACTCGGAACAATCTTCTGGAACGATTGAACGAAGGATTTCAGTTCCAACGGCTCGTTACTCTCCCAAGACCAGCACGGAAACGTCTCCCACATTGCCGCGTCCTGTATCGACATGGCTCATCAACTCTACGCCAAATCTTCGCCATCGAGAGGCATATCATCGCTCCGTTTCTTGACCGGAGCAGACCCGCTTTCACGTTGAACAACCTTCTTGACCTCAGTCATGATGTTGTTGACCAATTTTGGCCCCCATCCTCTCCATGAAGCGATTTTTTGTTGGTCGTTGTGTGTCATCGCGAGAACATCTTTTGGCGTTCGTATGCCAATGGATGCAAGTGAACGAGCACGTTGGCGTCCAACGTGACGGATTTTGACCAGTTTCAACAGATCCGATTTGCATCCATGTCGAACCCGTTGTCGAAGCGTGTCCAATTCGGACGACAACTGGGCAAGAACAGGCATGTGCTCATCAGCAAAAACATCGTCATTGAGAAGAATTTCTCGTCCTGCATACAACAACCAATCCATCAGATCAACGCGATGGTGAACATCACCTGGTGAAACATCGAGTTGCTTTTCGATTTCTCGCATCGTTTCTTCCTCAAACCAGTGTTCAAGGCACCACGCTGATTTCACCAAACCAAGATGGCGCTCCTCATATGGGATCTCATACAGGAGTTCATCTTCAACCGCAGCGGCCTTGAGTTGAAGGTCGGAACCTATGGTCAAATCCGCCGTCTTTGCCCAAAGTGATGCGAAATCAGGTGTACTGCACGCCAAATGTGTCAATCCGAATTCACTGACAACCCCATCTTGCCGTACCATTCTCCGTACTGCACGGCGCATGCCCGTTCGAAGGATGGAGGCTGAAAGAGGGTCGAGGTACAATTGTGCCACACGCTCGCCGATTGATGTTGCTTCATACTTCATTGATGGTGGTTCGCCAACTGCATCATTCCATCCACCAACGTTGTTCAACGATGATGCTGATACGAAGCCGAGAGAAGGCGTACCATGGGATGAAGGAGCAGACTTGACCTGTCGTTGTTCTTGAAGCGTAACGCCTCCAGATTCTTGTGCAACATTGACCCAAACAGGTACAGTATCATCCCAGGTTTCTTCCTCATCAATGGCTTGGTCTTGACGTCGTGATTCGTAGGATTCATCAACACCCAACCGACGTATGAAGCGTTCTTCAACCAACCAATCGAGCATTGAATCAAGCCGCTCTTGCAGTTGGTTTGTTGGCATGGTGGTGCCAAGGAATGTGGCATCAAAGAACGTTCCAATCGAATCTCGATGGAGCAATCCTCCTGTTGCGATGCAAGACAGCAGATGCATACGCATGGCTGGTTCAGCAGACAGTTTGGATGAGATGTCTTCAATGGGGCCGAAGAAGTAGCGCTCGCTCACTTCATCTGCAACCTGCCACCCGTCGGTTCCCTTACACAAGACCCATGCTTCTCCAACTGGGTCGTAACGAGGACGACCTGCCCGGCCGAGCATCTGGTGCACTTCCATGACAGGAAGTGGCCGGCTCATTCCATCATCCCAGCGTTTGATGTCTCGAACCAAGACACGTCGTGCTGGAAGGTTTACTCCTGCCGCAAGAGTTGGTGTGGCACACAACGCGAGCAGAAGACCATTCTTGAACGCGGATTCAATGCTTTGTCGTTGGCGATGTGTTAGGCCTGCATGGTGAAAAGCGACGCCTCCACGAACGCATTGAGCGAGCAGTTCGCCCATACTGGTTTGTGTTCGCCCCTCAAGAGATTCAGCGACTTGTTCGAGTTCAAGCAGACGTTCTGGTTGTTCTTTCGCAAACCGTTTTTTGACTCGTTCAGAGAGCTTTTTTGCCTCAGATTGGGCGCTACGTCGAGTTCCAACAAAGACCAGTACTTGCCCACCTTGTTCAATCGTATCTTGGACAACAATCCATGCTGGATGGCTTAAAGGACCTTCGAGATGGCGGGGAGGGGACAAAACATTCGTGCTTGAATCCAGTGAGGAGGATTGTATCTTCCTCGGTTCCAAATGACGATCATGCAATGTTGCGTATTCCAAGTCGACCGGTCTCCAATCGGATTGAACCAAAGCCGCATCAAGCCATTGAGCAAGAATGTCGCAATTTCCAACCGTGGCCGAGAGGGCAATCAGTTGAGCGTTTGGCCGCAACGTCCGCAATCGCGTTAAATTGATTTCAAGCGTTGGACCTCGAGAAGCATCGTGTAGAAGATGAAACTCATCAGCAACGACAATCGAAACATTGCTCATCAATTCCGAACGGCTCCGCATAAGGGAATCGAGTTTCTCAGATGTACAGATCAAAATATCAGAATCATCGATGTTTTTGGCCTCTGAGGTTGCATCTCCAATACCCAGGCCAATCTTCAGGCCAAGATGTTGGCCAATCTCTTTCAGTTCCTCAAATTTTTCACTAGCGAGAGCTTTCAGTGGAACGATGTACACTGCACGTGAACCTGGATTGAGATTCAGAAGTTGATTCAAGATGGCTATGTAAGCAACAAGTGACTTGCCAGACGCAGTTGGAATCGCAAGTAAAATGTTGTTCTGATGAAACAGCGGTTTCATTGCTTCATGTTGAGGCGGATGGAGGTATTTGATTCCCCATTGTGAATCAAAGAACTCAATCGCTTTGCTGGGCAAAGAGAGGTTCTGAATCGACCTTTCTTCCTCGCCCATAACCGTAGGTTGCGCCAACGGCTGAAAAGGAATGCGCTTTGGCTATGATGCCGACACGCCTAAGTCCTTCCAGTCCTTACGACGTTTATGGACGAACAGACCGAACTCCTGATTGAGCAACGCCTCTCTGTATTTTCAGATGAACCCGACCTCAACGACTGGTTTGAAGTCATGTGCGGGGCAGCCATGGCCGTTCTTGGTTTGTTCCATCTTGTCACACCGGGCGAACTTGTCGACCCTGATCTTATGCGATGGTTTGCAGCTTCTGTGGTTGCAGCAGGTGCGGTTTGGGCTGGACATGGCCTCAAAGATATGGCTGTCAAAGAGATGCGACGCTCTGCAGCCATGATGGAATTGAGCGCATCAACCTCCTCAAACAGTAGCATTGACCACGGTCTTATTCGAGATGTTCTTCTCAACCCTGATGCGTACAAAGAATTCCTCACGAAGGCCTACGAAGAGGCCTGGGAAGATGGCATCATTACTGAAGACGAACTTTCGGATTTGAAGCAGTTCCAAAGCGCACTCGGTATCAGTGACGAGGAAGCAGAGGACATTTCGAAGAAGGCAAAGAAAGCTACCTCAGAAGAGTGATGTCCAAATCGTTTGATGAGGAGCGTATGCTTCAGCCAATTTCTTGGCTTTTCGTCTACGGTTTTCATCGTTGATGACGATGGCAAGTCCGATGAGAATCGAAGTAAAAGCCACATAACCAGCGTTTGGAAGAATGCCATTTGAGGAACGAAGTGCGCTGAACGATGGCGTGTCATCTGCATCGAATTGGTTCGAATAATCCACCTGCAAGTCGAGTAAATCCAACTCACAATCACACAGTGTGACCGTAATGCGCTCTGGATACAGTGAGGTTTGCAATCGCTTCCAAGAAGCATCATCGATAGCAGCAGGACGTGTCGACCAAGTCGGCGATGATAAGGATCCAAACGAAGAGGTTGCAATCATGGCAGTATCGATGTGATGAATTGAATTTGTTGGTTGTTCATCAACGACCAATAGGGCTTCCAGCATCATCAAATCAAGAAGCAACGCACGTGTTGCGATAATTGAAAACTGGACGATTTGTTCATCCAGTCCATCGCTTAATCTTCCACTCCTTGCATCTGAAATTTGACTGAAGACGAGTTGATCGATTCGCAGTTCATCGAACCCTGCCGCAGACAGTTGCCAACGACCATCCTCTCGCTCATAGGCTGAATCGATTTCCAACCAGAGACCCAACGATTCTCCATCTCGAATTCCGAATGTTGCTCCAACGTGCTCGACCATGGTTGCTTCGGGAGTGGCTGGACTCGACACATCCCATAGCTGTTGGACGCGTTCGTCAAGAAGTTCTTCCAACGACCACTCCGTGTCCGATTGCATTTCATCAGCCATCGTCCATATTGGGCTGACGATACCACTCAAGAAAAGCATGACAACGGCAGGAACGAAGATGTAAATTCGAAGACTATTGGATGTTGTTGAACGATAAAATTGTGCAATAAAGAAGACCAAGAGACCAACAACAGGAATGATGAACAAACCGCTCTGTGTCGATAATTCAGTTTCTTCCCCAGTTGAGAAATCGAAGAATTGTGCTTCGTATGTGACTTTGCCTTCAAATTCAGAAGAATCGGTTGGCCCTGAACTTTCGACTGCATAAACTCCGCTCCAAATGTAGGGTTGGAAACGGTCGGTTTGACCGTTCAAACAGAACACATAATCGCCAGGATCAAGCGCCCGCCACCGATAATTTGTCAAGATCTCATCGCCTTCGGCTTTGGTGATGATTTCCGGTGCAGCGACTTGAAGTCCTCCTGCCGTTCTCAAACGATGGACGCCGTTGCTCTGTTGCAGTTCAAGTGGAACATCCTCCCATTGGATGAGAATACGCATTATTTCATTCGATTCAACATTGAACGACCAGCAATCGGAATCATCGTCCACAAGCGCCCCATAATGAACGTCTTCGAGTGAAGTTGATTGCGGCTGCAAGGAACTTGTCGGCTCATCGACATCCTTGGCTGCTACATTTTCCGACCAAGCGATATCAAGCTCGATGAACGATGAACCTCGAAGATGCAATTCCCATGTTGATGGGCGGTCGACGGTGAAGACGATGCGTGCCCGAACCACATCGTCAGGCCAAAGAAGGCGACCTTGATCAAGATTCAATGGTTCATCCTCCCACCGATGGCCGGTTTGTGTACCGGTGCTTGGAATTCCTGAATCTTCAGACTCCAGAGTTGTGATGCTCGATCCGATGATGAGTTTGACTTCCATCTCGGGTGTGTACACGCCCAAGGCATCCCCTTGGACACGCAAATCGATGAAGAGTTCATCCAACAAATCGGGTAGGATAGCAAGTTCGGTTTGCGTAGGGGTCATATCGAATTCAAGAGCTACAGATTCGGGCATCAACGGATTTGCTTGCACGGAACCAGAGATGATCTCTTCTCCAATCGGTACCGGTGTTAACTGGCAATCATCATCTGAATCGCAAGAAAAATACAGTGTGCCTCCAGATTCTTGGTCGTTTAGTGAACCGCTGGCAGGAATTGAAGTCATGCAGAGGAGAATCAAGACAACAGTCCATCCTCTCCTCATTTGCATGGATTCACCTCGTATCTCCGAGATATGATGACTTGTTTAGTTTGCTTCCTGCGTGTTCACTACGTCAATCAGTATTGTTGAGCACGCTCTGCATCGAAAACGTCCGTTTGCTTTTCGTTTTCTTGGATATTGATTGTCACAGGTCTTACACACCCACAACCACGATGCGGTTCTCTGCCGAAGGTATTGGGTGAATTCACGCCCTCGTTCATGTCCGTCGTGTGGCCACATCGATTCTAAACGACGAAAAGCAGTGTCATGGAATCGATTTCCCAACGCATGGAGGTACTCATGAAAGAGAACAAATCGAGCGTAATCGTTCCACGAATCCTTTAACAAAATGGGGTGAAGATCAATGGTTTCCACATCGTCAGTCTTCAATTCAGTGGCATTTACACCTCTTCGAAATCGAGTTACACCATGACGTTGTGTTGCGTTTCGTCGCAAAACTGCTAGAGGAATCGATTGCAAAGCATTCAGGCGTTCTTCGCTCTCAAATCCCATCGTTTTCATTTCATCGAGGACTTCATCCTTCAAAGTCATCAAGACGCTCGCTTGCTGACTGGATGGTTTCGCCATGACTGAACCTCAACTCCACCGATGATAAGCAGGATGTCCTTCTTTGACGGCAACGAACAACCCCTTCCCAGTTGCGCAAACCCTGTCATTTGCTGTTAATTCCATTCGGACATGCACTCTATCCTCTCCAATCTCTTCAGGATAGGCTTCAATGTGTAATTCTGCGCCAAGTGGCGTTGGCCTTCGTAGCGAGACAGAATACGATGCTGTGACTGTACACGGTGGCTCATTCAACCCGTGAGTGTCCATGAGTGCGATCGCTGCTGCCCAGTTGCCGTGACAATCGAGCAGTGTTCCTATGATTCCGCCGTTGACCATTCCTGGAAAGGCCTGATGCTCCTCGGAAGGGGTGAACTTGAGTTCCAAACCGTCCCCTTTCCGATATGAATCGATTTGCAACCCCTTGTGGTTTGCTGGGCCACATCCGAAACAGATCGATGTAGGAGCATACTGACGTTGGACACCCTTTTCCATGGGCTTGGCTTGAGGAAGCAGCCCTTAGAGTATCGCCTCTGGCTTACGCTCAATGGTTCCGAAATCCAAGGCTTTCGGAAGGCCTTTGAAAAATAGATCTTATCTTTTGATTTCCTTCTCCATGTACTTGACAAAGTGATCCAAGTGTTTGTTGTATTTCTTCACGAAGTTTTCAGGGAGTCGTGAGATGATTGAACCGCGTAAAGCTCTGATGTTGCGCCCCTTCCAGTACTGTTGCAGTTCACCAAACATTTTGATGTTCATAAGTTCTTGAGCGAATGAATTCTTACAGCAACGTTTGTTGGTGTTGTTGCTTCTTGAATTGGACTTGACCTGAGTTTTTGTTGTTTGGTCATAGTTCATTTTGCTGTTTCTTCTCCCTGTTCGTTTCTTTCTACCTTTGTTCTTCTGATTGTTGTTCATGTTCTTCTATCCTCTATTGCTTTCTCGTAGTGTCAAGCGGTTCCGCCATTCACCACGTCATTTCAAGCGCAAATTAGAGGTCGTCACAGCATAGTAAATCCCACAGGGATAATAAATCCGACTCGAGACTATTTAATCCCATTGTAAGGAAGTCCCATTATTGACACATCAGAGAGCGTTGTTCGGCCTTGGCATGTTCATACCCGTGACGAGATGGGCAGAGTGATCGAACGTTGCAATTCATGCACGACCGAAAGGAATCCGCAAGTGGAATCAAACTCAAATCGTTGTTTTTTCCAACTTGAGCAAAGATCGCTTCCATTTGCTCAACATCTTGAGACACGAGATCAAGCGTTTGCTTTGTTTGTGTTTGTGTTGATGCAACCGTGTTCACACTCCACTTCCTGTACTTGAGTGAAAACTGGATGACCCTTGAATCATGTTCTCCGTACATCATGAGTAGGGCTGCCTGTCGTTCTCGTTCACATCGTGTAGCTTGTCCATAGAGGTTGAACTTAACCAGCGATGTTCGATCTCGCCCATGGTGAATGAAATCAGGTGCAGCGTAAATTCTGATGTTTCCCTGAAGCACGGATGTAGTTGGTTCAATTCGTTCAATGGAACCCTCGCTAAGGAGGGCAACAAAGTGGGGATTTTGAACAAGTTTCAGACATGTGTCGACACCCATGTCAATAAGGTGAGGTTCTGGCTCTACAACAGTAAATGATTGAGCCATATGCTGTGATTGAATGTCCTTGATTCGTCGATTTCTCCGTTGAATTGCTTTCGAATAATCCGTCTTCACCCGAGCACGAAGCAATCCCTTTGACCATTGGTTACCAATCCCATGATCTTCGATGTAATCGAGAAGAACCTCACGGATTGTTTGATGCAAAAGTATCCAAGGTGTTTGAATTTGAAATGCAACAGAAAGCAACTGACCCTGGGCATGATGTTTCGAGAGTTGAGCCAATCCATATCGTAAGACAAAGGCTCTCGGGCATCGTTGAAGCAAATTGATTCGAGTGTTTGACCACGTTGGCTGATAAGGGAACATAATGGGTTGAGTTTTCATCAACCCACTTGAAGGCTTTCCTAAAACACTCCAATGGAGAGGAGTGCAAGTACGCCGTTGATGGTTGCCCAGATACTGATTGGGAGAAGAACAAGCCCCATGAATCTGGCAAATGTTTCAGACCCTACTCTGCCGAAGATGTTTGAAAATGGCCCACCCCAAGAAGCAATGAATCGCAGAACAAGTATGGTAAGTCCTGCGAGAAGAACATTTGCAAGCAACAACACAATGGCAAAAACGACCCCCATCCCGCCATTCAGTGCAGCAGCACCTACACCTTGAGCAATGATTCCGGGATCAGCAAGCCACGACAACCAGCCGATGAAGATGCCTAGGAAGACATCACGTTGCATGTCTTCTTTCGGTCGCCAGTCTTGGAATGAGGATGTCGTTCTCCCGTGAATCAACGACCCAAGAAGGTCAGCCTCAAAGGGCGCCCCTCGTCGCAACGTCATGGCACACATGAAGATAAACCAAAGGAACATCAGAAGAGAAACGATGTAGGAGACAGAAGAACCAAGTGGCAGGAGGCTGACCAGAAGTGGAGGAATATGAACCATCAAGGCTCCCAAACCGCCTGCAAGGACAATGCTTGCCCAGAGGGTGCCAGGTGGCAATGGTTCCTCTGGTTTTGTCCAGCCTTGTTTTGGAAGTGCAAGGAAAAGCAAGAACAAACCTGTTGGGAAAAGGACTGAGAAGTATGTTCCAAGACTTGTGGGACCTCCTCGGTCGATAGCGTCAATCGCATCGTTCATCGCTTTTGCACCTCCAGTCGGTGACTGACTCCAAGTGACATGCATGCTTCGGTCGACGAGCACCAATGAATCTGCGTTGCCTGTGGGCGAGGTTGAAACGAACTCTTGGTTGTAATCAAGAACAATTGGCCAACTGGTATTGATGGAAGAACGATAGGCCTCAACATCGCTCATCATGGAATCATCACCGATGACGATTTGCACAACGGCGACATCATCGCGCTGACCAAGCAGCAATTCAAGCTCATTGGCTTGATCCTGAGCCGATTCTGAACCAGGGGCAATCGCTCCAATCGCGAGAACATTTGCATCACCCATCAATTCTGACAAGGTCGTGAATTCAGCACCACTCGATTTGAGTTCAGCATCGATCAGTAAGGCATTTTCGTTGAGTTGTGCCTCAGTATCTAAATTGGATTGTGAGAATCCAACTGGAAGCATGAGGAGGCTCATCAACACCAATGCAATGAGAATTGGTAGAGGCATTGGTGGGTCGGCGTTGAATCCTTTGTAGGCGAAGCCGATGAAGCATGCGATCGTTGACAGACTTAGCCACAACCCTGCACTTGCAAATCCATCGGATTCTGCTTCAACCTCAAATCGGATAATACCAAAAGCGTGACAATCAGCATTCGGATTTCCACTCGTTGTTTTGACACAGACTTCGAGATTTGATGTTCCCTTTTGCAGCACTTCTTTGCCCGTCCAAATCCAAGCAGTTTCGTTGTTACCTAGACTTCTCTCCATTCGGATTCTTCCGATTGAACTCTCCATGACCATGTCTCGATCACGGTTGGTTTTCACATCGTCATCGAGTGGTCCACGCAGTACCCAACTTACAGCAGGGTCACCGTCGCCATCAATGAGGACGTCATCGACACCCCATGGAAGAATCGGCAAGAATTCAATGTGGGCTCTTCGAGAAGAATCAACCCGAATGCTTGCGGATGGTTCGTAGACCTTGCCTGTCATTATGATACCACCTGCATTGGTCTCAAATCCGCCCCATTGCACGCGCGCAAGTGTTCCCTCACAGAAATGTTCAGCGCTCAACGAAACCGAGAACGTATCTCCAGCGCTGAGATCAATATCCATCATGACAATGTCGCCCGAAAAATTCTGAGGGTCATTTGATGCAATGGTATCTAGGGTGTGTGTAATGGATGATTCGTAGACCTGTGAACCACTGATACTAACCGACATCAATAATGTCGTAGAATCATCTCCGGGCGTCAGAGGAAAGGATGGATTCACACACTGAGTTGGTTGTGCAAAACCTGCTTGTGGAACCAAGTAGGCACTGAAGTATGTCGACATGTTGATCGTACCTCTCATCGAGTTCACAATTGGTTCAGACGTGAGAGAAAAGATCGTCACCAGACCTGAATTCGGAGCAACGTCAGAGAAAGCAAGCGTCGCATCAGGCCGTTCACGTTGCAAAACGGAGGTTTCAGCATCTTCTCCTTCAACGTAGAGCCTTTGTTCAAAATCCATCTCCCATTCAACGTACCCTGCTTCGTACGACACATTCTCAATGCCTTGAACAGTCGTAAGCGCTATTCCGGAGATGAACAACGTCATCAGCAGCAGGGCTATGACGTGGCGATGGCGCATGACACGCTGAGTGTGAACCAGTTCATGAACTCGGCGGCGATTTACATCGGTGTTCCCAAGTAGAGCCACATCAATGCCACACCTGCGATGATCGACAACGCATTGACTGAACCTTTGGTCAGGAAACCTCGATTTTCGAATACTGCCCCTAGAACACTGTCGATTTGGCATCCTAGGAATCCAAGTCCTGCAACGACTGCAGCAACGGCGAGACTATCACTTACGGTCGTCGAAAACATGACAATGCTCGCAACGAGGGCACTCACGCCGATGAGGATTCCACCGACAGTTGCAGCAAGTTGACCGTTCGGGGAGAATCCACCGTTCACACCTGCTTCGCATGGTTTGAGCGTCGTAATCATTCGAACGCGATTATCGAGGCATCCGATTTCACTCGCCCACGTATCGGAGGTAGCAACGGATACTGCAGCTGCGAACATCCACAATCCATGCTCCCAATCCTCGAAAAGAAATGCAAGCAAGGCAACCAAAGCCGGCATACCACCGTTCGCTGCAACATTGATCCATCCACGATGTCCATCCGTTGATTCGCTCAAACCGAGTTCAGTCTTCTCATCAAATCTCCATTTTGTTGCTAAGTGACTACTCAAGAGGAAACAAAGCAGCAACAAGAGCCATGTCCAGTGGCCAAGACAACCGACAAAGAATCCCAGAGCTGCCGCTGCAACAATACCCTGCTTGTCGAGGATACGTGCTCGCATGGAAGCAGCAACAAGTCCGAAAATGAGCACTGTTGTGATGACAATGTTTCCCGAAACAAAGCCACCTGAGGTGAAATCCATAACAAGGCCTCATGTGTGACCCCAAGTGATTGGTTTTGTTCTTTGCGTAAGGTCTGCCTCGCTAAGAGGTGTTTTTGAAATCAAGCATCCTCTTCCATAGCGGCGAGGAGAACAAACCTGCCGAGAACCCAGAGCAACGAAATGAGTACACCAATCCACGTTAATTCTACAAAGAGTCCAGCGAAGGGATCAAGGTTACCCGAAATGTAAGATACAAGAACCGAACTCCCATTCCAGAAAGCGTGACCGAACATTGCAATCCCTAACATGACTGGGAGAGAGGTGGGAAGTTGAAGGTTGGATGATTTCGAAAAGAACGATTGTTGGGTATGGGAACCGATGTCTGTATGTGAATAGGTTGGATTGAGCGGGTTCACAAGGTTCCATTGTTTGACATCAGGTATCTGATTCGGCTGTCGGCGTTGCTCGAGGATGTGGCCAATGGCATAACCGCTACAAGCCGTCCACATGGCATGACCAGGGATTGACCCAATTCCTCTGATAATTGAAGTAAGGCCGTACGAGAATGCCATGACCTCACCTGCAAAGAGGCTCAAAAGAATGTACTGAAGATTTTCAAGCAATGCAAAACCCAATCCTACTGTGAATCCAACCTGGAATCCTCGCTTTTTCGAATCGATTAAGCCTGCTAGCGAAAAGACAGCTAAAGCCTTGCAGAGTTCTTCTCCGACAGGAGCGGAGACAATGATGGTGATGTTTTCCACCAGTGTTGCCGATGCTTGTCCTCCGCTGAGAAAGAGAACGGCACCGGGTGTGATGAACGAATTGATGATGATGGCCGGAAATGTCGAAAGCATTCCAGCAATCAGCATCGCCTCCCCTTGTTGACGAGTTGTCGAAAGGTGAAATCGAGACGATGAAAAACTCCACCAGGCAAAGACAGGCGTCGAGAAACCAATCAACCAAGCAGGTATTGCTACAAACAAGGCGAGGAGAAGAAATCCAACATTGTTCGAATCGATCAACAGTGGTGCAAACGCTACCGATGAGACAATGACGCCTCCAAGAAACAGCATCCACAAATGTTTGGCTACAGGAACCCGTAGAGGGTGTCGAGAGCGTACGATAAATTGCCGAATTCGCGTTGGAATTGGTGTTTGCAGAATCTTTGAATTTGAAAGGGAATGAACGTGGCTACCATCTTTGGTTGGCTCGGCGATGATGAGGTGCTCAAGTTTTGGTCTACGAATGTACAAAAGCAAGATTACCAAGGGTGCTGAACACAACGATCCTGCAATGATCAGTGCACCATCCAACGGTCCAAAATCACCATCGAGATCCCCATCAAGGAATCCTGCTGCAATGAGGACAACAAATTGTGCGAGCACCCAAAGCAGAATGACAATACCAAGCATACGGCCAACGCTCGACCACCTTGATTCGGATTGCAGGTGTGATGTCGATGACGTGATCGAGGCCTGCATGAATGATGAACGGAACTGGACCTACATGAAGCATAGGGAGGAGTCCCGCTCAGTTCGCCCATCAGTCTTCACGGAAACAGCAGTCGGCTTCGAGCACTCATCATTGCGGGGTTGTCCCTCCACTTTGCATTCCATAAGCGTTCGCTAACCTGTAAACAGTTCTTCAAGAAGGGGACGGCGTTGGTATCAACATGAGCCTCGTGAACAAATTGTTCGCTCCTCGTATCGATCACCGAGGCATGTCGACGCCAAGTGAAGCCTCTCGTATCTTCCTGCTTATCACGATGCTAGGTACAGGATTATGGTCTTGGTTTGCAACTGATGGCAATCTTGTTGTTTGGTTCTCGTTGACGTTGCTTGTCGCTACACCAATTCTCTCGATTGGATGGTATCTGCTTTCCTTGGTCGCAAAAAACCGTCGTGGCGAATTGCTCACACCCAAGGTTCAGAATGCTCTCGAAGCGAAGGGACGATGGCCACATCACTCGAGGAAGCCATAACCCCAGGTTCTTGGTGGCGTGAATGTCTCCTTAATCGATCGAGGTGAAACCCATCGAAGCAAGTTCAGTGGACTTCCTGCCTTGTCGTTGGTGCCGCTTCCACGGGCTCCACCAAACGGTTGTTGTCCAACCACTGCGCCTGTCGGTTTGTCGTTGATGTAGAAGTTTCCTGCACTGAACCGAAGGGCATCTTTTGCTGTTTCAATGTCCTCACGATTGGTTGCAAAGATCGAACCTGTAAGGGCATATTCTGATGTGGAGTCACATACCTTGAGAATGTCTTCGAATTTATTGTCCTCATAGATATGGATGGAGAGGACAGGGCCGAAGATTTCCTCCTGCATGGATTCGTACATTGGGTCGGAACAAACAATTGTTGTTGGTTCGACGAAGTAGCCTATTGAGCCATCGTACGATCCACCTGTTACGATGGAGCATCCAGGATCTGCATGAGCACGATCGATGTAACCTGTGATGTTGTCAAAGGATTTCTTGTCGATGACAGCTCCAATGAAGTTGCTGAAATCTGAGACATCTCCCATCGTAATTTTCCCGACCTCATCGACGTACTTTGCTTCGATTCGAGACCATACGGAATCAGGAATGTAGGCACGACTCGCAGCCGAACACTTCTGTCCTTGGAATTCAAATGCACCGCGTAGAAGCGCAACAATCAATGCATCTTCATCGCAATTTGGATGTGCAACAATGAAATCCTTTCCACCAGTTTCTCCGACGATTCTTGGGTAACTTCGAAGGTTCTCCAAATTGTTGGCAACGTCTCGCCACAACTTCCTGAAAACAGCCGTTGAACCTGTGAAGTGGATGCCTGCAAGGTCTGGATGAGACATGCAGATGTCACCAACCACGGAAGCACGACCTGGAATGAAATTGATGACGCCCGGAGGGAGTCCTGCATCCATCATCAGTTTCATAATTCTATAATTCGAGACATAGGAGTTACGGCTTGGTTTCCAAACACCAGTGTTGCCCATGATGGCTGCGCAGGATGGAAGGTTCCCTGCAATGCTGGTAAAGTTGAATGGCGTTACAGAGAAAACGAAACCTTCCAGTGGGCGGATTTCACTCTGATTCCAAACACCTTCGGGAGAGATTGGTGGTTGAAGGTCTTCGTAAATTTGGCGTGCATAATCAACGTTGAATCGCCAAAAATCGATCAACTCGCACGCCGAATCAATCTCTGCCTGATGACAGGTTTTGGATTGATTCAACATGGTTGATGCGTTGATCTCTTGCCTTCGGCTACCAGCAAGCATGGTGGATGCCTTGAGGAAAATAGCACCACGAGCCTCCCATGGCATCGTCGACCAAGCCTTATGAGCATCGAGAGAGGCTTGAATAGCATTCTCGACTTCAGTTTCCCCAGCAAGGTGAACGCGTGCGAGGACGTGGCCGTGATTGTGTGGCATGACTTGCTCGACGACATTGTTTGTCCATACCTCTTCGCCATTGATGATGCATGGGATTTCGATAACTTCCGACATTTGTCGAGCGAGTTCTGCTTCCAGTTCTGCACGTTCTGGTGACCCGCGAACGTATCCTTTCACAGGCTCGTTGTGAGGGGTGGGTGGTTGAAAGATTCCATTGACCATGATTCATCGACAAGAAATCACTCTTTCAACTTCGCGTAGGCGTCTTCTGATGCTTACTCGTACAAATGAGCAAGCTTCTTTCGCACTTTGGAAAGCTTCGGGCCAACCACCATAGCACAGTATCCCTGAGTTGGATTTCTTGCGTAGTAATCGTGATGATACGCTTCTGCAATGGTCAAGTGTTTGGCTTCTTCGATCGTTGTAACGATTGGTTTGTCGAACACTGAACCAAAAGCTTCAATTGAAGCCGCAGCCGTTTCTTTTTGTTCATGGCTTGTCGGCATGATGCAACTCCTATACTGTGTTCCGATATCGTTGCCTTGTCGGTTGAGTTGTGTTGGGTCGTGAACCGTGAAAAACACTTCGAGAACGGTTTCAAACGATATGATCTCAGGATCGAAATCGATAATCACTATTTCGGCATGACCTGTCGTTCCACTACAGACTTCTTCGTAGGTTGGATTCAACCGATGTCCACCTGCATAGCCGGGCAGAGCCGAATGAACTCCTCTGATTCTCTTGTAAGCGCCTTCGACACACCAAAAACAGCCCCCTCCGAGAATTGCCTGCTCCATGAATTCATGCTGGAAGATAGCATTGATGAACGCTTGTATTGAGTGAGTGAATCCTCACAATTTGACTATGATTAAGTACTCTCGACATCCCTCTACACTTGCATGAGAGAAGACGCCGATACCACTGTTATTGTTTGCCGCCAAGACTTTGCTGAAAACCGTATTCTTTACACCTACGGTCGCCATGCGAAAGAGTTGAAAAACGATGGAAAGACCTTCCTCGGTCCTGTTTTTGAGTCTATGACCGAACAGGCTGGGATTGTTGATGATGCTGAAGAGGTAGGACTTCTGGTACATATACGACTGCGTCCAAAACCAAACGATGACCGTTGGTATCAGATTGATTTTGTCATGCAGGATGAATCGATGGCGTACTACTCAAACTTCGATGGACGCCTCCCGTCAGAGATGATTCATGTTGTTCCTCTGAGTGGTGGCCTTCCAAGTCAGATGTTCATTGCAGTTGAGGCGCTGGATGAAGTAGCGTACGCGCATGCTGTGGATGCCGAACTGTTCGAGGAGAACGATGAGATAGGCCTGCCACAAGACCAAACCACATTGCTTGACTTTGGATTGGAAGTTGATACTTCAACTGAACCAACGGACAACGATGGAGAAGAGCATTTCGTCATCAAGAAAATTGACAATCGAGCTGTTTCACTCCCGTTGCCTGGACCAACGAGTCGTGCTACAGGTGGAAAGTAAGGGACATCCAATACATGAGTTGATAAACTGATTTCCTTCGGGAATAGCATGGAATCTGTAACAGATCCAAAACTCTTGGAGGATCGCCTCTTCTACAAACTCGGGGAATTCACCTACGACCGCCGAAAGATGGTTTTGGCGGTTGGTCTGATTGCTTGTATCGGTATGGCCTCCCTCATCGGCATGGGTGCGGATTGGGCAGAGTCATGGGGCGAAGGAGATCTCGAATCCATTGAAGCCGCTGATTTACGGGACAGTGCATTCATTTCAGAGGATGAGGGTTCGCAGAGTTTTATCCTCCTTGTTCACCATGAATCCTTGAATGATTCCTCGCAGGTCTGGCAATCTGCCGTTGAAGAAGCACTAAGCAAGTTTTCGACGATGGATGATGTAACGATCGAATACTCCTGGGATATCACTGGTGATGAGCGTGAAGAATACGTTTACCAAGGAGAGGACGGGTTCTGGGCAAAGAATCGTGTCACTATCAATCAAGATCGCAAAGAGGCCAAACAACTGTTCGCTGACAACATGGACTCAATCGAAATGGATGCAGATTTCGAATCATGGCGAACGGGTGAAATTGCGATTGATGTAACGTTTGATTCTCGAATTCAGGAGGATTTGATCAAAGCTGAATTGATCTCAGGGCCACTGACAGTCATCATTTTGGGAATTGTTTTTGGAACAATCATTTCCGCACTCCTACCTTTTGGAGTGGCTGTACTTACGGTTCTTTCGGCAATGGGATTAACCATCTGGCTATCCAACACGATGGATGTCACACAATACGCCATCAACATCATCACATTGATCGGAATCGGTGTCTCTGTTGATTACTCGTTGTTCCTTGTCAATCGATTCCGAGAAGAGTTGAATCGTGGCAGAGACATTCGAACGTCAACGGCAATGACGGTCGCAACAGCCGGTAAGGCTGTCTTTTTCAGTGGCGTCACTGTTGCCATTGGCCTCATGGGCATGCTGTTCTTTGAGAATACTGGACTGCCCAGTCTTGGTATCGGAGGTACGCTAGCAGTAACGGTTGCCATGATTTTCTCGGTCATCGTTCTTCCTGCCTTGATGGCAATTCTGGGTCATCGAGTCTTCTTCGGAAAAATTCCTTATTCGTTTAGTACCGAAAACGATGATGGCACCGGTATTTGGGCAAAGATTGCGACAACTGTCATGGACAAACCTTGGGCTGTACTAATCCCAACATTGGTCATATTGTTGGGTGCGGGACTCCCGTTCCTTTACGCCGATTTTTCAATCGCATCTCGTGATGCTTTACCTCCGGACGATGAAACCCGCGTCGGCTTCGAACATATGGATGAGAAGTGGCCGGAAGGAGCCGTCAATGTTGCAATGGTGGTTTTGGACTTTGATGGTGAAGATCCACTCGCTGAAGAAAACCTTAGGGCGACACACAATTGGATGCTTGAACAGATTGAAGACGAACGCGTCATCAATGCCTTTGGTTACGCATTACCCGACGCAAGTATGAACGAGTCATCTGTAGTTGCCTACTGGCAAACACCTGATGAATATCTCACAGGTGAGCAAAAAGCAACTCGTGAGTATCTAAGAGACCAGTTTCTCTCGAATGGCGTGACATACATCATCTTCTCATTGAACGGACCAATTACGGGTGAAGATGGACGCGGCTTCGTTGCCGATGTTCGGGAAGATCGAGATGACTTCCTTGATGAACTCGCTATTGGCTCTGAGGGTCAATTGCTGGTTGCTGGCTTTGCTGCCTACTCGCTTGATGTCCAAGATGCAATCGTTGAAAATCTTCCAATTGCATTGGCGTTTATCTTCATTTCAACAGTTGCCCTTATCTTCATACAGGTTCGAAGTGTCATCATTCCAATTAAAGCGATCATCATGAATATTCTTTCGATTTCAGCGACATTTGGTATGCTTGTCTTCGTGTTCCAATGGGGATATGGAGAGAGTCTGCTCAATTTTACAGCCCAACCGATTGAAACGACAAATCCAGTGATTATCTTTTGTATCGTCTTTGGACTCTCCATGGATTACGAAGTCCTGATGCTTTCACGTATCCATGAGGAGTGGGAAGTCACAGGTGACAACACACAAGCGGTTGCGAACGGACTGCAGAAGACAGGACGTCTCATCACAGGAGCTGCTGCAATCATGGTTGTCGTATTCATGGCCTTCGGACTTTCGTCTGTCGTTATCCTCAAACAAATCGGCCTTGGTCTCGCATTAGCTATCTTCCTTGATGCGACGATTGTTCGTGCTCTGGTCGTCCCATCGACGATGCGTCTCATGGGGAAGTGGAATTGGTGGTCTCCAAAATGGATGACTTCATTGTTCGGTACTGGTACCGATCTCGGGAAGAAGGAATCTGAGTAGGGTTTTCATGGTTGGATTTGATGGATGCGTTCAATCATTATCATCCAAATGACGACATAACACGAAGTTTAGGGGTTCTTTTTGCAATCACCATCATCTCGGTTTTCCTCATCTTAAGATGGGATGTCCAAACCCTTCTTACAGCAACAGGGCTTTCACTTGCAACTGGCACTTCGTTGGTACTTCTGTACATCTGGCACATGGCTTGTATGTTGCTCGGGTTGAGCGCGATGGTATTCATGTTCAGGATGAAGACTGGACATATGGTCGTACGTTCTCATGAGGAAAAAGAAGATGTTCTCATTCACCCAATAAGAATCAACAAATTCGTTACATTTAGTAGTTGGACGCTCATCTTGAATGTTCTGTACTTTTCATTAGCAACACTTGTGTCTTTCATCATGCTCACAGGTGCAACCCCTCCTTCTTGGGTAACACAGTTGCTTGGTGGTGTTTTTGTAACCGCGATAGGTGCTTCCTTCCTCACCTCGACGGTCGTTCGATACGTCATATTACCTCGAAATGAAAGCGATGATGAACATCACAAACGTCAATTCTGGTTCCACAACCAAATGATGCATAACTTCTGTACGGTTTTTCTCGTCATCGAAATCTTGCTCACGACTCCCCAACTGGAGTTTGTTTACATGTTGTTTGGGATTCTTATCGGCTTGGCGTATGCTCTCTTCGCATTTCCGTTTGCAGCATTCGGAGGAGGCTACTATTGCTATTCATTTATCGATCCACGATTGGAAAAAGCTCCGTTGTTCATCACAATGCTTGCTTTAGCAATATCGCTTTCTTATGTGGGAGTTTGGTTTGTTTCCGAATTAATATCGTTCAACATCTTCATTGGAGGTTCCCTACTCATCGCATGGTGTTCGGCAATCGTTCAATTTAGACCTGTAAACGCTTGACTGAGTGGTGGACGTGCCGAGCCAAAAACTGAATCAAAGTGAGATTTGACGGTTTTGGCAGACGTCCAACAGACACGCTTAGATTTGTTTCTGGTGGACGTGCCGAGATTTGAACTCGGGGCCTCTACCATGCCAAGGTAGCGATCTTCCAACTGATCTACACGCCCATTTGGGTGCTTACGCATCCTTGGCGACCGTGATACCGATGATAAGCATTCCCAAACCAACACCTATGAGGAAGATGCACAAGCCACCAACATGGCGGGTAAGATATCGGGACTTCTCGCTGATACGCCTGAACCCGATCAAGAACCATACATTCCAGAAGGGTCTGTAGAAGAAGTCATTCAAACGCTTTCAGGTGTCCTTGATGCAGTCTTTCGTCCATGGGTTGCTGACAGATTCTCACTAGAGTGGCTAGAAGTCAGCGACGATCGCTTGGGTATGACCCGCTTTGATGAAGGAAGCAATGAATTGGTTCGCAGGAGAAAGCTGCGACTCGATCCAGGGCCAATCACCATTGGATTGCATCCAGCGCTCCTGCAGGATGAGGCACTCTACAAGCACACATTTGTGCACGAACTTCTCCATGCAGCTGGCCTAACCATTCACTCCAAACAACACGACAAATTGGTCTCACAAATTGCTCCTGCTCCATCCTTGAAGGAATCACCTCTCTTGCAGAAAATGCGAGATGCAGTTCTTGGAACTCAAACCGTCCAATCGTGGACCTGTGGCCATTGTGGCTTCGAATGGAAGCGACGAACAGTGCGTAAACCACGTCGATGCGTGAAGTGTGCTCGACCGCTCTAATCGATTGTAACCTTCTTGAAGAGTGAGCCTCCGCATCCAACAAGGACGTATAGTGTAGTCTGGATATCACTTTGGCCTTCTAAGCCGAAAACCCGGGTTCGAATCCTGGTACGTCCGCCAATGTCACCTGCTAAGTTGGCGAGTTGATTTGAGATGTAGTGACAAGAGACGAGCCGTATGCTGGTATTCATTGTTCATCCTACCGCCCAGTCCAAACCAGTACTCTGCTCGAATGGGACGTGCTCGGATCATGATGCTATCGAGGTAGTAATCCATGTCTCTCTCGTGTCCTGCATAAAGGAGAGCAGCACCAATGATTCCGGTGCGGTCTTGCCCATGGAGGCAGTGAATAAGCACTGTCTTCCCTTCCTGCAAGGCATCGATGGCTTCGTTGGCAATGGCTCCCATTGCATCCATGTTCTTTAGATCGTAACCGCTAAAGTTCCTGAACAACCATTCGCCTTGATAGGCAACCTCGGGGAAGGCAGGAGGTTTGCTGCTCATACTGATGACCATGTCGGGAAGATGCTGATTGAAGGTGTCCTCGAAGTCGTCCACATCGGCTAGAACGAGGTGGCCATTGAAGACGGGTATCTTTCGATTGGTCGATTCCATCGGTGTCACTTGAGGTGGGGGGTCAGCATCGTGCATCTGCTGCCCGAGTTCAAAGTCACCAGTTGTAAAGCGTAGAAAGGATTCAGGCTTTGCTCGGAACTCATAGCATTCGCTCACAAGTGTCTCGACTTGGGTCGGTTCCATGTCATCGATAACCTTCAACAGGTCCTGAAGGTCCGTGCCCATGTGCAATTCGGCTCTGATGTAGGTCTGAATCGCTGCATTCCAGTACGGCCAATTCCACGTGCTCGGCTGGCCGAGTATACGATTGGTACCAGTTTCGATCAGGTCGAAACAGTAATCCACCGAGGATGCATACTTGGCAATATTGAGGACGGCCATCAGCTTGACTTTGACGACCTCCCAATCTTCTCGTATCTTGGTACCGCCTCGAGACTGACCCATCTCCCAAGTTCTGCAACTGTATTCCGAATCGGATTCATTGGGTCGTGGTGCTCTTCGTTCGATCTTCACCTGAGATACGCTTCCTATTGGGAATTTCAGCGATTGGAATGCCTGTTCGACGGAGTGCCATGTGATGCCACCGTACTCAAAGCCACCCGGTACAACCTGGAAATTGTCCGTACACGGCGGACACAGGTGTTCCTGATGCTCGCCATACGGTGGACGTACATACTGCAAACAAGGCCCTCCCAATCAGGCCACCTCCATACTGGCTGGTTGGCTGACAGGTGCCTCCTCAACCGGCTCTGGTCGCTCGTACCGTGGCCGCACCATGGTGGCATGGTCGATGTACAGGGTGTACCCGATGTGCTCATAGGCGAACTGCAACGTAGCCAAGAACCGCATGGCAGGCTCGTCGTCAATCACCAGCAAGGCTCTTGCCGTCTGGTCGTCCAATGGCTGAAGGAGTACTCCCACCTTACCAAACTCCTCGGTCGTTGGCCATCCAATCCAGTTTGGGTGGTGGATGGTCTGACGGATGTACGTGCGGATCTCCGCAGTCATCCCGAACTCTTTGTCCTCTTCGTTCAATGCTGGCAGGGTAATACGCCCGCCGTTTGCTACCTCATATTCTATCTCGTCTGTATCCATGTTTTTGCCCCCTAAAGGTATCTATGTATACAATTACACTCTACTTAAACCATCTGTTTTCCAAACGATAGACTGCGGATACGCAGTGTAAAATCGGCATAATTTGTAGTCGGTTTTATAATTGCTTTACGCTTGCGTTGGATGTGACCTCTCAACCGTCGCTAGCGAATCTAAAATCGAGGAGATACCTCAAGAAAAGTGGTTCAGGTTACTCGCATTCACGCCTTTGGGAGGATTCAAAAAATACCAAGGTAGTAAGTCTGAGACTCGATGAACGTTTTTTCATTTACCTCGATCGGCAAAAGGGGCCAAAAAAACGCTACTCAAACAGAGTGGTTGGCAGAACACCAGATGATTCATTCGTTCAACGTGGTCGGCCAGCAAGCAAATATTCACATCAAATCCGAAGGGAATTGAGTAGATTGCTAACCATGGAAATCGATACACTCGTTGTCATGCTCTATCAAAATCCGAATTACAAGTCAGGCAAGAAGAAAAAATTGACAGTGCGCATCCCTGACTTGTCAAGAGCAATGGAAGAGTTGGTCGAGGAATTAGCGATTCGAGACGAGCGATTGTTGGAGCATGTTGTGCTTCGTCGAATGTGGGCTCCAGCCATTTGCAGGTTACTTGAGATTCGCTCAATGTACCAATAATTTACGGTTTGATTGGTTGGAAATACACCCGATGCACTCATATAATGGCTGCAAGTCGGCAACTTGTTCACCATGAAGCGAGGCTCACGTGCTTGGAAAAAGACTGGCAATCAACGTTGGAAGTGGCGCAAGAAGAAATTGCGACGCCGAAAGCGTGCACGTCGACAGGCCAAGAACTGATCTCAGTTGAACATCTGGGGGTATAGTATAGCTTGGTAGTACCGCGGGCTCCAGTTGCACGGGGATGACGACAGGTGGGTTTGCTGAAGTTGATGAACAACTGGAGCGCCGACCCGTTTAACCGAGAAACCGAAGCCTTTCACCGAGGCTGACGTCAGAAGAAACCCGCTAGGGGGGGTTCAAATCCCTCTGCCCCCACCACAATCAACTTAACCGAATCTTCATGCTACTGAATTCATTCGGTGATATTATGCAGACACGCAGGCTTTGGGCAGTCATCTGTTTGACCGTCTTGATGGGGCCGCTTGTTGGTTCACTCACAGTGCCTCCTTCCGACTACGTTCGTCTGGAGAACCAGGTTCAGATTTTGCCTGATGGTCAAACGCTTACCATTCCTGCTCAAGATGGCTGGGGATGGATTGTTGACGAACGCCCGTGGTGGGAACGATCCGCACTTGACCAAGATGGGAACAAAATCCACGACTCACTCCAAGAATCCTTTTTCGTAACAGGGATTGGACTCTCTTATGGAACTGAGGTCAATGCAAATCATCTTTCAGATTTGAACGATATGGGACTGGACATTGTTGATGTCATCGAATCGGTCGATGCAGTTCTGCTTGGCCTCATCAATACGTCAATGGTCGAATCGTTGGCTCAACTTGATGATGTGGTCATGGTTGAGCGATACGGAGAAATTCATCTCTACGGAGACATTCAAACGCCTGCCGTAAAGGCCCGAAACTCCTCTCTCTATCCCGGTGCATGGGACTTGGGCGTTACAGGGGATGGTGTTGTCATCGCCATGGTTGATACGGGTGTTGACAATGAACATCCCGGTCTCAACGAGAAGTTCGTTGCTGGGTATGATGCCGTCTGTTATCTTCACACAGACCCTCGATGTGTGAGTTCGAGTTTTGGGTCAAGAGAAACCGATGGAAGTTTCGACCCTGACGATGGAAATCAACATGGGACAGCATGCATGGGCATGGCTGCAGCAACCGGTCTTGATGCAAATGGTGAGCAAACCGATTTCTACGGTTCGGCACCTGATGCTGCACTCGTTGATGTTCGAATTGGTACGGATGCAGGAGCGGGTCCTTTCGAGAATTACTTGCTTTCACAAGAATTCTACGAGTCTGCCATGAATGGATTGCAGTGGATTATCGATCACAAGGACGATGCTTGGGCTGGTGCCGATGAGAGCGAATACGGTATCGACATCATCTCCCTCTCTTGGGGGATTACCTCGCACGAAGGAGGTGGCTCTGACGGCTCGGACATGCACAGTCGCATTCTCGATGAAGCCATGCTTGCAGGCGTTGTCGTCAGTGTAGCTGCTGGGAACGATGGTCCTGACAACGATGGACTCTCCGGGATGGGTTCTTCCGATCTCTCTGTCACCGTTGGTGCAACCGATGATCAAAACACCATTGACCGCGAGGATGATACCATCGCGGGGTATTCCTCGCGAGGTCCTCGACGAGACAACGGTGATGGAAATCCGCTCAATGAATTGAAGCCTGAGGTTACTGCACCAGGTTCGAACATCGTCCAAGCTGAAGGCTGTGTCTCTTCAGGAGGGTGCAACAACTTCATCGGCGGTGATGCGAGCGACAACGGCTACACTGGACGTGGTTCTGGAACATCCTATGCAACACCTTCTGTTTCTGGCATTATGGCTATGATGATTGAAGCAAATCCTGACCTGTCGCCTGCTGAAATCAAGGAGATTCTCAAACTCACTGCCGAACGTCGAGGTGAACCGTCCGCTCCTGACGTAGATCCTTTCTGGAATCGTGACTTTGGATTTGGAATGGTCGATGCCTATGCAGCGGTATCCATGGCATTTGATCTCAAGTACGAAGGTTTGACTGGTGAGGTTGATGTAACGACACAAGTACACATTACTGAAACCAATACGACCGATGGAATTGCAACACTCACAGGTCTTGCATGGGGACAGGTTGGAGCCGTATCATCAGTCGAGTATCGAATTGATGGTGGTCAGTGGATGTCAGCAACGTTCGATGAAGATGCAGAAACATTGGGCGCTTTTGCTCGTTTCAACTGGACGGTTGCTCTTGACACCTCTGAACTCATGGAAGGAAACAGAACGATTGAAGTCCGAGCTCTGAATACAGAGGGCGTTCAATCGTTAATGGTTGCAACAACAGTTGCTGGTACGTGGAATGGACAAGTTGAAAATGAAGGATTTGGAATCCAAGAAGTGATCATGGCAGGACTTGCGATTGCATTGCTTGTTCTCGCTCTTATCATTCTCCTTGGAGGCGATGGTGATGACTATGAGAGCAAAAATGCAACCTATGTTCCACCGTCAATGGAAGAACCAGATGTCATCGATGCAATCATCGAACCAGACGAAGGAGGTGAAGTTGATGGGTAACTTCAGCAAACGTGCTTTGGCCATTCAACCGACCGGTGTCCGGAAAATGTTTGATTTAGCCGGAGATGATGTCATTAGTTTCGGTCTAGGCGAACCCGATTTCCAGCCACCTCCGATTGCCATCGAAGCCTTCCATCAGGCGATGCTCGATGGTCGAAACAAATACACCACGACAGCAGGACTGCCGCCCCTTCGTGCCAAAATTGCAGAATCATGGCATCATCTTGAATCCGGATTGACGGAAGACAATGTCTGTATTACCATGTCAGGAACCAATGCATTGCTCAACTTGTTCCTCACCTTGGTTGATCCTGGCAAGAACGTCCTTCTTCCCGAACCATATTTCCCACTTTACGGGCCAGATGTCACACTATGCGGTGGTGAAAGCCGGTACTATCCGTGTTTGTTTGAAAATGCGTTTGTACCAACCATCGAAGATCTTGAATCGTTGGTCGATGAAGATACAGTAGCGATTCTGTACAATTTCCCGTCCAACCCAACGGGAGGAACCTTGACCGTTGAACAACGAGATGCTCTTCTTGCCTTTGCCCAGAAACACAACCTCTGGATTCTCTCGGATGAAGTCTATGACCGGATTGTCTTTGATTCTGAACACGTCTCGTTTGTAGGAACGGACTACGATAAAATCCTCCTCATCAACTCTTTTTCGAAGACCTTTGCCATGACAGGGTGGCGAATTGGCTACATCATGTCGGCGAATCTTGAAGCCATGAAGCAAGTTATCAAGATGCAATATTACATCACTGCCTGTTCAAACGATGCGATGCAATATGCCGTCCTTGAAGCCATGGAGAAAGCATCTGATTACCCCGATATTCTCGCCAAAGAATTCCATACTCGATGCAATCTAATCGTTGATCGGCTCAATGCTATGCCTGGTGTTGAGTGCCACCGACCAAAAGGCTCAATCTACGTGTTCCCGAAGATTCGAGTTCCTGGATTCAACAGCCAAGAACTTGCAATGGAACTGCTCAAGGACGGTGTGCTTTGCTCACCAGGTACGGCTTTTGGACCATCGGGTGAAGGGCACCTACGCTTCGCTTTCACCATCTCACAAGAAGACATCTCTCGTGGCATGGATAAGGTTGAAGCAACCTTAAAGCGGCTACACGAAGAATAGGGTGCCATGAATGATTTCTGCAATTGTGTTTTTCATTGCAGGATTCCTGCTTGGTCATCTGATGCCACGCGTGCCGTTCATGGTACTCTGTCGAACATCGGGGTTCAACAAAGGATTCCCTCCTCATCCTGAACCAATTCCGCTCACGCCTCGACTTACGCAACGTGTCCTCCACATGCGTTGGTTCCATCGGCTTGGCACCTACACAACCGTTCTTCCCCTCCTCTTCGGATATCTGAGCATTCTTGGTGGTCAATCCACCTTTGGATATGGATTGTTTCTCGCAGGCGGCTGGACACTTCTCTCACGAGCGCAGGCGCTTTTGGGAGGTTCACCTGTGGCGTGCACACTTGAAATGGCTCAACGTCTGCAACTTGTGATGAACATCGCAGACTCGGAGGATGCATGTTGTCCACACCCCCAACCGCAATGGTGGACGGAAACGGTTCGCTGCGAATCCTGCTCCAAAAAACTCGAGAACATGCTCCGTCCCGATCTTGGTCGTCCACGCAAGGATGGATTCTTCCGCGGATGGTTGCGTTTGTGGTTAAGCGACGGTCATCCGATGGTTCTTCCCGATGATGGCAAAAACTAATCCCACCCACTCGAAATGAAGGGGAACCTTTGTCTAACCATTCCAATCCATCGGGTCTATGGGGCGGGCTGGTCAACGTGGACCTTTGACTGCTCGCATCTGGTTGACCATCGTGGTTTTCTGTCAAATCTTCTTGACGCCGATGGCTGCATTTTCTATCACCTATCTGTTTCAGCTCGATATGGCCGGTGAGAACATTACCATCGGAATTCAATCTGAAATGCTTCCATGGATTATGGCCGCTTCCCTCGGCTATGGCATGCTTGCACTCTTTCTTGCCTTGGTCATGGGAGGCTATCAACCGATTCGAATTGTTGAGCGAGGAGGATGGATGGCCGCACTTGGAATGTCACGAGGAGGACGCTCTGCATCCAGTCTGCGTCGAGCTCGTGAAAACTTCACATCTTCCCCTCACGGCTCGTTGTCAACCCTTGTGAATCGTCGGATGATGCGCGGTCATTCCTTGATATCGACCCATGGAGGTTTGCTTCTTCTCGCAGTACCGTTTCAAATTCTGCTCGTGACCATCCCGCTTACCTTGGTCATGATGGTTCCTGAATCCATTGTTCAATTGAATCGAAGACTTGAACTTGCCATTCTGTTGTACATCGTCGGTTTGCTCATGGCGATGCGTTTGTATCCTCGATTCTGCCGAAAATACATTGGCATTGCAACTTTTACTCGTCGTTGGTTGATCTCGATGACCAAACTCTCTTGGCTTGCACCGGTGCTTGTCTTGTGGTTGATGGGTCGGTTTGCAAGTTTGGTTGTTCTAGGTTGGATGGGTCAAGATACAGAACTTTCCATCACCTTCGAAGCCAATCTGTTTGAGACCTTCCTTGGTAACGCAGTCATTCCTGAAACAAGTTTCCTCGATTTGTTGACAGCGCTTGCTGTTATGCCGCTTGCAGCCTTTACGACGCTTGCAGTCTTGGAAGGAGGTTCAACCAACCCTCCCGATTGGATGGACGTACCTGCAGATGTTGTTTCTCGATTTGATGGCAGAGATTCTCCTGACTTTGGTCTGCTCGGTAAAGTGACTACCGCAGCAGTCTCAACCACGGCTACACTTGCAGTTGCTGCTGCCGCAGGTGTTGCTTCCAAAGGCCAAGAAGTTGCAACAGGACTTTCTGCCATGGCAGCAGCCACGCCAACCGGCGTCGATGCAGTAGGCAGCACAGCCTCAAGTCTCTCTACACCACAACTTCCGTCACTTAGCGAGGATGTTTCGCTTGATTTCCCTGAATTTGACAACCGCCTGCTTGAGTTGGATTCTGACCCGACGCCTCCGTATGACCAACCCACGATACAAGGCCTGATTTCCGACGAACATCGCAACGAGAATTAGAGAGCAAACAACGACCATCTTCATATGATGCAAGTTGTTGGGAGGAGCGTTGATGACGATGCGACGCAGTATACCTATGCTTTTGATTGCTCTCATGATGTTTCAAACCGCCTCATTGCTTGTGCTGGATTCAGCCGAAGCAGCCTCTGGCCGAGGTGGAGACAATGATGACTTTATTTTGAAGAAAATTACAATCGGAAACGTCTCCGATCCAGCCTTCACTTGGGTTCAATCGGATCAATCGACCGTTGATTATCTCATTATGGGTCAAGAAGTCGAAGTCGTCGTGCAAGTGCAATTGGGAGGAAGTTCTCTTACGGGTAAGTCCGCAGAAGTTCAAATCGAAATCGTCCATCCTATTGGATATGTGATTGAATCTTCAAATTTCACCACCCCTGATTTGTTGGGTGGACAACAAAACGAAGGGTCTTACACATGGACGCCGGTGATTGCCCATTCGATTCTCAATACCACAACCAACGACCTTGGTGGAGGTCTCATCGTACGTGCAAGTGTCCTCTACTCTAACGACAACATCAACGGGAACGATGTCATGGAAAAGGCCGTCCCAGTTGCCATCATGAAGGACAAATTCGATGGGACAACCCTTGCTGTCGAATCTCCGACCTTTATCTCAGGGCGATATCCATCTGGCGGTGGAGATGCAACAGGAGCAGGCAGTTGGCAAACCGACACAGGAGGTCCAGAAGGAACCGATCACTGGCGACACTCCAATCCTGGAGCAGATTATCCATCGGGAGCACATGACCGCCTTGTTCACATGTTCTTCCCTGCTGGTGGCCAGTGTGGTGCCCTCGGTCAACTTGACCCTGGAATGTCACAAACCTACCAAACCTACGTCTGCCGAAAGACCTTCTTTGCGGGTGAATTCATCTCAACACAATTCTATGCACAAACATGGGGTTCACTTGCTGCTGGTGATAACGTGGCCTTCGAATTGTGGCGAGGCTCTGGAAATTACAACAACAAGATGGAGTCCCTTGTATGGAACTTCTCAAACGGTGCACCCAGCCCCGCCCCAGGTCAGTGGACCAACGTTTCATGGGATCCCCAAGTTGATTGGGCTCAAATCCCAGGTTTAGCCAACCCTGATTTGTTCCTCGGTGGAAATTCTTACTCAATCGGCCTTCTGTTCAATTCCGATAACAGTGGCGCTTCCGAAGGAATGCACGTGGATGACTTCATTCAATTCGGCGTTTCAAAGGTCGCCGACTTTACCCTCGATATCGATTGTGATAACCCAGAGGCTGGATTCTCTTCGCCACCTTCCAACACCGTTTCCCTGCACTGTATCGTAACCAATAACGGATACTCGAGTGCTACGATTTCCGTCTACTCCAACGTGACCAACCTCACATGGATGGATCCGGCCTTCCCATCGATTCGAATTGAAACAACAAACCCGAACGATTTCTTCTCTCCTGTCATCATCCAAGGCCTCGGAGCCGGCCAATCAACAGACGTTTTCGTCAACATCAGCATCCCCGCAGGAGCTGATGTCCAACAACAAACGTGGCAGGTGTGGTTCCGAGACAGCGGTGGAACGAACTCTGGAGAAAAGGGTCGTTTGTCGATGAATCTTGCCATTACAGAACAGTTTGGCGTTTCCCTGACATCACAAGTTCCTTTGCTTGCAGATACGCTGCTGCCTGGCGAGTCAGGTCAAATCCCAATACGATTGCAAAACGTTGGAAATCGTGATGCATCCTACAATCTTGTTACAACCTTCTCGGAAGATGGTTGGAGTGCGGTCGTCGAAAACGAAACTGGTGTCCCAGTTCCCAACCCAATCATCCTTGAGAAAGCCGAAGTTGAGAACTTGTTCCTGAACGTGACGGCCGACAGTCTTGCAACGCCTGGTATCGTTTCGTTCAATCTACGTGCTACGTGCCCTTCATGTGGCACCTCCTTGTTCGGTGCAGATATTCTTGGACGAAACATCGAGGTTCCAATCCTTCGACAGGCTTCTATTTCTGCTGACGAGAACACCTTCCAAAGCGCTGCAGATGGCGTGACTGAGACGATTTACATGACACTGCTGAACCTCGGAAACGATGACGAGCAATATGCGCTCTCGCTCGGCGGCCCGCATCAATACATCCTCGGCGCAGAACTTGCTGGTGAGACCACTGCAATTCTCGATGCATGGGATGGTGAAACAACACTGATTCTCACACTTCCGATGCCAGTCGGATTGTCGCCTGCACCATACTATGTTGATGTCATTGCAACCAACGTTGACGATCCTTCTGTTTCAGTATCGTACCGAATCAATGTCGAAATTCTCGATACTGCCGCTGTTGGAGTTTCGGATGAATCATCCGACCAATCCTTCCTCCCCGGTTCGTTGGACACAACCGATCGTTCGTTTGAAATCACCAATTACGGTAACAGCGAAGATCGCTTTACCATCACGCTGGACATTCCAGATGGAATGGTTGCTGAACTCATCGATCCTGTTCCAATCGGCGGTGTCGCAACAACCCCAGTCATTCAATCAGGTGAAACGTGGGAAGCCAAGGTTCGCTTCCGATTCCTCGAAGGTGCAGATGGTTCTAGAACACTTGGACTTACATCAACATCGGTCAATGACCCAACCATTTCTGACACTGGAGAAGCAACCTACCTCGTCGGTCGTCAAGGAACCATTGACCTTACACCTCCTGCTCCAATCTCAATCGATGAAGCAGACCTCATCTACACCATGGACATCGAAGTCAAGAACAAATTGAACCCACTGGTCTTCCCATCCCAAACCATTTCAATGGACAAGGTACCAGGAGATTGGTCGAGTTACCTCAGCGTTCGAATTGACAACGACGATGGTCAGTTCTCACTTGAATCCGACATGTCTCGAACGGTAACAGTACAGGTTCAGGTCAGTGAAGCAACGCTCATCAATTTGCCTTCCGAAAGTCTGACCGTAAATTTCACAATTTATGCTACGTCCTTAACGGTCGCTGATTCCCCTACCGCAAAATTGACTGTTGTTCTTCAGAAACAAACTGCGAGCAATGGTGATGGTGATGGAGCCTCCTCTGTGGATGATGGGGAACTTGTCAAGAACATCGTCCTCTGGTCTGGATTCCTCATCGTTGTCTGTGTCCTTGGATTTATCACGTTCAAGATCCTAACCACCATCGAGAAGGAATACGATATGGATGACTGGGATGATATGTATCAAGACTCGCTAACCGCTACCTATGGTGCAGTTGCAGCGGCTCCTACCGTGCCGATGAGTGCGCCGCCAAGTCCTGAACCAGTCGCTATGCCGGAACCAACACCTCCCGCACCTGTTTCCACAGGGCCACCACTCCCTCCAGGAGGGTTGCCAGATGGTTGGACAATGGAGCAATGGGAGCATTATGGTCAGCAATATCTCGACGGACAATTGTAAACTGGCCAGTCGTAGGGTTCAAGACCCTCAGCAACTCGCCCACAAACGAAGGTGAACAACATGTATGGAAATGGACAAGCACCAATCTTCATTCTCAAAGAAGGAACACAACGCACCCGTGGCCGCAGTGCCCAATCAAACAACATTGCTGCTGCGAAGGCGGTTGCTGATTCTGTCCGTTCAACGCTTGGTCCAAAAGGAATGGACAAGATGCTTGTCGATTCGATGGGTGATGTTGTCATTACCAACGATGGAGCAACCATTCTGAAGGAGATGGACATCGAACATCCAGCTGCGAAGATGATCATCGAAGTTGCCAAGACCCAAGAGCAGCATTGTTACGATGGAACCACATCAGCCGTCGTCCTTTCAGGAGAATTGCTCAAGCGTTCTGAAGACCTCATTGAACAAAATGTTCATCCAACCGTTATTTGCGAAGGCTTCCGATTGGCTGCGGAAAAAGCAATTTCACTGCTGGAGAGCCATGGGATTTCAACAGAAGGAAACGACGAAGTTCTCCTTGAGGTTGCAAAAACATCCCTTACTGGAAAGTCAGCAGGCGCAGTTAAGGCCTTCATGGCTGATATTTGTGTCCGTGCCGTCAATTCAGTCGGGGTTATCGATGAGGGTGAACGCCTCGTTGATCTCAGCGACATCAAGGTCGAAAAGCGTCAAGGTGGCTCCATCAAGGACTCATCGCTCATTGATGGTATCCTCCTCGATAAGGAGCGGGTTCATGCGGGCATGCCTCGAAGCATCAATGATGCCAAAATTGCACTCGTCAACTCAGCTGTTGAAGTCAAAAAAACCGAAGTTGATGCGAAGATTCAGATTACCGACCCTAACCAACTTGCCTCCTTCCTCGCAGAAGAAGAGAAATACATTCGAGGCCTGGTGGACAAGATTACTGCAAGTGGAGCAAACGTTCTTGTCTGTCAAAAGGGCATTGACGAACTTGCGCAACACTACTTGAGTAAAGCAGGTGTCTTTGCCATTCGTCGAGCCAAGAAGTCCGATATGGAGGCACTCTCGAAGGCCACAGGAGGTCAAATTGTTACCAACATGGATGACCTTTCTGCAGAAGATCTCGGTCAAGCAGCCCGGGTTGAAGAGCGAAAGATCGGTGAGAGCGATATGACGTTCATCACCGGATGTCCTGAAGCAAAGTCTGTCTCAGTCTTACTACGTGGTGGAACCGAGCACGTCGTTGACGAAATTCGCCGAGCCTTCGATGACGCAGTTGGTGTTGTTTCAGTCGCATGGGAAGATGGAGCAGTCCTTACCGGTGGAGGAAGTGTCCTTGCAGCATTGAGTCGTGATTTGCGAACCTATGCAGAGACCATCGGTGGGCGTGAGCAAATGGCAATTGAAGCCTTTGCTTCAGCACTCGAAATCATTCCACGTACATTGGCTGAAAACGCTGGTCTTGATCCAGTAACGACCATCATTGCACTGCGAAAGGCACACGCTGATGGGGCCTCTCACGCTGGAATCAATGTTTACGAAGGCGGTGTTGTTGACATGCAGGCCGCCAACGTTCTCGAACCTCTGCGAGTCGTTGAACAAGCGATTCAATCCGCAACTGAAACGGCCATAATGATTCTGCGAATTGACGATGTTATCTCTTCCAAGGGCGTCAGTATGGCTGATGGGTTCGGCGGTGAAGACGACTTCCATATGTGATTCCTCTCCAGAAAAACATAACAAAATGGGCCACGGTTACGTGGCAAGGTTGAAAGGCCGATGTTCGGTGGCAAAATTGTCCGCGAAGCGGACGCTTTGGAGGTCATGAAATGACAGTCGTTGCAAAGGTTTGGATTGACGAAGATTGCATCACCTGCGATGCATGTCAAGACATTGCCCCGGAAGTCTTCGAAGTAACCGATGAAACATCGCAAATTTTGGCTGCGGTTCGTTTGGACGGTGGCTTTGATCGTAACGAAGGCAAAAGCCCTCTGTCTGGCGATTTTGGTACACAATATGCTGACATCATCCTCGAGGCTGCGGAGGCCTGTCCGGTTGAAGTCATCAAGTTCGAACTTGTCGCTGATGGTGCTGAAACTGAAGCCGCTGCAGAAGCACCTGCTGCTGAGGCGGCTGTTGAAGCAGTACCTGCGGCCGTCGCTGTCGGTGGCGCTGCATCCGAAGAACTCACAGCACTGATGAGTGGTGATCGCTCATTGACCATCCTGTTCGGCTCACAAACCGGGAACGCAGCAGGTCTTGCGGAAAAGACTGCAAAGATGGCATCGAACTACGGTTTAGATGCAAGCGTTGTTGATATGGATGGATACGACAAATCGAACCTTGCCAACATCAAACGTCTTCTCGTCATCACCTCAACCTGGGGTGAGGGAGAAATGCCGGATAATGCTGAAGTTCTCTGGCAATCCGTCCAATCTGGTGCACCAGCACTTGCAACCATGCACTACTCCGTTTGTGCTATCGGGGACACGTCCTATGACGAATTCTGCAAAGCTGGGCTTGACTGGGATGGTAAACTTTCCAGCCTAGGTGCAACCAGTGTCCAAGAAATCAAATTGTGTGATGTTGACTTTGAACCGCCATGGGTTGAGTGGGTACAAGAAGCACTCCCTCGCATCGCTTGTGTCGATGATTCAGGAACCCTTCAACTCGAACTCGTCGAGGAAATGAAAGCCTATGGAACCTCTGACGATGACGATGTCATCGAAGGTGACTTTGCTCCTGGAACGATTGATGCAACCGAAATCCAAGTCGAGTTGGAATTGTTCCGTTACTGCCCTGCCCAAGGCGAGCGTGGATGGGATGTTGTTGCAACAGCCGTACCATCGTCCGCATCGCTCGAAGATTTATTCACCACATTCCAGCGAGATGTTGACGGAAGCTTCGCTTTCCGACGTGGCGTCGTTGGTGGAACAGCCACGACAGGTGTTCGTGCGAATGGACGAGTTGTTCTTTCCGACGTCGCTCGAGTTGGCGATCTCGTATCCAACGGACGCTTGAAGATTGAACCGCTTCCTGGATACCCTGTTATTCGAGATTTGATTGTCGATACCCGCAAGTTCGAAGAAAACCGAAGCAAAGCAAAGCCATGGGTGCAAGCCGATCCTCGCGAAGGAGAGCGCCTGCTCAGTGGACAAGCAGTCGGAGTTCTCGCATCTGAGACGGCTCTCGCTCTACATCAAATGAACGCAGTCTCAAGCCACATGCTCGCACATGGTATGTCCGATACGGTGGACTTTGACGCAGACTATGAGGGTCCAGGAATTCACCTCCAGCGATGGGTTCGCATCAACGACCCTCGTACCTCTGAGAAGCATCGAGCCCAGTTAATGGCTTCGCTGCAAGGAAAAGGCGGTATCTGGAGTGAAGCAGATTCGGCTTCCATTGCTCGGCACGGTGTCACAGGTGCTTTGCTCTCAAACACACTCAATGATGCACGCAGCCGATTGCTCACGGAGTACAAGAACGCAGGTCGCCATGGCCGCCTTGTCAAGTGGTATGGTCGCTCAGTGAAGTGGTCTGGAAAACTCAACGAGACCACACTCTACCGACAAGTTCTCGGGCCATTGGGACTCGTCTCGAACGTGTTTTCGGGTGTCTCTGCTCGAATGATGCTTGGCTTTACACGAACAGGAGGCCCCCCAATTCGCAGTTTGCAAGCGCTTCTTCTCCCACCGGCAGGTGTCGGTAAGATTCCAAACATGTTCAACGGAAAGGTGGAAGGCCATCACGAAGTGGTTAGCCTGTTTAACGAACTTGATCAGCGATTCTGAGGTGTTTTGATGAAGGTAGCCTACTATCCCGGAAACGTTGCCAGAGGCGCTATGATGGAGGTTGAAGATTGCATTCAACCGCTCTGCAAAACACTGGGTATCGATTTGATTGAACTTCCAAAGGCGACATCCGATGGCGGTAACATCATTCGACAAGCATCCCCTCGTCTTCAACACGCTCTTGCAGCAAGGAATCTCGCTCTTGCAGAAGAAAAAGGTCTTGACATCATGACATCATGTGCAACATCACACAGCATTCACTGCGATACGGCTGCAACCATGGAAGCCAACCCTGTCATGGCTTCACAATTGAACAATCTCATTGCTCGCACATCAAAGATTGAATATGCTGGCGAATCTAAATCCCGACACCTCCTTCACCTGCTTGTGGAAGAGATTGGCCTTGACAAGGTCAAAGCTGCTGTTTTGAATCCACTCAACATGAAGGTTGCAGCCTACTACGGTCCATACATGCAACGTGAAGGGTTCTGCGGTGAAGATGACCCATTCAATCCACATTACCTCGAAGATCTCATCACAGCTCTTGGCGGTACGCCTGTTGCCTATGATGCTCGATGCCAAAGCGTTGGCTCTCCTAGTCTTCTCACCAACGAGAAAACTGCACTTCGCATGACTGCCTCGGTTCTTTCCGAAGCAAAGGAAAATGGAGCACAACTTGTTGTGAGTGCTTGCACCATTTCGCATGCAAACCTTGACTCGTATCAGGTCAAGGCAGGAAAGGTTACTGGAAAAGACACATCCGTTCCCGTCATTCATTTAGCAGAATTGGTTGCTTTTGCATTGGGTCACTTCCCTGACCGTCTCGCACAATTGCGAACACGAGCTATGATCATTGGCGGTTGATGTCTCGACCGTCAAGAATCGGTTTCCAGGGGTCGCTCGTATTCTCCTCAAAATCGAAGAGACTCTTTTGCGAACGAGCACGAGTATGCAATGTTTGTGTATTCTTCGATGTTGAAGGCGATGAATCCTTTCCATTCACTTGCTGTTCTTCCTCAGCACTTGGTTCTATAGATTTCAAACGTATCTTTTCCTGCTCCAAAAATTCGAGTGCGGGTTGACGACGATCCCCTTCAACAATCTCAAAATTGAGCAATTTGCCCTCTTTTCGAATCTTGTAGGAACCCAATGGAGTTTCCAACCGCATCCGGGCCAGAACGTTGTGCATTCGCTGTTCTCGATTTCTCGAAGCGTGCAAAACATGCACGTCACGCGTGTTGTTTGCAACAAGCACATGAACAGAACCGCTGCTTTCACGTGCAGTACGTCCCCGTCGCTGAATCGAACGAATCGCACTCGGGACAGGCTCGTAAAACAAGACCATCGAAGCGCTTGGAACATCCAATCCTTCTTCCCCAACCGATGTAGCTACGAGAACATTGATGTCACCGTTCCGGAATCGTTCCAGTTGCTCAAGTTGCTGCTTTTGTGACATACCTTCTCGTTTTCCACGTTTGCTTTGACCGATGAATCGATCCACGACAGCGTTCTCGATTCGATTCAAATCCTCGACCAAATGGTTAACGGTATCCCTGTACTCACTGAAGATGAGAATTCGCTCATCAGGGTGCTTTTCCAAATGTTCCTGAACCAGTTGAGAAACATAAGCAGGTTTAGGATGGCATTCATCCATGGTCTGAACCGCTTGTCGGAAGTTGTGAATGACTTGCTTCTTGAGAAATCGACTGGTTGAACGCTCACCGTCTCGGAGTTGTTCATCGGCTCGCTCGAGGTAAGAACGGGCGGATCGAAGACCCTGCGTCTTTAACAAGTCGAGCAACATATGCATTCGTCGAACATCCGAAATCCGCCGTGCAGCATCATAGCCCCTAGGATCTCTACGAGAAATTGCAATGCTTGCACGCTGTGCTGCTTCCTCAATCAAACCTGCAGTAAGGTGTTCTGTTGGAGCAAGAAATCCCTGTCGTTTCAAGGCATCCGTTTCTTCGAATTGATGTGCTTCAAGTGGCTCCAACAAGGCAAGAGTTTTCGAATCAAGCATGACTCGTATCGTTGCAATGTTCATGTCCACTGCGTAGGGTTTCAACAAGTCATCTTCTCGTTTTGCGACGAAGAGACGATTAACGTTCAATCGATTCCACAATTGTCGAATAGCATTTTGCGAAGAACCTGGGCTTGCTGTGGCAGCGACCAACCAAGGCTCGGGTGACTGAGCTTGGTATCGGTCGGCAACTTGAGCAGTTGCGTGATTTCCCTTTGCATGATGTGCTTCATCGATAATCAACAAACCAACATGGTCCAAACGAATGAGTCCCGTATCAACGTCGTTCCGGATAACTTGCGGCGTCGCTATGATGATTGTTGCTTCTTGCCAAATGTCTCCACGTTTTGCAGGTCGATCGCTCCCAGTATAGGTTCGCACTTTTTCCGAGTCGATGACGATCCGCTCGAGAATCATTCGGCGTTGTTGCTCGACCAAACCCACGGTTGGTGCAGTAATGACAATTTTCTCAATACCAGACTCGAGTGCATCGGCAATGCAGTTCCACTGTACAGCGGTTTTCCCGAATCCAGTCGGCATGACCAACAAGGTCGAGCAACGTATGCATGCTTGCGTTGCTGCGATTTGATAGCCTCTTGCCTCGATACCATCTCGCAAAAATGGATGGCTCAAGACAGGCATGATTCAAGGAAAAAGTCGAGGGTTCAAAAGGATGATGTGCAAGGGCTGAAACGAGCCGACGTCGTTGGATTTCAGGCACTTCAAACACCGAACTACTCATATAGGGGTGGAAAGTCGGAAGGTTGCTCTAAGGGTGAGCAGCCAGACACGTTGGGCAATCCAAATGGAACCCGCTGGCACCGTTTCCCGCTCGTGGAAATGGCGCTCTGTGTCACGGCTACTCCTGGCCTGATGAGCCCTCGCATGCTCTACGGAGCCTCTGTGTTGTAGAATAATGGAGGAGCCCAAAATGGCAAAAAGACACCACCCACGTCGAGGTAGCATGGCGTTCAGCCCGCGCAAGCGGGCCAACCGACCGTTTGGTCACGTCAAGTCATGGCCGACCAGTGACGCAAGCGAAGTACGAATGCAAGGATTTGCAGGATGGAAAGCAGGAATGACGCACGTTCTTGCTCGAGATCTTAATCCACGATCAACCAGCGCCGGCCAGGAAATTCGAATTCCTGTGACCGTTGTCGAGGTACCGAAGATGCGTATTCTCGGCGTCCGTGGATACCGAATGACACCTTACGGCAAGCAAGCTGCTGGTGAAGTTTGGGTTGACGCTGAAACACTTACCGAATCATTCCCGGAAATCTTTGACCGTGTGTCAAACCGCAAGAATCACGATGCAGATAAGCACTTTGAGAACCTCGGAAAGCAAGATCTTTGCGAAGTTCGCCTCATCGTCGCTACACAACCTTCCAACGTTACAGGTTCTCCTTCGAAGGTTCCTGAAGTCATGGAAGTTGGACTCGATGGCGGTGCAGCAAGCGACCAACTCGCATTCGCTCAAGAGCGACTTGGTGACGAAGTTTCCTTCACCGATGCGTTCGAAGAAGGTGCAATGACCGATATCGTCGCTGTTACCAAGGGATACGGATGGCAAGGTGTTATCCGACGATTTGGTGGAAAACTCCAATCGCACAAGAACTCCAAGAAGCGTCGACAACACGGTAACATGGGTGACTTCGGTACAGGATACGTCCGAAAGACCATTCGTCAAGGAGGTCAAACAGGATACCACCAGCGAACCGAGTTCAACAAGCGTGTTCTACGTGTTGCAAACCCAGAAGAGCACTCGATCACTCCTGCAGGTGGGTTCCTTCACTACGGTGAAGTCAACTCCGATTACATTCTCATCAAGGGTAGCGTCCCAGGACCTGCCAAGCGATTGATTCGATTCCGTGATGCAATTCGTTCCAACGAGGAACCGCAACCATACGAAATCACCTACGTTAGTACACGTAGCAAGCAGGGGGCCTGAACATGAAGGTAGCCGTCAAGAACATCAGCAACAACATCACACAGGATGAGATGGATGCAGGTCGTCTTCAGAGCGTCTTTGACATCACTGTCGAAGACGGATCCAAGGTCACCCTTCCTGAATCGTTCACACAATCCGTCCGTGTCGATCTCGTACGAGATGCAGTTGCATCCAGTCGAGCCAATCGCCGACAAGCCTACGGTTCCCGCCGACACGTCGGTAAGCGCCGACCAATGGCAGGTATGAAGCACTCCGTCGAATGGTGGGGTAAGGGACGTGGTGTCTCTCGTATCATGCGACGAACTGGACAACGCCGTGCTGCACAAAACCCGCACACACTCGGTGGTCGCCGTGCTCACGGACCGAAGGTCGAGAAGGACTGGTCTCGTAAGTTCAACGCCAAGCAACGCCGCATGGCTCGTGATGCTGCACTCTCCGCAACCGTAGATATGGAATTGGTTACCGCGCGAGGTCACCAACTCGACGAATCGGTCGAGCACCTACCAATCGTTCTCGGTAATTACACCGAGACCATTGACGGTAAGACTGAGGAGTACAACATCGAGACCTTCAACCATGGCTCTGCTACTCGCAAGGTACTCGCTATCTTCAACGAGCTTGGACTCGGACACGATCTCTACCGTGCTCGCTCCAACCGAAAGATTCGTGCTGGTAAGGCAACCATGCGTGGCCGTGTCCACAAGACGCCAAAGTCCGTTCTTTTGGTCGTCAAGGAGAAGGCCGGTCTTGCACAAGCTGCTCGAAACCTTCCAGGTGTCGATGTCGTTGCTGCAAAGGATCTCAGCGCCGAAGACCTCGCCCCAGGTGGCGATGTCGGTCGCTTGACCGTCTTTACCAAGGACGCTGTGGAGGCTCTCAACTGAGGTGATATCATGAATGCATACGACGTTATCATCATGCCATGGTTGACTGAAAAGACCATGGAAGCACGTACCACACAGAACCGTCTTGAGTTCATTGTTCGACGAGCTGCTACCAAGAAACAAATCGCTCGAGCAGTTGAAACTATTTTCGAAGTTGAGGTCGACTCCGTCAACGTTCGCAACACCAAGCATGGAAAGCATGCAAGCGTACGTTTGGCAGAGGGCTACGACGCTGAAGACGCTGCAATGCGTCTAGGAGCTCTATGAGGTGAGGAATTATGGGTAAGAGAATTCGTGCACAGCGCAAAGGATCATCACCACGGTATCGTGTGTCAAGTCACCGATTCCCTGGTGCAAACAAAATGCCACGAGAGATGGATGTGGTTGGTGAGGTTACCGAATTGGTTCACTCTCCTGTCCACACGGCACCATTGGCACGTGTAAAGTTGCCAGACGGTGACACAACGCTTGTTGTTGCAACAGAAGGAGTTGCTATCGGTAGCACGATTGCTATTGGTGACAATGTCTCTCTGCGACCTGGAAACATCACTTCACTTTCGGAAATTCCTGAAGGAACAGCCATCAACAACGTTGAACTTCGACCTGGCGATGGCGGCAAAGTTGCTCGTTCTGCTGGAAATTCATGCATTGTTGAAGCCAAACTTGGTGACAAGGTTCGTATTCGAATGCCATCTGGTTCCCTCAAGGAACTCTCAGGTAACTGTCGAGCCACCATCGGTGTGCTCGCTGGTCACGGCCGTGACGAAATGCCTCTGCGAACTGCAGGTGCTGCTCATTACAAGGCCAAGGCACGTGGTAAACTCTTCCCGCATGTCAGCGGTGTTGCCATGAACCCTGTGGATCACCCACACGGTGGTGGAAACCACCAGGCTGTCCACGGACCAAACTCTGTTGCCCGAAGCACCCCTCCAGGTGCCAAGGTTGGTTTGATTGCCCCACGCCGCACGGGACGAGGTCGCGGCAAGCGAGTATGAGGTGTTGATGTATGGGACGTAAGAAGAAGAAGTCATTCATGACCCCAAAGGCCAGCCGACGAAAGGCACGTAAGCGACTTTCAACCACAACGGCTCGCCAGAAGAAGGAATTCACATACCGTGGATACGACATTGAAACGCTGAACAATATGCCAATGTTCCCTGAAGAAGGAGCGGATGAGTATCTTGTTCGCCTTCTCCCTGCTCGTGTCCGACGCTCCATCGTTCGTGGACTTTCAGAACAAAACGAGAAGTTCCGTGACCGTGTTCAGCGAAGCAAGACAAACACGATCCGCACGCATCGACGAGACATGCCTATTCTCCCAGAATTCATTGGTAAGACCATCGCAGTTCACAACGGCCAGAACTTTGTTGAGGTCGATGTTAAACCTGAGATGATTGGTCACTACCTTGGTGAATTCGCAATCACACGTCGTGGAGTTGCCCACAGTGGGCCGGGTGTTGGTGCTACCCGTTCATCGAAGCACGTACCATTGAAGTGAGGTGAAGATGATGAGCAACAAGCGAAACATGGACCGTCGAACAAAGCGTCGACAACTCCCTCAACGTGGTTACACACAACTGCTCCAAGGAAGCCGACTCGCAACCGCTCGTGCTGTCAATGTCGACATGCACGTTAAGCACTGTTTCGAAGTCGCTCGTGCCATCAAAGGCATGACTGCTGGTGCAGCGATCAATTTCCTCAACGAAGTTCTCCTCATCGATTCCGATCGTGCAGACATCCGTCGAAAGGCCACTGCTGTACCCTACCGATTGGGTAGCGGAAACAAGCGCCGAAAGCGATCAGGTCCTTCGATGGTTGGACACCGTAAGGGGAAGGTCGGCCCTGGTCGATACCCGGTTAAGGCAAGCCGTGCCTTCATCAAGCTCATTCAGAGTGCTATGGAGAACGCTCGTCACCAATACGACGATGTCGAACCAGAAGATATGGAAATCACACACGTTGCAGCCCACCGTGGACAAATCCGACGAGGATGGATCCCACGTGCCCGTGGCCGAGCAACACCAAGCAACCACTACCAGGTGAACCTCGAGATTTTCCTTGAGGACTTCACCGCAACCGACGATGAGTTGGAGGATGACTTCTGAGGTGAACAATCATGGCAGGGAAGAAGAGTACAATCAAAGCAATTGTCGACCGAAACGTCGAGCGTCATCTCGTCAAGGAATTCTTGATGCAGAACACCAAGCGCTCCGGTTTTGGTGGATTGGACATCAAGCGTACACCAAACGGTACCGAAGTCACCGTTCACGCTGTCAAGCCAGGTCTCGTCATTGGACGAAAAGGGAAGATCATCAAGGAACTTGAAGGTCGACTCAAGAGCGAGTTCGACTTGTTCGACCCCCAACTCAAGGTTGAAGAAATCAAGCAGAAGGATTCTATCCTCAACGCTCAGGTTATGGCAGAGTGGATTGCATCTTCGCTTGAACGTGGATGGTACTACCGCCGTGCTGGAAACAGTGCTGCAGAGAACATCATGTCAGAAGGCGCACGTGGTGTCATCGTCACCGTCGCTGGAAAACTCACAGGTTCTCGAAACCGCACTCAGAAGTTCATCATGGGGCACGTCAAGTACTGTGGTGAAACTGCACTCCAGCACATGGACAAGGGATACGCTGTTGCCGTCCGCAAACTCGGAACCATCGGTGTTACTGTCGAAATCATGCGCAAGGACGTTCGTCTTCCACACGAAATCTCCATCTTCTCCGATGAGGAATTGCAGATTCGAGAAGCCCAGGGCGAAGAAGGCGAAGAAGCTCCTACTGAGGAGGTGGAAGAGTGAGTCACGTCCGAAACCGAGACATCTCTGCCATGAGCCGTGAAGCGCTCGAGGCACGATTGATCGAGTTGCAAGACGAACTTCTCCAATTGCAAGCTGAGAAAGCCCTTGGTGGCACCCCATCCAACATGGGCGCCTACAAGGCAACTCGACGAAGCATTGCACGAATCAAGACCCATCTTGGGAACAACTGAATGAACACGAGGTGATGAACGACTATGGCGGCAATTTGTGGTGTATGTGGTCTACCAGACGAACTATGCATCTGCCAAGAAATTGCAAAGGAACAACAACGAGCAATCTTGTCCACCGATAGAAGGAGATACGGAAAAATCGTAACCAAAGTGGAAGGGATTGACGACGTCGCAATCGACATCAACGAATTAGCAAAACTACTCAAAAACAAATGCGCTGCCGGGGGAACTGTCAAAGGTCGAATCATTGAACTTCAAGGCGATCACAAAAAGAAGGCAGCAAATGTACTACGAAACAATGGATTCAATGTGGAGGTGAGATAAATGACGGACATGAACACAACTTGGATTGGTCAACTGTTGACCGTTGTTGAATCCACAGATCCAACGCTCACCGGACGTTCAGGAAACGTCATCGATGAGACACAAAAGACGGTGACCATCATCGAAAACGGCCAAGAGCGTGTTTTCGGTAAGGCATCGATTCAATTCACACTCAACGACGGAACTACCGTCCTTTCTGGGTCGTCCTTGCGGCAACGACCTGAAGACCGAATGAGCCGCAACTACAAGGAGGCATGAACATGCGAAAAATTGGAATTGACGTAAAAACACCTACTGGTGAATGGGATGGAGATCAAAACTGTCCGTTCTATGGAAGCCTACGCCTACGTGGACAAATGTTCGAAGGTGTTGTATCCGGTGTTGGTATGCAGAAGACGATTACCATCGAACGAAACAACGTTCGTTACATGAAGAAATACGAGCGATTTGAGAAGCGAACAAGTGCTCTCAGCGCACATCTTCCAAGTTGCATCGGTGAAGTCGAAATTGGCGATACCGTCCGTGTCATGGAATGCCGCCCTCTCTCCAAGACGGTTTCATTCTGTGTTATCGAAAAGACTGGAGGTGAAGCCTGATGCGTGGAATTGCAGGTCGACAAACACGTGGTCTACCGACCATGGCACGATTGCACGTTGCTGACAACACAGGTGCAAAGATCGTTCAAATCGTTAACGTCATCAAACTCGGTGGAACCATGCGTCGATACCCTGCTGGTGGCGTCGGTGACATGACCAAGGTTTCCGTCAAGAAAGGTACACCAGATACCCGCCGTCAAATGTTCAACGCTGTCATCATCCGACAGCGACGTCCGTTCCGTCGTGCGGATGGTACGTGGGTTCAATTCGAAGACAACGCTTGCGTCATCACCAATCTCAAAGGTGAAGTCCAAGGGTCTGACATCAAAGGGCCAGTTTCCCGTGAGGCTGCAGAACGCTGGCCTCGTATCGCTGCGACAGCGAAGCAAATTGTATGAGGTGAAGAAGAATGGTCAAGTCAAGCAAACCAGGAAAACAGCGTAAGGCGCAATACAATGCGTCCATGCACACCAAGCGCAAGCGAGTTTCAGCACGATTGCAACTCGACAAGCCTGATGAGCGATTTGCAGGTGTTCGATCCGTTACCGTCCGTGCAGGTGATACCGTTCGGGTCATCCGTGGAGATTTCTCTCACGGTGGTAAGCGACACGGTGGTAAGCGCAAGGCAGAGCCACTCACTGGTCCAGTCATCGGAATCGATGCGGACAAAGGTCGAATCCTCATCGAAGGTGCAAAACAATCCAAGTCCGATAACAGAGAAGAGGCAGTCCCGGTTCATGCCTCCAACGTCGTCGTCATCAAACTTGACGAGACAGACAAGTTGCGAATGCAAAAGTTGACCGAGGATAGGAGTTGAAAAATATGGGTAGCAGCAGTCACTTGAAGCGATTGGCCATGCCACGAAGCTGGCCTCTTCCACGAAAGACCACCGTTTGGGTCACTCGCCCAAGCCCTGGTGGCCACAGTTTAGAGCGTTGCATGCCGGTCAACTTGATCGTTCGTGATGTCCTTGGACGTGCACAGAGCGCTCGTGAAGTTCGATTTATCGTTCACAATGAACTCATCAAGGTCGATGGACGTGTCTGTAAGGACACCCGTCGTGGCGTTGGTCTCATGGACGTACTCTCGCTTGGAGACGAGCATTTCCGATGCATGCTCGATGCTAATGGCCGCCTACGCTATGTCAAAATCTCTGCAGAAGAAGCCGCTTGGAAGCTTGTTCGAATCGAAGGTAAGACAACGATTAAGGGAGGAAAAACCCAACTTAACTTCCACGACGGTCGAAACATGATTGTCGACGACGCTAAGGAGTTCAGCACCGGAGATTCACTCAAAATCTCGTTGCCAGATCAAACCGTCCTCGAGCACATTGCATTCGTCGAAGACGTTCGATGCTACCTCATCGGTGGTACACACGTTGGTGAGATGGCATTCATGAAGGAGCGCATCGTTAAGCGCTCGAGCATGCCAAACGAAGTTGCATTCGATGAATTCGGTACAACCGAAATCAATGTCTTCGCTGTTGGCGATGCAAGTCTTCCTGCTATGGAGGTGAAGGCTTGAGCGAGACAGTCAATCCAATGAGTGTACCTCGAATCACGAAGGTTTGCGTCAACATCGGTGTTGGCGAAGGTGGAGACCGATTGGTCAACGCTGAGAACGTACTCGAAATGGTCACTGGTGTTCGCCCACAGCGAACTCTTGGTAAGATTCAAAATCGTGACCTCAAAGTACGTGAAGGAGCACCAATCGGCTGCCGCTCAACCATGCGTAACCAAGAATCCATCAAGGAATTCTTGACCAACGCCTTCTGGGTACGTGACAACACCATCCCAAGTTGGAACTTTGACGCACAAGGAAACCTCTCCTTTGGAATTCGTGACTACACGGATTTCCCTGAGCAAAAGTACGATCCAGACATCGGTATCTACGGTATGGACATCAACGTCGTTCTTGAGCGACCAGGCCACCGTATCAGCCGACGCCGAAAGGCGAAGAGCAAGGTAGGCAAGAGCCACGGCGTGTCTCGAGACGAGTCGATGGAATGGTTCAAGTCGAACTTTGGAATTAAGATCATGGAGGAATGAATATGGCACGAGATCATGGAGAATACATGGGACGAACGATTGGATGCCGCCGATGTGGGCGACGTCGAGGAATGATTCGACGACATGGGCTACGCCTGTGCCGTCAGTGCTTCCGCGATGTTGGAAACGAAATCGGTTTCAAAAAGATGAACTGAGGTGATTATGAATGCAATTTGATCCATTAAACGACGCACTCGTCAAGATTTACAACGCAGAACAAGCTGGAAAATTCGATGTCGAATTGACTCCTGCTTCCAAACTACTTGGAAACGTTCTCAACATTATGCAGTCTTCAGGCTACATTGGAGAGTACTCCCGTGTTGAAAACGGCCGAGGTGACGCCTTTGTCGTCCAACTTCGCGGAACCATCAACCGATGCGGTACCGTCAAGCCACGACACAGTGTTCGCCGACAAGAATTCGAAAAGTGGGAGACACGTTATCTCCCTGCTCAGGACTTTGGTCTTCTCATTCTGACGACCAATTCCGGCGTCATGAACCACTACGATGCGAAGGACGCCCGCATTGGTGGCAAGTTGCTTGCCTACGTATATTGAGGTGAAAAGCATGGTAAAAATCGACAGAATCGAACACAACGTAACCATCCCTGAAGGCGTTACTGCCACACTCAGCGAAGATGGCGTCGTCACCATCGCAGGACCAAACGGGTCACTCTCACGAACCTTCGTATCGTCTCGAGTCGAGATCCTCCAAGATGGCGGCGGTCTCATCGTACGAACTGACTTGCCACGACGCAAGGACAAGGCTATGGCAGGTACCTGGAATGCGCACTTGAACAACATGGTCAAGGGTGTAACGGATGGCTTCACGTACCACTTGAAGGCTTTCTACTCTCACTTCCCAATGACACTGGCTGTCCAAGGACAGAACTTTGTTGTCAACAACTACTTCGGTGAAAAAGTTCCACGATCCGCAGACATCTTGCCTGGAGTTGATGTGAAAGTCACGAACAAGGTTGAGATTACAGTCTCAGGAATCGACAAGGAACTTGTTGGTCAAACAGCAGCAAACATTGAGCGCTGTACCACGGTCAAGAAGCGAGATCGACGTGTTTTCCAAGACGGTATCTACCGTCTCAGTAAGGAGTGATGAACGATGGCAGACGATTATGAGAATATGACTGTAGCTGAACTCAAGGAATTGCTCAAAGAGCAAGGCCTTCCTGTCTCTGGAAAGAAGGCAGATCTCATTGAGCGCCTCGCAGGTGCTGCTGAGCAAGACGACGCCCCTGTTGAAGAAGTCGAAGCATCCTCTGATGATGCTGAAGAAGATGATTTCTTCGAAGAAGATGATGATTGGGATGATGACGAGGGTGAAGTCCATGTCGCCAAGCAAAAGCCTGTTCTTGATGAAGCAACACAAGAAGCGCTAGCGCTCCGTGCTGCTCAGAAGAAAAAGACACCATCCTTCCGTCGAACCGAATGGTTCCGATACAAGCGATTGTCTCGTTCCGGATGGCGTGCTCCACACGGTATGGACAACAAGCAACGTCGCAACTTCAAGTACCGAGGTTCCCTCGTTCGAGTTGGACACGGTAAGGTTGCTTCCGCACGTGGCCTCCACCCATCTGGCTTCCGAGAAGTCATGGTTCACAACCTCAACGACTTAGAATCCATTGATCCAGAAACCCAAGCTGCTCGAATCGGTCGAACCGTTGGTGGCCGAAAGCGAGAGAACATCCACGCTCGTGCTGATGAATTGGGGATTCGTATCTTGAACCGAAGGAGGAATGTCTGATGCAACTTACAAACCAAAAGCGTCTTGCTGCAAAGATTCTCAAGTGCGGTGAAAACCGTGTCTGGATCAACCCAGACTACATCGATGAGGTTGCATCGTCCGTCCAAGCAGACGACATCCGTGAATTCATCGAAGAAGGACTCATCCGTGCCAAGGCTGTTAAGGGAACCTCTCGTGTTCGAGCACGTACTCGCCAAGAACAGCGACGTAAGGGTCGACAGAAGGGTCAAGGAAAGCGAATGGGTACGGCAAACGCTCGTAACCCTCGCAAGAACCGTTGGATGCGAACCATTCGCTCTCAGCGACGTGCGCTCAAAGATTTGCGAGAGGCCGATGAGATTACGCCTTCGCAGTACCGACGTTACTACCTCAAAGCAAAGGGTGGTTCCTATCGATCCATTGCCCACATGCGTTCTCAAATGACCATGGAAGGCGTATCTCTCAAGGAAGGTGACAACTGATGCAAGGAAACCGACGACGATCTGTTCTACGACGACGTAAGGCTGGACTTACAGACTATCGCCGACGTCTACGACTTCTACGAAGCCAACAACCGCGTGCAGTTGTTCGTGTCTCAAACACACGCACCTCCTGCCAGTTGGTTACTTGGGCTGCTGAAGGTGACAAAGTCGCTCTCAACGTTACAGGAAATGATTTGGTCAAGAAATTCTCATGGCCAGACAACATGTCCAAGAAATCTGTTCCAGCATCCTATCTTGTAGGTTACGCACTCGGAAAGGCGGCTCTTGCCGCTGGACATGAAGATGCAGTCCTTGACATCGGGCTTGCTGCAAGCACACCAGGCGGTCGTGTTTTCGCAGCACTTCGTGGTATGGTCGAGGCTGGACTGAACGTTCCTCACAGCGAAGAAATTCTTCCTGATGACGACCGAATCAACGGCGCACACATCGACGATAAGATTGCAGGTGCGGTTGAAACAACGAAAACATCCATCGAGGGGGCTTATTGATGACAGAAGAAGAAACAATTGACATGAACCAAGCTCCAGGTATGATTCTTGCTTATGCCCCACAAGAAACTGAAGAAACTGGTGGCCGCAGAGGACGTCGTAGCGCACAATCGATTGCCATCAGCAACCTCCGAAACTGGTCGCCACGAACTCGACTCGGCAACATGGTCTATGCAGGCCTTATCACCACTTACGAGGACGCTCTCGCAAGTGGACTACCAATCCGTGAAGTCGAAATCATTGATGCACTTCTTCCTGAGTTGGAGGACGAGATCATCAACGTCAACATGGTTCAGCGAATGACCGACAGTGGTCGGCGTGTTCGATTCAATGTCATGGCTTGTGTCGGTAACCGCAACGGCTACGTCGGACTTGCAATGGCAAAGGCGAAGGAAGTATCCAATGCCATCCAGAAGGCCATCGTCGCTGCAAAGTTGAACTTGATCAGCGTACAGCGTGGAAATGGTTCTTGGGAATCATCAGCAGGACCAGGTACCTCCGTCCCAATCAAGGTCAACGGCCGCTCAGCTTCGACTCGTGTCACGTTGATGCCTGCAGCAAAGGGTAAGGGACTGGTTATCGGTGAAACCGGAAAGAAGGTTCTCGAACTTGCTGGTGTAACCGACGTTCTTTCTCGAACCAAGGGACAAACCCGAACAACCATCAATTACGCTGCTGCTACCTTTAATGCACTCAAAACATTAAACATAACTCGCATTAGCAACGAACAGCGAGAACGCTTGTTCATCAATACTGGGAGGGTTTTGAAGTGAGTTTCATCGTTGTCAGAGCACGAAGCAATGTTGGTGTTGAGCGATCCATTCGTGAAACGATGGATTACCTCAACTTGACCAAGGTCAACCACGCAGTCATCATTCCTGAGAACGACCAGTACATCGGAATGCTTCGTAAGGCCAAAGACTACATCACGTGGGGCAATGCAGACCTTGCGACCGTTGAAACCATGCTTTCTGAGCGTGGACGGATGCCGGGGGATGCTCCATTGACCGATACAATCGTTGCAGAAGCAACCGATTACAAGACCATTGGCGATTTTGCTAAGGCCATTGTTAACAATGAAGCAACCGTCAAGGATGTTCCAGGTTTGAAGCGTGTCTTCCGTTTGCACCCTCCTCGAGGCGCAAAGGGTTGGGGCGGTATCAAGCGATCCTATGTCGTTGGTGGCGCTCTCGGTTCCCGAGGCGATGACATCAAGGCACTCGTTGAGAGAATGATTTGAGGTGATATGATGGGTACAAAAGCTAACAAGCACCGTGGACGAAATCGATACCATGGTCGTGGAAAGAAAGCCGGTCGCGGCGCTGGAAAGCGTGGTGGCCGAGGAAATGCAGGTATGAACAAGCATCGTGTCATGACACGAATCAAGTACATGCCAGGTCACTGGGGTATGCACGGCTTCAACCGTCACCCTTCGCTACGCAACGTACACGTGACCTGCAACGTCAGCCAACTTGAAGGCATGGCAGAAGGAAAGGACAGCATCAATCTCGGAGAACTTGGCATTGACAAGCTTCTCGGATCTGGCCGAATCAACGCTGCTATGACCGTCACAGTCGCAAACGCAAGCGCATCAGCCATCGAAAAGGTCGAAGCCGCTGGCGGAACCGTCAATCTCGAAGATGGTGACGACTGGGACGAATGGGAAGAAGAGTGAACAAGGAGGTCTCTGAATGAAACACAAGCCAGTACCAATCGGTGTTGTTCTCACTGGTGTGATTTACTTCGGTCTTCTGTTCTACTGGCAGTGGGATGAACTCCAAGGTGAAGGAGCAGCCCGTGACGCAGCCATTTTCGGTATCGTTCTCGCCGTCGCTCACGTAGCGTATGTTATTGCATGTTTCCAACGTGACCTGCCCGCCTCGATGAAGCAACTTCCAATCATTGGTCGCTATGCGAAACTCTACGGTTGGTTGATTTTCGTTTTCATCGCTGTGTGGTATTGTCGCCCAGAGAAATGGGGTGGGTACGATGAAGCAGTCGGATTCCTCCTTGTGGGTGTTCTGCTGCTTGGTTTCGGTGCTGCAGCCATTCTCACATGTTTCATGTGGGGTGGAGATCAAAGCAGCCGTCTTTACGCACTCAGCCGATTCGTTGACGTCTATCCAGCCATCACCAAGCCTGACCGTCACGTTCGATTCGGTGAGAAGATGTGGACAACAACCTTCGTTCTCATCATCTACTTCGCTATGACCAACGTCATGCTCTACGGACTCAGCGGTCAAGCAATGGACTTGTTCAGTGGATTCCGTTCCATCATGGCTGGTGCATCTGGTACCATCATGCACTTGGGAATTGGTCCTATCGTTACAGGTTCCATTATCATGCAACTGTTCGCAGGTGCCAAAATCATCCGTCTTGACTTGACCAACAGTGAAGATAAGGCCATGTATCAAGGTGTACAGAAACTCCTCGTTTTGATCATGATTCCAATTGAGTCGATTCCACAAACGTACGGTTTCCTCGACCCTTCCGAGTTCCTCATCGATGAGTACGGAATTGGTTGGGCAAACTTCGTGATTGTCGCTCAATTGTTTGCAGGTTCCTACCTCGTCTTCTTGCTTGACGAATTGGTGAGCAAGTGGGGTATTGGATCCGGTATGTCCCTTTTCATTGCTGCAGGTGTTGCACAATCGACATTCGTCGGTACGCTCTCTCCACTACCAACTACAGCCGGTATGGCCTACTCCGTCCAAAACCCGCCAGCAGGTACGCTTCCGATGATTTTCTACATGTTCAGAACGGCGACGAATGGAGAAATGATTTCACTCAATGGTTTCGAAATGATCCTATTGGGTGATGCGACGCACCCGAACGCAGTTATTGCTCTTGTTTCCAGTATCATCGTGTTCCTCGTTGTTGCCTACGCTGAATCGAGCAAGCTCGAATTGCCATTGACCCACGGAAAGGTTCGTGGTCATCGCGGTAAGTATCCAATTCGATTGGTCTACGCATCGAACATTCCGGTCATTTTGATGGCTGCTTTGCTTGCAAACGTCAACATGTTCTCGCTCTTGTTCTGGAGTCATCCGACGATGTCTCAGACGCCGATCTTAGGTCGGCAGGGATGGTTCTCGATGTCGGATTATATCGGAACCTATGAGCCCGGTCAAACGACAGCATCTGGTGGATTTGCCTGGTATGCTTCCATGCCAGCTGGTGTGAACGACTGGTTGATTCCGTTACTGAATCAACAATCGGATATGTTTGGTCACAGTTTGGGCCAGATCATGCTCCACGTTGTGTTCTACGTAGTCTTGATGACCGTTGGTTCAATGGTCTTCGCAAAGTTCTGGATTGATACCACCAACATGGGTACAAAGGACGTTGCCAAGCAGATTGAACGAACGGGTATGCAGATTCCTGGTTTCCGTAAGAATCCGAAGGTCTTGGAAAAGATTCTCGAGAATTACATTCCACCAGTGACCTACTTCTCTGGTGCGTTCGTAGGATTACTTGCTGCCGGTGCCGATCTCCTCGGTACCGTTGGTAATGCGACCGGTACGGGTCTGTTGCTGGCTGTTGGTATCATTCTACGTACCTATGAGCAGATCCAGAAGGAACAAGCAATGGAAATGCATCCAATGCTCCGACAATTCTTCGGTGCTGAGTAATCCGCTTTAACGGAAGAGATTGTGATGGCTTTTGCTTGCATGTAGGTTGACTTTAGAAATACTCCATGTTCTAGGTTTTGATAATGCGCTCCTCGGACGAACACATTATCTGGGCGTATGAAGATCTCGATTACACAATTCGAACCGAAGGGAACTTGGTTTCATTGGTTCCTTTGAAAGCCCTTAGCATCGACGAATTGATTGGCTTTATCATAATGGGCCTATTTGGCCTTGGATTGTGTCTAACAGCCCTAATCGCAGGAATAAATGAACTCACATATACTCAAGATGCGGATTCAGTCTGTGGTCATGCTGATGAAGTTCAATTTGGAGATGAAACGATTTACTGTAGCGAAGAGTATTCAGCCTTCTCAGACCCTCTTTCTGATATGGAGGTTGCGGAACAACATTTTCGATTCTCCTACGAGTACGATAGTGAATGGCAAGAATTTCGATGGGAGTACATGGATGCCAAAGAGAAATTTATCGTCTTTGGATATGATTATGGTGACTTCTACGATTGTTGGATTTACGTTCGTTCAGCAAGTTTTGACAGAGATTGGAATCTCGATGAAGTTGGCCATTACTGGATGTACAATCAACTCCCAGATTGGTGTGATGATCGAAGTGAAACCCCAGGGAATTTAACGTATGTAGATGGAAGTCACCCATTCAGCGGTGAAGACTTGTATGCGGTCCAACCAGAGGGTGGCATGGAATATATCTCAGTTATTCGTTACTCTACAAACTCGATTCTACATGTTGAACTCATTCATCCAGATTCGGATTACTTCCAAGAAATGAGCGGTTTCGAAACAATCATTCCGTTCTTGATCATGTTCTCTATCGGATATTTTCTCATTCGAAGGGCTGATGGACGACGTCCAAAGATTGTGTTTGATACGGTTGCTCAAACGCTTATGAGTAAGCACAAATTTCATTCCAAACCTCTACTTTTGGATAACGTCAGTGGCAGATCACTCAACTTGGCGGTTAGGAGTCATGAACGTACATACGTTTCAGGAGGCGAACATTCTGAATTAAGGACAAGAATGCATACCGGCTTAGATCTCTCATATCTGTATAAAGGAGAGTACGTCAAACTTGCCTTCTTTGATGGGATGGAGAAGGAGTCTGATTTTGCCCAACAATTACAAGTCGCATTTGGACTTGTTTCAGACGATGATTCATCGAACGAAGTCAGTGATGAAGAGACTGTTGTGGTTGAAACGACTGTTGTTGATGATGAAGTCGAACAACTGAAACTTGGCGCCTTTTGGGAATCTTGAGTTCGAAAACTTTTTTCTGCCTAATTTGGCTTGCAGTCCGTCATTTTTCTTCCAATTCGAGTCGGGTATCTTGATATAGGGGAGGTGAGTGGGTGAGTTGCTTGCGTCGGTGGGAACGGCGTTGGGACCCGAGTCTTCGGACGGTGAAGGTTCCCATCACCCAACGACGAGAGCCGAAGCACATGCGATTCTGAGAAACCTCCGGGAAGGAGCTCGCTCAGGGTCAGGTAGGTGATTTGAGATTATGACGTATTTTTTGTTGTGCAAGAGATAGTGCTCATAACCTCGCCAAGAAATTTAGGACAGCGAATTAATTGCGATAACAACTCTAGGGATCAAAACACGAGAAATCTGGTTGATCCTGCCAGAGGCGACCGCTTTTGGAGTTCGATTAAGCCATGCGAGTCGAGAGCTTTCGGAGCTCGGCATACTGCTCAGTAACACGTGGATAACCTGCCCTATCGTCTGGAATAACCTCGGGAAACTGAGAACAATGCCGGATAGCCCACAATGCCTGGAACGGTTTGTGGGTGAAGATAGGATGGGTCTGCGGCGTATCAGGTCGTAGGGGGTGTAATGGACCTCCTAGCCATCGACGCGTACGGGTGTTGGGAGACATAGCCCGGAGATGGATTCTGAGACACGAATCCAGACCCTACGGGGTGCAGCAGGCGCGAAAACTTCACACTGCAGGAAACTGTGATGAGGGAACTCCAAGTGCATGCACTATGTGCATGCTTTTCTTAACTATTAATCGGTTTTGGAATAAGGGCTGGGAAAGACCGGTGCCAGCCGCCGCGGTAATACCGGCAGCTCAAGTGGTCGTCGCTTTTATTGGGCCTAAAACGTCCGTAGCCTGTTTGGTAAATCTGTGGGTAAATCAACCAGC